>Ga0306912_1000611_pt1 | contig 20158 bp, 16 predicted proteins | sample AntRauFillE10628_FD_190443 | JGI IMG/M metagenome (GOLD analysis project Ga0306912, IMG submission 190443) | Saline lake microbial communities from Rauer Islands, Antarctica - Metagenome Filla E10 #628 (v2) (version 2) | ecosystem: Environmental > Aquatic > Non-marine Saline and Alkaline >... | reverse complement strand
GAGTGATTCAGTTAAGCTGGTAGAAATGGGGGTATAACTCTTCAAGTCATACTCAAGCATAAGCCCCTTAATAAGAATGAGGTTGGTTAAATCAGTTGAAGCGTAATCCCCGCCGATCTGATCATCGCTTAAGCCTATTCGCTCCATAATAGCTCGCTCGATACCCTCAAGAGTGATTCTTTCACCATCTTGCAGGCCAAGTTGATTTTTTATGCTGGCGCCATGAACACCACCAAGGCCGATGACGATTTCGGAGCTTTTAATATTATTTAGGACATCAGGATTTAATTCTGAACGAATTATATTTCGTGCCAGTTCCAGTGACTGCCCAATTTCGGGAAGCTTCATAGGATTAGGGCTCAGTGTTCCAGAAGGCCTTTGTAATAGCTCAATAACTTTGTTTTTGAAAGTCACTGCCGCAAGTTTAGACTTAAAGATATTCAAAGTTTTATTTTTATTCATTGTCACCACTTGTTGGCTTCCCCCTCCAATGTCCCAAACCATCAGTTTTTTTTCGTCGGGGACATCAAGCTTTAGCACAACAAGTTCATAGGCCAGCATGGCCTCTTTACGTTGATCAATAATTTTAAAAGGCCAGCCATACCGATGATGCCAGTTCTCAAGAACTTTCGCTCCATTTTTCGCCTGCCTAAAAGCCTGAGTGGCCACGCCGAAAACTTTTTCAGGATGATAAACCAGGCTTTTTTTCATAAGATTTTTTAGAGCTTGCTCGCCCTGGAGCACAATCTTTTGAGAAAAAGCTTTTTTTCCAGAACTTAAGTCTTGGGCATAGCCTACAGCAATAGAAGTCTTGAGCAGGGTTTGAGATATCTTTAAACTGCAAGAATTCCTTTCAACCACTTGGACTTTTGTCGAGCCAGAACCAATATCAAAAGCTGCGGCCACTTCATCCGGACAAGTCTGTACATGAGTACAGCCGTGGCTTAAAAAAAGTAGTAAAGGCCAAAAGGTGAGGATGCGAAACATTTCTTACTCTTTGAAGTAGATCACTTCGTTATTTTGCCTTATACAAACCTGAGTAAAGGAGAAAAGCTTACGGTTAACTTGATTAATCGCCTGATTAAACTGCTCATTACTTTCACGAATAGAGACTCTCGCACCATCAGTACCGAGAAGGTTGCTGTTAAAACCAAAAGCAACTTGAGAGATTATTTCAAATGAAGCTTTACGCTGATCAAAATCAATTGCGAGATTATTAGTTTCTAAACCATAATGTGTCGAATCATCGACTATGGTTTCATAAGATTTTATATCCCGCTTTAAGACATAACGTCCTTGAGCATTTCGCTCTTTGTTTATAACACTATAGAGCTCACAATCATTTGATCTGTCGTATTGACGCGTGATCAACGCATTTGCGTTTAGCGAAGTTACAACCGCCATATAAAAAAAATATCTTGTGAGCATGCTAATATCACTTGTTAAAGGTAGACCACGCATTTTGCCTAAAAATGAAGCGTAGCACAATAAACATTGTAAGAGTTTCAATGTATCGTTTAAATGTCAAAAAGCTAAGGAGACGATAATGAATTTCAATAAAATCAATACTTTCAACTATATAAATAACCAGTTTGAAAACGGCTTAGGCAATGAGAAGCTTGAGGTTTTGGACAAATACTCAGGAGAGCTCCTTTCACAAGATCAAATGGCCTCAGATGAGCAAGCCGAAAAAGCGCTCAAGGCCGCCAATAGGGCTTTTTCTAAACTCAAAAAGTTAAGCACTGAGGAACGCAGAAGCGCTCTAGAAAAACTCTATGATCTCATCTCAGAAAAAAAAGAAGATTTTATCCAGCTCATTATTGCTGAAGCAGGAAAGCCACGCTCCTACGCCACGGCCGAAATCGAAAGAAGTCTGACAACACTCAAGCTCTCTTTTGAGGAAATAACAAGATTCTCAGGCGAGACTGTCCCCGTAGACTACGGTGCAGGAGTGGGAAAAACGGCGTTCACTAAACGCTTTCCGATCGGCCCCATTCTTTGCATTACTCCATTTAATTTCCCCCTTAATCTTCTGTTGCATAAAGTCGCCCCCGCTCTAGCATTGGGGTGCCCAGTTATAGTTAAGGCACCACCACAAACACCTTTAACGGCCATCGCTTTGGCCAAATTGATTGATCAAATTCCTTTGCCTGAAGGCAGTTATAATGTCTTGAGTTGTGCTAATGAACAATCACAAAAACTGGTTGAGGACTCTAGGATCAAGATGCTTTCATTCACTGGAAGCGCTGCTGTTGGGTGGAAGCTCAAGTCCTTAGCAGGAAAGAAAAAGGTTGTTCTCGAACTTGGTGGCAACGCTGCAGTTTTAGTTGACCGCGGAGTAGACTTAAAAAAATGTGCAAAAGAATTGGCCAAAGGAAGCTATCTTTATGCAGGACAAATATGTATATCCACACAGCGTATCTATGCTCATAAAAAAATCTACTCAGATCTATGTAAATATCTTATAGAAGAAATTAAAGAGCTCCCCTGCGGCGACCCTTCTGATGAAAAGACCTTGGTTGGTCCAATTATTAATTCGGAACATGCTCAAAGAGTTGAAAAATGGATCGATGAAGCTTTAAATGCTGGGGCCGAGCCTTTGATTAAAGCGCAACGGCTAAGCAAAGGCCAAAATGTCATCACTCCTACGCTACTCACAAATACTTCATCTGATATGAAAGTTGTAAAAGAGGAAGTTTTCGGACCTATCGCCTTAATTGAAGAGGTTGAAAATTTTGAAAAGGGAATTGAGGCCATCAATAACTCAGACTATGGGCTTCAGGCCGGTGTTTACACGGATTCTATAAAAAATATGAAGATCGCGCATGATGAAATTGAAGTAGGAGCGGTTATTATCAACTCAATACCTGGTTTTCGAGTCGATTCAATGCCATATGGTGGAGTAAAGGATTCAGGCCTTGGAAGAGAAGGAGCCCGATATGCCTTACTAGACATGAGCGAACCCCGATTACTTGTGTACTAAAATTTATTTCATGACGATATCAATTGAATCGCCCCCGCCTTCTTTAATACGGTGGTGGCCAGCAGGGATATCGTAAAACTTTTGCCTTTGACCACTTGGCCAAGAAATACTTAGCTCATCAATCTTGTCATGATCACCAAGACCAAAGTGAAGTATTTTTTGTGATTGAGCGCTACCATTGTTGGCCAATAATTGACGAGTTAAGGTCTCACCTTTCACTTTCGCCGTTGCATAAGCCCCAATGGCATCTCTATTGGAACTTGTCCCCTCCAAAGAGAGAATAACACTTTGGTGATCTGCTTTGTTTCTATTTAAAAATACTTCTACAGGACGATTCACCACATCAGTAGAACTCGGATCGCCATTTCTTAAGATGAGGTCCATATTACCATCTTTATCTAAGTCGGCGAGTGCAACGACATAACCGTCGGCTATACTATCAACACCTTCCAGGAAGCCAACTTCTGTAAAGCTTCCGTCGGCATTATTTCTATAAAGTCGATTTCTTTGATGTCCTGCAAATGAAGGTCTTGGGCCAGACTCATCCAAATGAGCAGTCATGACATTACCTCTGAAAGAAGAAAGTATCTCCATGATAACCGACTGTGACTGCGCCTCACCTCGATGGTCCACATAGTTCTCTCCCAAAGCCTTCAGGTTTGAGAATGCATCTTCAATAACTTTATCAGAGCGTGTGAATAGACTCGATATATCTTGTGAGTTCCGGTCATCAGTACCAGACCAAAGCCCATTAAGAAGATAAATATCTAGGTACCCGTCATTGTTGTAATCAACAAACTCAACTCCGGCCATACCTTCACCAGAAAAATCAAGACCAGCAATTTCCGTAAAATCTAAATACTTCACTTCTCCATTAGGTTTTTTATGTGATTTAAAAAGCCTCACACCTTTAGTCCCTCGATCTGTAAAGGTCTCATGGGCTTGACCGTGATGATAATTCATACGAAAAGAATTATTCATACGCTCTGAAGAATGGAAGTTTACACTCGTATATAGAAGATCCATATCTCCATTATTATCTAAATCTCCGGCTGCAACACTCATGCCGTAATCCCACATTTCTGCTCCAACGGCTTGTGCACTTTGATGAAAAGTTCCATCGCCTTTATTTACATAAAAGGGACTTAATTTTCCGGCATCATCAATGACCACAATGTCCATATTACCGTTAAGGTTATGATCGATCGCTAATGCTGAGTGAGGAAAAAGTCCACAACAACTTTTCCATAGGTCACGCTTTTCTAGATTTGCCGTTTTATCAGTAAACTTATGTTCACCACTATTGAAATAAAGCCCTTGGGCCATTTGCCCCTCTTTTTCGGTTCTCATTCCTTCGAAAAAAGTAAAATCTTGTGCTCCAGGATAACCAATATAAATATCAAGTAGCCCGTCCGAGTCAAAGTCTGCAACGGCAGACGGCATAGCAAAGTTCATGTCGTTTTGATGAGTAATCGCTTCGACCAACTCAATCGGTTTCGAAGCTCGCCAATGAAGCTTCCTTTATCGATAAGTTCAACCACTTCTGTCGTTTCACCATCCTCCCAACGTCCTTTCCAGATCTCTCCTTCATCGCCGTGGTAGGTGATTAAATCAACTTTCCCTCTCCAGTTATAAGGGACCATAACGGCTAAAAAGCTCGCTGATAAAACCAAAAAGGTTGCTACAGAAGTGATGATCGTCTTTTTCAAAGCTTCTCCTTTAGTTACCAAGGAATGAGAGTTCCATCCCAGTTATAAAACCTACCTGTGTGTTCAACATTTTTTGATTCAAAAACTTCAAATAAATGCTGGGCAGTCTGCTCCGATGTCCAAATTTGATGTTTCACATTTTTTGAAAATGGGTTTGATAGTCTTGTATTTGTGGTTCCAGGGTGAATTGCAAGAACGATTGAGGCGGGGAATGAACGTTTGAATTCGAGTGAAATATTTTTAACGAACATGTTTAATGCCGTTTTTGAAGCCCGGTAACTGTACCAACCTCCAGATGAGTTATCTTCAATACTTCCAACCATGGCAGAAAGCGCTGCAAAAAAAACGATTTTTTTTCGATCAAGACATGGCCTTAAATACTTTGCCACAAGAGGAGTAAGAAATGAATTTACCTGAAAGCTTTCAGTTAAACCTTCCATACTTACTTGTCTCAAACTTTTTTCGGGCTCAAGCCTTTCGTTATAAAGCACACCTACAGCATTTAACACGAGGTCAAACTTTTGATTTTGATCTTTAAAAGTTGAGAAAACTTCTTTAAGAGTTTCTTCATGCAACCAGTTTACCTGGTGAGAAAAAATCCTATCTTTATATTCTGACTGTAGTCTAAAAAGCTCTTCGGCCCGGGATTCGTTGGAATATAAGCAATGAACGTTAGCATCACTCTTATTTAGAATATGTCTCGCAATTTCTAGTCCAATGCCATGCCCGGCACCAACAACAAGTGCCGTTTTTACAAATTTTAAATGAAATGATGTATCCACCTAGATGATGATAAGGGTCACCATAAGAATGTAAAGAGGAATCAAAGTCGTATAAGAAAAGCTGAGTCTCATGAGCTGACCTCAGCCTGAGCTTCTTTCTCCAAGACGACCATATGACTAAGACAATAAGGTCCTGCAGGATTAACTTTTCTTTTCAAGACAACATGTGCGCCTTCTGCTTGATCAAAAATATCGAGTTTAAGATCCATTCGAAAGCCAAAGAGTCTTTTTGTTAAAGGAGCAGCGGCTTTACTGAATAGCTTGTCTTGCATACGTTTGCCTTCGAAGTGACTAATGACGATCACTTTTCCACCTGGCTTTGTCACTCGGATCATTTCTTTTAAAAGCTTTTTAGGATCTGGCACAACAGTCATTAATGAGGGAGCATAAGTACAAGAAAAACTATTATCATCAAAAGTCAGTTCTTGAGCGTCCATTTCTTTGAGTTCAACGTCGAGTTCAGGAAAGTCGGGAAGTCTTTTATGGGCGCCTTTAAGCATTTGTGAGCTCATATCCACACCCATAATTTTTACGCCAGGAGCGTAATGTGGAAGCGTTAAGCCTGTGCCTATTCCAACCTCTAAAACATTTTTAATATTTGCTTCTTTAATATACGCACCAGCTTTTTTATGACCTGGAACTAAAAGAAAAAATATTTTGTCGTAAAAGACAGAGAGGTTATCGTAAACGTTCTTTGTAACATTTTTAGTAATTTCTTGTGACATGGGCACGAATCCTAAAAGGACCGTGCCCTAAAGTCAACAATTTCGGAAACTTTACACTCTTTTAAAAACTAGTGATCTACCCCACCTTTTCCGTGAACGTGGCCATGTTCGAGCTCTTCTTTAGAAGCATCTCTAACGGTATCAACTTTAACTTCAAAATGTAGAGTTTTCCCTGCAAGAGGGTGGTTCCCATTTACTGTCACTGTCTCGCCTTCAACTTTATCGATGGCCACAATCACAGGACCGGCGTCTGTTTCAACTTCAAATTGCATCCCTACTTCGAGCGGGTCGATGTCACCAAACTGGGCCTTAGGAACATCTTGAACGAGATCATTATTTAGTTCCCCATAAGCTTCTTCTGGCTTAATGCTCACTTTGAGTTCTTCACCTTTGGCCTTGCCTTCCAAAGCATTTTCTAAACCTGGAATAATCTGGCCAGTACCTTGAATAAAGTGGAGTGGCTCTTGTCCTTCTGAACTATCAAGAACTTGGCCTTGATCATCCTTTAATGTGTAATCAATAGCGACAACGCTGTTTTTTGTGATTTTCATAACTTATCCTTCATTCAAGAGTTTTGGCCTCAACTCAAATAATGTAATTAAGAGGCTTTTGACATAGTCTACAGGCGATATGGTCTTCTGCCCACCCCAACGATAATAGAAATATAACAAGTCTCATTTTTTTATATTTAGAGCTGAAAACCAATGACAAAAGTGGCCTATGCCGCTAAATTAACAAGTATGGACAATCTACTTAAGGCCCTAAAAACTTGTGGTGAGCAATTTAAAGACACCTCTTTTACAATTGTCGACATGCACAAAGATGATTCCCCCCTAGTGTATGTTAATTCGCATTTCTCCAATATGACCGGGTTTCCGCATGAAGAAATCATCAACAAGAACTGTCGTTTTCTTCAAGCTGGAAAGTCAGATCAGTTGGTGCTTAAATCTTTAAGATCATCTCTCAAAAAAGGGATTGCCAGTTACCATGACCTGGTGAATTTCAAGAAGGATGGGGCACCGTTTTGGAACCGGCCCTGTCTCTTTCCTATCCATCATGAGATTGCAGGTCTCAAGTATTTCGTAGGAATCCAAATGGATATAACTCAGCACAAAGAGGGTTATGAGTCACACAGCGTTAAAGATTTTGTCGAAAATGATGGAATCTCTCAAGATATTCACGACCAAATCGAAAATCCTCTCGAACAACTGCTACAAAACTCTAGGGCGCTTAAATATTTTGCCGATAATGACCCCGAAAGCCTGCAGCAAAGGCAAAAAATTGCTCATGACATCTCACAACAGGTGAAAACTCTCACTCAATATGTGGCCTCACTAAAAGTATAAACCAAGCTTTTTAATCCTTACCTACCTTGATAGTATAACCGCTCGCAAAAGCGACGGGGACCTTGTGTGAAAGAAAAGGATATTAGAATGGATTATCAATTCAAAACTATCGAACAAAAATGGCAAAAATATTGGGACGAAAATAACACCTTTAAAACACCCAATGCATCCAATAAGCCCAAATATTATGTGCTTGATATGTTTCCCTATCCCTCTGGCTCAGGTCTACATGTTGGACATCCAGAAGGTTACACGGCCACAGATATTATAGCGCGCTACAAAAGGGCCAAAGGCTTTAACGTTCTTCATCCCATGGGCTGGGATAGTTTTGGCCTTCCTGCTGAGAACTACGCCATAAAAACGGGAACTCACCCTGATAAAATCACCAAAGAAAATATTAAGACATTCAAGCGTCAACTTAAGATGCTTGGGTTTTCTTACGACTGGGACCGTGAGATTGCGACCAGCAATGTTGATTACTATAAGTGGACTCAATGGATTTTTACTATTCTCTACAACAAAGGCTTGGCCTACGAAGATGAAATCAGTGTGAACTGGTGCCCAGAGCTTAAGACAGTACTTGCCAACGAAGAAGTCGTTGATGGGAAATCGGAAGTTGGAGGGCATCCGGTTGTCAGAAAACCTATGAAACAATGGGTCCTCAAAATTACGGAGTATGCGGATCGTTTGCTCGAAGATCTCGACGAACTCGATTGGCCAGAAAATATTAAAGAATCGCAACGCAACTGGATCGGTAAATCAGAAGGGGCCACAGTGCGATTTGAAGTTGACGAACACGGGGATGGATTAGAAGTTTTCACCACTCGCCCCGACACTTTGTTCGGAGCGACTTACATGGTCCTCTCTCCCGAACACGAGCTCGTTGATAAAATTACAACGACAGAATTCAAAAATAAAATTCAAAAATACAGAGAAATGGCCTCGAGAAAATCGGACCTTGAAAGAACTGATTTAAATAAAGATAAGTCCGGGGTCTTCACTGGAGCCTTCGCCATAAACCCCGTTAATAATATAAAGATTCCTATATGGATTGCTGACTATGTCCTATCCGGATATGGAACAGGGGCCATCATGGCAGTTCCTGCCCACGACGAAAGGGACTGGGAGTTCGCCACAAAGTTTGAACTTCCGATTGTCCCCGTTTTAAAAGGTGGTGATATTCAAAAAGAAGCTTTCACAGAAGACGGCGAGCACATCAACTCAGACTTTCTCGATGGCCTTAACAAAGAAGACGCTATCACTCAAACCATCTCTTGGTTAGAGGAGCGAAAGCTTGGAGTAAAAAAGACGAATTACAAGTTAAGAGACTGGCTTTTCTCTCGCCAGCGCTACTGGGGAGAACCCTTCCCTCTTCTTAAATATGAAGACGGTACAATTCGCTGCCTTGAAGAAGACGAACTCCCTGTCGCCCTCCCGCAGGTAGAAAAATACGAACCCTCGGGAACTGGTGAGTCTCCTTTGGCCACGATCGATGAGTGGCTTTGGATCACTGATCCCAAAACCGGTAAAAAGGCCAAACGCGAAACCAACACTATGCCACAATGGGCCGGCTCCTGCTGGTACTACCTGCGATTTATTGACCCGAATAATACTGAAGAAGCCTGGGATAAAAAGCTTGAAAAATATTGGATGCCAGTCGATCTTTATGTCGGCGGAGTAGAGCACGCTGTACTCCATCTTCTCTACGCACGCTTTTGGCACAAGGTTTTATTCGATGCAGAACTCGTCTCGACAAAAGAGCCTTTTTTAAAGCTTGTGAACCAAGGAATGATCCTAGGCGAAGATGGAGAAAAAATGAGTAAGTCTCGCGGCAATGTCGTGAACCCCGATGACATCGTTCAAAAATTCGGAGCCGATAGTTTACGCCTTTATGAAATGTTTATGGGTCCACTAGAGAAAGTTAAGCCTTGGCAGACAAATGGCGTGAAAGGCGTTTCAAACTTTCTTACTCGTAGCTTTAAATTTTTTGGTAATAGCAGCAATATCACTTACGGAGAAGAAAGTACGCTGGTACTTAAAGAGCTGCACAAGTCTATCAAAAAAGTTGGGGAAGACATCGAATCATTAAGATTTAACACGGCCATCTCTCAGCTTATGATCCTGAATAATGCCTGTATTAAACAAGGAAAAGTGACAAAAACCACGGCAGAAATTTTCACAAAACTCCTAGGCCCCTTTGCTCCTCACGCAGCAGAGGAAATTTGGTCACAGCTGGGACACACTGACACACTCGCTTACGATACTTGGCCTGAGTATGATTCAGAACTTGCAAAAGATGACCTCATCACTATTGCAATTCAGGTCAACGGCAAAACGCGAGACACCCTCGAAGTGACGCCTGACATTTCAAAAGACGATTTTTTGGGTAAAGCAAAAAAACTTGAAAAAGTTAAAAAATATCTAGAAGCAACAACAATCATTAAAGAAATTTACGTCCCCGGGCGCATCTGCAACTTTGTGGTCAAGCCCAAATAAGAGGTCGAACATGTCAGAAAAATTTTATATTACTACGGCCATTGATTATCCAAACGGAAGCCCTCACATGGGCCATGCGTACGAGAAGATTGTCACAGATGCTTACGCTCGCTGGTACAAACTGCTGGGCCGAGACGTCCGCTTTCTTACGGGAACAGATGAAAATGGCCAAAAACTAATCGAGTCAGCTGAAGCTCTCGAAATCGACACAAAGGAATTTGTCGATCAGCAAGTCGAGAAATTTAAAAAACTTTGTGAAGACCTCAAGATCACCCATGATGATTTCATCCGCACAACAGAAAAACGACATATTGATGTCGCTCAAAATTTCTGGAAAACGTTAGAAGAAAAAGGCGATGTCTATTCTGGTAAATATTCCGGTCAGTATTGCATCCATTGCGAAAGTTTTTACACAGAACTCCAAGCACCTGAAAACGTTTGTCCAGAACATCACACCGAACTGCAACTAAAAGAGGAAGAAGGATTCTTCTTTAAGTTGAGCCGTTTTCAAGACTGGATTGTTGATTTTTTAGAGAAGAACCCTAAGTTCGTTGTTCCCAAACATTCTGCTCATGAACTTTTGACGAGACTTAAAAGGGAGCCACTTCGAGACCTCGCGATTTCGAGGCCGGGACTAAAATGGGGTGTGCCTGTCCCTGGTCATGATGACTATGTCATGTACACATGGTTTGATGCTGTTATTAATTATTATTCAGCTCTATCAGAAGAGGACAAAAAGTATTGGCCAGCTGACATGCATGTTATTGGTAAAGATATTCTTTGGTTTCACGCCGCCTTATGGCCATGTATGCTGAAGGCCATGGACTTACCACTCCCTAAACAAGTCTATGTTCACGGCATGATATTGGCAGCAGATGGTCGAAAAATGAGTAAAAGCCTCAATAATGGCATCGACCCAAATGATATTCTTAAAAAATATCCTCTCGACAGCTTTCGTTACTATTTACTCCGCAATATTCCAGCTTCAGGAGATGGAAGTTTCAGTGAAAGAGAACTTGTGGACAAGCACAATAATGAGCTTGCAAACGATTACGGAAACCTCCTTATGCGCGTGATCAAGCTGTCATTGAAAAACCATGAAGGTCCAGTCCGCGCTCAAGGATTAACAGAGCCTGCTCTCGACTTCTCTCTTATATTTGAGAGGATGCAAGAGATGATGGAAAAGAGAGAACATAACAGAGCATTCGATATTCTTTGGGAAGGAGTTAACAGAATTAACCAGTACGTTAATGACTCTGAGCCCTGGAAGCTTAAAAAAGATCCTTTGCAGTTTGAACAGGTTATTTACCAGTGCCTTTACGCTATTCACCAAGCTAGTCTCTTACTCGCCCCTTTCTTGCCAGAAACCGCCAAGCAAGCTTTAGACTATATCGGACAAAAAACGCAAGCCTTTGGCCCTCCGAAGTTTGGGCAAGTAGAATATAAACTCTCAACCCCGGAAGCCCTTTTTCCAAAAATTGAAGTGTAGGTTCAAATGTATAAGTTTATTTTCCTTCTTTTTATCTTACTCCCTAATCTTGCAACGGGTCAGTTTTTTAAAGAAGCAGATGAAGTCTTGAAAAAGGATAATCTTTATACAAGAGGAGACGATTTTGGTGTTCCCACAGACAGAGAACTCAACCGTAGAATTCAAGAGCTACAAGATAAGGTTGATCAGCTTCATCATCGAGTTAAGCATTTAGAGTCTCAGGAGAACATGGAACCCTTGGTCTTCCATCACTGCAACCTATCTGCAGGTCTTGCTGGTAAACATAGCGCAAAAGCCGAATCTAGAGAGAGAGCAATAGAAGAGGTCATTAAGAAGTGCCGCAATGACAGTAGTGACTCAACGCTCTGTAATCAGTCGAATATTCAATGCCAAACTAACTAGTGTTTACTGACTGGCTTCAGTCATACTTCTGCCTAATAGAGCGGGAGTCTGTTTACCCGTCGAAAAAATAGAGTGAATGTCCGTCTTAAAAAAGAGAGATAACTTAAATGCTAACTCTAGGGATGGGTTGTAATGGCCTCTTTCAAGAGCATTAATCGTCGCTCTCGTCACATCAATGGCCTCTGCCAACTGTTGCTGAGTCATGCGCCTTTCGGCCCTAAAAACATGAACGCGATTGGAAATCTTCAGCTTATAAGCTTTTTTTGCCATCAGAGGACTCCCGTTATGTACGATGTCATAAAAAAAGTTTAAACTCTTGCCTTGTAAATAGCAAATTTCATGACCATGTATGCCAAATATAGTTAAGGAGTCCAAAATGATTGATCAGCTCAACGAAGACATTAAAACCGCCATGAAGGCCAAGGAAAAAGAGAAACTCGCTGCTATCCGCTATCTTAAGAGTATGTTACTTGAGAATCAAACATCTAAGGATCCCAAGCCTGAAATGGATGTGGCGATCAAACACGTTAAAAAATTAAACGACTCTCTTGAATCTTACCCCGTTGATAATCCTATGCGTGACCAGATCCAAAATGAAATCAAAATCCTTGAAGTCTACATGCCAAAGCAATTAAATGAAGCGGAAGTCACCCAATTAATCGATGACATTGTGTCTGGTCTTGGAGATTCCCCACATATGGGTGCTGTCATGAAAGAGCTCACTCCTAAGATTAAAGGAACGTTTGATGGTAAAAAAGCCAGCCAAATTGTAAAAGATAAGCTTAACAGCTAAAAAGCTATTATTTGTTGTTTCGACAATTCATGGCCACAGGGAAGTGGTCGCTTAAAAGCTCAAAAAAGATACGATAATAGGTTCTATTTTCTAATTGATCGAAGAATATTCTTTTTTGAAATATCTTAAGGCGCTGCTCAAACCGATTGTCATCCCAAACAATTTGATTATCGTGAATGCTAAGGCGAGCTCTCAGAACATCGGTATAAGCACTTAGCTTTCCTCTTATTTTTCCTTGCGCTTCTGCCCTAAGTTCGTATTCATCAAGCATAGATAGATCTAGCGATTGAACGATATCATCGAAGTCAGGCTCTAGACCATCATAAATGAAATCATCTTCCTTATCTGGACCAGGGACATTTTCAAAACGCTCTTGTCGAATAATGTAGTGCTTATCAATCCAATCAGCGACCCAACTCGTATAAAAGTTGAAGGCCTTGGCCCCTTTTCCGTCACATTCAGGTGTAAGCTTTGGTGAAAAAATAAAGTGATCATAATTACTGGCCAATCCCTGTGTAGGCTCGTCGTTTGATCGAAAACGTAGTTGGCTCATACTTGTCATTTCTTCAATAAAAAGCTCTCCGCCTTCCAATGATTCAAGAATATTAGGCCAAAATGAATTCGAGGATTCAATATTCATATCTCCTGCGAAAATTAAATTTGAATTGTTATAACGACGATTGTACTGCTGCATAAAATCAAGCGTTAGTTTAATTTCAGCAAAGCGAGCATACGTCTCCAGATTAAAACCTTCCCCAAGGTTCTCATAAGTAGGCCTCTCAAAAGCGGCCCGCATAATAGCCCCCATCTCATCCTCTTCTCTGGGGGAGGTGAAAATCACGTGAGAAGATAATAGGGTGAAATCAAAATCAGCACTTCGAAAACTCACCATAAAGGGACGCCGAGAAAAAGCATGTGCAACGTCTTTGCCCATAAAATCTTTATAGAAATTAGGGATACAGGCAAAGGCTTTCCCGTTATGTGTTCTTTCGGGATAATCTTGGCAATGTCTATTTAGCGCAGGCTCTACTCTAGAAGAGCGGTAGTAAAACCCTGTAAGCTCTTGGACATGGAAGCTTTCGGCGGCCTCACCACGTGGGGCAAGAACAAGTGCCCAAGAAGGGTCAATCTTTCTTAACTCATCAAGCAATTTAAGATAGCCGGGACTTCGGTAGAGCTTTGGTGCAAAAGATATATCATGCTCTAATTTTTTGATTCTTTTTCTAAGCACACCTCTTTCACTCCCAGAGCTTAAGCTCAGCTCTCTTTTTAGCTCTCTCAGCAATTGCGGGGCTTGTTGAATAAACTCTTCAACGTCTTCGTTATGGCGTAAATCTTCTCCAACAACAGGTAGAAGTTCTTGCGCCGCAAGTACATCCCACTGGTCTACGATTTTTGCCAATAACTTATAATCTTTAAGTCCCGACTTGGAGGTTCCTGGATGCCAAAGGTTAAAACTTCCGATGCGTATTTCTCCGAAATTTCGCGCTCGGAAAAAGTCATAATTTTGCTCAAAGCTCTCTGAATTAAAATGATGGTAATTGTGAAAACAATCAACTTCGTAGCGCCCACGAACATTGAATTCTTCAACCCGTTCACAGTTGAGACGAAACTCAGTATTTTTTTGATGGTCTAATTCTGGGGTCTTTGCCGAGAGAGGCAAGCTCACCACAAAAATAATGCATAAGATCAAGAACCTGAGCAGCATCTCCCCTCCCGGTACATAGAGCTGCGAACACTAAAACGGTACCCGTGTTCTCCTTGGGTGGCAACGAAGAATTAGAACACAAGTATCTAAAAAATGGCACGTAATTGTCAGGACTTTATTAGATTTCGATAACCTGAAAAGGCGATACGCAATAAACGCTTACGCCGCAAAGAGTCTTTTCGCAGAGATTCGTAATATTAGAATGTTAGGCTAATTTTCTTCCTGAGCGCGTGCCAAGTAACGCTCAAATTCAGAGCGGCGTAGCTTTTCGAGGTAACCACTCACCTCACGTCCCATCACCTTGGGAAGTAAGATATAGCGAGTGTAGTAGTTCAACGCCTTTCGTCCAGAGCTCGTCTTTCTGAGTTCATCCCAATCAAAGTCCTCGTCTTCATAAAACACGAACTTTGTCAGTCCCCACTTATTATCCTTTCTTTGGTCAAGATGAGACTGTGCCATTTCACCGACAAATCTTTCTGCAAAGCCACCCGGAGTTCGATCTTCAATAATCAACTCTCCCATTAGCTCCCATGCACGCTCGTAGCTCCAAGGTCTGGCTTCGCGACCAGTAATCTGAGCAATAAGAAAATGCTCTTTTAGTACAGATAAAAGCTCTCTGCCTTTAGAAGCATTTTGTTGCGTGATTCGTCTAAAATCATATGAGCTTGTCATTTCATAGGCCAAGCTTTCTAATCGTTCAAAGCGATCAAGAATTTCGCTTTTGGCCTTTTTCTCTGCTTCACTTAAGCGTGAGTCAGGTCGATGGCCAACTTGATATTCAAAAGCACTTAGCTCTTTATCCTTCATATCGAGCAAGAAGCTTGAGAATCGATCATAAACCATCGAAGACATCTCAGCATAGGCGAGTATATTGGCCAACTCGGAGGACTCAAAAAAGCTTCCCAACTCATTTATAGATACGTCCTGCACACTGGCATTCATCCAGCGCAGCCCATCTTTTAACTGACTTTTAAAGATGATGAGCTCGATTTTAAGAGCATCGCGATCGAAGATAAATCCTTGGGCAAGCTTTTGCGATATAACTTGCTGGGCCCGAGATAAAGCTTCAAAGGTAATCTCAGGAGAAACTTGTGAACCACCACGCTGATCTTTCATTTCTAAAACAAGTTCAATCAGCTCATCATCGAGAATATGCCTTAAGACTTCAACATCAGTTTCCCCCTGAGAGTTAACTACGGTATAACGATAATGATCTGAATGCTGAATAAAGCTTTCTCTTAGCGCATTGTTAATCATTTGCTGAGTCTCATCCAAACACGAATTTAATTTATTCTGCATCCACTCTTTTCGAAACTCAGGCTTATCCTGCATGGCCGCAATATAATTTCTCATGCGTATCGCGGTTAGACGGGATTGTGACCCTCCCATATGCTCCTCTGCAAACATCCGTGACAAAAATGGAGTTCGAAAAGGAGTTTTAAATCTTTGCTGCTGCAGTTCGTATAAAGATAGCTTTCGAGTATCCTTTTCATCTGCTTCCCCCAGGATGATTCTTTTCAGTTCAGAATCATTCGCCTGTTCTTCCATATCAAGAAATATCTTGGGTAAACAAGAATTCACATGGGCCATCGCAAGTGTTTCACCTTTTGCGCTCATGAGTGATTGATTTTTAGCAATAAGCTCAGTCATAACTAACTCATATATATCCATTTTCGCTAAATCAATACAGACTTCAACACGGGCAAGGTACTCTTCATGAGATAACCCTGAACGAGGAAGATCATCTTTACAACGGTTCATATACCAAACAGGTGAGAGAATTTTATTCGCAACTTCACCAGTCAAAGGAAAATAATACGAAACCATTTTTTCAAAATATTTTTTCGCAGTAAAGACTAGCTCTTGTGCAAAGATCTCTTTACGGCAGTTGTTTGAAAGGTTTCCAAGGTTGCTCTGAGTCTTATTTGGTGAGACATCGAGACATTTATTAACAGATTCGTTTATAAAGATTTTATCATTTTCATTAATGTCGGAATTGTCAGAAACAGAGCGAAGTTCGGATTTCTTTAAATTTAAAAAGAAGTCATTAAGAAGTGTCTTTGTTTCACTTTCACTTCGATCTTGGAGCGATACTTTGAAAAATTCTTTCCACTTAACTTCTTGATCTGGTGAATGACCATAGATTTCTTTTAAATGTTTTAATTGTGTCGGTGATAAAACGTCTGTTTTAATATGCGACTTCAAATACGATGACATCCCCTCGGCAATATGCGACAGGATAATCTCCGGCAAACGCTCTTCAAGTTGGGCCTTATAAGCAAATTCACCGTTATTGAGCATTTCTTGAAGTTCATCGACTGCAGTCTCAATAAATTCCTTCCATAACAAGGGCCTTGATTCACTAAAACGAGAAAAGACATCGGATAAATGTTCTCTATACCACTTGGGGTAGAGGTTAAGGCTGGCTCGCTCTCTACAGTCTTCGAACGTTAGCTCATAATGACTCATGAGTTGTTCAATCCCCTGACTTTCCTTCAGCTCTTTTTCTAAACACGACTGAAAATCACTCTCAAAAGATGCTCTCCAGTCTTCGAATTGGTTTAAACTAATTCTAAAGTCATGACTGTTTTGAAAATTGAATTCAGCACTTTGAGACAGAACATGACTGAGTTCAATAAGAAGGACCTCAGAGCAATACTTTAGTGAGCTATTTTTCTGGCAAGAACTCCAAGAATCGAGTGAGTCAGCTTTAAGGGATTCAAAGTCAATCTCTGATTTGGACTGATCAATTAGACGAGAAACCTTAGCTTTCATTAGAAATTTGTTCTTCGTTTTATTAATTTTCATCTTACACTCTTTGCTCTCAAGAGGGTGTTCCTGAGACGTACAAAATGCAAAAGCTTTTTCGTGAATAGTATTGGAGAACTGCTCCTTTAAATCATCTGAATTCAAATACTCCCTAACAAGAGAATCTTGAAGCAAAGTCGATACAATAACATCTCGACTATAAGGGAGCATTGTCTTTTCTTTACAAGCCCCACCAATAAAGACCATCTGTTCAACAGGCTTTGGCGGGATTACAAATTTATGACCGTCATCATCTAAAACATTTTCTTCTCGAAGGCAGGATCGATAACGTTCACGAAATGCCTTTTTTGCGACATCACCATTAAGAGCGCTTAATGCGTTAAAATAAGAGATTTGTACTGGAGTGAGTTCCTGGCAAAAGTAGCTCTGATCAACAGAGATTAACTGAAGCTGTGATTCATATATTTTACAGGACTCATACCATTGTTTAAAGTCTCTACTATATTCAAAAGAATCCGGGGCCACACCATATTCATGAAAAATGGTTTCTACATCAAACTGAAAAGTTTCAGGACCTACGCCTTCGATTCCAAAACTTGAATGCCAACTTTCACCCTCAGAGTTTAAAATTAACATCTCTTGATCAATTTCAGTCAATGAGGGCCAAGAGCTTGGACGTGTTAATTTAATTTTAATGTTCTGAGAGTCTTTTTGCTCGTCAACATTTGATGCGAGTGAAATATCAATAACCCATTCATCTTTTGCATTATAAAGAGAATAAGTTTTGCCATCAGAGCTTAACTTGAGACTTTTAAAGTTCCCCGTTGTTTTAACAAGCCCAACACTTGTTGGTGAGTCCTGAGAGTCTAGACTTAAATGAAGATCGACTTTTTCTCCATCTAGTTCTATCTCTCTAATTTTAATACTCTGGACAGACTGAGCGGGCGCCCTCATGGCGGCATCTAATCTTTGCACTTCGTGGATTAGACCTTCAAGAGAATTTTGCGACAAAGGTTGGGCCAACGGCATATGCAAAGCCTGGCATTCTGCCACGCTGAGGTTGTGAAACTGTGAAAGTCTCATCTCAATCTTTGGGTAGAACTCTGCTGAAAAACGCTTTTCTAGCAAAAAGTCTTGAATATTTTGAAGTGCTGAATTCAGCGATTCTTTTGTTCCTACAGAAAAGAGATCACGGTATTCTTTAGAAAAATAACCTCCTTTATCTGCCTTCATTTTAATTTTGAGCTCGCTAGGACTGTATTTGAAGGTAACCTCTTGACTCTCATGCTTGAAAGTGGCCAAATCTTGCCAGTCATTACTATCAGCTGATAAAACAACTTGAGACCACAAAGTGGCCAGGATAATGATAAATAGTTGTTTTGACATGGAAGTAACTGACAAAGCTAATGCTCCAAATTAGTTGCGATTCGTTAAATTTGTCGGTCAATTTACGCCCAAGCTATAGATTCTCTTTAGTTTTTTCTAAAGGTAACAAATTTTTCCTCCGATAATATAGAACAAGAAGAAACCAATTTAAAAGGTCAATATTTATGAGTGCATTTTTAAAATCACTAATCATTACACTCCTTACCCTATCCCAGCTTTCGGCGGCGCCTGGATCTCAAGGCGCCAAGCTTATAGACTTACTTGTAACGGAGTCTGGAGTACTTGAAATTTTAGGTCAGCGAGGAATGAGAGGTGAAGTAGCGAAGACTGTGCAATCTTACGTACAAAACTCTTTTAAAGCTTTTAATCCAGCAATGGATGATATCAATAAAACTCAACTGCGCCAGATTATCAGCGACCTTGACGTCTCTGGAGATGATCTAAGAATTAAAAATGAACTTGAGCAACTGCTAGAGAAGTCGACTGAAAATCTCAGCAAAGACGATGTTGTCACGGCCATTAACAACCTCATCTTTCTGGCCAATCGGCACGGCCTAGGCGGCACGGCTTTTATCGGATGCTCTGATTGTGTTTCTGGAGCTCTGAGTCTTCATGGTTATAAGTTTACCTTTGCTGTCGTTAAAAACCAACGTATTGCAGATGTTGTAAGTACTGTTCTTCCTAGAAAGCCAAGAGATGTTTCGAACTTTATTGATCAGAGAATGAAAAAAATGGAGCTGGGGAGTTTTCGAAATATTCCGAAAGAGATCGTTGCACCTGAAGAGGAGCGCTCGCTTGCAGTGTTTCTAACCTTAGCAGAGTCAGGAGATCAAGTTCATAGGGATCTTATCGACGCAATCACACAGGTTAGTAAAAGACCTGACGGCAAAGTAAATCTTCTTGATAAGAGAAACCCCCATCAACTTTGGAAACTCTTTACTCCAGACGAAAATGGAGAGACATTGTCTGTTGCCGAAATGCAAAATTGGACACGCATATTGAAAGAGGTCGCTGAAGAAGGCAAGTCGGATATCTCTAAAAAAGAAGCCTTTTATACAGTCCTCGAAAGAGAAGCTAGCAATGACCCAGTTTCGCTTGAGTACATAAACTTAATGAGATCTAAAGGCTGTTATTTTAAATAAAGAATCACTTTATTAAAAAACCTCTACCTTTTCAGGATTTCTTTGCAAGACTGATACTTTCAGTGCGTTAAGAAAACGTTGAAACTCATCAACTGTCTCGTATTGAGAAAGCTGCTTAACAGCTTTATGTGCAACATCACCAATCTCAGTTAAAGCAAAAAGCTCATCAGTAGACATGGATGACCATATGGTCTCCCCTAACGCTTTTTCTCTCAAGCTTTCAGGGCCAAACAAGATTTTCTTTAGGCCTTCATGACCAAGATCATACACATGAGAACCTTCAGGATATTTAAAGCTCTTTGTCTCACCAATTTCTTTGGTCATATGCTTATAGAGTTTCTTAGTCAATTCATTCTCAAGCGAACGATACTGGGCCATGAGCTCCTTTGATTGAGCCTCACCCATTTCTTTCGAAGCTTCATAAACTG
>Ga0306912_1000610_pt1 | contig 20187 bp, 20 predicted proteins | sample AntRauFillE10628_FD_190443 | JGI IMG/M metagenome (GOLD analysis project Ga0306912, IMG submission 190443) | Saline lake microbial communities from Rauer Islands, Antarctica - Metagenome Filla E10 #628 (v2) (version 2) | ecosystem: Environmental > Aquatic > Non-marine Saline and Alkaline >... | reverse complement strand
ATCATGCCACCATTGCGATAGAAATCTTAGGGTTTCGAACCTCTCGATTTTAAGCAATATCAATACAGTTGTATAGGTCGTAGACCCATTACCTAAAAATTCGGGACTTTGAACATTTTTCAGTGAATCCAAGAGAAGAAAATTCATTGTGTGAGCGGTGGGAAGGGCCGCCAGCGCAAGCGTGGCGGGTCCCCCCACCTGATTGTGGGGGGACGAAACCCCTGGACGACGCGACCCCATGCCGTCGGATTTTTCATGGCTCAGCATGTAATTCAGCCCTTTACGGCATGGGGGCACACCCAAAAAAGCCTTTTAAATCAAAGACAATCGAAATGAGCAAAAGAGCCAATGCAAATGGCATGAATACAAAAACCTACTCCCCTTCCCTTTATTCATCGCATTTCGTTCATGTCAGAAACTACACTCCCGGTTCAATCACATATCACATAAATATAGAACATCCCCATAATCAGTGGTGTGCTACTCAGCTGTTTCTTCTTCAACTAGGGGCCAGATATTGTCCTCACGGTCGATATCTGATAGTCTTTTACTGGGATCAATCGTTACCGTTTGAATATTATCTAAAGATAAGGACAGGGTCAACTCGTAGCTGGGATGGGTCCATGGCCAAGGATCCATAGCCTCTGTAAACTCATATGGCATCTCACTTAAGTCTTTATGTCCCCGCATCACCCTTAAGGGGATGTGATATAAGTATTCCTCCCCCGCTGTTGTTTTCACCACTACGTCCAATGGCATAGGCTTTTTACCTAAATTAGATAGGTGAATTATACTTCCTTGTTCTGCTCTAGTCAGAGAGTCGATGCTATAATCCACTTCCTTCTCCGTCATATATAATGAATACTGCATATACCAATGCAATTCAATTCCCGATGCTTCCTCCATGACCCGAAAGAGGTCGCGAGGTCTTGGATGCTTAAACTGCCACTGTTCATAATAATCGAGAAGAGCCTGATCACGCGCCTGATTTCCTATAAGGTATCCCAACTGATGAATGAGAAAAGCACCGGAAGTGTAGCTGATGATTCCATAGGCAGTGTTCGTATTGAAGTGGTCCGCGGGAGTAATCATAGGCTCCATGATAGTAGACTGAACCAGCCGGTTATGTCCGGTGACCCTGGGAGCCTGAGGATCATCAACGGGATCCCCCGGTATTAGTCCTTCCTCACGAAGGAAGTTCATGATTTCTCCCGAAGCATAAGTTGTCATTCCTTCATCCATCCAGGCGTATTGTCCCTCATCCGTAGCTATGACTCCCTGATACCAGGAGTGCATCAACTCGTGCACGGAGACACCAACCAAAGAAGAAAAAGATCGGTCTCCCGTGATCAGTGTTGCCATGGGGTACTCCATTCCGCCATCACCGCCCTGAATAATAGAATAGCTCGAATAAGGATACTCTCCAAAATGCTCATTGGCATAGGTGAGCACTCTATTGATCACTGGGGGGATTCGTTTCCATTTTTCTGCATAGGCTGTATCCGGTAAATAAAAGAAATGGAGATCAACTCCACAATCCGATGGATACACATCGTGCTGATAGTCCGGATCTGCAGCCCAAACAAAATCATGAACGCTATCTGCCTTAAAATGCCAGGTAGTTTCTTCTTCCTTATCTGTATTTGTTGGAAAACTGTCTCTGGGCCAATATCCATGACGGGGACTCGTGCTTTCTGGATTCTGCAAAATCCCCGTTGCTCCCACAATATACTTTGAAGGCAGAGTTAAGTTGACATCAAAAGAACCAAAAGTACCGTAAAACTCTCTTCCAACATAAGGATTTGCATGCCACCCATCTTGATCATATGCGCAGATTTTGGGGTACCATTGCGACATGCTATAATCGATGCCTTCCTCATTCATTCGACCGGATCTACGGATTTGAAGAGGTACCTGAGCAACAAACTCCAAATCAAAGCGAACTTTAGATTGAGGTGCAATGGGTTTATCTAATTCTACCGAAAGAATCGTTCCCTCCTCAATGAATTTCAGTTTTTTTCCTGATTGCTTTAATTGGACAACATTCATAAATCCCTGCTCAGACTCTCTGAGGTTAGAAATCCTATTCCCCACCCGTGGATCAGGATCGGGTATTGTTCTCGATCGGACATCCATCATACTATTCGGTTGAAATGCATTCCAATACAAGTGAAAATACACTTTCTTTAGAGTATCGGGGGAGTGATTCGTATAGCTGAGTTTTTCTATTCCGCGTACCATATGAATCCTGGGGTCGAGCTCAGCTTCAATTTCATAAGCTACTTCTTGTTGCCAGGATTGGGCCTGCAAAATGGATGCACTAATGCAAAACATGGCAACCATAGGAATCCAATGAAAAAGACTTAGATGTGAAAAGTTAGGTTTTTTGACATAAATCATAGAGAAAAGGTTGATTTTTTAGTAACTTTGGAATCCCAAAAATAAGAAACATATGTCAAAAGTGATATCAAATAAGTGGTGGCTTTTCGCAGGATTTGTATTTGTCGCTGCTATGAGTCGACTTCTCCCCCACCCTTATAACTTTACACCGATTGGTGGTATGGCACTTTTTGCTGGTGGGCTGCTCAGTGGAAAGAGATTGTATTGGATCGTTCCCTTAGTCGCATACTACATTAGTGATTTGCTCGTCAATAATATTCTCTATGCCTCTTTCTACGATTCATTCGTATGGGGTGGACATCTCACGGTATATTTGAGTTTATTTGCGATAATCATTCTGGGGAAACACATTCTTTCAAGAATTAGCCTGGGCCGATTGATTGGTGCTAGTCTAGGAGCTTCAAGTTTATTTTTCATAATTACAAACTTTGGTGTCTGGCTGTCCTCTCCGCTATATCCCAAAACCTTTGAAGGCTTTGTGGCCTGCTACTCCGCAGCGATACCATTTTTTCAATATACTATTGCAGGTGACTTGTTCTATGTTGGGGTGCTATTTGGTTCCTATGCATTACTGACCAGTTATCTTCCACAATTGAGGTTGAAAAAGGTACATGTCTGACTCACAAAAGGTCAACTCACCACTTCGTGAAGGGAAACATTATTATATAGAAAACGGTAAATACGTCTTTACGGCTTTTTATTTAAAGATGCGTGGTTATTGTTGCAGCAATGACTGTCGACATTGCCCATATCAATATTCCAAGAGCAAAAAAGCTAAGGAATAATTCACCTATGGAATGTGTCTCTCTCTCCTATCCGAGTCAATATCTCCAATAGTCACTAGAATTCCCGTCTCCTCTACATCACCGAAATCTCTATTGATTGATGTACCAAAAACACGCATTGTGGGTGATAGTCCCATATATAAATTAATAAGTGGAGGAATTGATTCGCCGTAGCTTTTCAGCATTTTTCTCAATGCAGAAATGGCTTGTTTCCTTTTTAATCCGACAAAGTGCTTTTCGATTTCTGCTTTCTTATATTCAAAGACCAAAGGTTCTTTAGGTACGACTAAATTATCCACATCTTCAAAGAAATACTTCATAAAAGACAGTAGTAAGTTTCTCGCCTCACGATTGAAGTCTGGATACATCGTGACCTTTCCAAAAAAGTATTTCACATGAGGATTCCTTGCAATGAGGACACCTAAGCCATCCCAAAGATTTGCCAATGCAAAGAGTCCTTTTCTCGGGTCAATTAAGGTTTGATAATCCGGGCGCACCCAGGAGCGACCTAATTCGATAGTAAACGGTAAATATTCTTTGACAAAAACCTCTGACAACTCAAAATAATGTGAGGTAGACATCAATTGACCTGGCCTATCTGTTTGGCAAAGGTTACTGCAATCGATATACCTATACCCTCCAATAATCACTTCATCATCGGGCTGATAGACAATCAGTTGATGATATCCGGGATCTGATCTATCCAAATGATCAATATCCATCCGCTTTCCAGTTCCTCCGCCTGCAGCGCGAAAAGCCATCTCCCGAAGGCGACCTATTTCATTCATGACATTGGGACAGTTATGAGCAGTAATACTGTAGATAAGATTGCTTCCCTTATTCGTTGGTCCGATAAGGAACTCCTCCCTCAATTCCTTTTTAATCAATTGGGGATTAACCGGTTCAGCAACTTGTTCCACAGATTCGTTCATTTTTTATCAGTTATTGTATTCAGTTCTGCCCCCATGTGATACACTCGACGCTTTATCTCATCAGCCCATTCACTATCCGTCGTGTCGTTTTTTAGTTCTTCTGGTGAAATTTTCGGACCGAACATCATAGGAACGTGCTCTCCCTGTAATTTATAAAACTCATTGACTAAAAAAAACATTTCGATGTTCGTTTTTACACCAAGAAAAGCCCTAATATTAGCTAAGCTATAAAAAAACCTCGATAAATGCCCCTCAATATAAACGGGAACAATAGGCTGATCATATTTTTTGGCTCGCGTAACGAAAGTTTTTTTCCATTCCAGATCTTCTATTTTGCCTTTCCTCTTTCGACTGACTAGTCCCGCTGGAAAAACAAAAACTGCCTGATCAGAGGCAAAGGTTTCATCTACTTTCTTTAGCGATTCTTTAAAGTTTTTACCTAGTTTATTTACTCCTACAAACATGCCCTTCAAATTTTCGATATGTAAAAGCACATCATTAACAATAAATTTTATATCAGTGCGTACTGATCGAATGGCAGAAACTATAACCATTGCATCCATGCCTCCCAGGGGGTGATTCACTGCAAAAATACAACCACCTTCCTTTGGGATGTTCTCCAGACCAAAAACTTTAGTGGTGATATCTAAGTCTTCAATGGCAGCATCGCAAAAATCACTGCCGTATTTATCTCCATGCTTATCGAGAAATTCATTGACATCTTTTTCATGCAAAATCCTCTTAAAGTAATTTAGCAAAAAGGATGGCATCCACTTTCTTAGGTTAGGGTTTTTACTATCGATCAGGCGATCGATATCAATCAGTTTATCAGACATACCTTATTTTACTTTCCACCTAAAGGATACTTTGAAAATCCCGTTCAAGAGCCAACCGTAAAAAATGCTATTTTTTACTCAAATGATTTAGAATCCAAGCAGGAGATAATTTTTCTATCCTAATGCAAAGGCTATAATCCTTCACGACCTTGAATTTGAATCTTAAGCTCTGTTTATCGGCTTATTTCACCGTTTCCCGGATGTACCCTAAAGATAGAAAATGTTTCAATAATCAAGAAGCCCCTTGCCTAGAGAAGCAGCAAATAGCAGGAAATATGTAAACTAAACCTTAATTTATAAGATCCGGAAAGGCTTTTTTAACCTTATTGACTTTCGGAATGGATACGCTTTGAATGTATCGATCTTGAGGATTTCTTTCAGCATAGTCCTGATGGTACTCTTCAGCAATCCAAAACTCATTTAAAGGTTCTAATTGGGTGACGATGTCCTTGGAAAACACCTCTTCACTATTCATGGACGCGATCATAGCCTCAGCTAATTTTCTTTGCTGCTCATTATGGTAATAAATGGCAGATCGATACTGTTTTCCTACATCCGGCCCCTGACGATTCAATTGAGTCGGATCATGAGCTGTGAAAAATATTTCCAATATCTTATTATAACTGAGCTTCTCAGCATTGTAATACACTTGGACAGCTTCTGCATGATTCGTTGCTCCTCTGGAGACCTGGCTGTAGGTAGGGTTTGACTGGGTTCCCCCGGAATACCCAGACACTACTTCATAAACACCATTAATTTGCTCGAAGGCCGCTTCTACGCACCAGAAACATCCTCCAGCTAATGTAGCGGTATCAAGGTTTTTCAGTTGGCTCGCATCCAAATTTCTTATTGGGTTATCCTCAGAAAAAGATGGATTTCCTTCTTCAGAAGTACCATCACAAGCTTCTACGGAAAACATTGCTCCTACTAAGAGATAAAAAACAAATAGTTTCATCTTTCTTTTTGTTTATAACGTAGAATAAGACCTTCTAGTTCAAAAAGGCTTCGGCTTAAATCCGTTGAATTGAATGGCTTCCTATGTGCACTATTCAGTTACGTAACTCCGAACAAAACACAATAAAACCAGAGGTCTATTAAATATTTTTATCTTCGTGGAAGTGAGATTCAGTGTTCCTGAATTTCATTTTTTTGTACATCAATCATTACTAGATATGGACACGTCCACCTCTGCGACCTTAGAAACAGAATATTCACATTGGCAAAGAAATAATAATATATTAAGAGAGATACGAGACGGCTTCAGCCGAAATGCTGGTGAATCCGCTCAATGGAAAGCAGCCCTCGAAAATGCTTTGATGTATGTTGTTCTGAAAAATGAAAATGACAAAAAGGATCTGATGTCAAAGGTGGATCATACAGCGCTTCGGCATGGCCTCGAATGTGTTGATTTAGGCTCTCATGCCAATGAAGAAGTTATAGATAAACTAGTAGAGATTATTCAAAGAAATATAACTCTTGAAAAGGATTCGAGTCAGAAGATAAATTTATCCCCACACATTCGATCCAATCGTTATGAAGTAGGTGATTTCTCTATGGACCGAAATAGTTACACCGACAAGGCCTATGATTTTTTATGTCGCAAAAGCAATGAAGAGGATGCCCTGAGACAGTTGTTGACCACAGCGATTCGGTATGCTTCTATATATGCTGAGACTCGACATATTGGTCCCCCGCAAAAGGTGTATGACGCTTTTTACAACTGGGGGATTCGGAATGAAGGCTTTGCTTCTCCTTTCAATGCTCGATTATTAGGTAAGGAAAGTGCCCGATTTTACAGTTTGTTTCCGGATACCGACGCCCCCTTTGGCAGTGGAGGTAGTTTCTTTCAACTCGCGGAGCCAAAAAATCCAGGGCATTGGTCTTTGGATCCCCCATTCCTGCCGGAGACTATGAATCAAGTAGATGAAAAGATAAGGAAGTGGCAAGAGAAATATCCTAATATTTCCATTCTTTATATCATACCCGAGTCTCACGTTCCTGCCAACACACCAGATGAAACAGTGGTGTTAACCGCTCATAAACATTACTACGAGGGGTTAGATGGAGAAATGAGTCCACTCCCCGTCAATGTATGCATTCATAGGTATGGAGAAATAGAGGGATTTTCGGCAGAATTGATTCGGGAGGGATACACGCCTTAAAAGTGAGTGCAAGAAACCGCTTCGGTACTTCGATTGGGCGAAGAAAGGAATGTTTTAAGAGGCAGAATAGTCAGATAAATCTACCCTGGGAAACGACAAGATCTACCTTTTTTACTTATCGAATAGATTTATAAAATTGCCTAATCGTTAATTACCAACTTTTCGATCCTCATCATGGGAAGCGCCCGCAAGGGCGCAAGCGTGAGGTGCCCGGAGGATGCTGGACCCGAAGGTGTTCAGCAGTGCGAGGTAGAGACGCGATGAATCGCGTCTATCGAGCACGGAGCGAATAGCGAACTCCGCAGGGGACCGACCCCGAGCCGGCCAATAGCCGAGCGAGGGGGCACGCCCAAAACATTGTAAAAAATATCAGTTACTTTTTAGGAATAAGGAATTATTGAAGCGAAGTTTTGTACTTCTCTCAAAAAATTAGAGATGATTTTATCACCCTGAGGACAAAGATAGGACTCGGGATGGTACTGAACCCCCCAAATAGGAAAGTGGCGATGTTTGACAGACATGATTTTGCCCTGACCGTCTTGAGCCGTCGGGATATAGTCCGAAGGGCAATCTTTCGTGGGAAGAAACCACGAATGATAAAGTCCTACGTAAATCGGTGAAAGGAGACCGCGATAGAGTGCGTCTTCTGGATTCAACAAATTGAGCCGAGAAGACTGCCCATGAAGGGGGAGGTCCATCTGTTGCAATTTTGCTCCGGCTTGAATAAGGAGTGCTTGCATACCGAGACATACGCCAAGTATAGGTAACTTTTTTTGACCTTCGGTAATGGTGGAGATGAGTCCTGGAGATTCCTCCGGCAGACCCGGCCCCGGAGAGATAATCAAGGCGTCGAAGCAGGGATGAGTTCGGAGCTTCGCTGTACCTTCCTCCGGAAGACAAATTTCGAGTTGAATTTCACCTCCTGCTCGAAGGGATTCAACCAAATTATAAGTGAATGAATCTCGGTTATCTATTAGTAGCAGTCGCATAATCGCCGGCCTGATAAATCAAAAAAATGAGCTCTTTAGTTAATTCTTCCATGGATGTTTTATTCCCAAGGCCACCTTTCGATTTGAGATCATATTCAAACAGCAGGCGCAGCACTTCTCTCAATTGGTTTTTATTGTAAACTTTCGCTGCGCGTTCGTACTCTCTAAAAATAAATGAACTGTAAACGCCAATGGCTTTTTGTTGGTCTCGAGGCGGCTTACCTTTCATTCCGTGCAGGGAGTAAACTTTACTAAAATAGGCGTATAGACTGGCGGTAATTAAAGGGAGGGGATGATCTTTGCTGTTCGCTGCGAAATAAAAGGCCATCTTCATCGCCAAATCTGCTTTCCGATAGGAAAATGCTTTTTGCAATTCAAAGACATTGTAGTCTTTTGAAATACCTATATATTTTTCAATATCAGCTTGACTTATGGAGTGTCCCTTTGGCAAGTTAAGGATCATTTTGTCCAGTTCATTAGCTACTTTACTAAGTTGCGTACCGAGATATTCTGCGATAAGTTCAGCTTCCTTGCTTTCGATTTCTAGGCCTGCGACCTTCAGGTAGTTTTCGATCCATCGAGGCATCTCGTTATCATATACTCTTTTACTCGTGTAAAAGACCGCTTTTTCCTTCAATAACTTTGCCACTTTGAGGCGACCATCAATAGATTTATTCTTGTAGCAAATCACCAAGACTGTAGAAGGAGATGGTCGCTCCACATATCTTTCCAGCTCAGCAAATCGATCCATACTTTGCGCCTCTCTAAGGATTACCAACTGTCGTTCAGCCATCATCGGCATACGCTGTGCCGCATCAATTACATCCTGTGGCTGGGCATCCTTTCCGTAAAAAACAGATTGGTTGAAATCTCTCTCTTCGTCTCTAAGGACGTGGCGACGCAATAATTCATCAATGCGATCAATATAAAAAGGCTCATCGCCCTGGAGAAAATATATCTGTGCGATATTTCCGCTTTTAACCTGGCGGTTAATCTCATTCAAGCTAGGGCCTGTACTCTTTGCCATTCAGCGTATAATTATCTCAAACTGGGCTCCCGATCTTTCAACATTCGCACGATAGTGTCCGCCCATTCATCTTTATCGTTTAGCGAAGGTACTAAATCCAATTGTTCTCCTCCCAGTTCCATAAACTCTTCTTTGTACTCCACGCCAATTTCGATGGATGTTTCGAGGCAATCGGCTACAAAAGCGGGACAAAAGACGAGAATTTTTCGATCGCCATTTTTGTACCGTTCTTCCAGGACCTTAGAGGTATAAGGTTGAAGCCAAGCTTCAGGTCCCAGACGAGATTGGTATGATATGGTAAATTTATCTCTGTCGAGATTCAGTTCTTCCGCAATCGCAAAGCCCGTAGCATGGCACTGGGCGCTGTAGCAGTTTTTATTTTTCGCATGCCATTTCTGGCAGCAAATACCATTCGCCTGACAATAGTTTCCCGGATCAGCCGACTTCACCTGAGATTGAGGAATCCCGTGAAAGGAGAAAATAACATGATCATAGTCATCTAAATTGTACTTTTCTCTTCCATTATTGGCGAAGACTTGAATCATGTCTTGATCGACCGGGTAGGATTGTATCCAGGAAATTTCAGGAATGACCCATTCTTTTTTGAGTACGTCCATTACTTCTTCAAAAATTGACCCGGTGGTGGCAGAAGCATACTGAGGAAAGAGAGGAAAGATGACAATTCTATCCAGATCTGCAGTGAGCATTTCTCTCATGGCACTTTCTATGGATGGTTTTTGGTATCTCATGGCCAGTTTTACCATCACATCTGATCCGAGGCGTTCCTGGACTTTTTCAACCAGGTTTTCTCCATAAATTTTGAGTGGTGATCCTTCTTCAGTCCATACCATTTTGTAAATTTTGGAGGAGGGACCGGAACGAAAAGGGGCGATGATTCCCTGAACGAGTAGCTGTCGAGCTAGCCAGGGATAGGTAATCACTCTTCTGTCGGTTAAAAACTCTCTCAAGTATCTATAAACTGCCCCACGAGTTGGCGCATCCGGGGTACCCAAATTAACGATAAGAACCCCTGTTTTTATATCTTTGTGCTTATTCATGATGTAGTTTTATCCGACGATAACAATATGTAATGAATAAAATATTGATCTAATTGTTTAGGTCAGCGAAAGTAACACAAGTTCAGTACACAGTATAAGAAAATTTCCATGTCAAATAAAAGACCTTTAATTTTAGTCACCAATGATGATGGTATGTTTGCCCCCGGAATTAAATCACTGGTGGATGTCGCCCGAGCGTTTGGTGAGGTCGTTGTAGTAGCACCTAACTCCCCTCAATCAGCGAAGGGGCATGCCGTCACATTAGAAGATCCCATTCGAATCAATAGAGTAGATGCTTTTGACGGTTTAGAAGCTTATGAATGCAGCGGAACTCCAGTAGATTGTGTTAAGTTAGCAAAGTACAAGGTCCTCAATGGCCGAACCATTGATTTATGTTTAAGCGGAGTGAATCACGGATCTAATGCATCCGTAAATATTATTTACAGCGGAACGATCTCTGCGGCCATGGAAGCTTCATTGGACAATATTCCATCTATAGGATTTTCGCTTCTCAATTATTCATTTGACGCAGACTTCGGGCCGGCCAAAGTAGTAGCGAGAAAAATAATTGCTTCTGTAATTGAAAACCCTCTCCGCGACACTCAGCTACTGAATGTAAATATCCCGAATGTTCCCCTTGATCAATTGAAGGGAATCAAGGTTTGCCGACAGGCAGACGGTCGCTGGGTAGAGGAGTTCCAGGAAGGAGAGGATCCCAGAGGGCAAAAATACTATTGGCTAACAGGACGTTTCATTATTGAGGACGTAAAGGTGGGCACTGACATTCACGCCTTAGATAATAATTACGTTTCTGTTGTGCCCAGCGGACACGACCTTACGACTTACCCCGCGATTGAGAGCAACAGTAGTTTAGAAAAAATAAGACTTTAACTATGAAAAGATACAGCAGTGGAAAGATTGGTAAAGGACTACTCATTGGAGCCATTGTCCCTTTCGCCGGCTATTTATTAGCGTATGGCGTCTTCGATTTTTTGGGACGCATGTCAGATAGTGGAGGGTTTTTGGAATATAGTTCGGATTTTAGGCCACGGACTATTGCATTGGTTGGCCTAATGTTTAACCTAATTCCGTTTCACTATTATATCCGAGAAGGAGAAACTCGGACCGTAAGGGGCGTTGTTGTTCCTACACTTGTTTATGCATTTATTTGGTTCTTCTACTTTCGCGATTCAATATTTAGTTAATGAAATACTACCTCATAGCAGGGGAGCCCTCTGGTGACCTACACGGAAGTAAACTGATAGAGTCGCTTAAAGCTCAGGATAAAGGAGCAAGTTTTCGGTTTTGGGGTGGAGATTTAATGGCCAGTGCTGCGGTCGAATCGCCAGTCACTCACCTCAATGAATTGAGCTATATGGGGTTTGGCGAGGTCATTCTCCATCTTCCACAAATCCTTTCTAATTTCAGGCGCTGTAAAAAAGACATTCTGTCATGGGATCCCGATGTTATTATTTTCATCGATTTTCCTGGATTTAACCTCAGAATGGCAGACTGGGCTCATCGAAAAAGTTTCACTACTTTTTATTACATCGCTCCCCAAGCCTGGGCCTGGAAAAAGGGTAGAGTAAAAAAAATGCAACGGGCGATAGATCATTTGTTCGTTATCCTTCCGTTTGAGCGTAATTTTTTTCAGGAGAACGGAATGGAGAGTGTCCACTATTATGGGCACCCTTTATTGGACGTTGTCGATAAAAATCAAAAATTACCAGATCGAGGAGAAATTCAAGACATTGCGTTATTACCGGGCAGCAGAGTTCAAGAGATTAAAAAAATACTACCGGTTTTAATGAAAGTGGCGGCCCTCAGGAGTCATCAAAGTTTCAAAATTGCGACAGTTAAAAACATAAAGCGCGAAGTTTACACAAACATCATTAATTCAAGCGGTGCAAAAAACGTAACTCTATTTGATGAAGGAGTTTCCAAATTACTTCCCCAATGTCAGGCGGCCATAGTGACTTCCGGAACGGCTACATTAGAAACCGCTCTGTATCATATTCCCCAGTTGGTTGTCTATATTAGTTCATTTTTAAGTTATCAGATTGCGAAAAGGGTCATTCAAGTCCCTTTTATATCCCTCGTCAATTTGATTCTTAATAAAGAAGCCGTTCCCGAGCTGATTCAGTCAGATTGTAAGCCCTTGGTGATCAATCAAAAACTAGAAGCTTTAGAGCAGAACACCGAAACTCGAAAGCAATTATCTGATGACTACAGGAAGCTGAAATCCCTATTGGGTGAAGAAGGTGTAGCCCAGCGGATCGCAGAGAAAATGACTGAACTTCTCCATTCTAAATAAGGCAATAAGACCAATATCTTAAGCTTGCTTGCTAGTGAAAAGACAAATCGCAGGAGACTGCACGATCAATAGTCAAAAGACTATTTCGAACTTTTTGAGCTTGATTTTTTCTTTTTGGAAGTAGCTTTCTTCTTTTTCGTAGACTTTTTTGCTTTGAAGGCTGAAGGAATTTCTTTTTTAATAATCTTTTTTACATCCTCCAAACTAAGCTTTTCGGCTTCTTCCTGCGTCATCCTTTTTCCATCCTTGCCTTTGGGAAGTTTAACATTTTTCTTTCCAAACTTGATGAAAGGGCCCCATCGACCATTTTGTACGCTAATTTTTTCTTCATCCCAGCGATGAATATAGCGTTCGGCCTCTTTTTTCTTTTTCGCCTCTACCATTTCAAGGGCAGTTGCTGCATCAATATCCTCAGGATTGATTTTCTTCGGTATGTTGACATAAAGGCCATCCCACTTCAAGAATGGACCGAATCTCCCCTTGCCTCGAGTAATAGGTTTCTCGTCGAGGAAGGTAATTGGCTCCTCCTCCTTAAGCTTTTGCTCAATGAGGGGTAAAGCCTTTTTCATATTCATTTCCATGGGATCCAAATCTCTTGGGATGGAAACAAATTTGCCGTCAAACTTTACATAAGGACCGTATCGTCCAATATTAACAACGACATCGTCACCTTTGTATTCACCAATAGTCTTGGGTAGTGCAAATAAGTCCAAGGCCTCATCTAACTCAATGGTTTCAATACTTTGTCCTTTTCTCAAATTAGCATATTGGGGCTTTTCTCCTTCTTCCAGTTCCTCTGGTGTTCCTATCTGAGCAACCGGACCGTATTTCGCCATTCTAACGATTAAGGTTTTACCACTTTGGGGATCTTTTCCTAACTCCCTTTCCCCTGAAAATCGGTCTGCCTCACTTTCCGTTTTCTCTATTGTGTCATGAAAAGGTTTATAGAATTTATCCAGCATCTGCTTCCAATCCAAATCACCTTCAGCAATAATATCAAATTGCTCTTCAATATCCGCGGTAAAAGAGTAGTCCATCACTTCATCAAAGTGCTCACTGAGAAAATCAGTCACAACCATTCCAATATCACTACAATAAAGACGGTTACTTGTGGCTCCAGATATTTCAGACTTTGTTTCCCGTTGAATTTTTCCATCTTTCAAAGACAAGTAGTCAAATTTGCGCTCCTCTCCTTCCCTGCTTTCCTTTGTAACATACCCCCTTTTTGGGTCCATGATTTTTGATATTGTTGGTGAATATGTCGATGGTCGACCAATGCCGAGCTGCTCGAGTTGTTTCACCAAGCTCGCTTCGGTGTATCGAGCCGGAGGACGAGTAAATCTTTGCGGAGACTCCATCAATGAGAGATCCAATTTCTGCCCAACTTTCAGGGGTGGCAAAATATCCTTAGTCGCACTTTTTCCATCATCATCGTCATCTGAAGACTCCATATATACCTTAATAAAGCCATCAAAGACAATCACTTCACCTTTTGCCTGTAGGTTTCTGTCCGGCAACTTTGAAATATCTATGGTAACCGTTGTCTTTTCCAATTCGGCATCTGACATTTGAGAGGCAATCGTTCTTTTCCAAATCAAGTCGTATAATCTCTGCGCGTCGCGATCACCTTGAATTGAGGTGGTATTAATGTCTGTTGGCCGAATCGCCTCGTGAGCTTCCTGGGCACCTTTTGACTTCCCTTTATAGCGCCGGACCTTAGAGTATTTTTTTCCATAATCTGCAATCACTCGTTGTTCTATAGAAGCAATGGCGGCATTACTCAAATTGGTCGAGTCCGTTCTCATATAAGTTATCAGTCCTCGCTCGTAAAGTTTTTGAGCCACACTCATCGTTCTCTGGACTGAAAAGTAGAGTTTCCTAGAAGCATCTTGTTGCAGGGTAGAAGTCGTAAAAGGAGCTGCCGGTCTTCGTTTTGCTGGTTTTACAAGGACATCACTGATTTCAAATTGCGAATCTGCCGATGCTTCTAAAAAGGTTTGAGCTTCCTCGATATCTTTCAAGCGATCTGAACACTCTGCTTTCAGGGTCGCTTTTGACCCATTTTTATGTTCTACATCAAAATAGGCATAAATTCTAAAAAATGATTCGGTTTCAAAACTTTGAATGGCCCGTTCTTTTTCAGCTACTAAGCGAACAGTGACCGACTGAACTCGTCCGGCGGACAAACCTCCTTTTACTTTTTTCCACAATAGACCAGACAACTCGAATCCGACCAAGCGGTCGAGTATGCGTCGAGCCTGTTGTGCATCGACAAGATTTAAGTCCACTGTTCGAGGCTTTTTGACAGCTTTTTGAATGGCCGATTTGGTAATTTCTCGAAAAACAATTCGCTTTGTCGTTTTTGGGTCTAAGCCCAAGACTTCGCACAGATGCCATGAAATCGCTTCTCCTTCTCTATCCTCATCCGTTGCTAACCATACCTCCTTATTGTTTTTCAAGAGGCCTTTGAGCTCCTTTACCACCTTCTTTTTATCTGAAGATATAACGTACTGCGGTTTGAATCCGTTTTCTATTTCGACCCCCATATCGGTTTTGGCCAAATCACGAATATGACCATAACTCGAACGTACAATAAAGTCTTTACCCAGGTACTTTTCAATGGTTTTAGCCTTAGCCGGTGACTCAACGATTAATAAATTTGACGACATAGAAGTGATTGATAGATGAAATAATGCTACAAAAGTAAAAAAAGAAAATTGACTTCGCCTATTTCACTCCCCCTGGGAAACTACTGAGAGGTTTCATCTTCAAACATCTTAGCAGTAAAAAATCTCTGCCTAATCATCCACTGGGCGAATAGTATCCGTAAAAATCACTTTTGCAGAGTCCTTTTTTCGAGACTCAAAATAATTTTTCTTCCTCCGTTCCACTAATCGATCCGACAAATTTTGGGCTTGAATTTCCCGGCTATTCAAATATCTATGGAATCCTATGATAAGTAGCTCGACCATATCATCGGGATGAGTCACACCGTAAGATTTCAAGTGATGAGACAGCCTACTACCTTCGTGGAGTTGCCAATTTTTTCTCAACCATTGCCCCAGGCTCATTTGCAGGCGACCTCGTATAGAGTCTTCTGGAACGTTTGCGAATTTATTTAAAGACTCTTTATCTGACTTCATTTCCAACTCCTGAAAAGCTTCTTGTTCATTTGCCGGAATGTAGGTATTAAATAGATAGTCTTGTTGAATTCTCCAATCATAACTATCGTAGTTGGCATCTTCCTGCTCAGTAGTTTGTGCGAATATGCCGTCGCTCGATGAGAACATAGTGAAAATGCAAAAAAGCAAGAAAATAAAAATTTGATCCTTCATAAAGATGTAACGAAAAGCTACTAAATTAATTATCGTTAAATATGCGGGCAGCCTCTCTCTGGAAATTATCCCGAACTCCTCTTGCATCTAAATAATTGTCTCCCTCCAACTGATCCCCAACATTGTAGATTCTACCTAACCACTGTGGGTTTCTAATTTCATTTCTAGCATTTGAGTGCAGCAAAACAAAGCTGTCACCGGCAAGTGAGGGGTTGTAAAATACAAATTTAACATCAACCTGATTATTCACATCTACTCTATCATAGGTCCAAATTTCATAAGGTACAGCACCTTGATCATTTTCTCTTGTAATAACTCGAGTAGGTGGACCATACCTCAAAAATATCATCCCGCGATCCGTTTCAAATCCATTTCTGAACGCACTGTAAAATTTTTGGTCTAATGCGTCGATCAATCGCATAAATCGATTGTAAGCAGCTTCTGGCTGAATAGGGTCCTTGTCTATCCAATACCGAAACAGATAGTCTCTCATCGACTCGTAGTCTTCCTTATTCAAAATATTATTGATTGTCAACTGATCATCTCCTCCGGCTTTCATGGCCACTGCACGAATGGCATACTCTAACTCTTCTTCTTCCATGCTCTCAAAGAAGTTATCCATTTCACCGGAAAAAAGTTTCTCCTTTAATTTGGAATCAATTTCAGGATTACTTTGGACGAATACAGTCGATGTATGCAGCAACTCTTTTTTATCGGCATCGATGACACTAATGGTCAATTTATAGGTGTTGGATGGAAGCGTCGAGATATCAATTTTTTTGGCTACAGGTACTACATTGGAGTAGCTATTGACCTTTTGATAAGTGGTCAATTTTTCTTCCCAATCTCCGCTTTTACGAGAAAATATTTCAGTTCTGATAACGAGGGGCACAATATCTAATGCTGCTAATCGGTAGAGTTCGACATAATAGCTCAATGTATTCAGCCCTCTGTTATAAAAATGGTGAGGCAGCGGTTCCATAACCACTCCGTTTTTGACGAATACCTTGTCCACATTAGCGATTGAATCATCCAGTCTAGACAACAACTTTATATCGGAAATAGCAGCAGTTGATTCATCGATCTCTTCTATAGTCAGTTCCTCCTTATGAATATAGGAGTTGTTGGGATCATTAGCATCTGAAAACTGAATTTCCAAGCTATACGTTCCCGGATCAAGTACATAGGATCTAATATCCAAAAAGTCCTGATTTTGACTATTTGGAGAAATATTGAGCTTATACCGATCGAATTGAATAATAGAGTCATTTCTTCTGAATAGCGTCGTGACCTCGATTGCTGCGCGAACATTCGGCTCTTTGCCGACAAAAATGGTATCGTAATGGAGAGAATTCCCACTGAAATGGAAATTGAGTTCTAATACAGATTCATTTTCCACCTGATAGGTTACTGGATCAATAGAAACACCAATCCCGAACAGCTGAACAGCAGGTAATAAAATAATACCTACAAAAAATGAGAATCGTCTCATGAATCTAAATTCGTATTTCTTTCTTCAGTTAGTTGCAAGACCATATCAAAAGTAAAACCCTTGAGTGCGACGGAAAATTCCAAAGTATCTGACCGAATTGTCTTTAATTTGTAAAAGGTGGGCTCATCCTCATAGGTTACAATTTCACCCTCAATTTTATCGTATTTAAAAACACCTTCTTTTGAAGGGAAGTTGGTTCCCATAGAATCGGCAGTAAATACAAAGTAGGTGTTGTCCAAAACCTTAGTATACTTTCCGTCTCTTTTCGCAGAAACTAACTCCCAAGTGCCTAATATATCATTGGTTGAGATTGTTTTTGATGAATCTTGGTTTTCTTTTTGGTCTGACTTACAAGCAAAGAGAAGAAAACCAGCAAACAAGACCATGCAAATACTTGATTTTATTGAGATCATGCCTTAGTTAATTTAATCGAAGTAATTTCAGGTAAAATGCCAACTCTTCCGGGATATCCAAGACAACCCAAGCCTCGATTTACGTAAAGGTATTGATTTTTTTCTTTATACAATCCCGCCCATCGTCGATAAACCCACTGACTGGGGCTCCAACGAATATATCCGGGAATTTCAATGCCGAATTGGAAGCCATGAGTATGTCCAGAAAGGGTTAAATCGATATCTTTGTAGTCAACTACAACTTCACTATCCCAATGGGTCGGATCGTGACTTAGTAAAATATTGTAGTCACCTTTAGGTGTTTTAGCCCAAGCTTTTGACAAATCACCATATACGGGAAAATGACTCAGTGCAGAAATATTTTCTACCCCAATAATATTGATCTTAAAGCCGTCAATCTCCAACTGCCGGGCATCATCCAAGAGTAAATCCCAACCCATAGACCGGTGATACTTTTGCAGTAAATCAAAATTATCACGTTTCTGTTCTTCGTTTAACCAGTCATAGTAATCCCCATAATCGTGATTGCCCAAAATCGAATAAATACCGTATTTACTTTTAATTTTTGAAAAGAGCGAGACAAAAGTAGTGGCCTCTGAAGCAATATTATTGACCAGATCACCTGTAAAAACGACAATATCAGGGTTTTGATTATTGACCAGCTGAATGGCATCTTCAAAGGGCTGGGAGTTATTGAAAGTTCCAGAATGCAAGTCCGAAATTTGAACAATCTTCAATCCCTCTAAAGATGTTGGGAGATTTTTCACGGGAATAGATTCTGACCGAAGCTGAAACCGAAAAGGGTTCCTAACAATTCCATAAGTGAGCACAAAAGCAGGAATACCCCCTAAAACGAGTCCCAATTTCGAAAGAAAGGCTGAGCGGGAGGGCCAGTAGGTATCATCAGTAGTATTTCGCAATCTTCTGGAGAAAAACAGGATTAGGCGCCTCATATCGTCAATGAGTAGAGGGAAAATGACGATGAATTTAGAAAAGTAGAAGATGAAAAGGTATCCCCTAAAATAAGAAATCATATTGGAATCTATCGGCAGCTCTTCCGGCCATTTCATGAGCACTGCAATAAAACCCGCCATGGTGAAAAAAGAAAATAAGCCGTAGAGGAGTTGAAATATTTTTGTCCTCCCCCAATCGGTTTGTTTTAAGGCTTGCAGAGCATAGTAATCTACAGCTAAAAGGAAAAGAACGACAATAATTATTCTAGACATAAGGGTATATAAATATGCCTCTTCGAACAAAGTTCAAAGAGGCACTGAAATATCGTAAAAGTCGGACCTGGAATTATTAAAAGGTCTTCTTTTCTTTAATTCTTGCTTTTTTACCGGTAAGTTTTCTAAGGTAAAACAACTTACTTCTTCTTACACTTCCTTTTTTGAGGATTTTGATATCCATGATATGAGGGGAAGCAGCGGGAAAAATTCGCTCTACTCCGACTCCACTGGAGATCTTTCTCACCGTAAAGGTTTTAGTGGGACCGGATCCATTAATTTGGATAACATCACCGCGAAAGGCTTGAGGTCGCTCTTTACTACCTTCAACTATTCTGTAGGTTACTTCCACATTGTCTCCAGGTTTAAAATCTACCCAGTCTTTCTCGGATTCCATTTGTTCGTGAATATACTTAATCGCATCCATGTCTATCTAAATTTTGTGATAAGCGACCGCAAATGTAATGATTTTTTTGTTTTAAGTCCCAATAAAGGTATATATTTTTAGCTAAGAAATCTGCAGAGAGAAACAAATATAAAGCGAAGAGACCTGATCTTACTATGGCTTGCTCTACCTCAATTGTTGCCAGCTGTAGCAAAGGTATAAGAGTGAGAAATCAGTTCGTATAGCCGCCATCTAATATGAGCAGGTAGAAAAGTAATCTCGTCAACGAAATGTAGCGCTCGGAGAGCGCAAGCGTGAGGTGCCCAAAGGATGCTGGCCAGCTGGCCAGCAGTCCGATGCAGAGCCACTGCTCTGCGAGGACGGAGCGAAGAGCGAACTCTGGAGGGGACCGACCCCGAGCCGGCGAAGAGCCGAGCGAGGGGGCACGCCCTAAAAAATAATCGCAATATAATTTTTATCTTGAAAAGTAAGATTGGCCAGAAGTTGGAAGCTCATCTGGTATTACTTAACCAGGGTGGCGAACTCTTTGAGTTCAAAGCGGTTGCCGCGAGGACCTGTGTAGGTGACTCGACAGACATAAACACCCGCCGGCATCATAGACCCCACATTTTCCTCTCTTCCATTCCAGCCTTCATAGGGATTCTTCGTCTGAAACACAATCCCGCCCCATCTATTGAAAATTTGGAGTTGAAAGTCGGATATACCTATGAAGTCGCCCTGGCCTCTGTAGGTGGAGTTGGTGCCTCCTGACCGTGGACGAAAGGCATTGGGAAGAAAGTACGTCGGTTTAGGGACTACATCGATAATTTTGA
>Ga0306912_1000609_pt1 | contig 20232 bp, 16 predicted proteins | sample AntRauFillE10628_FD_190443 | JGI IMG/M metagenome (GOLD analysis project Ga0306912, IMG submission 190443) | Saline lake microbial communities from Rauer Islands, Antarctica - Metagenome Filla E10 #628 (v2) (version 2) | ecosystem: Environmental > Aquatic > Non-marine Saline and Alkaline >... | reverse complement strand
TCAGTACTTTCTGTGTACCCCATTTCATAGGCGCCAAACGGACCGTTCCAGAGAATCGTTTTGGCCTTCTCGATATACGTTACCAGCATATCTACTGTCATCGGACCGATATCCATGATTTTTTCTGCCGGCAAAACGTGCTTGGGAGATTTCACCACTTTTCCATCGGGACCGTCTACAATCACATCAATAGGAATGATGAGTTTGGGATTATCCAGCAGCGGTTCTCCCTCAAGAGACACTTCGGACACCAGCGACTGACCTACTTCATATCCTTTGGCTTTAAAAATATCATTCATGAGTGCTCCGGCAATAAATACCTGGTCGTATACTTCGAGGTACTTTTCTACCAGTGGCATCTTGGTCTCAAACTTTGCCCCACCCAACAAAAAGAGTGAAGGGTGCTGTGGAGTAATGGCTTTAGATAATTCAGTCACCTCCTCTTCCATCGTGAGTCCCGCGTAGGCCGGCAGCTTCTGAGCCAATCCAAAGGTAGACGCGTGCTCACGGTGCGCGACGGCAAACGCATCATTAATATACAGCTCTCCCAGGCTCGCCAGATACTCTACGAACTCTGCATCATTCTGGGTCTCTCGCTCATCCTGTCGAAGGTTTTCGGCCAGCAAAATCTCCCCATCTGCTAAGAGGTTCTTTCGAGAGATAAACTCATCCCCGGTTACCACCCCTCCCCAATGCACCGGCAGACGTTTTTCTAGTTCCGTGAAGACTGGCTTTAAGGTTTCTTCTGGCTCCCGACCTAAGTGACCTAAAATAATCGTCCGGGCTCCCGACTCATGCAAATAACGCAAAGTGGGCATGGCTCGCTCAAGTCGAAACATATTTCGTATCTTGCCCTCTTGCAGTGGAATGTTGAGCGAAGAACGAATCAGTACGTATTTCCCTTTGAGGTCTCCAGCGTCAGTAATTTTTTTCATATTAGTTGGCTGACTGGGCAATCAGTTCTGCAAAGTGCTCTGCTTTGAGACTGGCTCCTCCGACTAAAAATCCGTTCATTCCTCCTCCGGCTTGGAGTTGGGCCGCGTTATGGGGTTTGACCGAACCGCCGTAGAGGAGCCGAACGTTTTTGGCTGTCTGGCGGTCATATAGTTTCGCCAGCACACTTTCAATAAAAATCTGCATTTCTTTCACGTCTTCTACGGTTGCTGTTTTTCCCGTACCGATGGCCCAAATTGGTTCGTAGGCAATGACCACTTTTTTTATCTGGGCAGCTGTAACTTCCTGGGCCAGGCTGGTAAGCTGCGCCTCGACAAATGACAAGTAATCTCCTTTTTCATCACGCTTTTTTTCACCGATGCAGACGATTGGTGTCATTCGATGCTTGAGTGTCAGCAGCATTTTCTCTCGAATCGAAGCGTCTTTTTCTCCCATTGCTCGTCGCTCAGAGTGACCCAGAATAATAAACTCCGTACCAATATCTTTCAGCTGCAAAATAGATACCTCGCCCGTAAACGCTCCCATATTCGCGATGGAAGCATCTTGCGCACACAAGGCAACGTCCGACTTAGTGGTTTTCTTTTCGACGGGAATCAAGTACGGATACGGGGGTGCGATTGCAATGTGCACATTTTCAATTTTCTTGGTCTTTTGTACGACACCAGCCGCCAGTGCGGTCGCGTCAGACTGGGTAACCGGATTTAATTTCCAGTTACCCACAATCAAAGGGTTGGATTTTTTCATATAAAGAAATTGTAGCATGATGAATGAGCAAACGAGCGTAGCGACTATTGCGAATTTATGTCCGAATCTCCTCCCTCCTAGAGGAGATTCCTGGACGAAATGCCCACAGGGCATATTGCGAAGGCATCTCATAAAATCCTCCTCTCCTAGAGGGTTTTCAGGAGACTCACCACTCAGCTCCAGAGCACAAGTCACTTCCAGGAAAAGGGCCTATGCGCGCCAGGTTTTTAGTGAGCTAACAAACATAAAAACCAAGTACCCTGGAGTGAACACACCTCATAAAATAAAACAACAAAGCGGCAGACCTACGCCCACCGCATTCTTTACCCGTCTTGTCGCCAATCTTCAAATGAATACACGTCAGATGTTGCTGGGGTCAGTGGCGGAGGATTATTCACCTGATTTAAATCAAACGAGGTGTCCCGGTTCAGAAAGCCTGAAACGGTAACTCCTGTACCATCTATCCACGCTGTTCCCGAACGACCATTTGAAACCACTGTTCCCAGACGAGTGAGGCTATTGCGCGTTACGTACTGATCATACGTATTGCTGAACCAGCTGGTGCTGTAAAAATTTCGACCAAAGCGGCCGTTTTGCGCAAGATAAATACCATTCGCGGTCAGGTTATTAGAGACATTTACTCCGATATCAATATCGTCCTCGGCGATTGCTATCAACCCTGCATCTGCAGTAACGCCGTACGTAAGGTTACCGTTGATGACAATGTTTGTTTGGTTTGCAGAACTCAAATCAGCGGCAGCAATTGAAACTTTTTGATTTACCTGTCCTTCAATCCAAGTTTTGTCTTCGAAAAAGAGTACGGGGCAGCTGGGGTCAATGGCTACGTCATTTGCGAGTTGGGTTTGGTTGGTGATGACGTTTCGCTCTCCATAGTGATACCCCTCGGTTGAACTGTACGATTGATAATTATAGGTATCCGTCACCCGAAATACATCAATGGTGTCGTTACTATTAAATATCACTCGATACCCATACCCGCCTGTCGGCCCGTAATACACTCCACCGCCATTTTGCGCTTTATCTTTAATATCTGCTAAGTCTAACGTTATGCCCGCAAAATCAATTGGTGACACTGGGAATTGAAACAGACTCGGACTCGCTAATCCGCTGTTGCTGTACACTCCATCAGCATTGCTAATGGTCGGGCTACAGCCAAACGAGCTGGTGCAGTTAAAGGTCGCTTGGCCACTACCGACTGAAGAGTTGTGTGAACCGTCCATTTTGACTCCTTGATTTCCATGCACTGGGCCAGTAATCACCCGTGAAGGCCCAAACCAAACACCTGAATTGATAACGAAAGAATAATCAGCGACGGTTGGGCGTTTGTACCGGGAGCTTACTCTTGCTATCGCATCTGGATTAGCATAGGTGTGTCCGGTAGACGTAATGTCTATTGAAGCAATGTCCCCGCAAAAAGTATTACTGGAAACATCGAGAGAAAATTCTCCGATTACTCCTCCTTCTGGATCTTTATATTGCTTCACATATGGTCCGGGCAGACCCGTACCGTTGGTAACATCTCCCGGGTAGTGAGCCAAAAACCAGCGGTAGTAGTTTAGTCCTGCCTCCGCTATCTCAGTCGCCCGTTGTTGCTCATGGCGAAAATTTACTACTTCGTTTTGCGTTACAACGTAGCCAATAAAAGAACTCACGATGAGCAAAAAGACACTTCCCAGCACCAACACGAGTATCAGCAAAAAGCCGGCTGAGGATTGTGAGTTTGGTGAGGGATGAACAAACATGATTATAAGTTATCTTTTAGGTTCCGGGGCGCCACACTCGATCGCAACATAAACTCTCCTGGTGAGCGCAGCGGGTCAATGTTCACAATAATCTGCACTGTAATATATTTTACATTAACCAGCGGTGAAGTTGAGCTTAAGGCTGTTCCAGCTTCGTCAAAGTATGCAAAGGTAGACGTACTCTGATTTATGTTTTGTACAAACAAGGACAGAGTTTGCACCTCGTCAGGAGTGGAGAAATCATACGTTGCCGGCACACCCGCTGCATTGTAGGTGTACTTGGTCAGGGTCGTTGTAGCGAGAATGTATTCTACATACTCCACACTGGTGTCTTGATCGGTATCACTAAAGTAGCCCAATTTGTGCTCTTCAATCACCGCCACCGGATACGTACCGTCTTCACCTTGGGTCATTTCTTTGACGTCTCGGTTCCACTGAGTCACTCCTCTTCTGGCATTATCGACTTCATTTGCCTGACCCAACGCATAGGAATTGGTCTGGTACAAAGAAGTGACACTCCCACTAATCGCCAAAATGAGAATCGTATAAATACCAATTGCCATCACCGTTTCGACAAGTGTCATGCCTGCTTGAGAATGTGTTGGATGTAATTTCATATTTACAAAGAGAGCATGACCGACTGAAACGTATCTCCGTTTATTTCGAGAGGATCGATTGTTTGATCAGCGTAACCAGCCACTGACACGTCTAATACATAATCAGTACTCGAGGAAACACCACCGGTGAAAAAAGCTTGACCGCAGACATCGGTGAACAAGGTTTGATTGTAGCCGGTTCGACTCAAGGTAACTGATGCTCCGGGAATGACTCGACCTGAACCATCCACTACCTGAGTGCGAGCGGTGTTCGCAGCATCGGGCACTAGCGTGAGCGCAATTGCGCTATCAACTCCAGCTCGGAGCACAAGTGGATGTCCCGGACACGCACTGGCAATGTCGAGTCCTGCTTGATTTTGAAGCGTGTATTGGTCAAATTCTAAATCTAGCAGTTCATATTCTCCCACCCCGTCTGTAGTGAACGATGTGTTGTATTTGTAGATAGGAGCGGCTGCTCCATTGGTGCCGATAGTTTTGGTGCCGATAATATCGTACGCGACAAACGTACGAGGGGTTTGACTCTGAGTATAAAAAACTTCTATCTCATCGATGGCGGGCGTCTGAGCGGTGTTGGAAGTTTCGAGCGTAATGCCGGCAGTGATGGAAGGAAAGCCCCCGGCATCTAACTCCGAAATATCAATCAGAGAGTCGGCAAAGCCAACACTATTTCCAGACAATTCAGTATCTGGAATCAGCGTGAATGGACCAGTTCCTGTCCCGGTGTAAAAACGTACTTCGTAGTTTGTGCCGGCTGGCACATCAGCTGCTACTCGAGCTGTCTCCCAACGGGATACCGGTGTAGGGGTCATGAGTTGCGTGTACACAATTCCACTCGTTTGATAGACCCCGGCAGTACTTTCTAACACGGCTTCGTCACTTACTATTTCGATATCCGTAGAGGAAGCCACAGCCAGCAAGTCAGTAAATTCTTCTCGCATTGAACCTTCACTGCGAGCACTATAGGTCGAAACATCTACATCACTGAGCTCACCAATCTGGAACGTTAGTGTAGACACATCAGCTTCAAGCACCGCAAAGGGAGCAACACTTGGGTTTGGGTTTGAAGTAGTTGCTTGATACGTGCCGGTGGTTGAATACTGATTACCGCTGATGTTGGCCGTCACCGTCACTTCATAATCACTCGCAGCTGGCGCACCCGAAAAGAGGGCGGCCCCTGATGCGTCGGTGAGCCGGGTTACATCGATGGTGGAAGTGGTGGTGTTGTTGAGCAATCGCACTGATGCACCGGGCAACAACATTGAATTGGAATCAATGACGTTGATTCGCGCAGTCCCCCCACCAGCAGTAGTCTCGACCGACCGAGGGACAATATTACTAATTAAAGAAATACTACTAGTACCATTTCCGATATTCCAAGTATATTCTACTTTTATTCTTTTGTAGTCTGACGGGATTGAGTTGCTATCAGAGGTGGTTGCGGTATCTTGTCCATCAGCTGGATCGTCCACATATTCTACAAGTACTCGTTCGGCGAACTCAATACCGTTGAGCAAAGATGTGCCATTTTGCGGAATCGTTCCTGACGGAATACCGGAAACTGTTCCCACGTCGTCATAAGGAAGTGAGCGAAAATACTCCATTCGATCATTCGCTACTGACAGGGCTGAAAGTTTGACCCGGCTATCGCTAATCAATGCCAGCGTGTACTGAAACGAAGAAAAGAGTGCTCCAAAAATCAGCGCTGAAAGAGCGGAAACCACAATAATTTCCACAAAAGAAAATCCGGCTTGCTGGGTATGGTGTATACGCATGTTATTTCAGTCCATCTGAAATTGAATAAATTGGCGCAATCAATGCCAGGGCTAAAAATCCAACCGAAGTTCCAATCACCACCATCAACAACGGCTCAATAATCGTGGAGAGGTCTTTGGTTTTGCGCTCTACTTCTGTTTCGTAAAAAATCGCTAATTCTCCGAGCATACCCGCAATCTGTCCCGTCTCTTCCCCCACCATAATCATTTCTCCTACGAGAATCGGGTATAAATCTTTTCGTTGAATAAATACTTCTGACAGGGCGGTTCCTTTCTCCACCCGCACCGCAGCCTCATGCAAGATTTTTTTATAATATACATTCTGCAATACTTCTTCGGTAATTTGAATGGACTGAAGTACATCCACTCCCGATGATAGCAAAGAAGACAGAGTTCGGGCGGTGCGGGCAGAGTTTGTTTCTTTCGCTAACGTTCCGATAATCGGTAATTTTGGGATTATCCAGGAAGTAGTAATCTTCCCGGCTTTGGATTTTAGAAAGTAGATGAACCCCACAATCGCGCCGACCAAACCTGCCAATACAAAGAACGTATAGTTGACCATAAAGTCACTGGTCACAATCAGAAACTGCGTCGTGGCCGGCAGCTCCATATCCATACCTTTGAATACTCCCGTGATTTGCGGCATCACATAAATCATCATCAAAATACCAATCACCACCATCACCGTCATCACGATAACCGGGTAAATCATCGCGCCCTTGATTTTCTTTATCAGGGTGTTAGAACGTTCCATTTGAATCGCCAGTGTTTGCAGTGACTCAGCCAAACTTCCACTCTCTTCACCCGCCCGTACCATCGCAACATACAGGTCATTGAATACTTTCGGGAACTCTTTGAGCGCTTCGTTAAATTGCTCACCTTGATTGATGCGCTCAACGATTCGCTTGAGTACTCCCTTGAGTCGTGGATTGCTACTTTGTCTTTCTACTACTGATAACGCACGAGAGATGGTCAAACCAGCCTTGAGCATTGAGCCGATATTTCGAGTCATCATCGTCAGTTCATCAGTCTTCACGCGACTGAGCATGTAGTTAATCTTTTCTACACTGAAAAACTTCTTGAAGTCAAAACCAGATTTGTTTTCTACGACTGAAACAGTGTGTCCGAGGTTTCGGGCTATTTCATACACTGCGAACCTATCATCAGCCTCAACAGTATTGGTGATTTTTTTGCCTTTGCTGTCTTCTCCTTGATATGTAAATGTACTCATAGGAATTATTCATTGATGACTCGCAGTACCTCTTCGATACTCGTCATGCCCTGAGCCGCTTTGAAAATACCGTCTTCAATCATGGTGAGCATGCCTTCTTTTCGGGCTTGTGTAGCTACTTCGTCACCTGTCTTGCCCGCCATCACCATTTCTTTGAGCGTTGGTGACATTTCAAGCACCTCGTGAATTCCCATTCGTCCGGCATATCCATCTTCGGTGTCGCCTTTTTCTTTCGGATGAAAAAATGGAATGTCGTTCCAGATCGCATCTTTTTTTACTATCTCTTCGGCAATTAAGTTTTTCAAAACTAAGTCCAAATCTACTTTTTCTTCGAGCTCAGCTTTTTCGTCTTTAGACAGGGTGTATGGTATTTTATCGTCCGCTAGCTTTCGCACGAGCCGCTGCCCAATTGCTACTCGCAACGTCGAGACCAGAAGAAACTCCTCTGCTCCCATGTCTATCAGACGCGCAATCGTTCCCGCCGCTGAGTTGGTGTGGATAGTTGCAAGCACCAAGTGCCCAGTCAATGCTGCGTTGATAGCCAAACTCGCAGTCTCTTCATCACGAATCTCTCCCACCATAATCACATCGGGATCCTGACGCATGAGCGACCGGAGACCAGCAGCAAAGGTAAATCCGATATCCGGCTTTACTTGTGATTGATTTACTCGGGGCATCTGGTACTCGATAGGATCTTCAATGGTTGAGATGTTTACCTCGGGTGTGTTTAAAATATCCAGTACGGTGTAAAGCGAAGTCGACTTACCAGAACCGGTCGGCCCAGTCACTAAAATGATACCGGTGGTTGCTCGGGTGGCTCTGTGGATACGCTCAAGAGTGCTCCCATGAAAGCCAATCCCTTCGAGTGAAAACCCACTGCGGTTTTCGCGCAACAGTCGCATCACTACTTTTTCTCCATAAAATACTGGCAGCATCGAAACGCGAAAGGCGACTTTTTGTCCGTCCATTTCCATCTTAAACCGGCCGTCTTGGGGAAGCCGTTTTTGGTCGAGCTTGAGGTTTGAGAGTACTTTCAGACGAGCTACCAGACTGTCAGAAGCCATCTTTGGTAGCTTCATCGCATCGCTGAGAATACCGTCAATCCGATAGCGCACGAGCACAGCCTCTTCCATTGGTTCAATATGAATATCGGATGCTCCTTGGATAATCGCGTGTCGCAACAACGTATCGACAATGCGCACCACCGGCAAATCTTCTGCCATTTGCTTGAGTTCTTGTTCACTCACTTCACTCCCTTCCTCATTCAACACCTTAAGCTCGGCCGCATCCTTCATAATTAGGTCGCCAAATTCATCCTTGAGAGTCTTTTGGTACTGCTTGAGTGCAAATCGCATTGACTCAGTATCAGTCAACCGTGGCTGGATTTTCAAGCCTACTTTTTTCTTTATAAAATCAATCGCCGGCAAATCCGCTGTGTCGAGCATCGCGACTTCAAGCGTATCTTCTGACTTCTTGTAGGCAATAATATTGTGGGTTCGCGCAACCGGTTCGGGGATGAGTGTTAACACTTCAAACTCAATTTTGACATCTTTAAGCGACACAAACGGAATCCCCAACACGTAAGACTCAATGCGACGCATGTCATCGTCTGTCATATGACCATGAGAAATTAACGCTTCGCTGAGGGTGCGTTTTTCTTCTTTGGCAATTTTTTCCGCACTAGCAATATCTGACTTGGTGATTAATCCAGCATCGAGGATAAACCGTTTGAGTTGTGCATCTTGAATTCGCATTGAGTAAAAATGATGAATGAGCAAACGAGCGTAGCGATTATTGCGAATTTAGTTCCTGATTTGCCCCTTTCCTTGGGCAAATCACTGGAAAAGAAATAAACAATTACCACCTCATTTAAATGCAATTATAGCATCCAAAACTCCCCAAACAGGATTTCCAATACACACAAAATAAACCACTGTGTTTGAGACTCAGCGGTTTCGCCCCTGACGGGGCTGCAGATGCTTCGCTACAAACACAGTGGTTTATTTTGTTTACTCACTTACTCTTGGTACGTATTGATTACTATCCTTAGAGCAGGGTTTTTCTTTTGACTTTACAAAAAGAAAGCGTATACTTTTGTGTACCTGTGACTGACTGCTCGGCTAAAAAGCCGAGCAGTCTTTCGTAAGAAACAGTGACCAAAAGACAATTAAATATAAGAAATTCGAGCCGTAGGCATCGTACGCCAAGGCCTGAAGTAATAAAAATAGTATGTTCGATCTAAAAGTAATTAATTCAGTACTGATAGAAATGGAAGAAGAGCGAGGTATCTCTCGTGCAAAAATGCTGGACGCGATAGAGCAATCTCTCGCTACTGCGTATAAGAAAGAATTTGGAAAACGGGGACAAATCATCACCTGTGAATTCAACATGGATGCTGGAACGACAGATTTTAACCAAATTAAAATCGTCGTAGACGAAAGTATGCTCAAACCAGAACCAGAACTTGATGAGAACGGTGACCCTATTGAAATCAAAGAGGAAGAATCTGATGACGAAGAAGCAGAAAAGAAAGTACGGTTTGATGAAGAAAAGCACATCATGATTGGAGCCGCGAAAATGATTAAAAAAGGCGTTGAGCTATCCGAAGAGCTCGTCTTTCCCCTAGAACCAAAAGACGATTTTGGTCGTATCGCTGCCCAAACAGCCAAACAAGTAATCATGCAAAAGATTCGCGAAGCAGAAAAAGAATCAGCTCTGGCCGAATTTGGTCAAAAAGCTGGGGATATTGTTATCGGTCACGTACAACGATTTGAACGCGGAAATCTTTACGTAGATTTGGGACGAGTGACTGCTATTATGCCGTACGAAGAACAGATTCCTGGTGAACGATTTAAGGCTGGGGAGCGAATCCGAGCGGTATTGCTGGCCGTAGAAGAAACTCCACGGGGGATTTTCCTGAAGTTGTCTCGGTCACACCCAGACTTCTTGGTCGCACTCTTTGAAATAGAATGTCCCGAACTCCAATCTGGAGCATTGGAAGTAAAAGGGGTAGCGCGAGAAGCTGGCGCTCGGTCAAAGATTGCTGTCCACGCAGTGGATGAGCACATCGACCCAGTCGGTTCTCTGGTAGGACAGCGCGGAGTTCGAGTGTCGACTGTTATGAGTGAACTCGGTGGTGAAAAAATCGACATCATTGAATGGTCACCAGAAACAGTAGAATTCCTCGAAGACGCACTCTCTCCGGCCCAGGTCATGGAGATTCGCATCGAAACTGAGCCAGATGAAGAGAAAGGTGACCGTGGTCACGCCATCGCGGAGGTCGCCAGCGACCAACAGTCATTGGCCATTGGCCGAGGCGGACAAAATGTGCGACTCGCTGCCAAACTCACTGGCTGGAAAATCGATATCGTCTCCGCCAACACTGGAGAAGAGCTAGCCGAAGCAGACGCTGAGGGCAACGTAGAGCTCGACGCTCCGGCCGACACTGCCGCGGGTACTGATAGCCAGGTTATGGGGGAAGACGATGGCACCACCACCAAGCCAGACGTAGAAGAAACCCTAAAGGACGCGGAAGAAACGCAAGACCGAGATGCCTATGCTGCAACCGAAGAAAACGAAGTTGATACTCCAGAGGAAGCGGAGAAACAACTCGCAGAAGCAGAAAGTGGCGGCAACTCCTTGGGAGAAGCAAAAGTAGAGATGGGAGAAATGACACCAGATACTGACCTGACCTCTGGTCTACCATCGGAACCAACCCCTGAAGGTGAAGTAGATGAAAAAGAAACTACTCCTCCAGAAGGTTCATCCAAATAGCGGTTGGAAATACTGAACAAAAAATCGCCGGAATCCAAAAGGATTCCGGCGATTTTCTTTTTTCACCATTTCTTCACCTTTTACGTATTTTGAGTTACCATACAAAGATTAATTGTAACGCTTTACCTATATATGATAAAAGTTTTTGGACATTATTCCCCCGACACAGACGCCACTGGCTCGGCTATTGTCTGGGCGTGGTATTTGAGCAATCACACGGGAGTAGAAGCAGCTCCATTTGTCTTGGGTGAGCTCAACAAAGAAACTGAATTTGTACTCAGTCGTTGGGGCGTCGAGTCTCCGGCTCTGCTTGAATCCGTCTCAGCTGACGACTCAGTCGTGATTGTCGACACCAATAATCCTCAAGAACTCTTCTCTAATATCAACGAAGCCGACATCATACAAATCATTGACCACCATAAATTAGTAGGTGGCCTGTGCACGCAAAGACCAATAGATATCACCCTGCGTGCCTTAGCTTCTACAGCCAGCGTCATGTACGACCTGATGGGGGACGAAGAGCTGCCTGAGCATATCGCTGGTGTCCTGCTCTCTTGCATCTTGTCTGACACACTAGGATTCCGCAGTCCGACCACCACCCCACAAGACAAAGACATTGCTGAAAAACTAGCCCAACAACTTGACATTGATATCGCACAGTACGCTAGTGAAATGTTCGCAGCCAAAAGTGATGTCTCTGGCTTTACCGACACAGGACTCATCACGCTTGATAGCAAGAAATTCGCCATTGGAGAAATGAATGTGCGAGTTTCAGTCATCGAGACCACCAATCCAGAGACAGTGCTCGAGCGAAAAGCCGGTATTGTCAGTGCTATCAAAGAATTGGTTGGTTCTCAGAGCGATGTAGACGAAGTACTCTTCTTCATCGTAGACATTCTCAAAGAAGAAGCCACCGTACTCACCTATAACGCAACCGTGAAAGACATTATTGAAAAATCTTTCTCCGTCACGGTTGAATCTGATACGGAAGTACTGCCTGGAATCGTCTCACGAAAGAAACAAATTCTACCGAGCCTAAAGGTGTAACGCCGCCCGGTTGTGTATAGCGCCGTTGGGGTGTTCACCCCAACGGCGCTATACTGTATCCAATAGCCAAATATTAAAACTAACTCGTCCATTATGACTGTTCTGATTACCCGTAGCCTGTTTACATTATCCATCTCTGTCTTAACCGTAGCTTTAAGTGTGGCGCTTTTTTCCCAAAGTGTCCTGGCCCAAGAAACCGAAAACACTGCCGATGCTTCTGCTGCAGCTCAAGTCGAAACTGAAGCAGAATTAGAAGTCGAAGTCGAAGCAGATGCCCAAGCGAGTTCCCAAGCAACGGCACAAGAAGGCACCCAAGCAGACAGAGCAACCTCACGCGCAGAACTCAACGCCTCTTCCGCCCAACAGCGAGCTCTCGGGCAGGGAAATACGACGCAGCGTACAACAACCCTCGAAGCCCGAGCACAAGAACGGGTCACCAACCTAGCAGCAAACATGAGTAACCGAATGGAAGCAGTAATCGAGCGCCTACAAAATATTACCAACCGATTAGAGTCCCGGCTGACCAAGCTCTCAAACTCAGGAGTAGATACTACTGCCAGTGCGGCCGCACTCGCGTCAGCTCAATTATCTCTTAACGCAGCGGTGACGGAGATGACTGACATTGATGCGTCTGTCTACGCAGCGGTCAGCTCAGCAAACGCGCGTAGCGGTTGGACTACTTTAAAAACAAAATTCATTACCATCAAAAATTTTATTAAAACAGCCCATCGGGAAATCCAATCAAGTATCAGTCTCGCGAAAGCAGCGACGCTTGAAGCACGAGCAAAACAGAGTGCTGAAGTTGAAAGCGAAACTGAATAATCTAGTAAAAATATGGAAGAAAAAAACAAAAAAGAAGTACAGACACCAGATTTTTCAAATGAAGAAATGAAAATGCCTGAAAACGCGGTGGTACAAACCCGCACCCCCGCTGAATCTTCTTCAATAGTAAATGGTCCGTTATTAATTACTCTGGCGGTTCTACTCGTGCTCATTCTCGGAGGAATGTATTATTGGTTTGCCAGCCTCAGCACCCCCGCACCCGCCGCTCCCGTCGCAGAAAGACCCACGGCAGAACAGAACAACGAGCCGGAAAGCACGACAGCCGAAGCGCAGACAGAAACAACCCAAGCAGTCAGTACCTCAGATGAATTATCTGCTATCGAAGCTGATTTAGAAGCCACAAACCTCGAGTCGATGGATACCGAGATGGAAGCGATTGACGCCCAAATGCAAGCTGATGCATCAGCTCAGTAACTCAGACTCAGTGCACAAAATAAAACCGCCACCAGGCGGTTTTATTTTTCCTGCTAGTAACGCACCCATCTGCCAGCTCAACAGGTTGCAATTCCCACTCAATTTCGTACACTACGGACCACTATGTCACATTCACACACAGTAGATTTTAAGAAAGCATTTACCATTGAAGAACTCCCTGATTCTCAAGTCAAAATATCAGGCGCTCTACCGTTCGCAGAGCTACAAAGCGAACGAAAAGCAGCGCTGGTGGCTTTGGGGAAAAACGTTGAACTCGACGGCTTCCGCAAAGGTCACATCCCGACTCCGGTATTAGAAAAACATTTAGGAGAGTCTAACATCTTGGCTGAGATGGCAGAGCGCGCCATTGCTCACGCGTATCCGCATATTATTACCGAACACAACCTCGAAGCAATTGGCCACCCAAACATTGAAGTACAAAAACTGGCTCCAGACAACGATCTTGAGTTTTCCGCTACGGTGGCAGTGGTACCTACTTTTACTTTACCGGACTACAATACAATTGCTCAAGAAGTAAACAAGAACCGCCCAACCGACGAAGTAACTGAGCAGGAACTCGAAGACAAAATTAAAGAAATCCGGCAACAAAAACGTGCCTACGAGCGAATGCAAGAACTCTCAGAACAATCAAAAGAAGCGGCTGATGCCGAAGCAGCTGAGCTTCCTACTCCCGAGTCTGTAGAAAAGAAAGTGGAGAAAGACAAAGACGCTCCCCTACCCGAACTCACCGACGAGTCAGTCAAAGAGCTTGGTCAACCAGGGCAGTTTGAGTCAGTAGAAGACTTCAAAACAAAACTCAGAGAACACATCGAAACTGAAAAGAAACAACAAAATGCAGCCAAACACCGAGCAGACATCACCGACGGAATCATCGCCGTAACAGAGATGGATTTGCCAAAGATTCTTATCGACTCAGAAATCAACCAAATGTTTGCGCAAATGGAAGATGACCTGAAACGTTCAGAACTCAAAATGGACGACTACCTCGCGCACATCAAGAAAACTAAAGAGGAGCTGGCCGAAGAATGGAAGCCAGCAGCGATGAAGCGAGCGCAACTACAACTGGTACTAAACGAAATTGCTAAGAAAGAAGAGCTCGTGCCAGACGCAGAAAAGGTAAACGAACAAACCAAAGAGCTTCTAGAGCGATTCAAAGATGCTGATGAGCACCGAGTCAGGCTCTACGTTGCCTCAGTTCTACTCAACGAAGAAGTGATGAAGGGATTGGAGACGAAGTAACAGACCGAAAAATAAGAAACAGCCGCGCCAAAAAAGCGCGGCTGTTTTCTTTTCTGAAATCTGCTACGATAGCCAAAGCAGGAAACTGCACCGGATAAATGAAAAATTGAAACTCTTATGAAATCTGAACACACACACAACGAAGAGAACTACTTGGTCCCCATGGTAATCGAAAAGACGGTAGGCGGAGAACGGTCGTTTGATATCTTCTCAAGACTATTAAAAGAACGAATCATCTTCATCACTGGTCCTATCGAAGACCACATGGCGAATCTGGTGGTAGCGCAGCTACTTTTCTTGGAAGCCGAAGACCCCAAGAAAGACATTATTGTCTACGTAAACTCACCAGGAGGTAGCGTAACCGCTGGTCTGTCTATCATTGATACAATGCACCATATCAAACCTGATGTGGCAACAGCGTGCGTTGGCTTGGCTGCTTCTATGGGGTCACTCATCCTTTCACAAGGAGCCAAGGGTAAGCGATTTATCTTGCCTAACGCCGAGGTGATGATTCACCAACCATCAGGCGGAGCTTACGGACAAGCGTCTGACATTGATATTACCGCCAAGCATATCTTGAAAACTCGTGACCGACTAAACAAAATGCTGGCCAAGGCCACCGGGCAAAAGCTGACCAAAATCCAAACTGACGTTGATCGAGATATGTTTATGGATGCTGCTGAAGCCAAGAAGTACGGGATAGTAGACGCCATCTATAAGTAACCAGTGAGTAGATGCGCCGCGTAGCTACTTAGACATACTCCGAGATGAAATAACCAAACCAACTGAATATAGTAGATTTCAGTTCACTCCAACACAAAAACCACCCTGGGCCTACGCATGCAGTACAGAACGTACGTGCAGCTGACGCCAGTGGTGGTTTTTTCGTTGTCATAATCTAGCCAAATTTACAAACCCCAGATTCTCTAGTACAGTTTAGTTTGTACCGTTACGAAAATAATTAGGAACCACATCATGCCACCACTAGAATTTACGGTTGCGTTGGCTTTTGCAGTATTCCTTGGTATTGGAGCTGGATATTATGTGCGCTACCTGCACGCTCACTCAAAGAAAAACTCAGTCGAGCTAGAAATTCAAGAGCGTGAACTCAAAGCTGAAAAAAAAGCATTGACGATTATCGAAGCCGCAGAAGAAAAAGCCACAAACATCGAGAAAGAAGCAAAGGCGGAACGAAAACACTTAGAAGAGAAGTTGGAACAAAAAGAGACTCGCTTGGCCAAGCGCGAGGAGTTTTTAGACGAACGCCAAATCGACATCGATTCACAAAAAGAGTCTTTGCAGGCCAAGATAACCGAGATTAAATCATTCAAAGCCCAGCTTGATGCCCGCGCTGACGAAGCGGACAAGAAACTTGAAGCGGTAGCCGTATTAACTCAAGATGAAGCAGTCGAACAAATCATTCACAAAGTAGAGAAAGAACGCGGTGAAGACCTCAGGGCCCGACTCGAGAAAGTAAACCGTTTAGGGGATGAGCAATACGATGCGCAGGCGCAAAACTTGCTCATGGCAGCGATTCACCGAGTAGGCAATACGATGTCTCCCAACCTGATGACCGCCCACGTAGAACTACAAAGTGAAGAGCAAAAAGGCAAGATTATCGGTAAAGAAGGGCGTAATGTCCGGGCCTTTGAGCGGGCCACCGGTGTAGATGTGCTTGTGGACGAATCTCCCGGCTACATCGTACTCTCATCTTTTGACCCCATTCGTAGAGAAATTGCTCGGGTGGCGCTGGAGGCTTTGTTGAAAGACGGTCGTATCCAACCCGCAAAGATTGAAGAAACTGTGGAGCAAGCACGTGCAGAAGTCGCCAAAGTTGTCCGAGCGATGGGCGAAAAGGCGGCCTATGAGGCCAATGTGCCCGATCTGCATCCAGACCTTCTGGTCATACTAGGCCGCTTGCACTTCCGGACAAGCTACGGACAGAACGTGCTCTGGCACTCGGTAGAAATGGCTCATATTGCGGGTATTATCGCACAAGAGACTGGCGCCAATGTGGCAGTTGCTCGAGCCGGAGCCCTATTGCACGACATCGGAAAAACCGTCAGTCACGAAGTGGCCGGGACACATGTGGAAATTGGCATTCGTATCCTAGAAAAATACGATGTTGACCACCAAGTTGTCCTCGCCATGCGGGCTCACCACGAAGAGTATCCCTACGAAACTCCAGAGAGTATTATTGTGCAAGTAGCTGACTCTATTTCTGGAGGTCGTCCTGGAGCGCGCCGTGACTCAATGGAAAACTATGTAAAGCGTCTCACTGATTTGGAAAAAATTGCGACCAACTTAATTGGTGTGGAAAAAGCATTTGCCATTGCCGCTGGTCGAGAGATTCGCGTCTTGGTAAATCCAACCAGTCTCAATGAATTTGAGACCAATGCTCTGGCGCGCACCATCGCCACTACTATTGAAGCACAGCTACGGTATCCGGGTGAGATTAAGGTCCATGTTATACGCGAAACCCGAGTCATCTCATACGCTCGATAACACCAATCAACCGACTTTAAAAAAACGCCTGGTTTGTCCAGGCGTTTTTTGTTATACACGTAACTTCTGTGCTACGACAAACGTGGTGAAGTTGTATTTTAAATCTTGTATTGATTCTTCGAGTATCTCTAGTCCGTACAGTTCAGCGCACTTGCGCGGTGCAATGACTGCAGTTGTGTCGGGCAATGTTCCCCTGGCTAAATCCTCCGCAGCTTGCGCGGTGTCAGAATACGGGACAATATCTGCCTCACCCCACATCCGCTTGAGATACATGCGACATTGTTTCAATGCCTGATCGTGTGAAGACACCGCATCAATATGTGCAGCGTGTACTCCAGGCTTCACCAATAGCATATGATGCACATCCAGCTCAAACATTTTTTCGATAGTGAAATTATATTTAGCCATCGCCTCTACTGCCTCAATCACAATCCCCCCATTGCTGTTTTCAATTGGAAAAATACCCTTATCGATTGTCCCGTTTGTTAATTCCCGCAAGACATTTTCAGCACTAATCAAAGGAATGATTTCACCTTTAGGTGCGTACGATTCACCCGCTTGTTGAGAAAAACTTCCGCGCGCTCCCATGACTCCAATTTTCATATCTGGCATAATAGCATTTTAAAATAAAGCGTAAAATTATTACAACACAGAAAAACGATGTATGGAATCGTTGCAGCTTATATACGTTGCTATATAATGTTTTACAAGCCACATAAATTTAGGCGCCGTGCATGAGTCGAAATATTTTTTGACTTGTCACAAATTAATCGCTCTTAGAATAAATTCTGAACTATGAATAAAGCAGATATCATCAGCAAAGTGCACGAAGTACTTGACACTACAAAAGCTGACGCTGAACGAGCAGTAGACACTGTCTTTGGCAGCATCGAAACAGCAATGAAAGACGGGACACAAGTTTCAATCGCAGGTTTCGGTATCTTTGAAGCAAAGATGCGAAATGCGCGAGAAGCACGAAATCCACGAACTGGTGAAACTGTACAAGTTCCAGCAATGCGAGTTCCAAAATTCCGAGCTGCCAAGGCTCTGAAGGACTCTGTGAAGTAGTAAAATCTCCTAGTGAAGATAATAGGCAGCCTGAATACACCAGCTGCCTATTATTATTTATTAATTAAAAAAAGAGTGTGATACAATGATTACGTAGCGGAGGTAATACGCTATGTGGAAATGCATAGGGATATATACCGCTATTTCCCATCACATTTATAAAAGCCCTCTCAGCCGGGGGCTTTTATGTTAAATGAGCAAACGCCGGAACGGCGTATTGCGAATTTATGTCTGAATCTGCCCCTGTCCTAGGGCAGATTCCTAGACGAAATGAAGAAATGACGAAATGAAGAAATGAAGAAATGACGAAATGACGAAATGAAGAAATGACGAAATGACGAAATGACGAAATGACGAAATGAAGAAATGACGAAATGAAGAAATGAAGAAATGAAGAAATGAAGAAATGAAGAAATGACGAAATGACGAAATGACGAAATGGTTTACTCAACAGCATTAATCGATGACATGGTACAAAACCCAAATCGATTGAAAAATAAAGGTAATATGCTAAGATTGTGGAACTTTGGCACAGTCCAGAGTAGCTGCGGGTGTATCTTCGATACAACCGCTTCGCTCACAAGGCTCTTGGACAGGCCAGCTTGTCCAACATCTTGTTCTCTCGCGGGTGTAGTTTAGTGGTAAAACGACTGCCTTCCAAGCAGTAGTCGGGAGTTCGATTCTTCTCACCCGCACCAATTAGCCGGCCGACAATACGAACGTATTGTCGGCCGTTGCTGTTGGTAGTGAGTGAGCAGAATCGAAAAGAGCTTCTGGCGAAGCCGGAATGTACAGATGTACATTCCGCACAGAAGCGGCGGGGTCGCGTCGCTTAGTATCTTTTTGAAACGAAGTGAATAAAAGTACTTAGCAAAGGTGACCGATTCTTCTCACCGGTACAGCCAACATGAAAAGCCGTCCCAAAAGGGATGGTTTTTCTGTTGTCGCTGTGCGGAGTGAAGAAACCAGCTGGGAGCTTGTTTCGTAAGGACTCAAAAAGTGTACTGAAGCTGTAAGCTTCGACTCTTCTCACCGGTACAAAGAAAAACCCGCACTATTTCTAGCGCCGGTTTGTAGTCACGCGTACTGGCATTCTTTGATGGTGATTTTACACTACTGGATTCAGTCCATACAGCGCTGACACTCCACCAGCAAACTGACGTGAGTAGTCTATCCACGTCAGTCAAGAACCGGTGGTATACTGCTGGTATCATGCAGATTATCACCGACCTCTTTGTGGGAATATTGACTGTCTACATCTCTCTCACCAACAGCCTGGCGATGTTGATTTCGCCCGCGAGTTTTGCACAGCCGCTGGCTGACTCTTCTGCTAGCACTGAGCAGCGTGAGTCTGAAGGTTTTTTCTCTTCCTTGCCGAGCGGCATAGGTGGTGTGATACCAGATGTGCTCTTACAAAGTGCAGAATACCAATCTGCGGCTCTGAGTAACGCCACTGGACTCACCCAAGGAAACACCAAGAATCCGATTGATGCGCTAGTGAATATATTTTGTACGTTCACCACTAAAGACTATATGCGCACTACCACTGGCACCGGGTTCTTTGTGGATACTGACGGGGTGATATTGACCAACGCTCACGTCGCTCAGTTTTTACTGTTAGAGCAAACCGAAGAGTTTGGAGTGACTGAATGTGTTGTTCGTACCGGTAATCCAGCCAGTCCCAGCTACCTGGCCGAACTACTCTATATTCCACCAGCCTGGGTACAAGCCAACGCAGCCGTCGCCTACCAAGATGTACCCATGGGTACCGGAGAGCGCGATTATGCTCTGCTCTACGCGAGCCAGAGCGTCAACAACCAGCCCTTGCCAGCGGAATTCCCTGCTCTTGAACTCGACGACAGTCTGCTGCCAACCTCAATGAAAAATCAGACCGTCACCGCAGCTGGCTACCCAGCAGAAAACCTGCTTTTAAATGGTCCAGCGGCAGACTTAATTCCTCGTGAAGCAGAGACCAGCATCTCGGAGCTGTATACGTTTGGTTCTAATTACGCGGACGTGATTTCGATTCGTGGCAGCGCAGTCGGGGCCCAAGGAGCTTCTGGCGGCCCGGTTCTCAATGAGGACGGTGAGGTAATCGGGGTCATCGTGACTCGCGGAGACGACACGCTCGATGGCGTCGGCAGTTTACGAGCTATCACCCTGTCACACATCTCACGCACCATTGAAGAAGAATCAGGCCTGACTTTTGAAGCTAGTCTCAATGGTAATCTCCCCTATCG
>Ga0306912_1000607_pt1 | contig 20240 bp, 15 predicted proteins | sample AntRauFillE10628_FD_190443 | JGI IMG/M metagenome (GOLD analysis project Ga0306912, IMG submission 190443) | Saline lake microbial communities from Rauer Islands, Antarctica - Metagenome Filla E10 #628 (v2) (version 2) | ecosystem: Environmental > Aquatic > Non-marine Saline and Alkaline >... | reverse complement strand
CAACGGCCAGTTCTTATGCACAAATTCCAATTTTTGATGATGATGTTAATGATGAGCCAGTGGCCTCTATCAGTGGTCTTATCGCTTTAGGTCTAGCAGTAGGAGGTTACTTAGGGATACGACAGACGAGAAAACAAGACTAGTAAACAAGCTAAAACACTACAAAAGAGAAAAACCATCTGAGCAATCAGATGGTTTTTCTCATTTACTTAAAAAGTCTGGGTTAAAACTATTTGCATATCCGTTTAGTTTCTAGTTGCTGTACTGCAAGCTATTAGTAACCTGTCGAATAGTCACTCTCCAAAAGACCTCCTATTGAGTTTGTAAATGAACTCATTGAGATATAACTGAAGATACCTCCGCTTTATTTTATAAAACTTCTGTAGCTCTATTTTTGCGTTTCCTATGGCAATGTATCTATATTTTATTATGTAAGTGTGGCATATTAGTTAATTTTAAAACCGTTAAAACGGTTATGCTTTCCTTGCATTCTTTCAGCCCACGGTTTAAACCGTGGGCTATAGCATATCTACCACAGCCTTTAAATGTTCTACAGAGTTTAACCGCTTTACAATTTTTAAGTCTTTGTCCAGTAAAAAGTAACTGGGTGTGGCGTAAACTTGATAGTCTAAGGCAGCCTGCCCTTCCCATTTTTTATAATCGGTGGTGCTGATAAATGGAAATGGAGCTGCAAATTTTGCAAAATCACTTGCATTTTCATCTAAAGACACTAAAATGACTTCTACATTTTTTTGTTTCAAGGTTGGATAATAAGCCGCTATTTTTGGGAGTTCTTCGGTACAATGTGAGCACCAACCTGCAGCAAAAGCGACCAATGTATAGTCCGACTCGACTTCACTTAGCTTTCTTGCCGTAACGCCTTCTGGATAATAGCTTGCTTCACCAAAGGGTATATCGGCAGCGGTTTCCCCTTCTGCGATTTTACCGTATTTCTGTATTCTTTTTTCAAACTCGGGGTTTAAGCAACCGCAATCCTCCTCTTCCAAAAGTTTTTTAGCCAAGTATTCTGCGGAAGTAAATAGACTGCGTTCTTCTAGGACTTCAAACATTTTTGCAGCAATGAGATTGAACTTCTCATTATCGTCTTTTAGTTGATCAATAATGAGGTCTATGGACATATTTATATCTTTAAAAACAGCATCTAACCCACCGCTGCTGTTTTCTATAAACCAGATGTGATTTTCTATAGCTTCATTCAATAAACCACTTTTATATAAACGTTCATCTGCATAGTTAATATTGCGCAAAGCGGCAAGTGTTGCTGGAATTTCTTCTGTTCGGTATTGCGCTACGGTAGACACAGAGCTGACTAATTTACGGATGAATAAAAACCATTTTACGTAACTATCCTCTGGTAAATTGCTTACAAATGCAGCATCTTGGGTATGGATGCGTTCGATTTCTTTGGTAATGGCCTTTTTTGGTATTTGTTCTGCGGAAAACAAGGAGTCTACGGTATATAATTTCTCTAGGTAATCCCACGCACTCAAGGCTTGCTCGCGTTTGGGGTGTTGGGCTGCATAGGTATTGAATGCTTTATTTTGGTTTCCCTTGGTCATAGATACACTTTCTGGAGAACTAGGGGCATCGCCTTTTAAACCCACTTCTTCGTTAGCAAGAATAAAAATAAAGGGGGTATTATCTACCGATTTTAGGAACCCCATACCATACTCCTTTTTAGAAAAAGCTAGCGTAAAGTGCCCAGTTGCATCTGTTGTGGTACTGTCTATGGTATAGGTTTCAAAATTTTGAAAACCGTATAAAGAGATGGACTGGTTGGGTAAGTCTGTAAAAGTACCTGAGACGTGTTGAGCGCTTACTGCTTTTGCGAAAGCGAGCATCATAAAAAGAAGGACTGTTTTTTTGTTCATGTTTTTTTTTGTTTAACTAGTTCATAAAAGGCTGTGACCTCTTTGTGCTTTTATCCTTAAGGCAACGAACAGAGAAACCGTTGGCTCGATTGTTCGTGTTCATGTTGGCATTGCTACTATTGAAGTTCAGGTTGCGAGCGTTAGTGCCACTTACCGTACTGGACCAATAGTTGCCGTTGCTGCCCACATTGTTGAGCGATCCATTACTGTTGTTGCGGTTGCCGGCCATCGGCAATAAAACAGGTTTCATTCAAATCATAAAACAAAATATCATCTCACAACTGTTTGCACCTGAATCTTGTTTTTTGGTTAAAAAAAACAAAACAACCTGTTAGGATTAAATCTCGCACTCCCCATGCGTTTTTATTTCATTCATTCGCATGAGCTCCGGCATTGTATTTTTGCCAAGCGGCTAACTGCTTTGACAAATCTTCTACTTGCACATTCAAGGCACAAATCCTTTTAATCCCATTATTTTTAAATCTCTACAAATGCGAAGCAACAATCGTATTGTTTCTACATTTTGTCTGGCAACGTCTATAAAAGTGCCACGGTTTTCTTTTTTGCTTTTATTGGCTTTATAAATGTTTAAAAGCATATCGGTAACTTCATTTTTTAGTTTTTCGCCTATGGTGTATTTGTATTCTCTAGAAAATAGAGTACTTCGTTCATATATTTGTATCAGCAAGCTGTATCCTAGCTTATAAACCGGTAACTCGGAGAAAAGTGCCATTCCCAAAAATCTTTGTTAATTATTATTTTATCTGCATTTTTTGTTAAGATGTAGAAGTCATAAAACCGCTTGATTAGCTTGCTCATCATCTTTTTTCGTAAATTTAAGGAATTGGCGTGACGCATATAGCCTAGATATGAATTAATAATGGCACGAATGTCACACAGCTCTTGCCAACTGAACTGTGGTGTTACAGCCATGATTTTATTTATTTTTACAATGGCTTGATAAAAGTTGTTTTTAGTTCTATTACCTACATAACTGCGATGCGGTTTGATTATTTGTCCTAAAAAAGGGATGCCTTCTTCTATTGATTTTAAAACAATCTTGTTGGGATGTATTTTTAAACCTGCCTTATCGGTTTGCACTTTTAACAAAGGCAAGAGTGACTCTAGATACTGCCTGTCGTTGTGAAAAAAAATCATATCGTCTACATACCTGCCATAATGCTTTATTTTTAATATTTTTTTTACATAATGATCAAAATCATTGAGGTACACATTTCCAAACACTTGGCTTGTTAAATTGCCAATGGGCAAACCAATAGTTGCAGGATAATTAAATAAACTCTTACTTGCAGGTAAGCCAACCCAATCGCTTTTGCTACCTTTTATGCGGCAATTTTCTGTTACTGGGTTAAAAATAGTTTGCTCAATTAAATAAACCAATGTGTCTCGACTGATGCCCAAAAAACTCTTTTTGCTTTCGGGAAGCATTCTCAAAACCTTTTCATACAATAAGTTGTGATTCATATTCATAAAATAGGCTTCAATGTCTAATTTCAAGTAATAAGTTTCTTTAGCATAATCTTCACTGCACGAACGCATAAAACCTTTTGCTCTCTCTATACCATACAAGGTTCCTTTGCCCAAACGGCAACTGTAACTGTCGTTTATTAATTTCTTATCTATATCTTTATAAATGCACCGATAAATAAGATGATGGATGACTCGGTCTACAAAATATGATGCAAAAATTTCTCGCATTACGGGTTTTTTAATGATGAATGCGATACACGGTTTGGGTGTATAGCTGCGATTATAAATAGCTTTGGCTAAATCATACAACTGTGTTTCCTGCTGTATTTCAAACCGCAATTGATTGTGGGTATTGCGTTTATTTTTTCGGGCTTGAAAATAGGATAAATGCAGTTGATGCAACAAATGTTCAAACGATTCCATACGAATTAGTCTCGACCTTTGATTTTTGTGATTTCTGGATTTCCTTGATTTTGTTGGTTGAATTTTTTGTTGATTAATCTTTTAAAGGCTAAACTTTTTGAACCAAAATTGATTAACAAACCTATTTCTAAATCATAAGCTTCCAAATAATTTATTGCTTGAGCTAAATGCACATCTTCTAATTGTGTAATTGCTTTTAATTCTAAGGATAGTATACCTTCTACTAAAAAATCAACTCTACGTGTTCCTATTTGTTGTTGTTAGTAATAAATAGGCATTTCTTGTTCTCTACTAAATGCAATACTATTATCGGCAAACTCAATCTCTAAGGCTCGTTGATAAATGACTTCTTGAAACCATTGCCTAATGCATTGTGAACTGTCATAGCACGACTTGTCCCGACCTTTCGGGAGCCTATAATTTTAGAAGTTAATTCAGAGTATTTATAGTGTTCTTTTACTATCATAGTTAATCATTTAATCAGCTTAATCAAAGGTTCAGACTTTTCTTTAATTCTTGAATAAACACAATACACTCCATTGGGGTGCGGTTTGCTAAATCATAATCTTGTATTCTTTGTGTTATTACTGATGCTTGGGTAGTAAGAGCAGTGGTATTTATAGTGCTCAAAGGTTCGTTTACACCTGTTATGATACTTTCTTTAAAATGTGCATAATTTTGTAAATCCTTATTTTTGACAGTAAAAACTACGCTAGTTGCCTCTTCTGAAAAGGAAATGGCATCAATAGCTAGGGCAATTGTATCTAACGTAAGGTTGTTTTTACCCCCCACCGTAAGAGGAAACCCTAAACTCAATACATCAGCTCCCACGCTTTTTATATATTTAGCACTTACTTTATACTCTTTTACATTTTCAGTAAAAATCAACGCATCTTCATTATAGCATTTATAAAATAATCCCTCTTTAAAAAGTGTAAACTTTGTTTCATCGGCACTAATTTGTATCTTTTCCGCTATTGTCATCTGGCTATTTCAAAAAAAAATCGACCGCTTCGCGGTATTATAAAAACCATAGCGCCCTGCGGGACGCTATGGTAAAGTGTCAAATAAATCAAATACATCAAAGTATCAATCCTTAAGGCAACGAACAGAGAAACCGTAGGCTCGATCGTTCGTGATCATGACGGCATTGCTACTATCGAAGTACAGGCCGCGAGCGAAAGTGCCACTTACCGTACTGGACCAATAGATGCCGAGGCTGCCCACAACGAAGAGCGATCCATTACTGAAGCTGCGGTAACCGGCCATCGGCAATTTAAGCGGTGAGGCAAAAGCCCCTGCGGCATTATTTGGGCTAAACGCGTTATCTTCTGCCTGCCACTCTGCTTGAGTGGGTATTCTATAGCCACTTGGACATGGATTATTTATACCATTAACGCCTTGCCAGAGATTGTCGTTTTGTGGCGAACGCCAATCTGATGATTCTATAATAAAGTTTCCATTTTCAGGCGTATCTGTGGCGCTTAAAGTAGTAGTAGTTTCTGATGTTCTTATTTGATGCCCGTCCGCTAGTCTTCCCCATTGGTATAAATCGCCATAAGAAGCGGCATCTGCGCTGCTGGTGGCTACTTGTGTTGCACCCAAGTTGCGGTCTAACCAGCATTTGCCACTCGAGGCTACAGGTTTGTAGGTAACACCGTTAAAGGTAAATTCTACTGGTTGCCCTTTGCATGGCCCTGTAGCAAAAACGGCTGTCGTTTCTGCTCCACTTAAACAATCTGTCCAACTACCACCTTCATAAGGGCGTATACACTTGTTAAAAATGTCGTACACCATCATTCCGTCTACGGGGCTGGTTACTTCACTTACATTAGCAACACGTGACAAAATAAGACCACTGTTTTCAGAAACTACATCTAGTGCACCCTCTGGAGTTGTTGTACCTATACCCACTTGGGCTGTTAATGTAAAACTGACTATTATAAAGGCTATACTTACTATTAATTTTTTCATTTTTTTTGTTTTAAATGGGATTTCCTGTTGTTCCCCTCTTAATCTCCCCAAAAGGGAGAAACTCTTCTCTCTTAGTCACCCGAAGTGATAGAAACTCTTCTCTTTTAATCTACTCGAAGTGGGAGGAACTCTTCTCTCTTAGTTACCCGAAGTGATAGAAACTCTTCTCTTTTAATCTGTTTGAAGTGGGAGGAACTGTTTTTTTGTTGCCTTTGGCTAAGTGTCATCTTATGCCAGGGGTGGCGGGAGGGAGTAATAGCTACTTAATAGTGCTATCTTGTGGTGTGGGGTACAATACTGATAGACAGGCGATATGCCTTTACTGTCTACATTAGCGTAGACGAAGTCCTCTGTTTTAGGATAGGTATATTTTTGAAAATAAAAAGTGGGCTTGTTTATTTTATGGGTACTCGTAGTTGGAGTCGCCGTACAATTGTAAGTGTAAAAAAATACTGCTCCTTGAAAAGGAAGTTTACCGAAGGGTGCTAGTAATTTATTAACGAGAGTTGGTTGCTTTTTGGCTTTTACTTTTTTACTGCCAATGGTGGAAAGTAGTCTTTCACCCTCTTGCAGTGAAGGGGTAGTCGAAAAATACACCACTTTTGCAGTCATAGTGTTTTCGGCTGCATAAAAAACGACATTTTTTTTGACGTAAATAATCCCTGAAATAGCCGGAGTAGGGGGAGTAATAAAAACATGATCTAGACCAGTAACTTGTTGACCTTCTGTAATAAATAAGACATCGCTATCTTTTGAAAACATAGCAAGTGTAACTAGCATCGCTGTAAGGGTGAAGCCTAATTTTCTATAGGTTTGAAAAAGATGTCTAATTTGTGGATGCAGCATGCTCATTTCTATTTTAAAATAGTTAACATCATATAAGGTTTGATAAAAGTATAGAAAAACATGCACTTGCGTCCGAAAGTTTTTAGAAAGAAGTAAGAAACATGTTTCTACCCCAATGTTTACATTAAAAAGCTCTTCTCAATTTAGGCTTAACCAATACCGAGATACATTGAATATTTTTCTATCAAGGCAGTTTAATGAGCGAAGCTAGGGGCCTCATTGGTCTTGTACTTGCGATTATAGTGGTGGTGACTCAACTTCAGTTCCAATGGATTATGATTACCCCAAATTTAGCCTACCCCCGTTAGACTGGAAGTAGTAAACATTTTATTGTATTCTTTACTATATCAAGCCTTGGTTTATTAGCCTCCTATATTTTTTCTCAAACGGTGAAGCGCTCTTTTTAATAAATATTGGCTATATTATCTTTAAGTTGCTTTTATAGAGCTCTTTAAAAATAAATTTCGTACTAATTCTACAAGAAATTGAGAATATTGAATCTATTTTTGTTAAAAATATATTCACATGAAAAAAATTTCTTTTCTATTTTTATACTTTTTCATTGTTTTCTTTACTCCCATACAAGCACAAAATGGAGATGAAATAACTTTATTTAGCAATGTTGAAGTTTATGTTGCCAATGGTGCTTCAATAAATATCACAGGCGATTTAAATCATCTTGGTTCATTTACTGGCGATGGTGAAGTGGTCTTAAATGGAACCTCGGCACAGAGTATTTCTGGTGGCGGTTCTTTTGAGAATTTAAGATTAGACAATCCGACACCTGTAGATATTACAGACCCAGCAGATTTGTTCGGAGTAGTCTACGTAGATCAAGGCACCTTAAGCACGAATGGCAATCTTTCTTTACGATGTAATTTTAGAACACCAGGAACACTTGGAAAGACGGCTCAAGTAGGTCCTGTTGGAGGAACAATTGATGGGGAGGTTACTGTAGAAGAATGCTATCCCGCACGGCGCGCTTTTAGATTTTTGTCTTCATCTGTAACAACTTCAACTTCTATAAGAGAAAATTGGCAAGAAAGTTTAATGAGTGGTGGGCCTTTTGGTTATTTAGATGATCCTAAGCCGGGTTATGGCACTCATATCACAGGGGTAGAGCCAGGTTCTGCTAATGCTATTGTTGATCAAGATGGCGATGATGGGTTTGATTATAATCCCTCAGGAAACGCATCGATGTTTACCTTTGATAATGTAGGGAGAAGCTGGAACAGAATCTCTGGTACTAATGTTCCTTTTACTGCTGGTATTCCTTACCGTTTATTGGTAAGAGGCGATAGGAGTATCGACATCACACTTAATGCGGCACCTCCAACAGCTACTCGTTTATCAGCAACTGGAGTTTTGGCTATAGGAGATCAACCAGTAACCAATCTATCAGGCGATGCAGGTGCTTTTAACTTTATAGGTAACCCTTACCAAGCCCAAGTGGATATAAATGTTTTTTTAACTAATTCAACAAACCTTTCAGAAACTGAGTACTATGTATGGGATCCTACCCTTGGTGGGCCTGCAAGTCCAGGATCTTCTGGAGGACGTGGTGCTTATGTAACAGTTGACCCTTCAGATGGGAGCAATTCTTTCGATACAAATTTGCCAGGTTTAGAGACATCTACAGCAAACCAATACTTACAACCAATGCAGGCAGCATTTGTAAGAACTGGCTTAGAAGGTACAATACCAGTGGTTTCTTTCCAAGAAGATATGAAAGCAGTTGGAGAGATCCAGACGGAAGTTAAATCCTTATCACAACAAGAGTACATCAATATTCAGTTGTTTAATGCAGAAGCCTTTTCACAAGGTAGCACTCCATCTGATGGATTGAGAATTAAATTTGATAAATCCTATAGTCCTTCAACAGATGATGATTCTCCAAAGCTTGGCAACATAGATGAGAACTTATCCAGACTAGAGGGTAGTAATTACTTAGCCATAGAAAGACGATCATTTCCTATAAGTACAGAGGAATTGCTTTTAGCGATAAATCAGTACAGAAGAGAGTCTTATGTGATGAAGTTTGATCTGACCGATAACTTAAATATAGAAGTATTTGTCAAAGACAACTATTTAGATACTCTTACTGAAATCACATCTTCAGACAACACTTTTAGCTTCACAATAGAGTCTTCTATTCCAGAATCAGTGGCTTCAGATCGATTTAGTTTGGTGTTTGAACCGGTGAGCTTGTCGACAGAAGAGGAAAGCTTAGCGAATCTGAGTTTATATCCCAACCCCACCCGAGGTTCTTTTAGAATCAGTGGAATGGGTTTAGGTCAAAAGGCTCAGGTGGAGATCTACAATATGATAGGACAACAAGTATACACTGCAAAATCAAGTGGCCAATCTACAATAGAGATCGCAGACTTCAATGGAACCACAGGGGTATACCTTGTGAAGCTGAATACCAATCAAGGCGAAAAAACCTTCAAATTGATAAAACAATAGTCTTATGAAACTCAAAAATTCACACTATATAGCATTACTTATCATCGTTGCTCTACTTTTAGTAAGTACAACCAGTTATGGACAAGGACTTGGTGATATAGGTTTCACAGACGATGTAGATGACGAACCTGTAGCTCCCATTAATGGCTTAATTGCGCTAGGACTTGCTGTAGGCGGTTATCTAGGGATAAGGAAAGTCAAAAAATAAACGAAACTCTACTTAAAAAAAACCACTTGATTTCAAGTGGTTTTTTTTAAATACCTAAAACAACTGGACTTTAATTATCCGCCTAACGGTAATTTCGAACTAATTCTACATGATTTTGAATTTCAGGGTTCTACTTTTGACCAAAATAGCCTGTTATGAACAAAATTACTTTTCTATTAACTATACTTTTTTTGTTTACATTGAGTTTCTCTCAAGCACAGACAGTAGATCAAATTATAACTGATTACGAAGGATATTGGGTTTCCGGTCAGGGAGCCATAAATTCCAATCGACCCGAAAACTCTCATAACTTATTAGCATTCAGGTTTGGTACAACTACTTATTCCACGGGTGTAGATGATGCGAAATTAAATCAAGAAAGTGTAACTTTTACTGCCAAAAACTTTAGAGCTCTTCCTTTTAATGCTTTACCAACTTCAGGTGGAGGGTCTTATTATATAGCTTTAGGTCAATTGTTTGATGGAATTGATAATGGTGTAAATACTTCACCAACAGAGCCTTTTGAAGAAAACTTAAGCGGACAAGAATTGACTCAATTTCTCACTAATGGCATCAGAGGCTTAAACTTGGGGTCTGGTTTTGCTAATGTACCCAAATCCAACACATTTGTATTCAAACTTAGTGCAAACGGTATCGATCCAAGTGCTGACGGTGATAATGTGCCTGATATATTAGTTTCTCAAATAGCTCAACCAGGTGGAGGTACTGATATAGTTAGACTTGTTAATTCCTCTGGAAATCAAGTTGGGGATGAATTATCGCTTGATTTAGGTTCATCTCCAAAAGTTGGTGAATGGGAAATTGACTTTTACATGCTAAACAGTAAAGCAGGCATAACTAATACAAGAAGGGATATTCGTTTTAGAGCTTTTGATATTTCTTCTTTTAATGCAAATAATGCAGACTTAAGTACTGTCGTAGCGATAGAATATGACTTTAGTGGAACTTCAGACCCTGCTTTTATTGCCTATAATGAAGAATCTATATCTGTTGCCAGACAACTTAATGTAACAGTTCAGCCTGTAGAATCTGCTTGTGATGGAACAATGGTTGAAAATTTCGAAGTTCAAGTAGAGGATTTTACAGGTACCAAAGTTGAGCAAGCTGGTTTTGCAGTGACTGCATCTATTGAAACTGGTCCAGGTGGTTTATTAGGAACAGTAACTCAAACAACAGATGCAAATGGTATAGCAACTTTTGATGATTTACAATTTGAAATAGGTGATTTTCATACCATACGTTTTGAGAATACAAGTATGGAACCAGGCATAAGTAGTGTAATCGATCTAGAGGAGATTTGTTCAGATTCAGAATGGAATGGATCTGTTTCAACAGCTTGGAATAATGCTTCAAACTGGACGCCTAACGAAATCCCAAATGCCAACTTCAATGTATTAATTCCTTCTGGAGTTACTAATTATCCTATTTTACAAGCTAATGCTGGTGCTAACAACTTAGTCATGGAAGATAATACTAGCATCAAAATCAACGGTTATGTTTTCGCTATAGCGGGTGACATTACTATGGGGACAAATTCGACTATAAGCGGGAACGCATCTGGTTCAAATCTTTATTTCTCAGGAACCGCTCCTCAGATTATTCCTGATAATTTTATAGTTGGAGATTTAGATCAACTTACTATTGAAAATGCTCAAGGTGTTACAAGTAACACTAACATCGTGTTGACATCATTGCTAAGAGTGATTAATGGTGATTTTAATACTAACAATTCCCTAACGCTAGCCTGTCAATTTACGCCAGTGAGAAAAACAGCTCAAGTCGGTATTGTTGGCGTTGATGGATCCATCACTGGTAATGTAACGACAGAACAATGTTTTCCTGCAAACCGGGCCTTTAGGTTGGTTTCTTCTTCAGTTAATTCAGCTACATCTATCAGAGAGAATTGGCAAGAAGGAGCAACTGACTATCTGGATAATCCACGCCCTGACCCTGATCTACTGGATTTTAATACCTCAGGTTATGGAACCCATATAACAGGTGACAACACAAGCCAAACCAATAATATGCTAAATAATGGATTTGATTATAATTCATCTGGTAACCCTTCTATGTTTACTTTTGATAATGTAGCTAGAACCTGGAATTCTGTGCCCAACACAACTGATAATTTAATGGCTGGTCAACCTTACCGATTAATGATAAGAGGTGATAGGAGTATCAATGTACTAGATAATGAAACACCACCTACAAATACTAAATTATCAACCACGGGTGATTTAACTACAGGTCCTTTTAGTTATTCTGCATCTATCAATACCAATGCTAATTTTCTTAGCATTGTAGGAAATCCTTATCACGCTCAAGTTGATATGAAAGCAGTTTTGAGTGCTTCAACAAATATTAAACCTAGGGTTTTCTACGTTTGGGATCCTACGATTAATACAAGAGGAGCATATGTAACTTTAGCAGAAGTTGGTGGTAATTGGGGAAATAGCAATGGTTCTTCAAGCGCTAACAGGTATTTACAACCAATGCAGGCTGCCTTTATAGAGACCAATAATTTATCTTCTACGCCTTCGCTTAATTTTACAGAAGGACAAAAGAAAGTCAATCAAATTCAGACGACTGTTTTCTCAGTAAACGAAGAAAGATTTATCCAAATGAATCTTTATAAAGAAGATTCTTATATCAATGGAGATAAAACCCTTGATGGTTTAAAACTATTTTTTGATGCTGATTTTAAGGAAGAATCAGAAGATGATTTCTCAAAGCTTGCAAATGACGATGAAAATCTGGCAAGACTTAACGGTTCATCTTATTTATCAGTAGAATTGAGACCTTATCCAAAGACAGAAGAAATACTACCGCTCTTCTTCAACAATTACAGACATTCAAATTATATTTTAGAGTTTGACCTTACTGATGGGTTAGAGGGATTTTCAATTTTTGTAAATGATAATTACCTCAATGAACAAACAGAAATCACCTCTAATGACGACATTTATAGTTTTACTGTAGACGAGTCCATTTCAGAATCCACAGCATCAGATCGATTTAGCCTTGTATTTGAGCCAGTCAGTTTATCAACAGTTGAGGAAACTCTTGTAGAGGCAAGTTTATATCCAAATCCAACAAAGGAAAGTTTTAGTATAAACGGAGTGAATTTGGGAGAAGATGCGAAGATTGAGATTTATAACATGATAGGTCAGCAGGTTTACAAGACAGATCTTAAAAACCAATCTACAACGGAGATTACAAATTTCAATGGAAGCGCAGGCGTATACTTAGTCAAATTAAAAACCAATCAAGGCGAAAGAACTTTCAAATTGATAAAACAATAGCCTTATGAAACTCAAAAATTCACACTATATAGCATTACTTATCATCGTTGCTCTCCCTTTTAGTAAGTACAACCAGTTATGGGCAAGGACTTGGTGATATAGGTTTCACAGACGATGTAGATGACGAACCCGTAGCTCCCATTAATGGCTTAATTGCGCTAGGACTTGCTGTAGGCGGTTATCTAGGGATTAAAAAAGTGAGAAAATAGATAAACTTTTCTCTCAAATAAACACAAATCCACTTGGTCAGCCAAGTGGATTTTTTAGTTAAAATGTGAATCAAAAATTAAACAAGTAAGTACTATCTGAATTATTAAAAAGATTTCTATCACATTGATTTCGAACTTATTCTACATAAATCGTCAAGCTTAGCCCATATTTTTGCTCAAATTTTAAAAATCCTTGAGTAAAATAATTTCAATATTTCTTTTTTCAATTTTAGCAAGTGTAAACTTCACATGTTATTCTCAGTCAGGCTTAGATGCATCTAAAAGTGTACAGGAGTCTGTTTTTATTTCCAGTGGAAGCTGGAGTAACCCTCAAAACTGGAAAAATCATAATTTACCTACTTCCACTTCCAAAGTTATTATAGAGGCTAATGCAATTTTAGATGTTTCCTTTCAGATAAATTCACTTGAAATTGATCAAAACATTACGTTATCAATAAATCCATCTTTTCAGTTATTTGTCACAAAAAACATTGAGAATAATGGCCGAATTCTTGGTGAAGGAGAGTTAGTTTTGAACGGGAGTTCCGCTCAGTTTATCAAAGAGGAAGGGGTTTATAACAACTTACGTATTTCAAACTCATCAACAATACATATAAAGGACGAGATTGAAGTTTTCGGTAACTTGTATGTAGACGCAGGTCAGCTTAAAACTAAAGGGAATCTATACCTAAGGTGTGATTTTGAAACCAATAGAACAGCTCAGGTTGGTGAGGTCCTTGGAGAAATTTCAGGAAACGTTCAAACTGAACAGTGCTATCCTGCTAGGAGGGCGAATCGATTAGTTAGTCCTTCAGTCACGACTTCAACTTCCATTCATAAAAACTGGCAGGAAAATGCAGACAGCTACTTTGATGAGGATATAGATGAAGGTTATGGAACACATATTACAGGATTAAATCCTGGTAGTGGTCCGGCTTATCTGGAGCAGGATGGTGAAAATGGATTCGATTTTAATCCATCAGGGAATGCATCCCTGTTTACTTATGATCATCAACAGAGAGATTTCAATCCCATAAATAACACTAATGTCAATCGGCTAAAAGCAGGAAACCCTTACATGTTACTCGTAAGAGGTGATAGGACTATTAATATTTACTCAAATTTGGCAGCGCCAACGGCCACAATACTTAGAGCCAAGGGTGAGCTTGTGACCGGGGACTACACGACTACCGATTTGTCACAAACCAAAAACGGATTTAGTTTAGTGGGGAATCCCTACCACGCTCAGGTAGATATGAATTCTGTATTAGCAAATTCTATAAACATCAGAAAAGATGTTTACTATGTTTGGGATCCAAAATTGGGTGGAATTCAGGATTTGAACCAGCCTGGGGGTAGAGGGGCTTTTGTTGTTGTGGAATTACCCTCTGGCAGCAATTCTTCAAATTCTGAAGCGAACCAATACCTTCAACCCATGCAAGCTGTATTTGTTCAAACTATAGATGATAATTCTTTCACTCAAGTCAACTTTTCGGAGAGCGATAAAGCAGTTAATTTAAACCCTCAGCCAGAAATTCTTTCTGATTCTGATGAGCAATTTTTAAACATTCAGCTTTTCAATGAGGTTTCATATAATGCTGGAAGCACTCCTTCAGATGCTCTTCGAATTAATTTTGGGAGTAGGTTTTCAAATTCTGCTAATGATGATATCGCAAAGCTCAAAAATGTGGATGAAAATCTTACCAGAGCCATAGATCAAAATCTGGTCGCTTTAGAAAGAAGAAATATGCCAGATGCTGAAGAGGTTTTACCGCTTTATATCAATCAATATCGAAGGGAAAACTATACTTTGAATTTCGAGTTTTCAGATTCGTTTTATACCGACGTTTATTTAATAGATCATTATTTGGAAACTGAAACTCTTTTGTCCGAGTCAAACCCAACCTATTCATTTAATGTCAATTCATCGGTTGCAGGCTCTGTAGATGTAAACAGATTTTCTCTAAAGCTTAAGCCGGTCAACTTATCAACTTCAGAATCGCTTTTTTCTGAAGTCAAAATTTATCCAAATCCGACAAAAGGATCCTTTATTATAAATGGATTAGCTGATATTACTAATGGCGAAATCAACATTTTCAATATGATTGGGCAACAAATCTATTCTGAAAAACTAGGTACTGTGTCAACGTTCAGCATTGAAAAGTTTAATGCTGGAGCAGGGATTTATATTGTAAAGTTATCTTCAGATCATGAGGAGCAAAGCTTTAAATTGATCAAAGAAAATTAAATTAAAAAAGCGCATTCAACTCGTTGAATGCGCTTTTTTAATTTGGAAATGCTTCCTATTCTTTTTCTAAAACCTCAACGTTATTATCGCGATTGACATCTGCCATGTATTGTGAAGGATCAATTTCAATTTTTTCAATTCCGTATTGTGATGTAGGAATCTCTAAATCATAGGTTGGATATGCCCAAGCCCAGTCGTCAACAATTTTACCTGCATTAGGTTTTTCCCATCTCATAATGCGAAGTGGAATATAATAAATCTCTGAATTTCCTCCTTTAAAATCAACTTTCACTTCTAATGGCATTGGCGTAAGGCCTATGCGCTCTAAAGTTACAATTGTTACTTGTTCATCAACACTTACATCTTTGATACCATAGTCAATGGTATTGGTAGTTCTCGTCCAATCGTTGAGATACCAGCTAAGCTCTGCGCCGCTTACTTTTTCAGCGATACGAATAAAATTATTTGGTGTAGGATGCTTAAATTTCCATTCATCAAAATATCTGTTTAAGACTTCCTGTAAGTTTTCTTTACCAATTAAATAACCAAGTTGGCCTAAAAATACAGCCCCTTTAGAATAAGCCGAAGTTCCGTAAGCCTGATTGTATTCATAACGGTCTGCATGAGTAGATTGAGCCTGCTCATATCCAGAATTTGCCAAACTCACATAGCCTCTATAACTTCCAGCAGTAGGATTTTCTCTATTTCGATCCATCACTTCGTTCATCGCAAGGCCAGAAATGTATGATGTGAATCCTTCATCCATCCATTCGTGCTGAGCTTCATCTGTTGCTAAAACATGCTGAAACCAAGCATGTGCCATCTCGTGAGCTGTAACTCCTACAAGACTTCCAAATTCCCTTTCACCAGTAATAAGTGTGCACATGGCGTATTCCATACCTCCATCACCACCCTGGATCACAGAATATTGATCGTATGGGTAAGGACCTATATGCTCATTGAAATAATCTAAAAGCTTAGCTGTTTTGGATTGTAAATTCTTCCAGTTCTCTTTTATGTCTTCATTGTCTTTATATAAGAAATGAAGAGTTGTGCCATCATTCCCAGTGATTTGGTCATGAATATAATTTTTGTCAGCAGCCCACGTAAAATCGTGAACATTTGGAGCAACGAAGTGCCAGGTCAACTTTTTCCCTCTACGTCTTACTTTTACGCCTTCATCTTCATAACCATAGCCAACTTCGTTTGGATTTTGAATGTAGCCAGATCCTCCTAAGATAAAATCTTTGTCAATTGTGATTTTTACATCAAAATCACCCCAAACTCCATGGAATTCTCTTGCTATGTAAGGATCTGCATGCCACCCTTCGAAGTCATATTCAGCCATTTTAGGATACCATTGTGTCATAGACAATTCAACACCTTCAGCGTTGTTCCTTCCAGATCTTCTTATCTGTACAGGAACCTGGCCTAAAAATTCCATTTCAAATGTAGTTGATCCTCCAGGTAAAATAGGCTCAGCGAGTTCAACTTCCAAAACTGTTCCTACAAGTTCGTAGTTTAAGTCTTTTCCATCTTGCTTCAACGATTTTGCTCTCATAAATCCTATTTCTTCATCACTTAGTTTAGAAATACGATCTCTAACTCTACCATCTGGATCTTGTATAGTTCTGGATCTTACATCCATTTCGCTCCCTGGCTGGAATGCGTTGAAGTACATGTGATAAAAAACTCTATTAAGCGTATCTGGTGAATTGTTGGTGTAGACCAGTTCCTGCTCGCCTTCATATTGATAATTTTTATCGTCAAAATCAACCTGCATTTCATAGTCAACATGTTGTTGCCAATAGCCGGTGTTGTTTTGTGCAAAAAGTGTTGATATTGAAATCAACATCATAAATGTAAAAGTGTTTTTAATCATGTTTATTTGGTTTTAGAAGCTAATATAATAGCGTTATACATATTTACCATATTTCCTGAAACTGAAATTTTACTGAAGGCTTCAGTGTTTTGAGGGTCTCCACCGAGAATTACTTCCTGATTCGTACTCAATCCGGATTCCATCAGGATTTGTTTGACTTGTGGAGCGCTAAGTTTTGGGAACAAAGATCTTATCATAGCTGCTACTCCAGCAACATTTGGGGCTGCCATCGAAGTACCTTGCAAGAATTCATAAGTATTCAAAGGGGTTGTCGCATATATGGACGACCCAGGCGCAAATATATCGACACTGTTTATTCCATAATTAGAAAATCCAGAGACTAAACTCCCTCCATATTGAGAAGTTATCGAACCTACATTGATGAAGTTGTCAACAAAATTTGCAGGATTTTCAGGTGTTTCATCATTGGGGTAAACACGCTTTTCATCTAGATCTATACCTTCATTACCAGCTGCGTTTACAATGAGGACATCATTTTTTTCAGCGTATTTGATAGCATCTATCACCCATTCAGGATGGGTAGAAAAGTATTTTCCGAAGGATGTGTTGATGATGCTTGCTCCATTGTCCACAGCATAACGAATTCCAAGTGCGATGTCTTTGTCATACTCATCTCCATCTGGGACCGCTCTGATGGGCATAATTAAAACATTATCTGCAACACCTTTTATCCCTTTATCGTTTTTTCTACTGGCTGCAATGATTCCAGCGACGTGTGTACCGTGCTTTGCTTCTTTTTTGTCTGCATTTGGTCCACTTACTTTATTATTTCCATAAATTTTGGTCGAAAAATCATCAGCACCATCACCTAGACTTTTTGCCCTTGCATTTAAGTCCAGATTTAGGTGATATTTCGTTTTATCTCCAAAATACTCCATGGCTTCAGCGAGTTGGTCCTGAATATTCTGAATATCCTCATCAATGTTATTCATTACATTCAGCAACAGCATTTTTTGATTTAAAGATGTATCATCCTGTGGTTTGAAAGCCGTTACATTTTCAACTGTAAGTTTATTCACTTCAAGTTTAATTTTCAGGCTTTCTTCGGCTTCCTGTAATTGATTATTCATCATTACATATCTATTGATACTCTTATCAGTTTTTGCCAGCTCTTCATCATACTTTGCTTTTGCAGCTCTATACATTTTGAATTCTTCTAGATGGTCTGGATCTATATCACTTGCGAGTTTATCTTCAAATTGATCTTTGTAATCTCTTACTATCCTCGTATACTCTAAATTTTCCTTTGTAACATCGCCAAGAAAATTCCAGCCATGGATGTCATCTACAAATCCATTGTTGTCATCATCAATTCCATTATCGGGGATTTCATTAATATTGGTCCACACCACTCCCTCCAGGTCTTCATGTTCTATATCGACCCCACTATCCAGCACAGCTACGATAATTGTTTTCCCGTTGTAATCTTTAATAAGTTCTTGATACGCCCTATCCACACTCATTCCTGGAATGGTGTCATATGACAAGTCTTGACTTCCCCAATACTGAAGTTCATCATCTGTCAGGGCTTCAGTCTTTTCACTTACGTTTTGTAAATTGGGAATAGGCTTTGAATTGATTTTTGGTCCACTTGCACAACTGAGTAAAAAGCTAGATATCAAAAAACATAAGCCCCCAATCTTTAAAAATTTAATATTCATGGTTGTATTTAATTTAGTTGGTAAAAAGTTCTGAAAACTTAAATGTTGAATTTAATCTAGCGCCTTTTTCAGTATGTTGCAGATTGATCACTTCATTATGAGCATCATGCTCAAGGAAAAGATAGTAGTCGTTTGCAACTGCCTCATCAAGAAAAAGCTTTTTCTCATCTAAAGTTTTTAAAGGCCTTGTGTCAAAACCCATAACATAAGGCAGCGGAATGTGGCCAGCTGTTGGGAGCAAATCCGCAGCAAAAACGAGTTTTTTTCCTTTGTAATCAATGATTGGAATCATTTGTTTGTCCGTATGTCCATCTACAAACAGGACTTCAAATCCCATATTCTCGTAAAAGTGTCTATTTTTTGATCTTTTCAAAAAGTTGAGTTGTCCTGATTCCTGCATGGGAATCAAATTCTCCTTTATGAAAGAAGCCTTTTCTCTATCGTTAGGATTAGTCGCCCAATCCCAATGTTCTTGGTTAGTCCAGAACTTTGCATTTTTAAAGGCGGGTTCGTAACCTGTTTTGTCTTTATTCCATTGTATGCTTCCCCCGCAATGATCAAAGTGAAGATGAGTCATAAATACATCTGTAATATCATCTCTATGGAAACCATGTCTTTTGAGGGAACTGTCGATGGAATGGTCTCCCCACCTATGGTAATGGCTGAAAAATTTCTCACTTTGTTTGTTCCCTAAGCCCGTATCTATAAGGATGAGTTGTTTTTCATTTTCTATCAATAAGCTTGTAGCTGCAATGTCTATCATATTATTTTGATCTGCAGGATTGGTGCGCTGCCAAAGTGTTTTTGGAACTACACCAAACATAGCACCTCCATCGAGTTTAAAATGGCCAGTTTCTATTGGGTATAAAGTCATAAAAGTTATATTTTAGAGCAAAATACTAAAAGAGTCTTAACTTTGAATTTCGAGTCTTCTAGATTATGCTATTTTTAACGACTCAAATTTAACGATTTTATGATAGAACTAGCAGGAATAATAATACTTGGGATTTTGGCTCAGTGGTTTGCATGGAGATTCAAAATTCCAGCAATTTTACCCCTTATTCTTATTGGTTTATTAGTAGGACCTATAGCTTCCTTATATACTGAAGATGGTTCCAAACTTATCGAACCCATTTGGAATGGGGAGTCTGGTTTATTTCCGGGAGAGAGCTTGTTTTATTTTGTTTCCCTCGCCATAGGCATTATCCTATTTGAAGGTGGTCTTACTTTAAGGCGTGGAGAGATCCTTCACGTAGGTCCAGTTATTGTGAAATTAATCACAGTGGCTGTCGTTATTACCTTCATAGGAGCTGGAATGGCTGCCCACTGGATTCTTGGGTTAAGCTGGCAAATTTCTCTATTATTTTCCGGATTGATTATAGTTACCGGACCCACCGTTATTACACCAATTCTAAGAAATATACCTCTTAAGAAAGACGTTTCTACGATTTTAAAATGGGAAGGAATTTTGATTGATCCTATTGGAGCCTTGGTTGCTGTATTGGTATTTGAATTTATTTCTGCCGGCGGGGGAGAAGCAGTTACATCTACTGTTTTGATCGAGTTTGGTAAGATAGTCTTATTTGGTTTTACGTT
>Ga0306912_1000604_pt1 | contig 20306 bp, 23 predicted proteins | sample AntRauFillE10628_FD_190443 | JGI IMG/M metagenome (GOLD analysis project Ga0306912, IMG submission 190443) | Saline lake microbial communities from Rauer Islands, Antarctica - Metagenome Filla E10 #628 (v2) (version 2) | ecosystem: Environmental > Aquatic > Non-marine Saline and Alkaline >... | reverse complement strand
GGAGTTCATCGAGGCGCTCGACGCCGCGATCACGACCGTGGTCGAGGCCGGGGTCAACGTCGCCGTGGTGCGCTCCAGCAGCGAGAAGTTCTTCTCCGCCGGCGCGGACGTCAAGGGCTTCCTGTCTCGCACGCCCGAGCAGAACATGACCATGGTGCGCCGCGCCCACGAGGTGTTCGACCGCTTCGCGGCCGAGGACCCCGTGTTCGTCGCGGTGCTCGCCGGCCACACGATGGGCGGCGGGTACGAGATCGCGCTGGCCTGCGACGTGCGCGTCGCGGCCGAGGGCCGCTACCGCATCGGCCTGCCAGAGGTGACCCTCGGGCTGCTGCCGGGCACCGGCGGCACCCAGCGCCTGCCACGCCTGGTCGGCGTCGGCCGTGCGATCGAGATGATGACCACCGGCCGGACCGTGACGCCGGACGAGGCGTTCACCCTGGGGATGGTCGACCGCCTCGTCCCGGCCGACGACCTCGACGAGGTCGTCGGTCAGATCACCGGCACGCTCGCCGCCGGTGCGCCGCTGGCGATCGCCGCGACCAAGCGCGCGGTGCACGACGGGGCCGAGCTGCCGCTGCCGGACGCGCTGCAGCGCGAGCTGGAGCTGATCACCCCGCTGTTCGCGTCGGACGACGGCATCGAGGGGATGACGGCGTTCACCGAGAAGCGCGACCCGGAGTACAAGGGCACCTGACGCCGGGCGCCAACACCGGGCACTTGATCCTGACTGACCGGTCAGTTATCATCCGGAGCACCAGCAGCCCCTGGTCCACCAGCAGCGAGGACGCCCATGGAGATCCCGACCAAGCTCAGCAACGACGAGGTGCTGTCCAGGCTGGCCGCGGGCCGTCTGGTCGAGGGCCCGCAGCACGCCTCGGAGGACTACCTCAAGGCGCTGACCCGCACGCTGACCGTCTCGGCGGACACCGAGCTGATCAGTGCACCGTCCTACATGGGGGCCGCCGTCGACGCGCCGGACACCAGCGCGTACATGTCGGTGCTCTCGATCGTGCAGGACGAGCTGGGCCACGCGCACATCGCCTACCGCATGCTGCGCGACCTCGGCGTCGACGTCGACGAGCTCGTCTACGGCCGCAAGCCCCACGAGTTCAAGCACCCGTACGCCTTCGACGTGCCGCTGGAGAACTGGTCGGAGATGGTCGTCGCCAACGCGTTCTACGACCGCGCCGGCTTCGTGCTGCTGTCCGACGTGTTCAACCACACCACCTACGCCCCCTGGAAGCGCGCACTGGTCAAGGTCGACCGCGAGGAGACCTTCCACCTGCGCCACGGCGAGCGCTGGATCAAGAAGCTGGTCAAGGACGCGGACGCCAGGCGTCGCATCCAGGAGGCGATCGACTGGATGTTCATCCTCACGCTGGAGTGGTTCGGGCTGCCGGATGACCTCAAGCGCCACAAGGACCAGAACACCTACGGGCTGAAGGGCTCGACCAACGACTCGCTGCGCCAGCAGTGGATGAGCGCGGTCGTGCCGTTCTGCGAGGAGCACGACCTCGAGGTCCCCGCGCACCTCGACGAGGAGTCCGGCCAGTACGTCATCGACTGCGCCTTCCCGCTCGCGTTCGACGCGGAGAAGAAGGAGTGGGACCACGGCGGTGCGATCAGCTGGGACGACGTGATGCAGCGCTGGCGCGGCCGCGGTCCGTCCAACGAGGCGTTCGTCCAGCGGCTCCAGAAGGGCCGCGCCCAGCTCGTGGCGGCCGCGTGATGAGCGCGCTCGCGACCCCCGCAAGCACCGACCGCGGCGCCGCTGCACTGCGCGCCGTGGCCGACGAGCCCGGCCTGCGTGGCGCCGTCTGGGCGGCGCTCGAGCAGGTCGAGGACCCAGAGCTGCCCGTGTCGGTGACCGACCTCGGCCTGGTCCGTCGGCTCGACGTCGACGGGGGCCGGGTGCGCATCGGCCTGACCTACACCTCCCTCGCGTGTCCCTGCGTGGAGATGCTCAAGGAGGACGTCCACGACGCGGTGGCCGCGGTCGAGGGCGTCGACGAGGTCGTGGTCGACGACGTGCTGGAGGCGTGGTCGCGCGACGACGTCACGCCCGCCGGCATCGAGCTCCTTCGCACCGTGGCGGTGATCTGATGGAGCGCGACCCGCACGGCTACATGGTCTACGCCAAGCACGCCAAGGAACCGGCGCTGCACGAGTGCGGCGAGGTCCACGCGGTGGGCGTCGACGACGCCGTCGTGTTCGCCCACACGCTGTACGACGAGCGCAAGTGGCAGGACATGTTCGTCTTCCCGCGCAGCGCCATGGTGACCCTGATCGAGGTGGAGTGACGATGCGGTACCTGGTGATGGCACGCAAGGAGTTCGCCGAGCCGCTCGAGCTCGTCGCCGAGGTCGACGTGGACGGCGAGCTGACGGTCGAGGCGCTCGGTGTCGGCGACGACTGGCTCGAGCTGGTCGCCGTGCCCGAGAAGGACGTGGAGTGGATCACCCGGGCGGGCGTGCTGGTGCACGAGCTCGCCGGCACCAGTGGAGGAACGGCATGACGACCACCGAGCTGTCACCGGCCGTCGGCGCGGGCGTCGCGAACCTGCTCAGCGTCGTCGGCGACAACAAGTACTGGCTCGGCCACCACCTCTCGCAGTGGGCCGTCGGCACACCCGGGCTGGAGTCCGCGGTGGCCTGCGCGGCGATCTCGCAGGGCCACCTCGGCCAGTCGCGGGCGCTGCTGCCGATCGCGGACGAGCTCGCCGGCGAGGGCGTGTCGCTGGGCGAGCCCGAGAGTCGCGAGCGGCGCTACAACGTGACCGCGCTCGACGAGGAGTTCGACACCTGGGCCCAGGCCGTGGCGACGCTGTACCTGGTCGACCCGGCGCTGGACACCGTGCTGCGCTCGCTCGGTGGCGTGGCCGAGGAGCTCGACCGGCGCGTGCAGCGCGTGCTGGAGGAGTCGCGCTTCAACTTCGACTTCGCCCGCGGGCGCCTCGAGGAGCTGACCGAGGACTACGCCGCGGGCCGCGACCAGGTCGCGCCGCACCTGCCCCGGATCCTGCTCGAGGTGCTGGCCTGGTTCGGGCCCGACGGCGAGCCCGGCGTCCAGGCCCTGGCGGACGCCGGCGTGCTGGTGACGGACAACGAGGGCATGCGCCAGCGCTACCTCGACACCGTCGCACCGCTGCTGCACGAGCTCGGCTACGACGTCGGCGTCGCCGGCGGACCGGGCGCGTGGACCTACCCGGAGCTGCCGTGGGAGAGCTGGAACAGCCTGCAGCGTCGCCTCGAGACGTGACCTGTCCCTGGTGCGGGTCGTCCGACGTGCACCAGATCGGCGGGTACGCCTCGTTGCTGATGACCGCGCAGTGGTTCTGCGACGGGTGCGGCAGCCCCTTCGAACGCATCCGGCACCGCGGCAGCGACGCCGACGACGCCCCCGGCGCCGGTGCTGACGGGCGCACCGATGCCTGACGCGCCGCTGCTGGTCGACGACCGCGACGGTGGGGTGCGCTGGCTGGTGCTGCACCGGCCCGAGGCACGCAACGCCGTCGACGCGACGCTCCAGGCCGCGCTGGCCGAGGCCGTGCGTGCCGCCGCGGTCGACCCGGACGTGCGCGCCCTGGTGCTGACCGGCAGCGACCCGGCGTTCTCCGCCGGCGGCGACCTGTCGCGCTTCGACGACGACCCCGACCCGACCGCGTTCCGCTGGGCCAGCCAGGAGCTGTCCGACGTCGTCGACCTGCTCGAGCGTGTCGAGAAGCCGGTCGTGGCGGCGGTGAACGGCGTGGCCACCGGGGTCGGCCTGCAGCTCGCCCTGGCCTGCGACCTGCGCATCGCCTCCGACCGCGCCCGGCTGCTGTGGCGCGAGTCCGCGCTCGGGCTGCTGCCCAGCCACGGCGGCATCGCCCGGCTGGTGCACCTGGTCGGCCTCGCCGTCGCCCGCGACCTGGTGCTCGGCGGCGGCGACCTCGACGCCGACGCGGCGCACACCCGTGGCCTGCTGAGCGAGGTCGTGCCACACGACGAGCTGCACGACCACGTCACTGCCCGCGTCGAGCGGATCCTGCGGCGTGGGCCGCAGGCCTACGCCGCCGCCAAGCGCGTGCTGGCGATCGCCGCCGGCAGCGACCAACGCACCGGCATGCTCGCAGAGACGCTCGGGCAGTCGCTGCTGGTCACCACCGAGGACCACCGGCAGCGCCTCGACGCCGCCCGCCGGCACCGCGCGTCGCCGCGCGACCAGTCGTGAGCACGGCTGCTCGACGTGGCGGGGTGTGGCCGGGTCGGCGTGCAGCTCACCGGGCCTCGGTCCCGGAGGCCCGCAGGCCGGCCACGAGCAGGTCGGTGAGCACCCGGAACGACTCCTCGACGTCGACCGGCAGGCCGAAGCCACCGGCTGTCTCGATGGTGCAGAACCCGTGCATGGCGCTGCGCAGCGTGCGTGCCGCGTGGACGGCGTCGTCGCCGTGCAGGCCGAAACGACCGGCCCACGCGGTGACGAGCCCGACCAGCCGGACCGACGGTGCGCTGGTCGCCGCGTCGTCCGGCGCCGGCACCACCGGCAGCAGCGCGTAGCGGGACGGGTGGTGCCCGGCCCAGCGTCGGTAGGCCACGAGCAGTGCTCGTGGGTCCTCGTCGTCCGCCACCACCTCGAGGGCGTCGGCCAGGTCGCGCAGCGCCCTGGCGGCCGTGCGCTCCCGCAGGTCGTCGAGGCCGTCCACGTGGTTGTACAGCGACGGGCCGCGCACGCCGAGCCGGTCCGCGACGCCCGCGAGCGTCAGGGCGTCGGGGCCGCCGTCGTCGACGAGCGCGAGCGCTGCCTCGACGACGCTCGACGGTGTCAACCCGGCTCGGGTCACGCCCGCTCCACGAACTCGACGACGTGGGCGGCGGTGCGCTCCGCGTCCTCGGCATGTGGGTAGTGCCCGAGCCCGTCGAGCACCAAGTGGGAGCCGTGCAGCTGCTCGGCCACGTACCGGGCCTCGGCGGCGGGGTCGGGGAAGTCGGGGTCAGCGCCGCCCATGAGCACGAGCGTCGCCGCCTCCACCTCGCCGATGCGCGCCTCGCACGCGACCTTGGAGGCCAGCAGCATGGCGCGCAACGCCGTGGTGCGGCCGGGCTCGGACAGGTTGGCACGGACGGCGGCGACGTGGTCGGCGAGGTCGGCTGGGCCACCGGTGGGGGAGAGCCTCGGGAGGTAGCCGGCCCAGAGCCGAGGTGTCATGAGTCGCAGTAGCAGGCTCTGGTACCACGGGACGGGCAGGTCCCGGACGAAGGGGCCGATGAGCACCAGTCCCGCCACCGCGTCCGGTCGCTCGGCCGCCGCCCAGACGGCGGCTGCGGCCGAGAGCGAGCACCCGAGGACGAACGCCCCGCCGAGCTCGGCGGCCCCGAGGTGGTCGAGCAGGGCGACCAGGTCGCCGCCGACGTCCTCCGGGTGGTACGAGGACCAGCCGACCGAGGACCCACCATGGCCTCGCAGGTCGGCCGTGACCACCCTGAGGCCGGCCTGCGTCAACAGCGGGGTGAGGTGCCGGTACTCGCTGCGGATGTCGCCCAGCCCCGGGAGGCACACGACCAGGCGCCCGTCGCCGCCGGTGTCGTCGAAGGCGAGCGTCCCCTCGCCGGTGGAGAGGTGCAGTGTCGTCATCGGTGTGCCGGTCGGTCGGAGGAAACTAAGACTAATAGTCTTAGTTTACCGCCGCAAGTCGCTGGTGGAAAGTCGCTGGTGGGTCGCCGCCTGTCGGCGACGGACCCAGGCACGCCGATGGGGGCAGCCGAGCGCTTCGTCCCCACCCGACCGCCGGGGTCAGGTGGCGCCGAGCAGGCGCAGCAGGCCGGCCTCGCAGCGTGCTCGCATCGCGGCGTGGGAGGCCTCCCAGTCGTCGCGCTGCAGCCACAGGATGAACAGCCCCTCGATGAAGGCGCGCATCTCGGTGGCGGCCTGCGCGACGTCGTCGACGTCGAACGCGCCGGCCTGCGCCCCCTGGGCGATGACCTGCCCGTACATCCCCTCGATGATCTCGACGGTCATCGCGGGCAGGTCGCCGAACTGCGGCACGCGGGCGGCGTGCTCGACCAGGTCGACGTACAGCAGGTAGAAGTCGCGGTTGGCCTGTGGGCGCACCCACACCGCGTCGAGCACCGCGTGCAGTGCCGCGACCGGCTCGTCGGTGCTGGCGATGTTCTCGCGGATGCGCTCGGCGGTGCGCGCCAGGGCCCAGCGCATCATGGCCAGGAGCAGGTTGTCCTTGGTCTTGAAGTGGTACAGCAGCAGGCCCTTGGACACGCCCGCGTCGTCGGCGATGTCCTGCAGCGACACGCGGTGGCCGCCCTGGCGCACCACCACCCGGTAGGCCGAGCGCACGAGCTCGAGCTCGCGCGGGGACAGGCCAAGCCCGTCCACGTCGTTCGCGGCGGCCCCGTCGGCGCTCACGTCGTCCTCCAGCTCGTCCCCCGGCGGGACGTTCGTCCCGACCGGACGGTCAGGAGACTACGCCTGCCGGGTCGGGCGGCGCGACCTCGCCGCGCAGCAGTGCGGCCGCGTCGTCGGGCCAGGCCATCGGCCGTCCCGCATCGCGGTCGATCAGCACCACGACCAGCGTGGCCTCGGCACACGGCGCCCCGTCGACCTCCAATCCCACCTCGTACACGGCCGAGGTCGTGCCGACGCGCGTGACGTCCAGCGTGCAGGTGATCTCGTCGTCGAAGTACGCCGGGCGGTGGAACTCCGCCTCGACGTGGCGCCGGGGGGAGTAGCCGAACGTCAGCTCGGTGATGCCGAGCCAGCGGTGCAGCTCGGCCTCGAGCCACTCGGCGTAGCGCCACAGGGTGCTGTGGTGCCAGTAGCCGGCGGCGTCGGTGTCGATCCACTCCAGCCGTCGTGTCCGGACGATCCTTGCACCCATCGCGTACCTCCAGCAGCATCGGCGGCGTGCTCCCGACGGGCCGGCCGACGGTTGCACTGACTGACCGGTCAGGTTAACGTCGATCGCGCTGCGGGAGCGCGTCAGCGCCCCGAGCGGACAGCACTGACGGGAGAGTGTCGTGGTCACGCACGCGTTCATCAACGGAGCCGCGCACCCCATCGAGGGCGCCGACGAGCTCGAGGTCCGTGACCCGGGTGACGGCTCGTTGGTCGGCACGATCCCCGAGGCGGGCACACGCGGCATCGACGCGGCCGTCGAGGCGGCACGTGCGGCGTTCCCGGCGTGGTGGGCGACGCCCGCGGGCGAGCGCGGCAAGCTCGTGGCGAAGGTCGCGGACGCGATCGAGGCTGCGACCGACGAGCTCGCGCCGATGCTCACCGCCGAGCAGGGCAAGCCGCTGCGCGAGTCGCGGCTGGAGCTGCACCGCTGCGTGGAGACGCTGCGCCACTACGCCGGGCTGAGCCTGAACATCCGTGGCACGTCGGTCTCCGACCTCGACACCGGTACGCGCGGCATGACGCTGTCGCGCCCGCTCGGCGTCGTCGGCGCGATCGTGCCGTGGAACTTCCCGACCACGCTGCTGGCCAACAAGCTCGGGCCGGCGTTCGTGACCGGCAACACGGTGGTCGCCAAGCCCGACGAGACCACGCCGTTCGTCACGCTGCGGCTGGCCGAGATCGCCCACGCGGCCGGCCTGCCCGCCGGCGTGTTCAACGTCGTGCCCGGCAGCGGCGAGGTCACCGGCCAGGCGCTCGCGTCGCACCCGGACGTGCGCAAGATCGCGTTCACCGGCTCGACCCCGGTCGGCAAGCACATCATGCGCACCGCGGCCGACCACCTCAAGCGCGTCACGCTCGAGCTCGGCGGCTCCGACCCGCTGATCATCCTCGACGACGCCGACGTCGACGCCGCCATCAGCGCCGCGTCGATGGGACGGTTCTTCAACTGCGGCCAGGCGTGCCTGGCGATCAAGCGCGTCTACGCCGACGCGTCGATCGCCGAGCAGGTCGCGCAGGGCATCGCCGAGAAGGCGGGTCGGCTGACGCTCGGCCACGGCACCACCAAGGGCACCCAGCTCGGGCCGCTGCACTCGCAGGAGGGCCGCGCGACGATCGCCAAGCAGCTCGAGGACGCGGTCGCGTCCGGCGGCGAGGTGCTGGCCGGCGGCGGCGTGCCCGAGGGCGAGGTGTACGACAGGGGCTGGTTCCACGAGCCGACCGTGGTGTGGAACCCGTCGCACGACTCGGCCGTCTCGGTCGACGAGACCTTCGGGCCGCTGCTGCCGGTGTGGCCGGTCGACGGGCTCGACGACGCGATCGCGCGCGCCAACGCTTCGCCGTTCGGCCTGGGGTCCAGCGTCTGGACCAACGACCTCGGCCGCGCGATGGCCGCCGCCGAGCGCATCGACGCCGGCTACACGTGGGTCAACTCGCGCACCAAGGTGTACGACGAGCTGCCGTTCGGCGGGCTGAAGGAGTCCGGCTACGGCAAGGAGCACGGCGAGGAGGCCCTGCGCTACTACACCGAGGTCAAGTCGGTGGTGTTCCGCAGCTGACCAGCACGACCAGCACGACCAGTACGACCCGCACGGACGACCCAGGGAGAGGGATCCGATGACGCCCGACGAGCACGCCGCACTGCTGACCGACCGCAACCTCGACGCCGGCCGCGGCGACAAGGTCGCGCTGGTCACCGACGACGGCAGCACCGTCACGTTCGCCGAGGTGCACCGCGACGTGTGCCGGTTCGCCGCAGCGCTGCGCGAGCGTGGCGTGCGCCGGGGCGAGCGCGTCGTGCTGGTGATGGACGACACGCCACGGTTCCACGCGGCGTTCCTCGGCACGATGCGCATCGGCGCGGTGCCGGTGCCGGTGAACTTCCTCGCCCGCGGCGAGGACTTCCACTACTACCTCGAGGACTCCTACGCGGTGCTCGCGGTCGTCGACGCCGCGTTCATGGACAAGGTCGGCCCGCAGGCCGAGATCCTCGGCGTGCCGGTGCTGGTCGGCGGTGGGGAGGGCACCGCCGGGGGCGGGGACAGCGTCGAGGCGTGGCTCGCCGACGGGCCCGACCACCTCGACCCCGTGCAGACGCACCCGGAGGACCCGGCGTTCTGGCTGTACTCGTCCGGCTCGACGGGCCGGCCCAAGGGCGTGGTGCACTCCCAGCGCGACATCGCGGCGACCTGCCGCAACTATGCCGAGGGCGTGCTCGGGCTGACCGAGTCGGACGTGACGTTCTCGACCACCAAGCTGTTCCACGCCTACGGCCTCGGCAACGGGCTGACGTTCCCGCTGTGGGTCGGTGCGACGGCGATCCAGATGGCGGGCAAGCCACAGCCGGACAAGGCCCTGGACCGCATCGAGGCGCACCAGCCGAGCGTGCTGTTCTCGGTCCCCGCGCTGTACACCGCGATGCTCCAGGAGCCGGACGTCGACGGGCGCGACCTGTCGAGCCTGCGGCTGAACGCCTCGGCCGCCGAGGCGCTGCCCGGCGAGGTCTTCAAGCGCTGGGAGGATCGCACCGGCACCGAGATCCTCGACGGCATCGGCTCGACCGAGATGCTGCACATCTACTGCTCCAACCGCCCGGGCCACTGCCAGCCCGGCTCGTCCGGCACACCCGTGCCCGGCTACCGGCTGCAGCTGCGCGACGAGGACGGCGAGGTCGTCGACGAGCAGGAGGCGACCGGCGACCTGTACGTCGCGGGCGACTCGCGCCTGGCGTACTACTGGCACCAGCGGGTCAAGACCGAGCGCTGCATCCACGGCGAGTGGTTCTTCTCCGGCGACCGCTACCGCCGCGACGGCGACGGCATCTACTGGTACGAGGGTCGCGCCGACGACATGATGAAGGTCAAGGGGCTGTGGGTCTCGCCGATCGAGATCGAGAACCGCCTGATCGAGCACGACGCGGTCTCCGAGGCCGCGGTCGTCGGTGTCGAGGTCGACGGCATGACCCGCATCCGGGCGCACGTGATCCTGCGCGACGGCCACAGCGGCGACGACGCGCTGACCGAGCAGCTGCAGGAGTGGTGCAAGGACAAGCTCCTGCGCTACCAGTTCCCGCACCAGGTCGACTACGTCGAGGACTTCCCGCGCACCGCGACGGGCAAGATCCAGCGCTTCAAGCTGCGCGCGGACGCGTGAGCCGACGCGAGCCGACGTACGGCAACCACCCCACCGTGGAGGTGCGCGGCGGTCCGGTCGAGGTGCTCGACCTGCCCGCGACCGACGCTGGCGAGGGGCTCGCGCCGCTGGTGCTGCTGCACGAGGGGCTCGGGTCGATCGCGCTGTGGCGCTCGTTCCCGCACGACCTGCACGCCGCGACGGGGCGCCGCACGGTGGTGTTCTCCCGCCACGGCCACGGCGGCTCGGCGCCGGCCGAGCTGCCGCGCCCGGTGACCTACATGCACCACGAGGCGCAGGTCGTGCTGCCCCAGCTGCTGGCCACGCTCGGCATCGGTGACGGCGCGGTGCTGGTCGGCCACTCCGACGGTGCCTCGATCGCACTGCTGCACGCCGGCAGCGGCGCCGGTCGCCCGGCCGCGCTGGTGCTGCTCGCGCCGCACGTGGTCGTCGAGGACGTCTCGATCGCCGGCATCGAGGAGGCGGAGGTCGCCTGGCGGACCACGCCGCTGCCGGAGCGGCTCGGACGCCACCACGCCGACGCCGAGGCCACGTTCCGCGGCTGGAACGACGTGTGGCTCTCGCCCGCGTTCCGGGACTGGGACGTGCGTGAGCAGCTGTCGGGGGTGGCCTGCCCGAGCCTGCTGGTGCAGGGCCACGACGACCAGTACGGGACCATGCGCCAGCTCGACCTGGTCCAGGCCGGCGTGGCCGGCCCGACGACGCGCGTCGAGCTGGACGACTGCGGGCACAGCCCCCACCTGGACCGGCCCGACGCCGCCCGCGAGGCCGTGGTCTCGTTCCTCGCCGGCCTCGACGTGTCCGGCGCAGCCGGACCCCGAGTCGGTACGTAGGCTCGCCCCCCGCCACGAGGGGAGCCGGGATGCGCCGTTGGGAGCAGGGCTCCGACGTGCTCGTCGAGCTCGCCCGTCTCGCCGTCGTCATCGTGCTGGTGGCCGTCGGCTACGGCCTCGGGGACGTTGCCGCCGGCGCCGTGTCGGCGATCGACCCCGACACCGCCCGGCTGGTGACCTCGCTGGTCGGTGCGCTGCTCGGCTACCTGTTCGGCGGCGTCGGAGGACGTCGGCTGCTGCGCGGTGTGGACACCGCGCAGGAGCGCCTGCGCCGCGTGGAGGCGTCGACGCTGATCGCCGCGCTGATCGGGGGGACCCTCTCCGCCGTGGCCGCCATGGTCGTGGTGTCCCCGCTGCTGCTGCTGCCGAACCGCGCCGTGACGGTGCCGCTGCTCGCGCTGGCGGCGATCTGCGCGGGCTACGCGGGCGGGCGGTTGGGTGCCGCCCGCGGTGGTGACCTGTCGCGCTTCGTCGGCGTGCGGGGGAACCTGACGGTGTCCGCGCCGTCGCGCGGTGGGGGCGTGAAGGTGGTGGACAGCTCGGCGCTGATCGACGGCCGCCTGCTCGACGTGGCGCGCGCCGGGTTCCTCGAGGGGACGCTGGTCGTGCCCGAGTTCGTCCTGCACGAACTGCAGGGCCTGGCCGACGCGGGCAACCCCCAGCGCCGTGCCGCCGGCCGGCGCGGCCTGGACGCGGTTCGGGTGCTGCAGCAGGAGCACCTGCTCGCGGTCGAGGTCACCTCCGACGACCCGCTCGACGTGCACGAGGTCGACGGCAAGCTCGCCCGCGTCGCCCGCGAGCGCGGCGCGGCGCTGCTGACGACCGACTCGGGGCTGCGGCGCGTCGCGGAGATCTCGGGGCTGCGCGTGCTCGACCTGACGCTGCTCGCCGAGGCGCTCCAGCCCCCGGCCGCACCGGGGGACCGGCTCGAGGTCCAGGTGACCAAGAAGGGCCGCGAGGAGGGACAGGGCATCGGCTACCTCGCCGACGGCTCGATGGTCGTCGTCGAACGCGCCGCGGCACGGGTGGGCGAGGACGTGCTGGTGGAGATCACGTCGGTGAGCCAGTCCAGCCGTGGCCGGATGCTGTTCGCCGTGCCCGGCAGCGAGCGCGACGACGACAGCGACGGTCACGGTGACGGTGACGACGGGCGTCACGACGGCGGGCGCGGGTGAGGACACGGCGGGACGCGCTCCGTTGCGTCAGCGCCCCTCGGTGACCCGCTCGGCGAGGACGTCGAGGAGCCGTGCGACGTCCTCGTGCAGGTGCTCGTCGGCGGCCCGGACCGCTGCGGGCGAGGAGCTGCGCACGGCGATGCCGTGACCGGCCGCCTCGAGCATGGGCACGTCGTTCTCGGAGTCGCCCACCGCGACGACGTCCGCCAGGTCGATCCCGAACCCATCGGCGAGCCTCGCCAGCGCCGCACCCTTGGACGCTGCCGGTGCGTTCCACTCGAGGAACGCCGGGCCCGTGCGCTGGATCCTGGCACGGCCGGCGCCGAGGCCGCGCAGGTCGCCCTCCTCGTCCGGTCGCAGCACCGCCAGCAGCTTGAGCACGCGGTGGTCGTCGCGCGCAGCGATGGTCGGCTCGGGCTCCCCGACCGCGCTGATCGCTGCGAAGCGCGGGTCCGGCGCGGGCGCGACGCTGGAGCCGTCGTCGAGGTAGGTCGCCACGGCGTGGCCGCGCCCGCGCAGTTCCGCGGCGACCTCGTCGGCGACGTCGTCGGGCAGCGCCGCGAGCACCTCGATGTCTCCCGCGCTGGTGACCAGCGCCGCGCCGTTGCAGATCACGTGCGGGCCGACGAGGTCGAAGCGAGCGACCAGGTCGCGGATCGACGGCCAGGTCTTGCCCGTGGCGAACACCGTCGGCACCACGGCCGCCAACGCCTCGAGCGCCGCGGCACGCTGCGCGGACAGCTGCCCCTGGTCGTCCAGCAGCGTGCCGTCGACGTCGAGGGCGACCAGCCGCGGTACGGGTGTCACCACAGCACGCCCCCGAGTCGTTCGTGCGCCTCCGCACGCACGGCGTCAGCGTCCGGCAGCTCCAGCACGTCGCGCGCGAGGGCGGTGACCTGCTCGGCGTCGAGCTCGTCGACCAGCGCTCGCACCGGGTCGACCTCGCCGGGCGGCACGCTGAGCTCGTCCACCCCCATGCCGAGCAGCACGGCGGCGGCCACGGGGTCCGATGCTGCGGCGCCGCAGACGCCGACCGGGATCCCAGCGGCGCGGCCGGCGTCGACGGTGTGCTGCACCAGCTGGAGCACGGGCGGCGCGACGGGGTCGTGGTACCGGCGCAGGGCGGCCTCGCCACGGTCGGCGGCCGCGGTGTACTGGGTCAGGTCATTGGTCCCGATGCTGAAGAACGCCGCGTGGCGTGCGAGGTGCGGTGCCAGCAGCGCCGCGGCCGGCGTCTCGACCATCACGCCGAGCGGGGGCGGGGCCTTGCCCGCAGCCGCAGCCCGCTCGTCCAGGACGGTCCGCACCGCCAGCAGGTCCGCGACGGCGGCGACCATCGGGACCATCACCCGCAGGTCCCCGACGCCGGAGGCGTCGAGCAGCGCGTCGAGCTGGCGCTCCAGCAGCTCGGGATGCCGCAGCAGCAGGCGCACCCCCCGGACACCGAGGAACGGGTTGTCCTCATCGGGGGAGTCCAGCCACGGCGCCTCCTTGTCGCCCCCGATGTCGAGCAGCCGCACCACGACCGGGTCGTCGAAGGCCTCGACGGCCGCCCGGTAGGCATGCGCCTGCTCCTCGCGCGTCGGTGGGTGGCTCGCCCCGAGGTGGAGGAACTCGGTGCGGTACAGCCCGATGCCGTCGGCGGCGGCCGCGACGGCCGCCGCGAGCTGCTGCCCGGTGCCGACGTTGGCACCGACCAGGATTCGTCGGCCAGCGAGGCTGACGGGTCGGCCCTTCATCCGGGCCGCGTGCTCGCGGCGCAGGCGACGGGCCTCGGCGCGCTGGTGCCCGGCGGCCACCGTGTCCCGGTCGGGGTCGACGTGGACGGCACCGGCGTCCCCGTCGAGCAGGACGTTGGTCGCGTCGCGGGTCGCCGCGACGATGCCCGCGCACCCGACGACGGCGGGGATCGCATGGCTGCGCGCGATGATCGCGGTGTGCGAGGTCATGCCGCCGCCCTCGATCGCGAAGCCGGCGACGCGGTCGAGGTCGAGCTGCGAGGTGTCGGCCGGGGAGAGCTCGGCCGCGATCACGACCGCACCCTCGGGCAGGTCGGTGACGACCGCCAGCTCGCGTCCCCGCACCGACGCGACCAGGTCGGTGACGACCGCGAGCAGGTCCTCGGCGCGCTGTGCGAGGTACGCGTCGCCCAGCTCGGCGAGCTCGGCGGCCAGCGCCTCGCCGGCCGTGCGCACGGCGGTGTCCAGCGGCGCGTCGGCGGCGGCCGACCGCACCGCACCCACGAGCTCCGGGTCGGCCGCGAGCAGCTGGTAGGCCCCCAGGACGTCCGCCTCCTCGTCGCGACCGGCCTCGCGGTCGCGACGTTCGAGGTCGGCGTAGTGCGCCACCACGTGCGCGACGGCGGCGTCGAGGTCGCGCGTGGCGCCAGCGGTCGGACGGTCGTCGCGCCGAACGTGCACGGGTGGGCCGACCACCACGCCCCCGGAGGCGCCGACTCCCTCCAGCGCGCCGTGCGTCGTGCCGGTGTCGGTGCTCACTCGAACGACTCCAGCAGCTCCACCAGGCCGGCGACGGCCTCCTCCTCGTCGGGCCCGTCGGCCTCGATGACCACGGTCGCGCCCTTGCCGGCCTCCAGCTTCAGGACCTGCAGCAGGGAGCTCGCGTCGGCGCTGCGGTCGCCGTGGGAGACGGTGACGTGGCTGTCGTAGCCGTTGGCGCGCTTGACGAACGCGCCCGCGGGACGGGCGTGCAGCCCGACCTCGCTGGCGATGGTGATCTCGGTCCGGGTGCTCATCCGTCCTCCAGGATCCGTACGAGGGTGTCGAGTGCGCGTGCGCCGTCGGCGCCGTCGGCGACGCGGTGGTCCAGTGTCAGCCCGAGCTGCAACTGCAGGCGTGGCACGACGGCGCCGTCGACGACGGCGGGCCCCTCGGTGACGCCGCCGACCGACAGGATCGCGGCCTGGGGCGGCACGAGCAGCGCGGTGAAGCGCTCGACGCCGAAGCCCCCGAGGTTGGACACGGTCGCGGAGCCGGCCTGCATGTCGTCGGGACGCAGCTTGCCGTCGCGGGCCCGCGCTGCCGCCTCGCGCAGCGCGGTGTCCGCGGCCTGCGGCGAGATGGCGTCGGGGTCGTCGAGGGTGACCACCACGAGTCCTGCCGGGGTGTCCACCGCCATGCCGATGCGCACGGTGTCACGCGGCCGGACGGTCTCGTGCTCCTCGTCCCACGTCGCGTTGAGGTCCGGGTGGCGCCACAGCGTGGCGGCCAGCGATCGTGCGACGATCGTGGTCCAGCTCACGCGTCCGCGCCGGGTCGCCCGATCGGTCAGGTCCGCGGCGCGGAACAGCGTGAACTGCGGCACGGCCTGCGAGCGGGTCGTCGAGCGAGCGGTGGCGGCGCGCACCTGGGCACGGCGGTCACGGCGGCCACCGTCGGGCCGGGGAGGCGGTGGCGCGGGGCGCGACGGTCGCTGCCCGGCCGGTGGTGGCGGTGGCGCGGTGGTGGCCGTCGACGACGCGTCGTGGTCACGTGCGAGGTGGGTCTCGAGGTCGTCCATCGTGACCTGACCCCGGCTGCCCGAGCGGGGCAGGTCGGCCAGCTTTACGCCCTCGGTGCGCGCCCGCGCACGCACCGCTGGTGGTGCCGGCACGATGCCACTCGACCCGGGCTCGTCCGAGGCGTCGGGGTCATCGTCGGGGGCATCGCTCGTGCCAGCGTCGCCGCCGGTCGTGGGTGGCGCCGGAGGGCCCGGCTCCTCGCCCGACGGCGCTGACGCGTCCGCGTCGTCGCCACCGGGCGTCGGCAGGTCGCCCAGCAGGTCCTGCTCGGCGTCGTCGGTCATGATCGTCGTCAGGGCGGCGCCGACGTCGAGCACGCTGCCGGCGTCGACGAGCAGGTCGCCGACGGTGCCCGAGTACGGCGACTCGAGCTCCATGTCGACCTTGTCGGTGGTGACCTCGACGAGCGGGTCGCCCTCGCGGACCTCGGCCCCGGGCTCGACGAGCCAGGCCAGCAGCTCCGCGGTGGCCATCTCGGTGGTCAGTGCGGGCAGGCGGACGGTGCGCTGCTGTGCCATGTCAGTCCTCCAGCACGCGACGGCATGCGGCGACGAGGTCGTCGACCTGCGGGATGGTCGCGGCCTCGAGGTCCTTGCCGTACGGCATCGGCACGTCACGGCCACCGACCCGCACCACCGGTGCCAGCAGGTGGTCGACCGCGTCGGACTCGACGACCGCCGCGGCGACCTCCGCGCCGATCCCGACGGGCACCGGAGCCTCCTGGGCGGTGACGAGCCGTCCGGTGCGGCGCACCGAGGCGCGCACCGTGTCGACGTCGAGCGGCCGCAGCGTGCGCAGGTCGACGACCTCGACCTCGATGCCGTCGGCTGCGAGCTGCTCGGCGGCCTCCAGCGCCCGTGGGACCATGATCGAGTACGCGACCAGGGTGCAGTCACGACCGTCGCGGAGCACCAGGGCCTCGCCGAGCCGTGCCGGGGTGTCCTCGATCCGTTCGCGCAGCTCGACCTCGGCCTCGACCTTGTAGAGCAGCTTGTGCTCGAGGAACACCACGGGGTTGGGGTCCAGCAGGCTCGCCAGGAACAGGTCGTGCACGTCCTGCGCGGTGGCGGGGGTGACGACCTTCAGGCCGGGGACGTGGGCGAACCACGCCTCCAGCGACTGGCTGTGCTGGGCCGCCGCCCCGGTGCCTCCGCCGCCGGGTCCGCGCACGACCAGAGGGACGGTGACGTTGCCGCCGTACATGAAGTGCAGCTTCGCGGCCTGGTTGACCAGCGGGTCCATGGCGTTGACGACGAAGTCCGAGAACTGCATCTCCACGACCGGCCGCCGGCCCGTCATGGCGGCGCCGACCGCCATGCCGACGATCGCCTCCTCGGAGATCGGGGTGTCACGCACGCGCTGCTCGCCGAACTCCTCGAGCAGGCCGTCGGTGACGCCGAACGCGCCGCCGTAGACGCCGATGTCCTCGCCGGCGAGGAACACCCGCTCGTCCTGACGCATGGCGGTGCGGAACGCTGCCGCGAGGGCCTTGGCGTAGGTCGTCGTGGTTGTCCCGCCGCTGGTGGTCCCGGTGGTGCTGGTCCCGGCGCCGGTGGTCCCGGCGTCCTCGACCGCCTCGTCGACCACGGCGGCCGCGTCGGCGGCCTGCTCGTCGAGGGTGTCGTGCTCGGTGCTGGTGGGGTTGCTCATGCTGCGTCCTCCACGCCGTCGCGGGCGGGTACCGGTGCGTAGGCCGCGCCGTCGAGGTCCTCCACGCGTGCCGGGGGCGCCGCGCTGGCCTCCTGGACGGCGTCGCGGACCGTGTCGCGGGCCCGCTGCTCGGCCGCGTCGGCGGCCTCCTCGTCGAGCCAGCCGGCCTCCAGCGCGCGTGTGCGGAACGTGTCGATCGGGTCGCGCTCGTCGCGCCAGGTGTTGATCTCCTCACGCGTGCGGTAGAGGTTGCGGTCGGACTTGCTGTGGCCGCGGTAGCGGTAGGTCTCGGCCTCGACCAGGGTCGGGCCGTCACCCGCACGGGCGCGGGCGGTGGCCTCGAGGACGACCTCGTGCACCGCGACCGGGTCGTTGCCGTCGACGCGGTGGCCCGGGATCCCGTAGGCGCCGGCCCGGCCCGCGATGTCATCGCCTGCTGCCGCGAGGGAGGAAGCCATCGACATGCCGTACTGGTTGTTCTCGCAGACGTACACCACCGGCAGGTCCCAGATCGCCGCGAGGTTGAGCGCCTCGTGGAACGCGCCCTCGTTGGCCGCGCCGTCACCGAAGAAGCAGGCCACCACGCGGTCGCCGCCCGCCTGCTGCTGCGCCAGCGCAGCGCCGGCGGCGATCGTCATCGAGCCGGCCACGATGCCGTTCGCGCCGAGGTTGCCGTTGGCGACGTCGGCGATGTGCATCGACCCGCCGCGACCGCGGCAGTAGCCGGTGTCGCGGGCGAGCAGCTCGGCCATCATCGCGGTCGGGTCCGCGCCGTGTCCGAGGCAGTGGCCGTGCCCACGATGGGTGGACGTGATCATGTCGCCGTCCTCGAGCGCGCCGGTGACACCGGTCGCGGTGGCCTCCTGGCCGATCGACAGGTGCATCGTGCCATGGAGCATCCCGCGCTGGTACAGCTCCTCGAGGGCGAGTTCGAACGTGCGGATGGTCCACATCGCCTCGAGCGCCTCGGCGGCGCCCTCGGGGGTGGACGGGTCGGGTCGACGGGTCATGTCGTCTCCGGTCGGGAGGGGTTCGGGTCCGTGATGGGAGTGCGGGGGGGCATCGGGGTGGGAGTCGCGGGGCGCGCCCGGCGGGGGGAGCGGCGCGCCCCGCGGCAGCGGGGGGTCGGGGGGTCGGGGGGGTCAGGCCGGGGTGGCGGCCAGGCGTCGGTCCTGCAGCGAGCGCAGGTCGTTGATCAGCGACGCGGGCACGTCGGCCTCGGCCCACGGCACGGGCTCACCGGCGGCGACGTCGCGCTGGAGCACGGCGCCCTGGGCCAGGCCCAGGGGCAGCAGCCCCTCGGCCTGGTGGACCGGGTGGCTCACGCCACGCACGTGGGCCCCGCCGATGCCCTCCAGCCGGGTGCCTGCGGGCAGGTCCTGCTTGGCGACGGCGACGACCTCCGCGGTCCACGACATCGGACGCAGTACCGGGCGTCGGTCGATCGCGGCGGTGATGATCGTGCGGATCGCCTCGATCGACGCGAGGTGGAAGGGGCGGTAGAGCGTGAAGTACGGGCCGGGCCCCATCGACAGGTAGGTCATCTCCTCGCGCACGGTCGCGTCGTCGGAGCCGACCACGACGAACACGCCGGGGGCCGGTCCGAAGGCGTAGTCCACGCGCCCCGGTGCGGACAGCAGGCCGCCGTCGGAGCGGGGCACGAGCACACCGGCGAGCTGCTCGACCTCGGCGGTCGGGCCGTGCATGCCGACCACGTCGGGCGGCAGGCCGGTGGCGTTGGCCAGTGCGGTCATCTCGATGTGGGTCTTGGAGCCGTCCACGAAGCTTGCGAGCATCTTCGGGTTCATGTGCTTGCGGGCTGCCTCGTCGGCCAGCTCGGCGGCGGTCGCAGCGGGACGGAAGGGGTTGTTCTTGCCCTTGCCGGCGCAGATCACCTCGAACGACATCTCGTGCGCGAGGTCGACCAGCTCCTTGGCGACCACGGGCTCGTCCCCGTCGGCGACGGAGTAGACCCGGCCGCTGCGCCGTGCGAGGTCGTCGAGGTAGCGCCCGACGGTCACGTCGGTCTCGACGTTGAGCATCAGCACGTCCTGCCCCGCGAGCAGCCCGTCGTGGGCGACCTGTGCGCCCACGCTCGGCACGCCGGTGACCTCGACGACCACGTCGACGGGCAGCTGCGCGACCGCGCCGGCGTCCTCGAGCGCCAGCGCACGGCCCGCCGCCAGGGCCTGCTCGGCCCCCTGGGCACCCTCGTGGACGTCGTCGCGGCCACCGATGCGCAGGGCGCCGCGTGCGCGCTCCGCGTCGATGTCGGCGACGACCGCGAGCTCCAGCCCCTCGGTGCGGCCGACCTGCGCGGCCAGGCCCCGGCCCATCTGCCCGGCGCCCACCAGCGCGACCCGAACGGGACGCCCCCGCTCGGCCGCGAGGCGACGCAGGCGTTCCAGCCTCTCACTCATCGCTCGACTCCTGTGCACCTGTCGGTGCGGTCACGGTGATCCGGTCGCCGACGGCGATCGCCGGCAGCGGTCCTTCGTCGCAGCACACGTCGCCCGGCAGGGCGGCCTCCGTGCTGCCGTTGCGCTTGAGCACGAGGTGCCCGAGGTTGACGAGGTTGTCGTTGGCCACGTCGCCGACGGCGAGCACCTCGATGACCGCGTCACCGTCGGTACCACTGACCACGACCCGGTCGCCGGGGGACACCCCGCCGGCGTTGACGGTCGCGTGGTGGACCACGGCGACCTCCTGCAGCTCCTCGGGGGCGTCGTCGCCGAACAGCACGACGATGCCCTCCGCGAGGAACGTGTCGGCGAGCTCGCCGATGGCGGTCACGGTGGTGTCCAGGCGGACGTCGGGGCTGCTCATGCCTGCTCGACGTCGTCCGGGCCGACACCGGAGACGAAGATCTCCTCCTTGATGTGCATCGCCAGCGGCCCCGCCGGCGAGGTCGCGTGCACGTCGATGGTCGGCACGCCCTTCATGGGGTAGACGCCGATGCGCGCGGTGCCACCGCAGTCGATGACCGCGCAGGCCATCTGGTCGAACTTGACGCTGGACTTGAAGCCGTCGAACGCCTCGCCCCCGGTGAGCTCGGCGATGCGCTGTGCCGTCGGGTGGATCCCCCCG
>Ga0306912_1000596_pt1 | contig 20466 bp, 16 predicted proteins | sample AntRauFillE10628_FD_190443 | JGI IMG/M metagenome (GOLD analysis project Ga0306912, IMG submission 190443) | Saline lake microbial communities from Rauer Islands, Antarctica - Metagenome Filla E10 #628 (v2) (version 2) | ecosystem: Environmental > Aquatic > Non-marine Saline and Alkaline >... | reverse complement strand
TATTAAACTGGTCGTTTTTGGATCACCTCTGTGTTGAATGCTCTAGAAAAATTATTTTCCTAAGATAATAGGTGTAGAGCAGTGAGACTTATTCAAATAGGGTTAAGGCCTTTTATTCACTAATCCCGAAAAAATTATTTTCAGTATCGATGAAAAGGATTTGGTTAAGAAACAAATCGTTCCCGGCTAATCCCATCATCAAACAACTGGGAAAGTAATCGTATTGGTTCATGCTCATAGAGGAGTATACATAAGGCTGCACTTCAATTTGGTCTCCTAGTATTATATATTTATTTTCTTATAGATCTTGTTGCTGATTGTATCCTATAAAGCTTCTTCATTTCTCTTAACGTTCGTGTAGATGAAACCACAAAAAAACCCCTGTTTTTTAAAACAGGGGTTTGAAAAATTATTATAAATTCTACTTTAGAAACTAATATTCAATTGAGAAAAAACTCGAGTTCCGTCAATACCAAACTGTGTGGTTTGCCACGGGTACTTAAATCTCCCAACGAAATCTAAATTTCTGTCTTGTGGTGTTCCACCAGTTGATGCGTATGCTTCAGCAAAGGTATCAGGAAAAACATCAAATAAATTATTCACGCCCAGAGTAAAATTGATTTTATCTGTAAACGCATAATTAACGCTCAAATCCGTTAAGGTTTTGCCTCCGTAGGTAGCATCGTTTATAGGATCAACAGGGTGTCTGTAAGTTACTGAACCGTAATACATCAAAGATAAATTTGCGGTAAACTTATCGATTTCATAACTAGCGGTTGCGACAACTTTTTCTTGAGGTCTCCAGCTTTCAACTCTGGAAATATCTTCTCTTGAAAAAATGGCATCTCCTAAATTATTGTCTTCAATAAACGCAGGAAAATTAGTTCCTTGCACTTCTGTTTCATTGAAGTTAGCAGCTACACTACCGCTTAAGAAACCTCTTCCCAATTCTATATTACTGTAGCTATATACAATATCAATCCCTTTGGTTCTTGTATCTATAGCATTCAAGAAAAAGCCAGCAGAACCCACTCCCACATTATCTAGAGTCTGGTCTATAGGACTATTTGGATCTCCTGTGGCTGTAACTTGCCCAGAGAGTGCAATTCTATCGTCTACATCGATTTGGTAAGCATCTATGGTGATCCCAGAATTTCTATTAAATCTATAGGTTAAACCACCACTCAAGTTAAACGACGTTTCAGCGTCTAGCTCAGGAATACCAAGTGCTCTTAAAGCAGGGTTGGCATTATTCAAAATACCATTTTGCTGTACTCCGTTGGTTGTTAAAGTCGTTGTTGTGGCTGTATAGTAGACTTGGTGTAAAGATGGCGCTCTAAAACCACTACTTACAGAACCTCTTACGACCAATTTATCATCAAGAAACTTATATCTAGAACTTAATTTCCAACTTATATTAGATCCGAAATCACTGTAATCTTCATAACGCAAAGCACCACTCACTAAAAAGGATTCTGTAAAATCTGCAGTGATGTCTGTGTAAAAACCAACATTCGATCTGTAATCATCTGATGCATTTTCTGGACTAAAACCTCCAAAAGATTCTGAACCTGTCCTGCCTCCTTGTGCATCGGGAGATTCTCCATCCCCGTAAGAAGCAAATTCACCCTCTTCGGTTACAAAGTTTTCTGTCCTGTGTTCTAAACCAAAAGCTACTGATAAAGCTTCAAGTCCTGCATCGTAAAAGGTTCTATTAATATCCAAATTATTAACCACATGACTAAATTCATGGGCTCCATTATAAAAATCAGAAGGACTACTTCCAGCAAAAGACTGGTTAAACGAATCTTCGATATAATAGTCAATTCTATTTTTACCTAAAGTGGAACTTAAGTCAAAATTCCACTCGTTAAAGGTTGTTTTCAAACCAAACGCGAAAGTATGATCTCGAATTTGAGGAGCCATTTTAGCCAAAAAGAAATCTTGATCTGGATAGATGGCCTCAAAACCTGGCACCCAATATGGCACTCTAGCAAACTGAGGGGCAGAACCTTCTCTGTCGGTGAGTGTACCAAAAGAATAAATTTCTGTATTGGTCTCTTCATCTAAGGTAAACCCTAAGTTATAAGCAAAATTAGTAATTGTGGTGTTTGGTAAACCCACTTGAAAACCAGCACTTGGATTTCGATCTAGAAAAGCAGATAAATCATCTATACTATAATCTGGTACGGCACCAGGAATTCCCCAGTAATCTGCCTCATCTTGTACACTTGTGATTGTTCCTGCACGTTGTGTAGCCTTAGAGTCCATATGACTTAATGTGAAATTGGCGAAGCCCTCAGGTCCAAGGTCTATACCAAAACCAGATTCTAATTGGTACTGTTCACCATCACCACGTGTTGTTGTGCTATAACCTGTATTTACAAAAGGATCTACATCTTCCTTCATCACAAGATTAATGACACCAGCAATAGCATCAGATCCATACTGTGCAGCTGCACCATCTCTCAAAACTTCTACGCTTTCTAAAGCTGCAGAGGGAATAGCTTTCATATCTACCCCAACTTCACCACGGCCTGGAGTGACATAACTATAAACTAGTGCACTGGCATTTTTTCGTTTTCCATTTACCAATACTAAAGTTCTACTAGGAAAAAGACCTCTTAAACCCGCAGGACTAAAGTGAGCCGCTGCATCTGATACTGGCTGTTCTGTTGCATTATAGGAAGGGACGCGTAGCATCAATTGTTGATCAACTGTCGTTTTACCTGTTTTTTGTAGCTCTGATGTTTTAAAATTATCTACAGCTACTGGAGAGTCAAAAGAGGTTCTTGGTTTACCTCGAGTCCCTATTACAACCACGGCATCAAGTTGTCCAGCATCTGGCTTCAATTGAACTGTTACGTTGGATTTCCCCTTTACATTTACTTCCTTCTCTTCAAAACCTACATAAGAGATCACAAGGAATTTTGAACCCTCAGGAACCTGTACTGTAAAGTTTCCATCAAAGTCGGTTTGTGCGCCAACGCTGGTTCCTTTCACTATGACATTAGCTCCAGGTAGCGGATTCCCATCTGGCCCTACAACCATTCCAGTTACTTCTCGGTCTTGGATAGCAACAGTGACAGCCTTGGCATTTGTAATGCCGGCTGTAAGGATAACTTGATTTCCATTGAAGGTATAATCGAAGTTAACTTGCTTGCTAATTTGATCTAAAATGTTTTCAAAAGCTTCGTTTTTGGCTTCAATACTTACTTTCTTATTCTCATCAATTTCATTGATATCATAAAAGAAATTGAATTTTGATTTTGATTTGATGTCGTTTAAAACATCAAGAAGCTTTGCATCTTCATAAGCAATAGAAATGTTCTGTTGAAGTTTTGGGTTTGCAAAACTTGGGTTAACAACAAAGAACGATAAGAATACTACGAGCATCGCTTTCAGTGTTGTCATACGTAAAGTTGAACATTTTCGATGTTCAAATCCTTTTGTGTAAATCTTCATTGTAAAGTGTTTTAAGTTAATAATTGTGTTGAACTACTGGTTGTTGGCCTGTTTAATCCTTTGGTTTTTTATTAAAAATTCTAACGTGTTTTCCATCTATAGAAAAACTAAATTTTGAACTTAGGGCGATGGTTTCCAAGGTTTCGGCAAGGGATTCATCTTTAAATTCACCTCTGTAGGTTTTCTCCCATAGATGATCCAATTCGTTGGTAATTGTAATATTGTATTTGCGTTCTAGTTTTTTCTTAAGTTCAAGAAAGGACAGACCGTCTACAATCAAAATGTCATCAATCCAACTGTTATAAGCGTTGGCGTCTACCGTATTTTTTTGAAAAATCCGGCTTGTCTTTTCAAATACCGCCTGTTGATTTGGTACTAATTCAATAGGAGTATTTTTTTGAAGGCTATGGTAAACTTGAACTTTACCTTCCATGAGTGTTGTTTCTGCATTAGAATCGTTGGCATAGGAAGAAATATTAAAGTGAGTCCCCAAAACTTTCACACTTACGCTGGGCGTATGGACTATAAACGGTTTTTGTTTATTTTTAGAAACCTCAAAATAGGCCTCACCGTTCACATTTACTTCTCTGGTTTTGGACTTAGAGCTAAATTGTTGAGGAAAGCTTAGGCTACTCCCCGAATTTAACCAGACTAAAGTTCCATCAGATAGTCTAAGTTTTAATTTCTCTCCATACGGTATGTCAATTTGGGTTGTTGAGGTATCCTTTGCAATAGAAGAATGAGTTTCAAAGGATAATATATTATCTAATTGACTGGCGACAAGTCTACCTGATTTGTCCTCAAGACTTGTAGTTGATTTTTTGTCGATACGGTATTGACTTCCATCAGATAAAGTGACTTGGATTTCCTTTAGACTCTCATTAGCCTCTTTTTTATTGGCTACATTATATTGATCTGTAAATAATAATTCTGAATTTTGATAGAGAAGACCTAGACCTATTAAGGCTGTAAAACTTGCAGCCCAGTAAAATATTTTTAGTCTTTGTTTGCTTGAGTGTTTTTTCTCTTGAATTTTTTGATAAAAACGATCAAAAGCTTTATCAGAATTGAAGTTTAAGGGGATGACATAAGAATGTGAACGAATACGTTCCTTAAAATGCTTAAGGTTCTTTAAGTCTTTTTTAACCCATTTATTCAGTTGAACTCTCTCTCTTTTAGAAAGACTTCCCTGTAAATAATTTTCAATAAGTTGGTCTGAATTCATTTAGAATTTATATAGATCTCTTACTTATAAGATGCGGTTTTATTGAAAAACCCCTATTTGAATTCAGATAAATTAAATATTTTTCTTAATTTGCTAAAAGTGAAAGAACTTAATTTTATACAAAAATTGAAACAAGGCGATGAAATCGCTTATCAAATTCTATACGATAAATACTACCAATGGCTTTGTAATTATGTATTTAAGCTTTGTGAAAACAAAAAATTATCCGAAGATATTGTTCAAGATATGTTAATGAAATTTTATGAAAAGCGTCGCAAAATCACTATTACAGGTTCACTTAAAAATTACTTATTTACGTCTTGTCACAATCAATTTTTACAACACTTAAGAAAAAAGAAAATTAAGTTTGATGATTTAGATACTATCAAATGTGAGGTGATTGCGAGTTCAATGAATACTCAGGAATACCATCAGGAAACCAAACTCAAAAAATTACACCAGTATATAGATGAGTTGCCGCCAAGATGTAAGGAGATATTTGTCAAAAACAAACTAGAAAAAACCATCTATAAAGATATTGCCAAAGACATGGATATTTCTGTAAAGACGGTGGAAAACCAGATGTCCAAAGCACTAAAGCACCTCAGAAAGCGAGCTAATCAGTTTATGTTGTAAATCTCAAAAAAACGTTGGCTTCTTCTAAGCTATGATGTTAATCCTAACGTTATAAAGCAAATTAGAATGCTCGATTACTTATGCCGCAGATTAATTGACTATAACTACCTACACTGCAGTTTTAAAAATACTCATTTGCTTTCTCTTATCCTTTAAAGTAATTGAAACAGTGGATTGCTGTTAAGCTCAAATTAAAATCAAATCTTAGTACCTATATGATAAAACTCTGCAAACAATTTCATTTTAAATCAAAACTAACCTTAAAATCCCTTAAATTTGAGTATTGTGTGATTTGAAACCTTGATACCGTATGGCTCTTTTATTTCTATACCTTTTTATAGCTCTTTTTTCTTCCTTTATTTGCTCTATTATGGAGGCAGTTTTGTTATCTGTTCCAGTGTCTTTTTTAAAATCTGAATCGTCTGATGCAAAGGTAAAGTCTTCTTCTATGTTGGAACTTAAAGAAGATATCGACAAACCTTTAACTGCTATTCTCACTGTAAATACGATTGCGCATACCGTTGGAGCAGCGGGGGTAGGAGCACAGGCAACTCTTGTATTTGGTGAAGCCTATTTTGGGGTGGTTTCAGCGATTTTAACCCTTTTAATTTTAATTTTTACAGAAATTATTCCTAAAACACTAGGCGCAAACTACAGTAGGGAACTGGTAGGAATCTCTTATAAAACCATTAAATTCATGATGGTTATTACCTATCCACTTGTAAAACTTTCCTCTATGTTAACTAAAAAACTTTCAAGAGAAAAAAAGCAACTGACTACTAGTAGAGAGGAGATTTCTGCACTTGCTACCATTGGAACTCAAGAAGGGGTTTTCGTTGATAAAGAAAATAGAATCATCCAAAATTTAATCAAGCTGAAGAGTATAAAGATCAGTGAAGTGATGACTCCTCGAATTGTGGTTGTAACCGCAAGCGAAGAGATGAGTTTAGAAGAGTTTATGCAAAATAAAGAGTTTCTACATTTTTCTAGAATTCCTATCTATCAAAATGAAAAAGACCAAATCACAGGCTACGTACTACGAGAACTCATTTTTGAAAAACTAGCCGAAGATAAATTTGATGTTCAACTTAAGGATATAAAACGAGATCTTTTAAGCTTTCCTAAGGACATGACTTTGTTTGATGTTTGGGAGGAACTCCTTCAGCATAAAGAGCATATTTCCTTGGTGACCGACGAATATGGAGGCATGGATGGTATTACCACTTTAGAGGATATCATAGAAGCTCTACTTGGCTTTGAAATCGTAGATGAAAAAGATAAAGTAGAGGATATGCAGAAATATGCGATGAAACGGTGGAAAGAAAAGCAAAAAAAGTACAACTATTTGAAACGCTAAAAGCCAAGTTGTTTGGCAAATACAAAGAGCAAGTCTTTTTTCATCGTTTGGGCTAATTTTGAATACACCTGCAGCTCGATTTTAAAAATTGCTCAGCATTAAAATTCTATTTATGAGGTAGTTTGACCATTTTCCCAAAAAAAAGCAAGGCAATTCCTCCACCAATTAAGGCTCCAGACCAAAAATCGTAAGTAGCCTCTTCTAAAGCAAATTGGCTTATAATTCCTATGATTAGTACGACTAATCCAATACGTCTCATTTTATTCATATTCTTTATCTCTAGTCTTCAGTTATATTATTTTCAATGGCTGGGTGAATTGTTGTAAGGTCCTTTGCCAAAGTAAGTTTGTCTTTGGGTGAGAGTATGATCTCGTCATACTCTCCGTAAGTGATCTCAATTCGAGCCGGAGAGGAGATTGGGCTATTTGTTTTACTTATTTTTTTGATCTTATGAATCTCAATGCTTTTATTGAATAATAGACCGCATTTTATTTTTAAGAGGTTCTCTTCAATGTAGTATTCCGTTTTTAGGAACATATATAAGATGAAGACAAATGATGGGATGAGTACTCCAAGTAGTACATAAAATTCACTTTGAATGCCATCGTTTAAAACTTCAAAGCTGACAGGGCCAAAAAATACTAGAAATATGAAGATCAACATTCCATAAGAGACTTTGGCTTTATTTTTTTTTATCATCACTATTTTTTTAATTAACCTTTCTATAATCAGGTCTCTAGTCATGAAGTAATACTAGACTTTAATCGATATGATTTCAAATGCGGCTGTTGCAATACATATATAAATCAATTTACTACCTGTGTTCTTATTATCGCTTATCAATCAACAAAGGCTTTAGGTATACGACCCTTATATTTTTGTTTATGTTAGAATTGCTTATCATGTTCATGTAGGCTAGTTAATTGTTTTTAATAAGTTTTATAACTTGACCTTCTATTTGCAAATAATACAAGCTTTCGGGAAATTGAGACAAATCAATCTGCTTGTTATTTCCAGTTAGATTTCCTTCTAATAAAGGTTGTCCTAGGGACGAAATGAGTTCATAATGAACGTCTTTAGGAATTTCTAAATAGACTATGTTTCTGGTTGGATTGGGATAAAATCCAATAGCCAATTCCTGACTATCAATCCCCAACAATTCACATTCGAAACTTTGCTCCACCTTAGAAGCAGCAGGAGGATTTACTAAGAGATTGTCTGTTAACAACGGACAATAACAATCGTTATTTTCCAGATAGAGTTTAAGCCAAGAAAGTGCTATTCTCCCTACAGAACCGCCTCCGCCATTAGGCGTATTTGCAACGGAGTGATCGCCATTTGCAATTTCGAAGAGTACTTTGTCAGTCATATTCGGTGTTGCATTATAATGAAGATCTGCGTGCTGTGAAGGAGGAGCTACAGTATCCTCCTCACCGCTAAAAATAAGGACTGGACTTTGATGATCGAGTTGAGGATTCTCGAGCCATGGACATAAAGCTACAACGCCGGCAATGCTATTATCGAGAACAGCAGCCCTTTGAGCACCACCACCGCCCATAGACCATCCACTTACGGCCAATTGGTCTAAGTTGAGGTCTCCTTCAAGCGGAGAAGAGACTCTACTATTTTCTTGCTTAATAGTTTCCAAGGCATCTAGCAGGGCATTAGCACGTGCCTCTGGGAGATCAAAAATAGAATTTGTCCCTATAATAATGGTTACAATTCCGTGAGACGCATAAAACGGTCCCCATTCTTCCACACTCGTAGGAAGCGATACAAATCCAGGGACTATTGCAATACTTGCGAAGGGCGGCGTAGCGTTGGTTGGGTAGTAAATGGTCGCTTCTAAATAATTGGGCCCATTTCGAATTCCATCTGCCTCGGTAAGGATTTCTACATCAAATGGCCCTGGGTTCGTAAGATTCTCTAGACTTATGTCATCACACTGGGCAAGAGCACTATTGCTGAACAGGGGGGAGATAAAAGTGAGCAAGAGGACGAAGTATAGGTTTTTCATGGGTTCTTTTAAAATATTAGATTAGGTATTCACTCATTTTTATTTTTGAAAGCAGTAAGGTAAACATTAAATTTAGTTGACTTTAAAATAAAAAGCATGGTATGCATTTGGGTACTTCGTAGAATATAATTATCTTATTATCAGTTTTTTAAAAATTGTAATATTTTGAGAGTTGTTTTTTATTTTGAGTAAATAGGTTCCAAAATTGAATTCAGGAAGTATTACTCTTATTTTAGAATTATTTGCTATAACTTTTTTTTCATATAAATTCTGCCCCAAAATAGTATAAAAACTTAAATTATAATCTCCATCAATTAGGTTCAATATTTCTAGAGGACTTTCCGTTGTTAGTGGATTAGGATAAATCATTACGTTTTTATTAGCGTTTTCAAAACTATTAATATTTAGGAGAGGACTTGTTAAAGCTTGTAAGGCATTAATTCTCCCGTGCCCATAATATTGATCCCACCCAAACGTATCCTCTGAATCTCCTACTTGGTCTTCAGAGGATTCCTCTAATAGTAATCTAATTTCGTCTACAGTCAAATCTGCATTTACAGATAATAATAAAGAAATTAATCCAGCTACGAGAGGAGCTGCTTGAGAAGTTCCTCCCCAATAAAAATTATAATTGGTGTTTGATAAGTGATCTAACCCAAAGATGTAATTTCCAGGTGCCACAAAATCTAATTCTGCTCCATAATTACTTCCGCTAGTGTCACTCCAAAAAAACGGAGCACTTCTTCTATCGTCAGAATTTGTTGAGCCAATAGCAAAAGCATTTATATATTTAGCTGGGTATTGTATCACCGAGTTTTGATTTCCAGTTGAGACTACCACAGGAACATTATTATTGTATGCATAATTTATTGCTTCCTCCAAAAGTGTTGATGATCCATTTCCTCCAACAGACATGTTAATTACAGAAGCTTCATTATCCACAGCATAGTAAATAGCTTCTGCCCACCAACTATAAAAACCACTGTTATTGCTGTCTATTATTTTACATGTCATAATTTTAGAATTCCAATTGACACCGGCATATCCTATATTATTATTTCCAGATGCTAATGCAACTCCAGCAACGTTGGTACCGTGTCCATGGTCATCTGTAGGGTCATTATCATTATTAACAAAATCCCACCCGCCAAATAAGTCATCTGAATAACCATTTGAATCAGAGTCAGAACCATTTTGAGTTTCATTAGTGTTATTCCATATTCTTCCTGAAAATTCAGGATGGTCTAATTTTAATCCAGAATCTAAAATAGCGACTATTAAATTTGGGTCTCCTTGGGTGATGTCCCAGGCTAAGTCTGTATCAATATCAGCGTCCATAGTTGAATTTGATAACAAAAAGGAGCCATCGTTGTAGTGTGACCATTGGCGGTTAAAATATACGTCATTGGGTGTAGTTTGTAAACCATGACCTTTACCAATAAAATCAGGTTCAACATAGATGAACAGTTCTGTTTTTAAATATAATTCTATGAGTTGTTCTATAGGTCTGTTTACATCAAAAACAAGAACATAAGTGTCTTCTTGTTTTTTATTCCCTGTTAATTTTATGGATCTAATATTGTTGTTCTTATTTAGCAAATCAATATTAGGCATATCAAATTTTTGATATGATTCAACGCTTGTTTTATTGGGTTTCTTATCGGTTTTAAACTTTACAACTATCCTACTGGTTGTTTGATTTTCATTAGATTGAGAAAATAAAAAATGGCTACATAAGATACTTATCAAAATTAGAGTTATTTTTTTCATGGCTTTTTATTGGATTGGCGACACTATTATTATGTTAAAATATATCTTATTTAGTAACTAATTTAAGGAATAAAAACCTAATTTCCTAGTTGGTAAAGTGAAAGAATCTAGGTCCTAGAGGAAAAGGCAGTAATCATTGCAGCAATTGATTTAAGGTAGTTCCCAGACTCTTTTTACTTGCTTTTGTAATTTCCGTTAGACCAATCTATTGTCGGTTCAATCCATTCTTTTAAAGCTTTAAATAAAAAGCCGTGTCCCATTCCTGTATTCAGTTCAATTTCTTTAAAATGTTTAATTTTGTAGCTTGAAGATTTTTTTCGTTCCAATGCAGAAACTCCAAAGGGATCGGACTTTTCGTAAATGCTTAGAATGTTCCCACAATAGTTGATTTCTGGACTATTTTCCAAGTCGCTAGTCCTAAAACTTCCGATAAAAACAAAATTTAAGTCTGGATTTCTTGCTAATGTTGAAACGTATTGAGCAATATATCCACCTTTTGATGTTCCAACGATTGTTATGTTGTTTGATTCAGTACCGTTTTTTATCAAGCTGTCAATTTGATTAACAATTCCTAAGGCGTATTCTCGCGCGTTTACGTTTCCGTTTCTTTTTTCGCTGAAAACCTTAAAACCATTTTTTTCAAATTCGGCAATGATCTCATTGTATTCTGTCCGTCCGAATTTGGGATGTAATTCACTTAAGCCGTGTTCTTCTAAAAATCGATTGTGGAGGAAGAAAATAAAGCGGTTGTCATTAATTGATCCGCAAGCCCATAAAAACGAGCCAAAAAGAATTACAAGGAATAGACCTATTTTTATCGATGTTCTTGGCTTATAAATGAGTAGTGCCGGTTTTGGTTCAAACAATTCTTTAGGGTTTCAAGTCTAATTACACAGTGAATATAATTGTTTTTTCCTTTTCAAAATTCAGGTAATATGGTAATCGGACGGACTACAGCTTTCTATAAACTAAGAGCCATCTCAAATCTGAGATGGCTTTCAACTAAAACATAAACAAAACGAAAAAATAGATTTTTATTTTAATCAGTATTTAGCATTTTATAGGTTTGACAGTAAGTAATACTGATCTTTGCATTTGGGGCTCTATTGAGTTTTCGTCGAACCACAAATTCATTATTAAAATTTATTGATCAATATTAATCAATAGAGGGGCCTTTCCATCGGTGATGATTATTTTTGAGTTTGGAGATAGAGATAATTTACTAAAGGCGTCTATACTTCTAGTTTTTATAATTTGATCAGTAAGTCCCTCTGCTAGAATAAGCTGGGCATCTCGCTCTCCCTTTGCACCTATGATTTTTCTTTCCGCTTCTAATTTTTCTTGTTGTATAACAAACACCAATCGCATAGCATCTTGTTCAGCCTGCAATTTTCGTTCTATAGAATTAGCTAAACCCTGAGGTAATTGTATGCTCTTCATTAAAACAGCAATAAGTTCGATACCATCGGCTTGTTTCGTTATATTCTCTTCCATACTGGCTTTGATTTCTTTCTCTATCTGTGCACGCATCCCAGAATGCATATCCTTGGCAAAAAACTGAGCACATATATCAGAAGAAGCAGATCTAAATACACTAGTAATTATAGATTCATAATCTCGCCCTAAATTTTCTAATACAGAGGGTATTTTATTTTTTTCTAAGCGGTATAAAATTGAAATCTCAGAATTTACACTAAGACCTTCTTTACTGGGTAGACTCAGAAAAAGTTTTATATTATTAGTCTGTGTAGATTCTTTTATCACTTTACTTATAAAAGGGTTATAAATTATAGTCCCTTGAGTTATCACTTCGTCTGAAAAATTACCAAGTGTCTGTTTTACTCCAGCCTCACCAGGCCTAATCACGGCGCAACTGCTTAAAAAAATAGCTGCTAGAGCTATGCTTAAAATAGTTTTTGTTTTCATAATATTTTTTATTAAAAATAATACTTAAAAGGGTAATAAATGCCTATAATTTATTATTTAGGTAATATTTATGAAATATATGTAACTAAAAGTATATTATACTGATTATATAATAATATGTATAAATATTTTTTATGGATTAAGAATTGAAAAGTTAGTCTGCACGATCAGAATTTTTCACTTAGTCTGACCTGCATAGATTTATCAATCAACTCAACTCTAGTCTTTTACGAATGTGGATGTCTGGAATTAAATGGAAATCAATTTAAGAGTTACATTTCATAAGTAAGAAAAGTAGGTGAACTTTCACTACACGACTCCTATTTTTGAGTTATTCATTTGTGTCGGCTTTGTATTCTATAAATTTACTTTTACCACTAGTATACCATCTGTATCTTATTCCAATCGACGGAACTTCATAATAAACGGTAAGAGTAACGATAAAACCATAGACATCAGTATAAATCCAATGATAGGAACTAACACAGGTTTATCTTCGAAAACCATAAAACTGATAAAAATTGATATCATTACGAGGAGTCCTCCTAAAACTCTATTCGATAGCTTATGTTCATAAGTTGAATCGCAGTGGTCACATTTTATATCTTGATATCCAAGCCAAAAGGATTTTAATACTTTAAAGTAGCTGAATTTAGCATTGCACGTCTCACAGGTCATAGGCTTATCGTGTTTTAATGGTTTATTATTTTATAACAGTAGTTAATCTTTCGGTTTAATTTTATTATATCAGTTTGCATTTAAGTTTCTTTCTTCGCTCAAGTGCCTCTATTTGAACTCAACAGATGTTGTCTCTAATTTTTATCTCATATCCTCAATAGAATCCATAAAATCAAACTCATGTACCAAACAAATTGTATGACCTTTTTTTCGCATATCTAATGCTTTTTCTACTTTACGGCCATAACAAGAAAACGCCCAAGCTTCATTACCATTATCTCCTACAATCAGATAATCAGTTTTTTTAGTTACGGAATTAGTCGGAATACCACCTAAGTCAGATATGATTTTTTCTAATTCACTTCGGTTTCCAGATTGTAAAACTCCAGTTACACAAAATGTCTTTCCATCTATATAAATATTCGGATCACTTGTGCAATGACCAGAAATATTTACATCAGCAGTTTCATTTTTGATTTGATCTGATATTTCCTTTGATTCTAACTTTACAAATTGATTTAAATATGCTTTCAAAATTAATTTTTCGTCCTCATCTATTTTACCATCTGAAACAATAGAAAGAATTAAACTTCTAATCTCATCATATGGGTAATAGCTGTTCAAATGAGTGTTTTTTTCAAGCCATTTTTCCAGATCTAAAACTTCTTTTGCATTTACTTCTCCGTCTGATAAAATTCCGTGACAAATACCTTGTAAAATTTGTAAGTCAGAAGTTACAGTATTGTAATAATAACTGTCATTCTCGTATTTTTGACACAGCCAGTATAAATCTTTTATAGTTTCGTTTACTGGAATATTATTGGAAACCGTTTCCTCAATAATTGTCATAAATTCTTTGAAAGGATTTCTATTTATTAAACTTCGATAATTTTCAGCCCATTTTTTGAGCTCATTGATTTCATGTTCGTTCACTTGTTTGTCTAAACTTATTCCAAGTAATATTCCTTTCAATGAATTAATTGCTTTATCAGCTCTTGCTTTTGAAGTTATTATCTCTAATTCTTTGTCATTCTTCAAACTCATTATTTCTTATATTTAATTTGTTGTTTTATCAAAATTCAAATCATTGGTCCAGTATCTTTTTCAGAAAAGTCTTGGTGAAGTCTTGTTTAAGTACTATCCACCCCATTTTTTATACATAGTTAGTTAATGTTTTCTTTTGCATCGCTTATTCTTTTAAGTGTCGTTTTTTTATATTTATCATTTAACTCGTTTATCAAATCCTGATATTTTTCCAGCTCTATGAGTTTCTCCCAATTCCTTTCCTTTTCTAAATGATTTGAAATTGATGGAATTAAATTTTTCGGAAATGAATAATATAAATCTTTTGGATTTTTTAAGTCACCTAAAAGTTCGCTTATTTCTCGATGTTTATTTAAAATCTCAAAATATTTTGGGGTTTCTTTTTCTTTTAGATTAATTTGGCTCTCATTTTCTCGCTTTAGCTTTAAAAACAGTTCTAATTTTTTTATTTGAACTAATGTATACCCAACAGGAATATAAACAGTTCCATACCATTTGTTGTCATAATCGTCATGTCGAAGATATCCCCAAGTTACTATTTTTCCGTTATGCCATTTGTTCAGTGAAAAATTCAATCTTTTATTTCCTTTTGGAGTATAACCGAGTAATTTACTTTCCTCGTTATAAATTTCAACCGAGTACATATCGTGAGAGTTATTTTCGCATTTTGCAAATCCTATAAATTCTCCATTATCTGTTTTTGGATTAAGTTTTTGGTGAAACATTCCTTTCATATCGAATGCCTTAATTCCTATCTTTTTGTAAAGTAGGTTTTCCTCTGTTTGAATTGGTTTTGTTGTTCGTGGTCTTGTCGAAGGAACAGATTTGGGTTTCTGTTTTCTTGATTTATTTGATTTACTTTTACTTATAAAATAAATAATGATAATAATGATAATTATTAGTACAATAAATTCTGTCATCGTCTTTATTTTTTGAAATTATGCCTAACTCTTTTTATATAAAACTACCCATTTACCTGAACTAATACAAGATAAACGAATTCTTTCTAATTTTACATTTTATAATACGAACTCATACTTACAAAGAGGCTTTCAAAATTAGTATCGCCATTACTTTTCCCTAGTCTTACGATGATCAAGTTTGTTTTGGGGTCTACGTAAATATACTGGCCTAGAATTCCTTCGGCCATAAAATCCCCAGTTTTGGTGGGGATCCACCACTGGTATTGGTATTCCCAAGAACTCCCTTTGGTGGTATCGACTGCTGTAGAGCGCTTTACCCAAGCTTCAGAGACAATCTGCTGTCCGTTCCAGTTTCCTTTGTTGAGGTAGAGTCGGCCGAGCTTGGCAAAATCACGTGCTCTGGCATTTAGACAGCAAAAGGTTTTCTCCAGTCCGTTTTTCTTTTTATCGATGCTCCAACTGGCATTGTATTCCATTTGGAGAGGTTTCCACAGCTTCTCTTCCAGGTACGAAGAGACGGTCTGGCCGTTGAGCGCCCGTTCCAAAACCAAGCCTAGCAATTGTGCTTCGCCGCTGGTATAGTCAAAACCAACTCCAGGAGGATTCTCTAGCTCTAGCTTTTCAATAGCTTTCCTGAGGCGTCTCCCGTAATAAAAGGTAGCCACCGTCCCAAAGGGATTGTAGTAACTTTCGCCAAACTTTAGCCCAGAGGTCATTTGTAGCAGATGCTCAAGACTTACTTGGTCAAATCCATTGTCTTTGAGCTCTGGGATATACGTGGTTACCGGTTCGTCAACAGAAGTAATAAGTCCGTCGTCTATAGCAATGCCAATAAGGATAGAAGTCACCGATTTGGCCATAGAAAATGAGGGCACAATAGAAGAGCGGTTATAGTCATACCAATAGTTTTCATAGAGTAGGGTGTCGTTTCTAATCACTAAAAACGCGACGGTTTCGTTATCTTCTAGATAGGTTTCAAAACTGGTCTTCTCTTTTTTAACCGTAACAGAATCTGGTATTTTGGAAATTTTGGCCTCTGTAAACTGAAAGCTGGTAGAGTCGTTTTCTATAAGTCTTGACGGGAATTTCTTATGGTCGTTGATATCTGCAAAATTATAGACAATAAACCGACCAACTTTACAGGAGGATAAACTTTGTAATAGGACTAAAAGTATGATGAGTTTGGAGAACAGGTTGAGTTTCAAGAGTGAAAAGGTTATGAATTTTTACGGCATAGTTCTCAATTCTAAATATACTTAAGTAGGCGATCGGTGGCGTCTTCAGTAAAAATATCATTAAAGTTTAGCATAATACTCAACGGATCCATGTGTAATAAAAACCGAGTGGCATTATCATCTATAGGAATAAGCGGATTAAACAAGCAGCCCTGAAGTATAGGTTGAAAATGCACCAAGTCTTTATCGTAAATCTGCTCCAAATTATGCTGGACTAGACGTTCCGGTTCGTCATCTAGGATTTTCTCTAGAAAAACGTCTTTAGAGGTTTGGAATAGCCCCACATAAATCAGTTTGGGGTTAATACTTTTGGGATACTTTTTCTTTAATATCTCTAGGAGATTCAGTCGTTTCATAATCAAAAGCTTAAAATAGATTGGGGTTAAAAAATTGATCAGATTTAAAAACACCTTGAAATAATGTTACTAAGATAAGGGATGAAAAAGTAACTAAAAGCATTTTTTAGCGATCAAAAAATTAATATTTTATTAAATGTTTCCAAAAATAAGGATAATATTAAGATTACACAATACTCAGTATTAGGTAGGTTTTCATTTAAATAATTGAATTCAAACCAATTGAATCCTAAAATTGTGCTATTTTTAAGGCTCAAACATTATTTCTAAAATTTATCCATGCATCAGTTTAAGTTTAATTCATTTTTTATTGTTACCCTTTTTATATTAAGTCTAAGTGCTTGTAAAGACAATTCGGCTCCAGAATTTGAGGTCTGGGTACCTTATGATGAAACGGGTATAATAGACTCCAGCGCCGACAACGCATCGGAGCTTTTGCGCTATCAACTCATACAATCTAAAGTTTCAGATCGGAATGCTATTATAGAAACCATTACCTCCCAACTCAATGGCTTTTCTAAAGAGATGTACGTTAATCTTACGCCTTACATTTTTGACCAAGACATTACTTCAATTCAAAATCATATTGAAGATGGAACTCTTACTTATAAGAGTTTAACGCAATGGTATCTCTTCCGGATTGCAGATACCGAGACTAATAAAGACTTAGCACTCAATGCAATTATTTCCATCAATCCCAGGGTGGTGGCTCAAGCGGAAGAGCTAGATGCGCTTCAAGCCAAAAAGCAACACCCTATCTACGGGATGCCCATTTTATTGAAGGATAATATCAATACCAAAAATATGATCACCACCGCTGGCGCAGTGGCCTTGATGGATAACCAAACCGAAATCGATGCAAAGATTGTTACCAATTTAAAATCTCACGGCGCTCTTATTTTGGGAAAAGCCAACTTGAGTGAGTGGGCCAATTTCCTTTGCGATGGTTGTCCTAACGGATATAGTGCTATTGGTGGTCAAACTTTAAATCCATACGGACCTAGAACCTTTGATACTGGTGGGTCGAGCTCTGGAAGTGCAGTGAGTGTTGCCGCCAACTATGCAGTAGCTGCTATAGGTACAGAAACCTCGGGTTCTATTCTTTCGCCCTCCAGTCAGCAATCGTCGGTAGGTTTAAAACCTACCGTTGGTGTACTAAGTCAGGAAGGGATTGTGCCCATTTCTAGTACTTTGGATACCCCTGGACCTATTACCAAAACCATAAGCGATAATTCTATTGTGTTTTCAGCAATGGCCTCGGCAAAGTCCGGTGCTGCGGTGCCCTGGGAGATAGATCCTAGAGCAGACTTAAAGAATTTAAGATTTGGCGTGTATACCAGTTATCTTGAAGATTCCTTATACAGCAGAGCCCTTGAAGATCTCAAGACATTAGGAGCTGAAATTATTGAGATCAACCCCAAGCCTATGAATTTCGAGGGCTTTACTGAACTATTGAGTGGAGATATGAAAATAGATCTTGCCAACTATTTAAAAGCCTATACCTCTGAAGACGTGATTGTAAAATCTGCAGCAGACGTGATAAAATTTAATCTAGAAGATACCCTGGTTAGGATTCCTTACGGACAGGCTAGGTTTGAAGGGATCGAAGATTTAAACTTATCTGAAGAGGAGCTTCAAGACATAAGAGACAATCTCTATAAAGCCGGGCTTGCTTATTTTGAAACCCCAATGGTGGATAATAGGTTAGATGCAATGTTATCGATCAATAATTATAATGCAGGACAAGCTGCTGCGGCAAAATATCCGGGACTTACAGTACCGATGGGCTATACTTCTGAAGGAGAGCCTAAAGGTCTAACCTTTATTGCAAAACCTTATGGAGAGTCAGATTTGTTTAGTTACGCTAAACTCTTTGAGCAAAATACTAACTATCGTGAATCCCCTAAAAAATATTCAAACTAAACCTAAACCTATGACTATATTACGTTTAAGCAGTTATATCCTTGCTTTCTTTTTGGTAGCTACCACCCAACTGAAAGCTCAAGTTTCTGAAGACTTTTTTGATTATATGGATCTATTTGATTTGCAAATGGTCGGTAATCCAGAGATTTCTCCAGATGGGGAAACGATTATTTACGAAAGACATCAATTTGATGTGATGACCGATAGCCGCTTGGTCAACTTATGGCAAATATCTTTTGATGGTGAAATTCACTATCCTATCACCTCTGGGACCAAATACCATGGTAATGTCACCTGGTCACCGCAAGGCGATAAGTTTGCCTTTACCTCCAATCAGGACGGGTCTAACCAACTCTATGTCTATTGGGTAGAGTCCAAGACCACGGCAGCATTGACGAATTTCACTGAAAGTCCATCGAATATTAGTTGGTCTCCCGATGGAACACAACTCTTATTTAGCAAATTTGTTCCGGAATCATCTAAGGCAATTCAGCCTAAAATTCCTACTCCTCCTAAAGGCGCTGAATGGGAAAAAGGAGCAGACGTGATAGATAAAGCGGTATACAGAAGAGATGGCGGAGGCTACGTGCAAGACGGGTACAGTCATATTTTTGTGATTTCTGCTGAAGGCGGAACGGCTCGACAACTAACTTCGGGTTCTCATCAATTTGGTTCACCTACTTGGACTCCAGATGGGAAACACATTTTATACACGGTGGATAAGTCTGAAGATGCTGATATAGATCCAAACAATGAACAAATTTTTGAACAGCACATTGAAACAGGAGTAAGTAAACAATTGACCAGCACAAGAGGACCGTTTTATTCTCCAAAAGTTTCACCTGATGGTGAGTATATCGCTTATACAGGATTCGACGACAAATTTGTGGGTTACCAACTCACCAAGCTATATCTGATGTCTAGAGATGGAACTGAATTAGAAATCTTGTCCAAAGGCTTTGCACAAGATATCTCTTCGATCACTTGGGCCAAAGATGGTAAATCTATCTATTTTCGATACGATGAAGAAGGCAACAGCAAAGTTGGACAAATCAAACTGAACGGTGAGGTCTCTACAGTTGCAGAAAACTTAGGGTCTCCAAGTATTGGTCGTCCCTATGGTGGCGGCACATATTCGGTCTCCAATAAAGGAAAGTTGGCCTTTTCTCATGTGACCACTTCTACGCCTGCAGAATTGGCTGTTGTTTCTCGAAAATCCAGTAGAGAGACCAAACGTCTCACAAATTTAAATGCCAACCTTCTAAAGTCTAAAAAAACAGGAAAGGTCGAGGAGTTTTGGGTAGAATCTTCAGTGGATGATTTTAAAGTACAAGGCTGGATTCTCACGCCTCCCAATTTTGATCCTTCCAAGACCTATCCTATGATTCTTGAAATCCACGGTGGTCCGTATACCAATTATGGTTCTCGATTTTCACCAGAATTGCAGTTTATGGCGAGTAGAGGATATGTTGTGGTGTATACCAATCCTAGAGGAAGTACAAGTTATGGAGAAGACTTTGCAGCTTACATCAATCATAATTATCCAAGTGAAGATTACAACGATTTGATGGATGCGACAGATTATGTGGTCGATCAAGGTTATATCAATACCGACCAACTCTATATTACTGGAGGAAGTGGAGGAGGAGTCCTTACCGCTTGGTCTATTGGAAAAACCGATAGATTTAAAGCTTCGGTAGTGGCAAAGCCAGTTATCAATTGGTACAGTTTTGTCTTGACGGCAGATGGTTCTCCATTTTTTGCCAAGTACTGGTTCAAAAATAAACCTTGGGAAACCCCAGGCGAGTATTTGAAATTTTCACCGATTTCTTTGGTTGGAAATGTCAAAACCCCAACCATGCTTCTAACAGGCCAACAAGACTATAGAACGCCAATGAGTGAGACCGAACA
>Ga0306912_1000594_pt1 | contig 20501 bp, 14 predicted proteins | sample AntRauFillE10628_FD_190443 | JGI IMG/M metagenome (GOLD analysis project Ga0306912, IMG submission 190443) | Saline lake microbial communities from Rauer Islands, Antarctica - Metagenome Filla E10 #628 (v2) (version 2) | ecosystem: Environmental > Aquatic > Non-marine Saline and Alkaline >... | reverse complement strand
GCCGTGAACAACATACCTGGAATATCATTATTCCACAAATTAGTTTCTAGGTTTTTTCTTGAATCTATTGTACTTATGTTAAAAGTGCCTGCCTGTATTTCTTCCATTGTTTTTGCTAAATACTCTTTTGGTGGCATCTTACCTACTTTAATATTTGTGGCTTGTTCTGTGTACACAAAATTTGCTACTTGATTATATTGGCGTTGGATGAATCCATTATCAATTAAATACTTCTTTGGGAAAATATGATGAATATCTCCTCGCTGCTCGATTAAGCTACTAATCTTCATGCTTTTTGATAGAAAGGCTGTCGAATTTGCATTACACTGCGCAGCTAAATACACATTATAGGCATTATTATTGACGCTGGAACTTTCTAAATCTGAAACCAAACTAAAATCCCAGAAACCTTCTCCAAGATTGTTTTGTTCCATTTGCGCTAAATAATCGGCTATTCCCTTTTCATTGATTTGTTTAATATCTTCATCTATCATTGATTCTGATGAGCCAGAATATCTCCCAATTAATAATGACATAATTAACCAACGTTTCACATAATGCTGTACTTCGGTTTCTGCCATACCTTTTTTTCGTAATTTTAAATACAAGGCATATGAAAAATTAAGGCTATTTTTTGATGAAATGAGCTTGCTATTTATTAATCCTGTAGATTGTACCAACATTATAAAACGCTGATAGTTTGTTTGGTTCACAAAATCCATTAAGCCTTCTGACAGCATGGCATAACTTCTTTCAGCAATCTCTTCTTGATAGCTTCTAGTTTCAAAGTTTCTACCAGACAATAAGGCTACCAAATCACTAAACTTACCTCTACTAAATTTATAGGTATAAGACACACGTAAAACATCAATATAATTGGGAACGTACAAATCATCACTACCTGTTGCCATCCATTTTAAGGCCTTGTAATACTCATGATTAGCAAATTCCTTGTCGTTATCTACAATATGTTTATTAAACCCTTTATCCACAATAAGCCTACAGAAGTAATCTACTAATTTTCGCATTCTGTTGCCGCCATGCTGCTCGTCTGCAGCAATTTTAGACATCACAAAATCGGCATTACTTAACACCACTCCTTTTTGATTAATACGAATAAATATTTCGGTAACCGTATCAATATCTAATGAGGGGTCTAATTCAATAATCCCAACTTGCTTGTTCTTAATACGTTTAAGGTTTTCTATTCTATCCTCAATCAAGTCCTCATCTGCATCAGGATTTATTTCAATATAGTTTCTAATTGCCTTGGTAATTGATATCTCGTCATTTACAATTGGATTTATATTATTAATCCATTCACTACTTTTTTCAAGCGCTTTATTTAATACTTCAAAACGTTCTGTTAGTGGATTAAAAGCAATGCGAATATTAATCTCTTTATAATTCTTATTGAGTACTCTTTGACCAACTATAGCAGCCGTTAATGCTGTAATACGTTGTTGGCCATCTATTAGTACTTTTTTACCAGCAGATAGCTCACCGTTTTTAAGTTTCACATCTGGATTACGCCACGTAATAATATAGCCAACAGGATAGCCTTGATACAAGGAATCTATTAAATCTCTTACTTTAGCCGCTTTCCATACAAATGGTCTCTGTATTTCTGGTATGGCAATATCGCCAGACTTTATCCAACTTAATAAAGTTTCTACAGGTTGTTGGTGTACTGAGTATTTTGCCATTCAATCTTTTTTAATTTATTAATATCTTTTACAGTTCACTTAGTTCGCCTTCATTGTTTACGAGAGTAACTTATCATATTCTCCAAATTGATCTGTCTCTGATTTTGAAAAACTAATTTCTAAATTTTTAATTTTTTCATTATCAACAATTAATGTTTGTTCAATAAGATTTTTAAACTTTGGGTTTAACCAATCTGAATCCCAAATACAGACCCCATTATCATTTACTTTTTCGCATAGTTTGCTCGAATAAGTAACATCAATATCTATTTTAAGTGTTAACCTTTGTAACCAAACATCTAAATAATCTGTATTTGGTAACTGGTCAAACTTATTTTTGATTTTTATAATAATTTCCTTTTGAGACTCCTCGTCTTTAATTTTGGTTATTAGATAGCTAATAGAACCTGTTACTAATGGATACAACCGTGAATTATTGTATGCCAAATTAATTAGAATACTTATTAAAACCTCTGGATTTTTAATTTCCTTTTTGCTTTCTGTTTTGCTTTCTTCTATTGGTTCCTCTCGTTTTTGTAGCCAATCTAAAAAATGTTTAACTTCTTTATATAGTGTTCCAGAATTTGGAAATTGCTCTCCTAACACATACAACTGTAACAACCATTTTTGAATATTTTCTGTTTTTCTTTTGTTGTAAATCCAATGAACTTTATCTGGTTTTATAGCTCCTAAGACTAAATCATCATTAGAAACTGTTTTACGATTATTAAGCTTGAAATTTAGACTAGAAAGTACTTCAGATAATTCTTTAGCTATCTCAGAAGATTTCTGAGCGTTTTTAGTAAAAATTCTGTAATCATCCCGATATCTAATAATTTTGTAATCAGTAATTCCTTTTTCATTAAGTTTTCCAGTTAGAAGTAAATCTCCATAACCCAAAACTATTTCTGCAATAAAATCCATTAAAACCGAACCCTGTGGAATCCCGTTTGTTTGACCATTAGACATATCTTGAATACACCAATCTATTATGTTGCCAATAAAATCTTGACTGCCTCGATTTTCATGTTTCTTTGCTTCTTCTTTTGTATGTAATGCCCATACAATACTATGTGTGTATAAAGACCCATAACAATCTGCAATATCTATATGCAAAAGGTGATTGTATTCTAATGCCAAAACAATTGAACGCTGTTCTACCTGATGCCACCACTCATAAATTTGATTTTCTTTGGCAGATTTATCTTCATTTTCTGTTACGGGTAAACTATGACACTCAATATTTGGATTTTGAGAGTAGGTTTTAAAACAATTTGTAATTGTTACCCAATGCTCTTTTTTGGTTATGTTATGAACAAGATTAACATAAATTGCAGGATGAATTATTTGAAACGGTCTCCAAGCATATTTACCGTCCTTATTGTTTAAAATTATATAGTTAACACCATCTAAGTTTCTAACATTTGATGATGAACGAATCTCTTTTAATTCTCTGTTAAGCAATTCTTTATCTAAAGTATTTAACAGGTTTTGAAAAGTAAAATACTCTGGCAATTCCACGGAAAAATAACTTTCTTCTTTTAAGAAAAAATCTTTAGCTTCAATATGTGATAGATCTAAAACTGTTTTCATAATATTTCTTCTCCAACCTCAACCTTAGTCATTTTTGAAAGGACTAATTCCTTTAGTTTAAATAAACTCCTATTCTCTTTATTTTTTATTTCAATACTATTCTGCACAGATAGAATCACATTAGAGAACATTATTATTAATTTTTGATTTGGAACTAGAATAGGAATCCTTTTAATGTCTTTAATTGGTAGTTGTGGTTGCGCCGATCCAGACATATAATTTAATATGTTCTTTTTCATTTCAGTACTTCTCATCAAGGAATATATGAACAAAGAGTTGTTCTTAATTATTGTTCGGAAAATAACCATTCCTGAATTTATTCTTAAATGGTTAAATTCAATTTGCTCACCATAAAATGCTACATTACCCACAGTTCCTCTAGTTGTGACAATTGTATCATTTCTTTCTAGCTTACCCTTTCGTAACAATTCATCTCTATCTTTCGAAATGAAACTAGTACTGGAAAAATCAAATCCGATTTTTGAAACATTCCCAGCATTAAGAAACAAGCAATAGCCGTTATCTGAAAAATGTTGTTGACTTGGATAGTTCTTGCCTCTATCACCATCTATTATTTCGCAAATTGATTCGATATTTTCAACCTCCCACCCCTCAGGAATCTCAATATCCAATTCCTCATTATACACCATTTCACCACCAGAAGATTTATAAGGCTGTCCATCTCCATTTGGAAACTCAAAATCCACAAACCAATGTTTGTATAAGGCTTGGGCTGTTTCTTCCAACTTTTGGTTGAGTTGGTCGTTTAAAGCAATACGGTTGGTTATGGTGTTGTATTCAGCAACGATTTCTCGTTGTTTTTCGATGCTTGGGATAGGGAGTTCGGTTTCGCATAGCTCGTCCCAATCAAAGGTTTCTCGTGCGCTACCATGAGATTTAAAACGTGCATATCTATCAAATTCTGGTCTTCTAAACCACATCATGGCATATTCAGGCAACAATTGTGTTTTATCAATTATTTCAAAAACCACATAAGCTTGGGATATAATGGCATCATCATAATCTTCTAATAAAGCGATTGAAATTTTATCTCCATTTCGGGACGTCACTGGTCCATAAGCAAACTGGTTTCGCTTAATAATCTTATAGGTTTTCATATTGGTTCCTATTGTATTAGCGATAGATGGCATCAACACTTTTCTAATACTAACACCTAAAAGTTTTTCAACAGCTAAGTCTGTATTACGAATATTGACGACTTCAATAAATTGCCCTAATTTTTTATAATTCGATTTCAAATCCTAATTCTTTAAAAACGTTTAATAAATCGGCTTTAGATTGGGTTTCGGCTTGTAGCAGTTCAGACATTTCAGTTTGTAGGCTTGTCATTTTGGTTTCGAAATCAATATTCTCATCCCTGTTTATAAACTCAATATATTTGCTTGGCACTAGCGAATAATCCTTTTTAGCAATATCTTCTGTAGTAACTGAAGCACAATATTCTGGAATGTCTTTATAGTTTTTATCTACTTGCTGCCAGTTTTGATAAGTAGTAGCAATCTCTTCTATATGTTTTTCACTAAACTGAATGTATTTTTTCTCAAAAGGTTCGCCTATTTGGCGTAAGTCCATAAACAAGACTTCATTTTCTCTATCGCGTTGATTACGTTCTTGGTCGCCTACTGACTTCGTGTGTTTGGTTTTATTTTTATTCAAAATCCAAAGGGTCACACTAATATCAGTGGTATAAAACATACTTCGTGGCAAAATAACAATAGCTTCTACCAATCCATTATCAATCAATTTTTTACGAATTTTATATTCATCACCACCACCAGAAAGTGCTCCGTTGGCTAATAGAAATCCTGCGACACCATTGTCTGATAATTTTGATGCCATGGTAAGTATCCATCCGTAATTGGCATTGCTTGTTGGTGGTACGTCATATCCCATCCAACGTGGGTCGTCTATGAGTTCATTATCGGCTCGCCAGTCTTTTTGGTTAAATGGTGGGTTGGCCATAATATAATCGGCCTTTAAATCTTTATGCTGGTCGTCTGCAAAAGTATTGGCCGCTTTTTCACCCAGATTACCTGAGATACCACGTATGGCAAGGTTCATTTTAGCCAGTTTATAGGTGGTATTGGTATATTCTTGTCCATAGATAGAGATATTACGTTTATCACCATGATGGCTTTCTATAAACTTAATAGACTGTACAAACATACCACCAGAACCACAGGCAGGATCATAGATGATGCCTTCATAAGGTTCTATCATTTCAGCAATAAGGTTGACGATACTTTTTGGCGTGTAGAACTCTCCTTTCCCTTTTCCTTCTGCAATGGCAAACTTAGATAAGAAGTATTCGTAAACACGGCCTACAATATCCGTCGCTTTGTCTTTTTGGGTATCTATATTATTAATGGTATCTAAAAGTGCTGCAAGCTTGCTAATATCAAGTTGTAATCGTGAAAAATAATTGTCGGGCAATGCACCTTTAAGTGATGGGTTGTTTTTTTCGATAGTGTGTAGCGCCGTATCTATCTTTAAGGCAATATCGTCTTGCTTTGCATTTTGTATGATATAAGACCAACGCGCTAAGGGTGGTAAGAAAAAGACGTTCTTCATATTGTAGAACTCTTTCATTTCTAGATACTTTTCTTTGCCTTCTGCTAGTAGTTCTTCTTTACGAGCTTCAAACTTATCACTGGCAAACTTTAGGAATATTAAACCTAAGACCACGTGCTTGTATTCTGATGGCTCTACAGAACCTCTTAGTTTGTTGGCAGAATCCCAAAGTGATTCTTCTATTGATTTTTCTTTTTTGGTGGTTGTTTTTTCGGCCATTTATTTAAGGTACTTTTAGGGAATTAAAATTTAAGCATGAATATAAATATATTATAGTAATATAAGAGGTTCTGGATAGTGCTTATTGCTAATTTTTAAAATCAAAAGGTTCTCTAGCGGCTTTTTGTAAGGCCTTTAGTCTCACCTTTGGTTATGAAGTTGAAAGTTTCTGTTTTGCCTGGATAGGTAAACAATAAAAAACTCAAAGAATCACAAATGTGAATCTTTGGGCCTAGAATACTAGTGTTTCAAATTAATGGAAAAAAGAGTTGTTTTTTACCACAGTTTTTTGTTTGGCAATGGCATTCTATTTTTTTCCAATTAGTTTGTCGTACCATTTTAGATTTTTGAATCTTTCAATTTCCTCTTTATTAAGTTGGTTTTCCTTGTTTTTTTTATTTAAATCAGATTCGCTTTTCTTTAGTTTGGTTTCAAGTCCGTTTGTTTTGATGAGCGAATCAGATAGTTTTTTCTCAACTTTTTTCAATGACTTTTTTAGTCGTTCAGATTCGTTTTCAAACTCGGCAGTTTTTTCTAAAAGCAGTCCAAGAGAAGAGTTCTGTTCTGATATTTTAGTTGACTTGATGTTTAGCTCTTTCGTTTGCAATTCAATGTTTTCTTTTGCTTCTGAAAGTTCATTGTTCGTCAATTCAAGTTGCTCCATAAGTAAAGAATCCTTTTGTTTAAAGTTTAAAAGACGTTTTCCCTGTACTTCAATGAATTTCTTGAAAATATCCGTGTCAATATCATTACGAAACTTTAAGGCTCTTTTGAAAATCTCAAATGCAGATTTGATTTTACCTTTTCCAAAATCTTCTCTTGATTTTTTGTAATAGAAATCCGCTTTGCCTGTATTAAGTTGTTCAGTTATTAATGTTCCAGGTGTTTCATTTTGAGCGAATTCAATAACTCTAGGGTCGGTTTTTATAGCATAACTGTTAAGTTGTGTTTTAAGCATTAAACCACTAAAGGAAGTACAACGACTTAAAGCAACATAAACTTGTCCTGGTGCAAATGCTCTTCCTAAATCGGCAATAACTTTTTCAAATGTTAAACCTTGGCTTTTATGAACTGTAATTGCCCAAGCCAAACGAATAGGGAACTGTTCAAATGTTCCTGCAATTTCTTCAATAATCTTTTTTTGTTCTTTATTGTATGAATACTGAATATTATTCCAAACTGCTCTTTCAACTTCAACTTCGGATTCATCATCAAATACTACTGTAATAGAAGCTTCTTCAAGTTCTTTTATTTTCCCAATTTTGCCATTGTAATAGCGTTTGTACTCGCCAGTATCATTTTTGAGAAACATTATTTGAGCACCAATTTTTAATTTTAAATAATGATCTGTTGGCTTATGTTTTTCTGGGAAAGTGCCCGTTACATTTGCTTCATAAGTAAATAATTCAGTTGTGAGTTGATTTAGTTTTGTAAGATTTGTTTCGTTTACTATATTATTGTGTGTTGCAAGAATTATATAATCACTTCCATTTCCTGAAAATGTCGGATTGTATTTTGCATTAAGAACACTAAAATCATTTGCATTTACTTGACTAATTCGAACCCTATTCAATAAGTCAATAAATTCCTGTTCGTTCTGCCTATAGATTTTCTTCAACTCAATATAAAGAGGCGTGTTCTGTTCTATGATTTTTGAACTAAAGAAAAAAGGAGTTTTGTAGAACTGGGATAGAATAGACCATTGTTCATTGTCCGCAATTGGTGGTAATTGAAAAGTATCTCCAATTAATATGACCTGAACACCACCAAAAGGCAAATAGGGTTTCTTGCGAAAAACTTTTAAAATTCTGTCAATTACATCCAACATATCTGCTCTTACCATTGAAATCTCGTCAATGATAAGCAGTTCCAAATTTTCAATTATTTCCTTCTTATCATCTCTGTATCTAAAAGTTGTATAAATTGTCTCACTGTTTTCTGTTCCCGTTGCTGTTGTTCTTAATCTTGAATCATCAGGAACGAAAGGTCCAAAAGGAATTTGAAAAAAGGAATTAATTGTAACTCCACCTGCATTTATTGCTGCAACTCCTGTTGGTGCAAGAATTACAGTGTTCTTATTTGTAGTGTCTTTAATGTATTTTAAAAAAGTTGTTTTACCCGTTCCTGCTTTTCCTGTTAGATAAACTAATTTGTCAGTATGTCGAACAAATTCAGAAGCGTTGTAAAATTCAACGTTTTCCTTGTCAAGTTCTATATTATCTACTGTTTCTGTCATTTCATTTTTTCAGCTTATGCCTAACGTCTCTATATATGGCTCGTAACGTGCAAATTATAAAATTACTTTCGGATTAAGCACTAGCAGTCCCGAAGCTTCGGGATTAAATTTTTCTTATTATCTTTTTTATCAATAAGCCTCCCGAATGGTCGGTATAAAAATTTGGCTGACTGGCAAATATACCTTTACTTCGACTAATCAACTATCTAGCTATGAGCTATATAAGTTGTTGTGTGTAGTGGTTTCCGCAATTAATTCGTTTTCGCATAAACATCAACGCTTATTGATTTTCCATTTTTTATTTCGCAGTCTTTCATTGTCCCTTCGTTTTTGAAATCAAGTTTAGACATTGCATTTTTACAGTTCAAATTATCGGTCTCAACAAATCCTTCAATTCGATTTAGTTTAAGGTTGTTAAATCCGTAATAAGAGATTAAAGGTAAAACTTCTTTCATAATTCCCTTGCCCCAAAAATTTGGAAGCAGCCACAGTCCAATTTCTGCCTTGTTTTCTTTGTGGTTAATATCATTTAGTCCCCCTGCTCCGTAAAAAGTTTGATTATCAAGCGAGCAAATCGCCCACCACATTTGTTTCTTTTCCGCAAACCAAATCATTTGTTCTTTTGTAGCCTCCAAACTGTCAAAATTAATTCCATAATGCTTAATTACGTTTGGATTTGAAAGTCCTTTAAAAATATTTTTAACGTCTAAATCCGTTATTTCACGCAATAGAATTCGGTCAGTTTTTATGGTTGGAAATTTGTTTTTCATTAACTATATTTTCAATTCAGCCGTTTTTTTTGCATTACACAGAACATGGGGATAACAAGACTAGTTGTGTTATCCATTTTACCAAGTAACGAATATAAGAACTTTTTATCGTCTTAAAAGTCTTAACACTAGGAACATACTTTAATAAACGGTGTAATCTCGGAGGTAATTATTCTACCTCTCAAATCAAAATATTTGAGTAGACTCTATTATAAATTTTGTTTTATACCTATTAATAGCCAAATCAAAGGCTAATTAATGTTCTCCAATGGCTTTACAATCAACTTGAATTTGAAAACCAACAGTGAGCCAACGGTTTTTCGTAAACGCTGGTCTCACCGTTGGTTATAAAATTGAAGGTTTTTAGTTTAGGATTACACTCTATTATAAATGCCAGAGAACACGCTAGCAAGACTTTAAAATGTATTTTGATTTTTTATTTAAAAAATTTAAGTTTCAGATCAACGATGTAAAAGTGAATGATAAAAAGTAGAAGTTTGTTAATATTTTATTTTTCAAAATACCAGACAGAGTTTAATTTACACTCCCGTATTTCATTAAAAAATTGGCTCTACAATAAGTCAGAAAATAATTTATTCACTTGCAATATAACCATGTACAGAGATGAATTGTAAAGGCTCTATCTTACTCTAATTTTAAAGTAAATCATAGCTTTTCATATCATCTTTGATGGTGTTCATGACAGCTTTAGCTAGTTTTCTTCTTAAAATAAGTTTATTTCCAATTCCTAAAAAAAGGCGTGTACTCCAATTGTAATCTGAAAAATTCATTATTATTTTTCCTACTCTTTTTCTTAAATCTCTATTAAATCTGTCAACATCCTTTTCTTTACGTTTGGGCCAAATATCTCTATTTTCAAAAATAGGCATGTACATTTTATCTCTTTTAGTGGTCAAAATTGGAATAATTTGTCTTTTCCCATTAGAGGAAGTGTGTTTTTGTGGGTCAATATCTTTATAGCCGTTTTTAAATATTGAATTTGTTGTATTAACGTCAACAGTAAAATATTCTCTTAAGAACCGCTCGCAATTAGCTCTGCCCAAAAAGAAATCGTGTACTCTAAATTCTTTATGAATAAAACCTCCAAATCCACCCATAAAACCACATGCTATAGCTTTTTTGCCTTCAATCTTTTTATCGTTTTTATCGTAACGAACAGGTGCAATTTGATATTGACTCACATCTCCATCTTTAAATATTTTTTTAATCACTTCAGGCTTAGACCTCAAATGACCTAGCATTGCAGACAACATTCCTGTTAGACTAGATGTTATATCATCGGCTTCGATATTAAAACTAGTCATATAACTTGGAAAAGGGTCTATCATCAAGACTGTTCCCTTAAATTTGTCTTCCTCTGCATCAATCCCAGTAATTAAATTTTTTAAACGTTCAAAGGGTTCGTTATTAATAATCCCACCATCTAGTATTAGAGCTTCATAAGGGTCTTTATCAAGTTCAAACCTCTCTAGCAGAGCTTTGTTCCAAGACAGCTGCTCAACATATTTTTTCTTTCTTGTAATTTTTCTAGATCTTAAGCCTACAGGAAATGCTCCAGTTGCCATCGCAGCGTCTAATGCCATATTTGTATTTACATTTTCGAAAAAGTCAAGTGGTATCCAGCCATCATTATCATATTGAGTCTCTATTTTATTTAATATAAAAGTAGCATAATCTGCATGATGTGATAAATGAAAATTGTTATCAGTAAGCGTTCCTTGAAAGTCAGAATTATATTTAAACCCCTCTACATTGGTCAGAGTTGTAAAAACCTTGATATGCTTTTCTATATATTTTCTTTCTATAAATTCTGAGGAATTCACCTTAAGAGATTTTTTTCCGACCTGTTCTATAAATTTTGAATTTAAAAGAGAATACACTTTAGCCTTTTCTATATCATCTGTTTTAAGTAATAATGAAAACATATCTTCTTGAAGTAAATCTACCCAAGAATTATAAAACTTATTTTTTGTCTGTTCTTTTAAAACATTCTTTGGGTCTGCTTCTTTCACATGTTCAATAGGATTATTTAGTGCCGACGCTGCAATAATTCCTGTCATTCCACCAGCTGAAGCACCACCAATGGCTTTAACGACAACTTGATGTGTAGGCACATCTTTTTCACCTCTTTTCTGTTCCCAAGTATCTAGAGCTTCAATGAGAAAGTCCATTACACCTGCGGTATAAGCTCCAGCGGAAACGGCTCCAGCCATACAAATTCCTAATTCAAATGGTTCATTTCTCATAATTATACGGGTTTTAATTTATACTGCTCATTGTCAAGTTTCTCAAGGTTGCGCGGTAATTTGAACAATTTTTCAATATTTTATTTTTCACGCTTAAAAAAAAGAATGACTTTTTGAGTAAATCCTTCGACAGCATAATCTATCGAATCTATTAGCTCCCATGCATCTTTTCCCATTTCATTCAACTTATCCTCAAGCTCAGAGGTCTCCATTCTAATAATTTTTAGCCATTTTCCCCTTGGCTCAAATTCTGTTGTTTTGTATTCAAATTGTTTCATAAAAGTATTTTTTTCGTTTTATATGCTTACTGATGCCCCATGTATATGCGTTGTACGGGTTTTTGAAAACGTGAATTTCCTTTTTTATCTCAAATATCCTATCAAGATGAGAAGTTCAATTTAACTGTAAATTTCATTATTTCAAATTAAATTTATAATGCCGTATGAGTAAATTGAATTATACTACGATCTTGCTCAGCAGAGGTTTTTTAATTGATTGAAGTTAAAAAAAAATAGCATAGCCTTAGTTACGGTAATTATTTTTGATAAAAAACAAGCGAAAAAAGCCTGTGCCGAATTCGTTACGGTCAAACGATTAATTACGAGATTATAGGTTTAAATTGGCATAAAACCCCAACTAAAGGAAAATGATAAAAAACAACAGATTCTAACATTAACAAAAGGCAATCACCCTAAAAAAGATCTACTTCAGATAACCAACTGAATAAAAAGGGATGCAAAACACTCTAAAAACACCCTTTTACTCTTGTAAGATTCTTGCCAACTCCTCGTATTCCCCCTTATTTAAAAATACCGAATTAGTCAATTAAGTATATAACTTTGGCCTGTTGGCGAGCCATATATTTAGTTATTCTTCACCGTTTTTTGTGCCCGAATGAGCCTTTTATCGGTTAAATATTTTCCAAAACAAAAGTCAATTTCGCACGTCTCTTTCCTACTTCATTAAATTGTTTAATCAGATTTACTGTAAAAGTAGTACCAGTTTTTTCGTCACTTACGAGATTAATATTCCCACCGTGAGCCTCAGCAACAATTTGTGTTAACGTCAAGCCCATTCCCCAACTAGCTGAAGCCGGTTTTTTATTCCTTTTTGCACTTCCCATAAACTTGAATATCTGCTCTTGTTTGGAGGGAGGAATAGGATTACCCCAATTATGGACTTTAATTGCAACCGCATCTTTTTCATCTTCTATTGAAATCGTAATTGGTTTATTGATAGAACCATACTTGACGGCATTACCGATTAGATTTTCAACCAACCTTTTAACTGCGGTTTTGTCAAAAATACCTATGATATCTTTTGCATTATATTCCAAATTTATTTCGCGAGTGTAAACCTCTTTACTCTCGGCATGAACAAATTTCATTTCTTTTAAAAGGTCTGAACTCTCAAAGGTTAGCAACATTCCTTCGCCAGATTTAACTGTAATTCCGTTCATAAGCCCTTCGATAAGGTTAATCGCTTTTTTCACGCTCCGCTGGGCTGCTATTCTCGATTTATCAGTCCATTCACCTGTTTTGTCCTGCTTCATCATTTCTAGCGACAACTGGGCGGCGGCAAGTGGGTTTCTTATATCGTGAGCGAGCGTACCAATTAATTTTTCCTGCATATCCTGTATGGAACGTGAAAATGAACCTACAGATTTTAGTATCGAGGTTTCGATAACATATTTGAGCAAATCCGAAACCTTTTCACTATAGCCATCGTGGGATATGAGGAATTCACTCAATGTGCGGTGAAAGATTATATATTCGTGTACAATCTGTTCAGCAGTATAATAGACTTTAGTTGATCGTTGCTTGCCGTGTTCTTCGCTGGTTTTAAGGATTTCCACATATTTTTCATCCTTATTAAAACCCTCCATTTTATCGTATCGTATCATTAATCTGGCGATATCGTTTATGAGATCAGGTAGCTGGTTATATAAAGCAATAGAGTCAGATTCCTTGCTGGCAAGTACTTCTTGCACAACTTGGTTCTGCCAAATTTTCATAATTTCCGCATTATTTTCTTGAAGGATTTTTGCTGTCTTTTCCATAATTCTGAAAAATTTTTTAACAAATCTACCTTTTAAATCGATATAATAATCTGTTAGTCAGTTTTTTATAGAAAAAGTTGAATTATTAATTTTATGATCAAGGTTTTTTTTCAAATGTTGAAGAACATACGGATAACAAAACAATTTGTGTAATCCATTTTATCAAATAACCAGTATAAAAACTTTTTATCGTCTTAAAAGTCTTAACACTAATAACATGCTTTATAAACGCTGAAATCTGGGGGTAATTAACCTCTCAAATCACACTATTAAAGTACACTCTTTTATAAATGCTGTTATTTAGCTACTAATAGGCAAATCAATAGCTAATAAATGGCTTCCAGTGGCTCTACAATGGCCTTGGTTATGAAGTTGGAAGTTTCTGTTTTGTTTAGATAGGTAGAAGTAAAATCAATTAAAAAAACTCAAAGAAGTTTTATGAATCCGTGAGCCTAGACTACTAGTGTTTTAAATTAAAGTAGAAAAGAGTTGTTTTTTATCTTAGTTCTTTGTTGTGACACTTTTTTATTCCCGTCTTATTGTTAATATTTCCTCGTCTTATTGATATTCGATTTCACTCCACAAGAGTCTTGTCCATTCATTTGCAAAAAATCCCTAAATGTCAGATAACTTCAAAAAGGATTCTAAAATTTGTGAATCTTTTGAATAAACAAAAGTTTCTTAATGTTCATAGTCTTGACAAGACTATAGTAATCAGTTGGTTATGGCATTTTACTCGTTATACATTTTATCTATAATCCCCTTGTATTTTTTCTGAATGACTTTTCGTTTTAGCTTTAAAGTTGCTGTAATTTCTCCCGCTTCGATACTAAATTCTTTAGGTAACAAGCTAAATTTTTTAATTTTTTCAAATACCGAAAAATCTTTTTGCAAGGCTTCAATTCGTTTTTCAAACATCTCTTTAATTTGACTTTGATTAATCAATTCTTCAATATCCTCGTAGGCAATTTTATGTTCAATAGCATATTTTTTTAAATTCTCAAAACTCGGAACAGCCAATGCGGTTACATACTTCTGTTGGTCACCTATTACTGAAATTTGTTCAATAAAAGCATCGTTTATCAATGCCATTTCTAATTTTTGAGGCGCAATATATTTTCCGCCAGACGTTTTCATTAAATCTTTTATTCTGTCTGTAATAATTAAATTCCCTTTTTCATCCATCTTTCCAGCATCACCAGTTTTAAACCAACCGTCTTCAAAAACGTCGGCAGTTTCTTTTGGCTTTTTATAATAGCCTTTCATTAAGCTAGGTCCTTTTACTAAAATTTCATCGTTTTCTCCTATTTTTATTTGAGTGCCGTGAATTGCTTTTCCTGCAGAATTAAATTCGAAATGCTTGTATCCAAATAGCGAGACGGTTGCTGTAGTTTCAGTTAAGCCGTAGCCACATTTAATATTTAAACCAAAAGAATGAAAAAAAGATACCATATCCGGAGCTAAAGGCGCTCCTCCGCAAGGCATGAATTTTATGCGGCCACCAAAAACTTCTCTCAATTTGCTCAACACTAATTTATCTGCAATTTTGTGTTTCAACTTTAAAGCTAATGGTACTTTTATATCGTTTCGTTTGTATTTGTTGAAATAAGCGTTTCCAATACCCAAAGCCCAGCTGGCTAATTTCATTTTGGTAGGCGAAGCTTCTTTCCTTTTATCTTGAATTGCAGCATAAATCTTCTCGAAAATACGAGGAACTGTGCACATCACTGTAGGTTTTACCTCTTTTAATACCTCGGCGATTAACTTCGGATTTTGGTTGAAATATACTTTTATGCCTCGATGCAAACAAAAGAAAACCCAGCTTCTCTCATAAATATGACTCAATGGTAAAAAACTTAATGAAGAATCTTTTTCTGAAACATCTAATTCAAAATCGTGCGCTACTAGCGACTGCATAAAGTTTGTATGATCCAGCATGACTCCTTTTGGTTCTCCGGTAGTACCTGAAGTATAAATAATACTTGCCAAATCGGTTGATTCGCATTCATAATATCTTTTTTGAAGCTCTGTTTCAATGGTTTCATTCATTTTTAAAACCAAAAAATCATTTAAATGAATTGAGTTTTCGTTGTTCTCGATTTTTATGTCTTCGCAAAGACTAACTATGTATTTTAAGTTGCTATTGGTTTTTGAAATTTGCAGTGCTTTATCATATTCTGCCTGACCACCGACAAAAACCAAATTAATTTCAGCATCGTTTACAATATATTCAACCTCGTTCTTTGAATTTGTTGCATAAATAGGAACTGTCACCCCTCTGATGCTCATTATGGCAATATCGGCTATAATCCAGTCGGGCATGTTTTCAGCGAATATGGCAATATTTTGATGTTCTTTTATTCCATAATTCAATAATGCTTTTGACAGGTTTTGAATTTTATCGCCAAAATCTGTCCATGAAATTCCAACCCATGCATTCAATTTATTATCCTTGTAATAAATTGAATTTTCACCTTGATATTGCAGTACTTTGTTTCTTATTTCTATGCCAATGTGATTATATTCCATTTTATAGTTTAGCTTTTTATATTTTGAAACCTTAGGTATTGTAGTGGGTCAAAGTTACAAAGATTTACTGCGATTGGAGAAGGTAAGCGGGATATAAAAACCACTGCGTTGCTACAGTAGTTTTGTTTGTTCTCCGAACAAACGTATCCGTTTTTATAAAGATTAGTCATGAATTTGCTTTTCCTGTTCGCTATTGCTCGGGTCTCGAAAAACAGAACAAAACTCAAAGAATCAAGAATGTAAATCTCCAAGTCTAGACTACTAGTGTTTCACATTAAAGTAGAAAAGAGTTGTTTTTTACTTCAGTTCTTTGTTGGTATTTCGCTATTTTTTTATTTCTTTTTCAAAGTCAGAAAGCTTTATTTCATCTTTCTTTTTTGAGTATTCTCCGTAAGCAATTTCTTTTTCCATATCGAATTTTAAATAGTCAGTCGAGCAACTGAAAAAGTCGTAGTCAGTTGAGCTTTCATTTTTCAGTTTGTTGTCACCAAGGACACTTGGAGCGATCAAGTAGTATTCACCGATTTTGAAATTAGCAATGTACGGCCGACATTCCTTTCCATCATCTCCCCATATTTTAATAGTCTCCCTTGTTTCAGAGCCTTTGTATTTTTTGATTATCTCGACAGTCATTGAATAAGGCATTTTTCCTTCATATCCCATGATATCATCGCCCAGGTAGTCATTATATGAGATCACCTTGACTAAAGCCACAAAAATGCTGGTTTTTGAAACGACACTAAATGAACAGTCGTCAAGACATTCGCAGTCACATGCATAAGCTGATAGAGTCGGATAAATTAGGAATGTTCCTATGAGCGTCAATTGTTTTATGATATCTCTTTTTTTATGAATGCCAATGTTAGCCCTAAAAATTTAGGCCTTTAAAGCTAATAATCTTTTGGCCATTATTTTTAGGACATTTTAGGGGTTGTTTTTTACAAATATTGGTTTTGAATGTGATTGATTTAAAAAAATTGACTTGTTCAAATTCACGCCATAAGTAAAACCGCTTTTTTTAAGATCAACACAGTCTATTCACATTATGCTATGGATAAGGTAAGTAGACTAGGAATTAAAATTATCGGTAATCAGTTCATAAAGCCTTATGCAAGTCCATATTCATCCCAAAGGCTTTACTCAAATAAGGCATTATGGGTTTTTAAATAGTAGTTGGCAAAAAAGTAGAGATCCGATATTGCAACTGCAACTAGCAGATAAAAACTTGGCATACATTGTTTAAAAGTGACATTGATCACACTTTTCACCTTTGATAGTCGCGGTCCACCAAAGGATTACAAACAAATTATAAAGGATAAACTACTGGAATACAAACATTAAAAAAAACGGTTCTAAAAAGAGCCATGATTTACTAGTGCCCAAACTGAAGGAAAATGATAAAAAACAGCAGATTCTCACACAAAAAAAGCATGATCTCCCTAAAAAGTACCTTATTTAGATAAGCAACTGAATAAAAAGGGGAATTAAACGGATCTAAAACCGCAGCTGATTATTTTTAAAGCCGATGCCAACTTATCGAATTCCCCCTTATTTAAAAATCCCGGATCAGTCAACAAATCATATAGCGGACTCCACTGAGCCTGCCTGTAGTGCCTTGGCAGGCAGGCCTGTTGAAGTGTTGGCCTATCGGAACGCCATATGCTTAGGTATTAGCAAACGTTTTTATTCAGTTTTTTTCAAATATCCTATCGGAATTTGAGTGTTAGTCAGAACGTTATTTTTGTTACAACATTTTTCAATAACGGGTTATCGCTCCGAAACCGTTAAATTTGGACAATTCTCCTTCAGGTAAAAAAACAACATTACCTCCATATATCATATTTGCTTCAATCAATTCATCATAAATGTCATCTACGACTTCTTTATTAACTCGCAGGTTGTCTGAAACATATTTGATCTGGTCATTTTCCCATATTGCAGGTTGAAAATTACTTTGTTCAATAAATAGTGTTTCAATCCGTCCTTGCTTAATTGCTTGCCATATTTCATTGGTGTCGCTCAAGAATCTATTCTGGCTAACTGCCTTATGAAGTTCGGCCTTTCGAGCATCGTTTTTACCAATAGTATATTCCTGAACTATTTTCCAAGCTGCGGTAATAATATGATGGGCTTTTTCGTCCAACCTATTTTTATTCAAATACGTTTCGAAAATACTTTGCTTTTGGTCTGCGATTTTTAAGTATTCGTGGTAGTTACTTTCCTCTGTGCAAATTAAGATAGGTAATGGTTTTTCCTTTCTTATTTCATTTACTGCTTTATCGACTCGGTTAAAAAATTCTGCGACAAGATTGGTTTGTCTGTTTGCATTAGAAAGTGCAGCATTATTAGTAGAATTTAATTGCTTATTTTCTATAGGGAATGAATTTCCAATTTCGGCAACTACTTTGTCGTTAAATGCTTCGATTAACCTTACCTTTTGCTGGCTCAATACTAAAACATAATAATTAGTCTCGTGATGCAATGCTCTAATTAAATCACGGGTAGCAAAAGTGTGGTCTATTACCACTCTATCTTCAACTGCAATGGGTAATCGAGTATATTCTGCAATATCTTCGTTTACAAAAAGTATAAGGCTTTCCAAGTTATTTCTGTGGTCGATTTTTGATTCTAAATCTTGCAAGCGTTCTACCAAAGTTTTGGCATCTCGCTTATCTTCATCTGCATAAAGTCTTTGCTCTGCATCTTTAATCAGGTTTTTAAGGGTCAATGGGTCTTTTTCATTATCCGGTTTTGTTCTATGTGTGTTCAGAATGATTGTAACACAACTTTCCGAAATTATGTCTTTTAACTTTTTTAATTTAATATTCATATTTTTAGTTTTTAATTGTTGCTAATGTTCCTGTATATGTTTTTTGGTGTGCAAATTATAAAACTGTCTTGATTAAGATATCTACAAAAATAATCGTTCGGAAAATAGATTTTAATTTATCATAAATATCATCTAATAAAGAGCAAAAATACCAATGAATCATAAGAAGTTGGTGGTTTAGTGTCTAGTCCCATAATTGCAAGTTTAATTTTTATGCATTATAAAGATACTGAATTTAAGGTGTATTTTAATTAAAATAGATTTTTCGATTTGCAGTTTTCAAGTCATAAATTAACCTTCTGTTTTAAAATAAAGTTTACATTTAAAATGTGTAGTAATGTTAGCATTAAAAATAGTAGCCTTTAAAGCTAGTAATCTTTTGGCCATTATTTTTAGGATATTTTAGGGTTTTTTTACAAATATTGGTTTTGAGTGTGATTGATTCAAAAAAAATTGGCTTGTTCAAATTCACACCATAAGTAAACCCGCTTTTTTTAAGATCATCACAGTCTATTCACATTATGCTATGGATAAGGTAAGTAGACTAGGAATTAAAATTATCGGTAATCAGTTCCTAAATGGTTATGCAAGTCCATATTCATCCCCAAGGCTTTACTCAAATAAGGCTTTATGGGTTTTTAAGTAGTAGTTGGCAAAAAAGTAGAGATCCGATATTGCAACTGCAACTAGCAGATAAAAACTTGGCATACATTGTTTAAAAGTGACATTGATCACACTTTTCACCTTTGATAGTCGCGGTCCACCAAAGGATTACAAACAAATTATAAAGGGTAAACTACTGGAATACAAATATTAATAACGATTCTAAAAGGAGCCTTGACTTACTAGTGCCCCAACTAAAGTAAAATGATAAAAAGACCAGATTCTCACACACAAAAAAAGAGCAATCACCCTAAAAAGCAGCTTTATTTAGATAACTAACTGAATAAAAAGGGGCATTAAACGGATCTAAAACCGCAGCTGATTATTTTTAAAGCTGATGCCAACTCATCGAATTCCCCCTTATTTAAAAATCCTGGATCAGTCAACAAAGCATATAGCGGACTACACTGACCCTGCCTGTCGTGCCTTGGCAGGCAGGCCTGTCGAAGTGTTGGCCTATCGGCACGCCATATGCTTAGTTATTACCAACAGTATTTTTGCTGAATTTTGGATGGTATTTCAATTTGTCCTGAAAGCTGGTTCAGATGGATATGGTTCTAGTTCCAAAAATATTAGGTCCAGAAATAATTTTCGGTAATTTATATCTTGAAATTCCTTTTCAGGTATAACTTTTAAAGCATCAAAGATGAAATCATTTTCTTGGTGTAAATTTCCCTCAGCCTCAAATTTCCAATATGTATCTCTAAATTTATATTGCCAACTATCTTCATCCACTATCCCGAGATTTTCAATAATATAGGTGTAGCAAGATGTAAAGGAGCCTGTCGGAAACAAAATCTGTGGATCAAATCCAAGATCAGTTTTAAACTTTTCAAAGAGATTCAGATCAACTTTGTTTTTCCTCACCTTATTCAATAAATCTCTATACCCTGCTTTGTTTACCTCAGTCAGATAACCTTCCCGTATGAGCAAATTTTCAAATAAACTGTGAATATTCCGCTTATAAACTGATTTTCTCGCCAGGGGAACAAAATCGCTTATCAGTCGCTCATATCGGATATCAGAACAAAGTTCAA
>Ga0306912_1000593_pt1 | contig 20507 bp, 14 predicted proteins | sample AntRauFillE10628_FD_190443 | JGI IMG/M metagenome (GOLD analysis project Ga0306912, IMG submission 190443) | Saline lake microbial communities from Rauer Islands, Antarctica - Metagenome Filla E10 #628 (v2) (version 2) | ecosystem: Environmental > Aquatic > Non-marine Saline and Alkaline >... | reverse complement strand
CAAAGAAGCTCAAGAGCGCGATACGTTTTTGGCGAGTGAACTGGATGATTTGTCTCAATCTGTAGACAATCTCAAGTCCCTCACGGAGGAAATGCAAGAAAAGCTCCAAGAGCAATTTGCCGCTGGGATGGAAAAAATTTCTCAAGAATTCAATACCTTCTTTACGCTCATGTTTGGCGGAGGTTCGGCGGTACTGCAAAGAGTTGCATTAAAAGTGCGTAAGCACGAAGATGACGATGATGCTGAGGATGCAAAAACAGAAGAAGGAATTGAGCTCAATGTACAGCTACCCAATAAGCGTGTAAAAGGGCTCGAGATGCTTTCAGGAGGGGAGCGTGCATTGACGTCTATCGCACTCATTTTTGCTATGAGTCAGGTAAATCCGCCACCATTTATCATTCTTGATGAGACTGACGCTGCGCTGGATGAGGCGAATAGTCGACGCTATGGCGATATGATAGAAGCGCTCTCCAAAAAGTCTCAGCTGGTACTGATTACGCACAATCGTGAGACGATGGCTCGGGCCGGTATTCTCTATGGTATTACAATGGGAGGTGAAGGAGTTTCAAAAGTACTCTCGGTCAAATTTGAAGAGGCAGCAGCAGTAGCAAAATAAAACTTTTGCAGTCCATTGGTAGTTAAAATGTCCAGGTGTTCACAAGGGAGTAATAGGCATGATAGCAGGAAAGGACGAGCTGTCCGTGCGGAGGAAATCTAAAAAGAAAACCCCCGTACAAAAAATGATTGCGTCTGTGCGCAAAAAAATACGCATACAAGTATTGATGTGGCGATTACGTATTTGTCCGCATCACTTTCCGAGTCAGGCACACCCAGATCATTGTGAGTGACTTATCCTACGTGGGGCTTTTTGGCCCCACGTTTTTTGTTATGATAGTGGGATGAAAGAAGGTATACCAAAATTTCAACCAGTAGCAGAGACTCCGTACGGAAATCGTCTAGAACGTGTTCCTGATACCAACCCAGTCGACGAGCTTGGTCCACAGACCCCAGAGCAAAGAGCAGACTTGGTGGCAGCATTGGCCGAATCTGGAGCACCAAATTTCCCTGACCAAAAAAAAAGTTAAGTAGCACTTCAAAGAAGGGACTAGCTGCTGCGCTCGGTGCGGCTGGGATGGTTGCTGTAAGTGCCTATGCAATCTCAAAGCATGAGGGGGAAGCAGTAGATGGGTATTCAGAAACCCAAGCATCAGAACCTGTCCTGTCAGCACCGGAGACGGTGGTCGTTGAGCAAGAGGCACAAGAGATTGCAGATAGAGTGATCAGAGAGCAGCTACTCAAAGAAATTGAGGCAGATGCCAACACGTTGGCTGCTATTGAGGAAAAAACTGAAGCGGAACCAGAAGCAGCGATTGAAAATGATGATTTGCAAGACGAGCGTTTTAATGCAGAAGTGTTAGGCTACAAAGCGTTTACAAAACTACACAAGGACGAGGTGCTGTTTCTTGATGAGTACTATCAACCCGTCGGTCCACCCTTTGAGTTTCAGGATTTTATAGATAAAAAAGTAAAATCCGATGGCTCGGTCATTGAGCGCTATTTGTACACACCAGGAGAATTAAATAAGGCCGGTGTTCCTGAGCAGGGTATACCCAGGGAGTGGCTGGACTATGCACAAGCTCTAGTAGAAGCCAGGTATCCCTCACGAGATATCGTAAGCCGATTGAATGTAGTGCTTGACTTTAAAGCTGCGTACGAAGAAGCTGACGAGCCTGAATTGGTAGCCGGAATAACCTCTGGTGAAATCAATAGTTACGACGATATCGTCAGTTACTTTGCTGAAAAACCAGTTCGTGGTGCTGAGCACTTAAATCGCATGGAATACGCCCAGCAGCAGATTGAATTTCGTTCAGAAGCTGAAGCTAGTCGTCCGGCAGTACCAGCAGCAGTCCAGGCTGAATTCAGAAGAATCTTGCCTGGTCTGTTTGCGCACGAGTCAAAATTCAACGCTGGACTGTCGAGCTTAGATGGAGCAAAAGGGCTGGCACAGATTATGCCAAAAACCTGGTGGGAATACACTCGTGAAAAAAGTTTTGCAACTATGCAAGAGCAAGCGGCAGAATGGAACAAAGTTGAAGATACTATTAAAGTTTCGTTACGTATGGATGACCAGCTGGAGGTAGCGGGGAAGTTAGTGTCTGATAATTATCACTATCTCACCCACTCTGCAGAAGGTGAGCTGTCTGTGTTGCGTGACCAGTTCGACACCCAAGAGGATTTCGAAATAGACATGGTAGTCCCACTGATGGTGATTGCATATAACGTTGGTGGTCCGGCTACTGGATTACTGGTGGCTGAATTTGTGCAGCAGACTCCAAAAGAAAAATTACTAGCTGGAAAAGACTTGTTTTTGCAATTTCGAGATTTTGCTCAAAATAGTAAGACAGGACAAAAGTATGGGGTGAAAGAAAAAGCCGGAAGCTATGTCTCAGGGGTGTACGGGAATGTGGCGATGTTAGAAGAAAAATATCCGCAGCAAGGTAACGATGAAGATGGACAGATAGCATGGAATACACAATAAACATAAAAAGACCGACTCATTGAGTCGGTCTTTTTATGACTAGTGCCTACTTCTTCTCCTTCGTGACAAGCTCAAAGTCGAGTTGGCGATCATCTTTATCTGCTCGTACCAGCTTTACTCGCACCTCATCACCCAGTCGGTATACCTTTCCTGTCTGCTTACCTTTGATACGGTATTTGGTGGCTTCATGCTCAAAGTAGTCACCTTTGATAGTAGAGAGCCGAACCATCCCTTCAGCCAGAGAATCTTGTTCTTGGACATAGATGCCCCAGTCGGTGACTCCGGTTATGATGCCGTTGAATGCCTGTCCAACTTTGTTCATCATGTATTCAACAGACTTGAATTTGATTGAGTCACGTTCAGCCGATACGGCTTCCATCTCGCGCTCAGACGATTGAACTGAAATTTGCTCATAGCGAGCAGTTTCTTTTGGCCCAATGGTCTCTCCGTCCAGGTGCATCCGCAACATTCGGTGTGCCATCAAGTCTGGATACCGTCGAATCGGTGAAGTGAAGTGTGTGTAAAACTTGAACGCCAAACCAAAGTGCCCGATGTTCTTGGTTGAATATATCGCTTTAGACATAGAACGAATACTTGCAGTACGGATGAGATTGGCTTCAGACTCACCGTCAACGTCACTCATAAGTTTGTTGAGGGCTTTGGCCCCGACTATTCCTTGCTTGGTTTCAAATTCATACCCAAGTGCATGGACAAAGGTAGCCAATTCTTCAATCTTGTCTGGATTTGGTACGTCGTGGATTCGGTAGACAAACGTGAGGTCCTTGTCCTCACCCTTGGCTTTTTGATTGATAAAGGTCGCAACTTCCCGGTTGGCAAGCAGCATGAAGTCTTCAATCATCATCATCGTCTCGGTGCGTACTTTGGTGTACGCTCGAATCGGCGTGCCGTTTTCGTCGAGCTCAAATTTTACTTCGGGTTGTTCAAAAGCGATTGCTCCGTTGGATTGTCGCTTACGACGCAGGAGGCGTCCCAACTTCATGAGCGTATTGAGTTCTGTGAGGTACTCGCCAGCCTGCTCATCAAGAATAGTCTGAGCGTCTTCATAGCTAAATCGCTTGTCAGAGTGAATGATGCTTTGACCGTACCATTGACCAACTACTCCAGCGTCTGCATCGAGCTCAAAGACTGCTGAAAAAGCCAGCCGGTCCTCGTTTGGGCGCAAAGAACAGAGATCATTTGATAACACTTCTGGTAGCATCGGAATCACTCGGTCCACCAAGTAGACAGATGTACCTCGCTCGATGGCTTCGACATCCAGTGGCTCGCCTGGTCTTACGTAATGTGAGACGTCAGCGATATGGATACCTACTTCCGTATTGCCATTTGGGAGCGTTTGAATAGATAGAGCATCGTCAAAGTCCTTTGCGTCGTGTGGGTCAATCGTCATGGTGGTCACACCTCTAAAGTCTTTTCGTTTTGGATCAGCTACCGCATCAGCAAAAATCTGCTCCCTATTCTCGTACAGTTCATGAGCCGCTTTTTGTACCGACTCTGGGAATTCTTTTGAAAAGCCACCAGAACGAATAATGGCTTGCATTTCTGTTTCGTGATCTCCGGCGTGTCCGAGTGTTTCGGTGATCTTGGCAATTGGGTCAAGGTTCGGTTCTTTCCAGCTGGTGATTTCTACTACCACCTTCATATCGATGTCATTGTTTGTAGCGTCCGGCAGTACTGGTCGAATATGAATCCGACTGTTGTCTGGCGACAAAAACTTAATGGTTTTACCACCTTCATTTTTTTCTTTAACTACACCAATCAGTTCTCGATGCAGTGCCTTGACCACTCGTACTACTTTTCCTTCTTGTCGTTTACCAGGAATGGCTTTTTTTAATTCTACCTCTACGATGTCGCCATTGAGTGCAAAACCCAGGGCTTCACGTTCAATCACCACGTCTTCTTCAAATGCGTCATTTTTAACAAATCCGGTGCCTTTTCCGCGGACCATGATTGGTCCTTCTATAGTTTTATTCATAGCCAAATACTAGCATTTAAGTGAGAAAATGCCACCGGGGGTATTTATGAATGTGTGTCAAAATTCTTTCCTTTTCCAAAAGAATTTCTGAACGGAAAGTCAAACGCTTAGGTGATTCCAGCCCCAGCTCAGTCGCAGAGTGTTAATTTTTCCCCACGTACTTACTACTGTTGATTAGGCGCTTTAGTTTAACTATTGACGTTTATTTGCAATCTGGTATGCTAGCGCCACTATGTTAATGATGCGTTTACAACGAGTTGGCCGAAAAAACGATCCTGCGTACCGGATCGTCGTGACCGACAAGCGAACAGGGGTTGGGAGTGATAGACATATCGACCGCCTTGGTTCCTATAACCCAAAGCTCAATCACATCCAATTGGATGCTGAAAAAGCAAAAGACTGGTTGAGCAAAGGTGTGCAACCTTCAGGTACGATGCACAATATCCTTGTGAGCCAAAAAGTGATTGATGCCAAGAAAATCAACGTCCTGCCCCGAAAATCTCCAATTGTAGACGAGGAGGCTATCAAGAAAGCTGAGGAAGAAGCGGCAAAAAAAGCAGAGGCTGAGCAAAAAGCCGCAGAAGAAGCTAAAGCCGCTGCTGAGGAAACTCCAGCCGAAGAGCCTGCAGCCGAAGAAGCAGAAGCAGAAGCAGAAAAAGAAGAAACTCCAGTCGAAGCAGAAGCTGTTAAATAAGCAAACGAGTGCAGTGACTCCTGCGAATATAGCTTCAAATTCTTTCAGTTTCCCAAAAAGAATTTCTAAACTGCCAACGCTTAGTTGATTCTAAGCTATAATATCAAAGCAATTCACTTCGTCTGATTGACGGAGTGAGTTACTTTACGTATTATTTAAAAAGCACGTTGCATTTTGTAACGATTGCTTACTAGTTAGTCAAATGATAGTTGTATGGATACGTACGAAGATAAGCAATTTCTCGAAAATTTAGTAAAGACTCTGGTCGACCACCCGGAGTCAGTGGTAGTCAATCGAACGGTAGACGAGATGGGAGTACTCTTGACGCTCGATGTGCACGCAGAAGATATGGGAAAGATTATTGGCCGAAGCGGCAACACCGCCAAAGCCATCCGCACCCTGTTGCGAGTCGTTGGGATGAAGAACGATGCTCGAGTAAACCTCAAAATTAACGAACCAGAAGGAGGGAAGGGGATGAATCCAGAAATATCAGAAGCAATGCAGGAAGATAACGGCGGATCCGCCGAAGCAAAGTCTTTGGACGAAGCGATCGACGATTTGAAGATATAGACTCGCTTGCATCACCTGCTGGCGATCGTAAAAATATCAGCAGATTTTTACTTCGGCTTCGGGTGCAACTTTAAAAAAACACGACCCAGGTCGTGGTTTTTTAAAAGACTGACTGGCACCCTGCAGATGCTCTCCAGGAGGTGATACTTCGCTTGTGATTGTAGTGGACAACAGTTTATTCAATCCAGTCGTACGCGGTCGCTGTCACGTTGCGTCTTTTGTGGTAGATTTTAGATATGAAAAAAGGAATTGATTACATAGGCGTCGGAGCAGTAAATCTTTGTCACGATGGCAGCGGTAAATATCTGCTCGGTCTGCGGAGTGACAAGTGTCGGGACGAGCACTTCAAGTGGGACCCCGTTGGTAGTGGTGGAGTCAAGCATGGCGAAACTGTTTTAGCCGGGGTGAGACGAGAAGTGAAGGAAGAGACTGGTGCTGATGCGATTGACATACAGCAAATTGGTTGGAGAGATACATTTCGAGAAATTGATGGAAAGACCTATCACTGGGTGCAATTTGATTACTTGGTTAAGGTTGACCCAGCTCAAGTATGCAATCCAGAGCCGGAAAAATGCCTTGAACTTCGTTGGTGTAGTCTGGAGGATTTCCCAGACACGAAAGACTTACACTCCCAATTCCCAACCTTCTTAGAGACGTATAAAGATATTTTGTAATATATGAACTTTCACGTCATCACCCTATTTCCTGATATCTGCCAAACGTATACTGACGCGAGTGCTGATTTAAAATATAGACTCGCTCGTGATAGTGTCTGCGACCAGTAAATTTCCAGCGAAATTTTCTTACGGTTTCAGCAAATGCAATAATAAAACCGGATAGTCATCCGGTTTTATTATTGACCAGCCATTTGCCTCCAAATGTGCGCAGACCCTGCCACTTCTCTCGTTTTGTGCTACTCTTTTTGCAAATGGACCATCTTGAAAAAGCACACGAATTGAATTTATCGTTAGAAGATTTTGTAGTTGTTGGCGGTTCAGTTTTAGATATTTATGGAATCCGCAAGAGTAGTGATTTTGATGTTGTTGTCTGTGGGTCAGCTTTTGAGGAGCTTAAGAGTAGAGAAGGATGGGAAGTAGATCATGACTTCAGCAAAAAGTGGAGAAGAGAAAGAATTGTCAATGGTATATTTGAGGTCTCGAATGACTTAATTTTTGAATGGGGTCATGGGTATACATTCACGTTTGAAATGCTGAAAAGTATTGCTCATAAAGTAGATGGGGTCATGGTTCAGCCGCTGGTGTTTCTTTTGCTCTGTAAGGTGCATATTGGTAGAGAAAAAGATTTAAATGACGCGCAACTAATTGAAGAGTATTTTAAACAGCACAAAAACTAATATGAACTTTCACGTCATCACTTTATTTCCTGATATTTGCCAAACGTACACGGACACGAGTGTGCTTGGTCGTGCGCAAAAAACTGACAAGGGAATGGGAGCGAAGGTGCGAGGGAAGAAGATTTCTGTTTCGTACTACAATCCTCGCGACTTTGCGAATAATAAACACAATAAAGTTGATGATAAACCGTATGGAGGTGGTCCGGGGATGGTGATGAAGGCGGAGCCGATTTTGCGGGCCTGGAACAAAGCTGTAGGGAGAAAGAAAGATCAAAAGAAAGTAAAGACACTGATTATGTCGCCACGCGGGACAGTCTTTACGCAAAAGCTTGCCAAAGAATATGCCAAGAAATATGATCACCTCGTGCTTATTTCTGGCCGGTACGAAGGTATCGATGCACGCGTCAAGACCGCACTCAAGGCAGAAGAGGTCAGTGTGGGAGACTATGTCCTGACTGGAGGTGAGTTGCCAGCACTGACCATCATCGACTCCACGGCGCGCCAAGTCGCAGGGGTGCTCGGGAGCAAAGAATCACTCGAAGACGATCGAGCTACGACCGGCGAAGCCTATACCCGTCCAGAGGTCATTGAATACAAAAAGAAGAAGCTGAAAGTGCCAGACGTATTTCTGCAAGGAAACCATAAAGAGATAGAGAAGAGACGCGGCAGCGCATAAAAAGAAAACCCCAGATATCCATCGGGATTTGCTGGGATTGTTTGATTACTGTTGTTTTACATTCACTAGTGATGCGATGAATAATCCAAGACCGGCAACAATCATAAGTGTCGTCAAGAATAAAATGAACAAAATGAGTCCGCCGTAAGCAATGAGGACAGGCTCCTCTCCGCTAACCCACACCAAAGCGTCGGTTAGGATTTTATGAAATAGGTTCATTAAGTCTCTCCAGTTCTCTACTAGGCCACGGTAAAAATACCATAAATTATTACTACTCTAATGTCAATACACACGCTTGCAATTCTATAGATATCACGTATACTCTTGTCCACATACGCAGTGTTGCGATCTCGAATGAGTTACGATTGGGAGATGTTTCATAGGCGGAGGTAATTATTCACGGGAGTGATGCATTTATTTATCCGATAGAAAAGTTGAAACAATTTAAAATGGCGCTTAAGCGTTAATTTTTTGTTGTTTGCGTTTTTATTTTAATTTTAGGTTGATATGTCAAAAGAGATTTCAGTCGGACACATGCCGCAGCGGACATTTGCGAAAGCAGCTGCACCACGCATTCCGCTACCAGACCTGATCGAGCCACAACGTGAGTCGTACACGTGGTTTGTTGAGACTGCCTTGAAGGAAAGCTTCACGGAGTTTTCACCGATTTCAGACTATTCTGAAAAGAAGTTTGAAATGGTATTTAAAAAATACGATATTGGCGCACCCAAGTATTCGCCAGAGTTTGCAAAAGCAAACAAACGAACCTATGAAGCTTCATTGCGCGCAGAAGTGGTGCTCAAGAACAAAACGTTTGATAGTGAAAAAAACCAGGAGATCTTCATGACGGATATTCCGATGATGACTGACAATGGTACATTCATCATCAACGGTGTTGAGCGAGTAATCGTCCCACAGCTTGCACGAAGTTACGGTATTTTCTTCACCGCAGCTGAAAGTAAAGGCAAAACACTCTTTGGAGCCAAAATCATCCCAGCACGAGGAGCCTGGGTAGAAATTGAGTCAGAAGCTGATGGAGTTATCTATGTAAAAATCGACCGAAAAAAGAAGTTCCCGATCTCTTCTTTGCTCCGTGTTTTAGGTGTAGAAAAGGACGCTGACATGATAAAGCTCGTCAAAGGCGTCGAGCGGGGTGAGGAATACATGAAGGCAACTATTGCTAAAGATCCAGCAAAAACCACTGATGAGTCATTTGTGGAAATCTACAAACGACTGCGAGATGGTGACCTGGCGACTATCGACAACGCTCGAGAGTTTGTGCAGTCTATCTTTTCACCAGAACGTTACGACCTGTCCGAAATCGGACGCCATCACTTCAACAACCGATTTGGTCGTCCAGTGACAGCAAAAGCCACAGCAGAAAGAACTGTCTCTACCGAAGACATGAGATTGATTTTGACTCATATCATTGAATCAAATCATGACAACCAAGCCACTCCAGACGATATCGACCACCTCGGTTTTCGTCGAGTGCGGTACTTTGGTGAAATGCTGCAGCAGCGAGTACGAGTCGGTATGACTCGAATGAAACGAAACATTCAGGACCGAATGTCGACCATTGAAGCTGAAACATCACTCCCGATGCAAATCATCAATCCGCGACCACTTCAAGCGTCCATCAAAGAATTTTTCACCACCAACCAGCTGTCTCAATTTTCACAGCAGCAAAATATCCTGGCTGAAGTTGAGCACTTGCGGACTTTGTCCGCGCTGGGACCAGGTGGTTTGACACGTGAACGAGCCGGCTTTGAGGTGCGTGACGTACACACTTCTCACTACGGAAGACTTTGTCCGATTCACACACCAGAAGGACCAAACATTGGTTTGATTCTCCGTCTTTCTATGTACTCTCGAGTAAACCGCTTCGGTATCATCGAGACTCCGTACATGAAGGTTGAGAAAGGAAAATTGACTGATGAAGTGACATACATGAATGCTCACGAAGAAGAGCACTTCACCATTGCCCATGCAGCAGTCGAGGTGGATGATAAAGGAAAAATCAAGCCAGACATGGTAGAAGCTCGCATGAAAGGTGAGCCACGGCTCGTAGCACGCAACGATGTCGACTACATTGATATCGCCACCAACCAGCCGTTCTCAGTTGCAACATCAATGATTCCATTTTTGAATCACGATGACGCCAACCGTACTCTAATGGGTTCAAACATGCAGAAGCAGTCAACCCCTTGTATTATCCAAGAAGCACCAATTGTTGCGACTGGAATCGAAGGGATGGCCGCAAAAGACGTCGGACGAGTACTCTACGCCCAAGAGCCAGGAGAAGTGGTAGAAGCAGACGCCAGAAAAGTGGTGATCAAAAAGAAAGATGGAAAGAACCACGAATATCCGCTCGCACAGCTACAGCGGACCAATGATTTCTCAGCTTTCCAGCATCGTCCAGCAGTATCAGTGGGACAAACAGTGAAGCGAGGCGACTTGCTAGCCGACACAACTTCAACTGATAACGGACAAATCGCAGTTGGACAAAACGCCATGGTGGCCTTCATGTCTTGGAATGGTGCCAACTACGAAGATGCGATTATCATCTCTGAACGACTGGTAAAGAAGAGCAAGTTTTCTTCTATCCACCTCGATGAGCTCGAAGTAGCAGTACGCGATACAAAACTTGGACCTGAAGTAACTACTCCTGACATCCCTAATGTGTCAGAAGTAAAGCTTCGTAATCTGGACGAGACTGGAGTTATCCGGATCGGAGCAGAAGTACGTACTGGAGATATCTTGGTTGGAAAAGTAACTCCAAAAGGAGAAACTCAGCTGACTCCTGAAGAACGACTACTGCGATCAATCTTTGGTGAAAAAGCCAAAGACGTAAAAGATACATCACTACGACTACAAGCAGGAAAGAAAGGACGAGTAATTGGCGTGAAGATTTTCTCTCGAGAAAATGGTGACCAGCTCGAAAGTGGTGTCATCAAGAAGATCTTGATTACTGTCGCTCAAGTACGAAATATTTCAGTCGGTGACAAGCTTGCCGGACGACACGGAAACAAAGGTGTTATTTCTCGGATTCTTCCAGAGGAAGATATGCCATACACAGAAGATGGAACTCCAGTAGACCTCCTACTCACACCGCTTGGTGTACCGTCTCGTATGAACCTGGGACAGATTCTCGAATTGCACCTCGGGATGGCAGCCAACACTCTTGGGTATCAAGCTATAGTACCTCCATTTGCGGGGGCCAACGAAGATGATGTGAAGAAAGAGTTGGTAGAAGCAGGCTTCCCAACTGACGGAAAGATTCAGTTGCGTGATGGTCTCACCGGTGAAGAGTTTGCCCAGAAAACTGCGGTCGGCTACATGTACATCTTGAAGTTGCACCACATGGTAGAAGACAAGATTCACATGCGTTCAATTGGACCATACTCTCTTATCACACAGCAGCCTCTAGGCGGAAAAGCCCAGGTGGGTGGACAGCGATTTGGAGAAATGGAAGTGTGGGCACTCCTTGGATATGGTGCTGCCTATACGCTCCGCGAAATGCTGACTATCAAATCTGATGATATTGTCGGACGAAGTGCAGCCTTTGACGCGATTGTACGAGGAGAAAAAATCTCACATCCTCATACACCAGCTGCCTTTAACGTACTACTCAATCAATTGCGCGGTCTAGCTCTTGATGTGACGCTCGAACGCGAAGAACGACCACGACGTAATTATGAGCAAGCGTAATCTTTCTGCCTATGTCTAACGATTCAACATTCAAAAAAACAGAATTTAAGAAGCCGCCAATGATCCCAACAAACTACACCGGAGTGAGTTTGAAGCTGGCTTCACCAGAAACTATTCTTGACTGGTCATGGGGAGAAGTGACCAAGCCAGAGACTATCAACTACCGAACCCAAAGACCAGAAAAACACGGTCTGTTTGACGAGCGTATTTTCGGCCCGGTAGAAGACTACGAGTGTTCGTGTAAGAAATATCGAGGTATCAGATACAAAGGTATCGAGTGTGAAAAGTGTGGAGTAGAAATCACTCGCGCAATCGTTCGTCGAGAACGAATGGGGCACATCGACCTCTGCGTACCTGTCTCGCACATCTGGTTCTTGCGTGGAGTACCAAGTAGAATCGCGATGATCCTTGGTCTGACGGCTTCTTCTATTGAAAAGGTTATCTATTTCGCCGGATACATTGTAACGTCTGTCAGCGAGAGCGATCGAGCACGAATCTTGTCTGAACTCGACACTGAATTTAAGACCAAGCTAAAAGCACTACAAAATGAAGAAGCGCGTGATGCACTCAAGGCGCGTGCGGATGAAACGAAGAAAGAGATTGAAAGTATCAAACAGGGCACGGTTCTTGACGAAGCTACTTTTCACAAGTTCTCAATCAAATACAGTACATTGTTTGACGCTCGGATTGGTGCTGAGGCTATCTTTGACTTGTTCAAAAACATTGACCTCGCGAAGTTGTGTGACGAACTCGAAAATCGATACACCAAAGCTGGAGCAATGGAGCGAGCCAAGCTCGATAAGCGACTTGCACTCATCCGTGGCATGCTCAACGCTGGCGTCCGACCTGAATGGTTATTCTTGACTCGTATCCCAGTAATACCACCAGCGATTCGACCGATGGTTGCGCTCGAGGGAGGACGACATGCGTCTTCTGACCTCAACGACCTGTATCGTCGAGTAATCAACCGAAACAATCGACTCAAAAAATTGATTGATATTCAAGCACCCGATGTAATCCTACGAAACGAAAAGCGAATCATGCAGGAGGCGGTTGACGCTTTGGTAGACAACTCTATTCGTCACGGAGGCGGTGCTTACTCAGTCATGAGTCAGGCACAACGACGACCACTTAAGTCATTGTCGGACTACCTAAAAAGTAAGCAGGGTTACTTTCGACAAAACTTGCTCGGTAAGCGAGTAGACTATTCAGGACGTTCGGTAATCGTCATTGGACCAGAGCTCGCGCTTGATCAGTGTGGACTGCCAAAACATATGGCGCTAGAGCTCTTCCGACCGTTTGTGATTGCTGAACTTTTGAAACAAGAGCTTGCGTATAACATCCGAGGAGCTGGACGATTAGTGGAGGACGGAGTGCCAGAAGTATGGGCAATCCTCGATGACATCATCCATACCAAGTACGTACTACTCAACCGTGCGCCAACACTTCACCGACAAGGTATTCAGGCATTCCGTCCAGTATTGATTGAAGGAAATGCTATTCAAGTTCACCCACTTGTCTGTCGTGCATTCAACGCTGACTTCGACGGTGACCAGATGGCTGTCCACGTACCTCTGTCTGACGAGGCTCAAATGGAAGCTCGAGAAATCATCTCAGCCAACAAAAACATCCTCAAGCCAGGTTCATCAGAACCAGTGGTATCAGAAAAACTACTCGATATTGCGCTTGGAGCCTACTGGATGACAAAGGTTGTGGAGGGAGCGAAGGGAGAAGGGAAGCACTTTGCCTCACCAAATGACGCTATCAATGCGTACGATTACGGAGTGATTGACTTCCGAGCCAAAGTAAAAGTATTGGCAACCGATACAGCAAAGTACGCGCAATTTGAAGGCGCAATCTTCGAGACCACTGTCGGACGTCTATTGTTCAACTCAGTTCTCCCAAGTGACCATACATTTATCAATGATGTAGTGGTGCAGAAAACCCTCTTCCAAATCGTGATTGATATTATCGACGACCGAGGGGCTGACAAGGTGCCGGTGATTGTCGACAAACTAAAGAAGTTTGGCTTCAAGTACGCTACCGTTTCGGGTACCACATGGGGGATTGACGATGTGGTGGTGCCAAAGCAAAAGCCAGCAATTCTCGAAGCTTCACAAAAAGAAGTACAAGAAATTATCTCGCATTATGACGAAGGTCTCCTGTCGCGAGAAGAACGCCGAAGAATGATTATCGATATTTGGCACCGAGCGAAAACAGAAATTGAAAAAGTGTTGCCAGAAACACTCAGCGACGATGGCTCTGCTTTTGAAATGTGGAAATCTGGAGCCCGAGGTTCACTCGGACAGATTGCTCAGATGGCCGGTATGAAAGGATTGATTGTAAATACTCGTGGTGAAACTCTAGAGTTCCCGGTACTATCATCAATGAAGGAAGGTATGAGCCCAATCGAGTACTTCAACACCACTCACGGTTCACGAAAAGGACTGGCTGACACGGCGCTTCAGACCGCAAAGGCTGGGTACCTCACACGACGACTCTTTGTGGTAGCACAAGATGCGATTGTGACCGAAGAAAATTGCAAGACCAAGACGGGGACTAATATCAGTCGAGTATCTGCTTCAGGAATTGAAATTGCCTTTTCAAAAGCAATCAAAGGAAGAATATTGGCTGAAGACGCAGTTGACGCAAAAGGCAATGTGATCTTCAAAAAAGGGCACTTGCTATCCCGACGAGATGCGATTGCGGTAGAAGGTACCACCTGTGAATCAGTCGTAGTACGGTCACCAATGACCTGTAGGACGTTGCGTGGAGTATGTCAGCAATGTTACGGAATTGACCTGACTACCAACGCTCTGGTGGATATTGGAGAAGCAGTGGGAACAGTCGCCGCGCAAGCGATTGGTGAACCAGGAACTCAGTTGACGATGAACACCAAGCACGCCGGTGGAGCTGCATCAGCTGGTGGAGACGTAACCCAAGGTCTTCCTCGTGTAGAAGAAGTCTTTGAAAAACGACAACCAAAGATTCCTGCGATTGTGTGTAAATACACCGGAATAGTTACCGACGTACGAACTGACGGACGCGATCGAGTAATCGTGGTTTCTCCAGACATGACAGCAGAACAAGCTCCTAAGAAGAAAGATAATAATGAATATGCAGTTGACTACCGACGAACTCAGACAGTGTCAAAAGGAGACTCAGTAATAGCTGGACAGCTTTTGACTGACGGATCAGCTCTGCTGCCAGAACTCTTCAAGTTTGGTGGTCAAGAAGTTGCACAGGACTACATTATTTCTGAAGTAAACAAAATCTATGAGCTCCAAGGTGTAACAATCGCCCGCAAGCACATCGAACTCATCGTGAAGCAAATGATGTCACGAGTGAAAATTACTCACCGAGGAGAAAGTCGGTTTACGATTGGAGAAATAGTCGAAGAATGGATTGTGGTAGAGGAAAATATGAAGCTTAAGGCAGAAGGGAAAGAAGTGGCCAAGGGTGATCGCCTAATCATGGGTATTACTGAAACATCACTGTCACGAAAGAGCTTCCTTTCAGCTGCATCGTTCCAAAACACAACCAGAGTATTGATTAACGCCGCAGTGAAGGGGAGTAGCGACAATCTTGCTGGTTTGATGGAAAACGTCATTATCGGAAAACTTATCCCAGCCGGTTCGGGCTTCAAGGGAAGTAAGAAGTACGACATGATTAAAGAGCTTCAAGACAATCAAGCATAGTAGCTTGTAAAAGCAAAAGCAAAAAACGACACTGTGTGGTGTCGTTTTTTGCATGGTGTACTCAAAACTTAATAAGAAATAGTGAACACGCCCACCGCACCACCACCCTGAGACTCAGCGGTTTCGCGCCTTACAGGCACTGCAAATGCTTCGCTACAGGGTGGTGGTGCGGTGGGCTTGGCCAAGGTGATATATGAAAAGCCCCGCTGGTGTGCGGGGCTTTATGAGCAGATTTTAGTTCCAAATCAACCAGTGCCAGAGTCTCTGGAATAGACCGGGTTCTGGTCTTGTTGTAGTCACTCGTGTGAGTGTGGCCGTACTGGGTTTGAGTTTGATTTTTTCCTTAGAATCGCACCCCGGACAGATTGCAGGCTGTTCGACAACTGCATGAAAATCACTCCGAGTCGTGACTTGGTCTGGGTCGCTGCATGCAGCGACAGTCAACAGTGCGACCGAAGTCAAAATAAGAACATACTTCATGACAAAACTCCTCTTTGTTTGCCTGATTTCTATTTAGATATATTATACATATATTTATCAATATGTCAATATGTTTGCATTGATGAAAGTTGTTTTAAATCGCGAGCTTCGACTGGTGCTGCTGTCTGGTATATAATAATCTCAATATTATTTTGCATTGAAAAAGCCCCGCTGGATTGCGGGGCCTGGACGTTGTTTAGGGAGAAGATTGTGCCTGGGATTTTTGATGGTTGTGAATCGCCATCATCATTTCTGCCAGCATATCAGATCTCCGCGCGGCTGGCCTGGCTTCATAACGTGTTTTGATGCTCGCAAGTTTGGCTTTGAGCGTTGCATCTTCCACGTTATAGGTTGATATAGAAGGGAACACGACATCGGTATTGGTCGTTTTGGTCACAACACATTCATCATGTAGGGAGGGTACATATAGCTCCTCACACTCTTTTGATGTATTGCACCCAGCAAGGATAAGAGCACACAAGCAAAGAACATACTTCATGACAAAACTCCTCTTTCTTTGTCTGATTTCTATTTAGATATATTATACACATATTTATCAATATGTCAATATCGGCATTGCGAGAAAGTTGTTTTTAAGCGCGTGCTTAGACCCGTGCTACTGTGTGGTATAAAAATAATCTCAATGTTATTTTGCATTGAAAAAGCCCCGCTGGTGTGCGGGGCTTCGGGCTATTCTTTTCTTCAGTTACCAGTTGTGGGTAATTGAATGCGGGTGACCGTTGTCTCCATTTCTTGAAATTGCAGTCGACCCGGTCGACCCGTTGGTATGCCTAGCGGCTGCACATTTCTTATCAGTACAGACTGGAGCCGGTTGTACCGGGTTCTTTCGACGGTTGTGATCCTCGATCATCTGATACAATATCGCATCAACCATCATTGCCGCCTCGGCGCCGGTGAGTTGTTCCACATCCAGAGTGCACTCACCGTCCTTGTAGATTTCACGTTTTTTACATGAATCTGGTGTAAGAACTAGAGCAGTACCAGTGCTATTGCAATAGTGGCAGCAATAGCGGCGGCAAGAGCGTAAAAACGAAGAACATACTTCATGACAAAACTCCTCTTTGTCCAATTTCTATTTAGATATATTATACACATATTTATCAATATGTCAATATATCTACATTGATGAAAGTTGTTTTAATCTGAGTGCAGCATATTGTTGAATGACTGCAGGTTCGAGCGTTGGTTTGCCGCGATATGCACCCCGCTCGTCTGTTTATGCATAAAGCGGTATACTAGGGCCACTATGAGTGATGCTGTCCGACAGATTAAAGATAAATTGAATATTCTTGATGTGATTTCACCATATGTGGAACTACATAAAGCCGGTAAAAACTACAAAGGTAAGTCACCGTTTGCGGCCGAGAAGACACCGTCTTTTTATGTGTCGCCTGACCGGGGAATGTATTATTGTTTTTCTACTTCTCAAGGTGGCGATATTTTTAATTTCATCCAAGCGATGGAAGGAGTGGATTTCAAAGAATCACTCAAGATGCTGGCGGTCAAGGCGGGAGTGGAGCTGGTGCCGGAAGATCCGAAAAAGAAAAGTGAGCGCGAACGGTTATTTGCTGTGCTTGAAGCCGCCACTGTGTTCTTTTCTGATGAGCTCGAAAAAGAGACTGAGGCCACGGAGTATTTGCTAAACCGAGGGGTGAAATCTGAGACGATAGCTAAGTGGCGTATTGGTTACGCGCCAGGTCCACCCAAGCATGGCTGGAGAGAAGCTAAAGACCACCTTGAGTCGCTCGGTTATACCCGCGACGAGCTTCTGAAAGGAGGCATCATCAAAACCACCGACGCAGGCAAAGAACCTTTTGATGTCTTCCGAGATCGTATTGTATTTCCGATGGCTGAACCGGGCGGAAAGATGGTGGCATTCTCGGGGAGAATACTACATCCCGACGACAAGGCTCCCAAGTACGTAAACTCTCCAGAGACCGATTTGTACAAAAAATCCGACTTGCTCTACGGCTACGACAAGGCCAAGACCGGTATTCGCAATCTCAATTTCTCATTGATAGTTGAAGGGCAGTTTGATGTAGTAATGTGCCACCAAGCTGGGTACAGCAATACCGTGGCGGTGTCTGGAACAGCGCTTACTCTGCATCATGTACAGCTCTTAGAGAGAATGTCAGACAAAGTCGTGCTGGCGCTCGATGCAGACAAAGCGGGTATCAGCGCCATGAAAAAAGGTGCACAGCTGATGCTGGGCCGGGGTCTGGACGTGAAAGTAGCCGAGTTGCCCTTGGGGAAAGATCCGGCTGATTTGATTCAAGTCAATCCAGTAGATTTTAAGCATATTATCGGTAAGTCAGTGCATGTCATTGAGTTTTTCCTCCATGTTATAAAGCGCGAAGTAACAGATGAGCGGTCGTTTAAACTGAAGGTGCGAGAGGAAGTGCTACCATTTATTTTATTGTTACCGAGCCGAATCGATCAGGAACATTTTGTGGGGAAGGTGGCTGAATATATACATTCAACCACAGAAGCCATTCGCTATGAGCTTGATAGACTCAGGGAAGACAGAAAAAACGCCCCTAGTGGCTTTAGTGAAGCGGTAAAAGAGACTGTGCCTGAAGTATCAAATAACACCAATAGTTTAATCAACGCGCGGACTTTTTTGCTAGCTGCGTTGGAGGTGGTGCCAGAAGACTTACGGTCGAAAGTATTGCCGCACCTTGAGGCAATCGATACCAGTGAATTTGAAGCTATTTCAGAATCAGATTTTGCGGGAGTAGTATTTGCACTCGAACAACAATTCGCCCACTTACCGAAGCTCGCACTACAAGAGGAGTTGGTTGCAAAACTAAACCAGTTGAAGCTCGGAATGATTCGAAAATCTATGACTCAAGCCAGAAAACAGCTGCATGAGATAGAACAGTCTGGGAATGACGATGACTTGGCGGAGGTGATGCAGATGTTGGCACAGCACGAAAAGCAGCTTAGAGAACCAAAGATTGGCGTCGACATTTTTACATAGATTTCCGATACGTTGTTGTGCAGTGTGGCTCAAGTGGTTCGCGAGACATGAGGCTGGATTGGAGTGTTTTTGGTAAAAGTTAGGTAAAGCATATTTTATGGACACATAAACTTTTTGGGGTAAAATGACTAGACATTTCAGCGGTTTTCTGTATAGTGGGGAGCATTATGGCTAACCAAAAAGCCTCAAAAAAAGTCGCAAAAAAAGCGGTCAAAAAAACCGTTCCACAAACCAAAAAAACGACCATCAAAAAAGCTCCTACAAAAAAAGCTTCGGTCACAAAAAAAGTAGTAAAGAAAGTAGCAGTAACGGCAGATGCGGGCAAAACCCCAGCTGTTGCAGTAGATACCAGTAAGCCAAAAAGTAAAACCGCAAAAGAACTGAAGCGAACCGCCAACCGTGAAGCTGTTTCTGCAGCTGCAAAAGCTGCAAAGAAAGCCAAGTTGCCGTTGGTAACAAAAAAAGAAGTAAAACCGCAAAAGCTTACCAAGAGTGAGAAGATGCTGGAAGCAAAGTCAAAAGTACTGATGAAGCTCGGAAAAGAACGTGGTTACGTGACCTATGATGAACTACTCCGCTCATTTCCAGAAATTGAAAAGAACGTAGAGTTTCTTGATACTCTGTACGAAAATTTTTCGATAGCCGGTATCGACGTCTTGCAAAGTGGCGGTATGCTTGGTGATGATCCAAGTGTTGAGGTCATAGCACAGAAAAACGCTTTTAAGCGTAGTGATAGCGGGTACGATTCGATTCAAATGTATTTACGTGAGATTGGACAGTATCCATTGCTCAATGCTCATGAAGAACGAGTGCTCGCCAAGCGCATCGTCGATGGGGATGATGAGGCTCGCAATCTACTCGCACGTGCAAACTTACGACTGGTAGTTTCGATTGCCAAGAAGTACGTTGGTCGTTCTCCAGATTTAACGCTACTCGATTTAATCCAAGAAGGTAATCTTGGCCTCTTCAAGGCGGTTGATAAGTTTGACTTTACTAAGGGATTCAAATTCTCTACGTACGCAACGTGGTGGATTAGACAAGCTATCACCCGTGCCCTTGCCGATCAGTCTCGAACCATTCGTATCCCTGTACACATGGTTGAGACAATGGCAAAATACAAGCAAGTCTCACGACGTTTGGCTCAAGATCTGGGTCGTGATCCTATGCCAGAAGAGATTGCTACTGAGATGAATGTGGAGGTAGAAAAGGTATATCAAATTGAGAAAATTAGCCAAGACACGATCTCACTAGAGCTCCCTGTGGGTGATGATGATGATCGTTCGCGACTGTCAGATTTTGTCTCAGACGACAAAATCACTTCTCCTGACCAGGAAGTGGCTCACAGTATCTTGACTGACCAGATTACCGAAATCCTCGACACTCTCTCAGACAAAGAACGAAAAATTCTTGAGATGCGACATGGGCTCCTGGATGGTACGTATCATACACTGGAAGAGGTGGGAAGAGAGTTTGGCGTCACTCGTGAACGAATTCGTCAGATTGAAGCCAAGGCTTTGGAAAAGATTCGACAGCACGAGAAGGCAAGGAGACTGAAATCATACTAACGTATCATTTCATACAACATATTCTCCCAAGACAGGTCGAATCTGTTGACTCCTTCCATAATTCAGCATCGTCGGTCTACGACCTCAGTGCTTCATTGAGCAAGGAGACTGAAATCATACTAACGTATCATTTCATACAACATATTCTCCCAAGACAGGTCGAATCTGTTGACTCCTTCCATAATTCAGCATCGTCGGTCTACGACCTCAGTGCTTCATTGAGCAA
>Ga0306912_1000592_pt1 | contig 20523 bp, 20 predicted proteins | sample AntRauFillE10628_FD_190443 | JGI IMG/M metagenome (GOLD analysis project Ga0306912, IMG submission 190443) | Saline lake microbial communities from Rauer Islands, Antarctica - Metagenome Filla E10 #628 (v2) (version 2) | ecosystem: Environmental > Aquatic > Non-marine Saline and Alkaline >... | reverse complement strand
AAAAATAAGTTTTTTATGTAGCCGAAGCCCTTAGGCTTTGGGGTGCGCTTCGAACTGTCGGACCGTCTAGACCAAAAGCGAAGGCTTTCGGCTACAGGCGTGTGCGGGCCAAAAGCTAAGGCTTTCGGCTACGGGCGTGAATCGAAACGTGGAAACTTATTTGAATGGATACTAATCCCGCTCGCTCTCCGTCAGTTTCAATCCGAGTCGATCTTCATACCAATCGATGGTTGCGAGGCGCGACTGATTCAAAGCAAGCGCGTTTTCGAGAATTTCTACTTTGCTCGGCTCTGGATCTTTTCGATTCGTCTTAATGGCTATTGCTTCCCGAGCCGATTCCAACTGCTGCTCATAGGGCATAAAGGAAAAAAAACTGTCCGAGCGCTGCTCATAAAAAAACTCTCCAGAGTCATTTTTGAGGTATAACTGGGACTCATCGTAAGCGATCAGCTCTCCGGAGTCCTCATCATTGAATGCATCATCCGCACCAATCTCCGGCAGTTCAGGCCATTCAGTAAAAACCTCCTCCATCACCTGCCGCTTCGTCCGGTCACTGAGCATGCTGGATCGAACTCGAAAGTAGCCAGCCTCCCCGCGTTTGACGATAAGATCTTTGCCATCGATGAGGAGCACCTGCCCTGCAATGCTTTGCCCGGACTTGTTTTCGATGCTTATCTCGCCGGTCAGGGCGTGGTCACGGCTCACTTCTTCGAGCACAGCCTCCATTTCGTCGATCAAACGCAGCATCTCTCTGAGTTCATCCATTTGTGGCGCCAGCTGGTCACGAAGATCCCGACCTTTCGCCCGGATTTCCTCGGCACTGATTAGCTTATCATCCAGTGCGCTACGTCTGTCCTTTATTTCCATCATGGACTCAGCCTCACTCAAATATCCCTGCAGACTGGCATGATTTAAAACAAATCTATTACGAAGTGCCGCCCATACCGCCGGATCGTCCAAGCCATGCTTCTCGCACAAGCGCGAAAACTCTGGGTGCTTCTTGAGTTTAACAATTAGATCCGAAAATCCCCCAACTGGATTCTTAAGATTCTCCACCAGCGTTATATCGCTCAAGCCGGGACTCTGCTCCGATTCTTCACCGTCCGCTACAGCTCCGGCTAAACACGTTATAAGGAGCAAAGACGAAGCCAAGCGAGGGAACCTAAAGAATAGCCAGAACCGGAACACATTCATAATGACTAAGTCAACAAGTGCCTCGCCTTCCGGTCAATGCATTTTAGACTACATCTTTTTCTTCACGAAGTTGATCAACTGCTTGGCCACTGGGATGCGCTGATAAACGATATCTGTGGGATCCCAGTAGTCTTGGTGAAAAATGACCTGCCCCTCCGAATTGAAGCGCATGTGGGTCATTCCGATGGACTCTTCCCAAGTGCCTTCGGGCGTCTTCTTAAAATCAAGCCGCATGATCCAATCGATATAAAATTCATCCCCGGAACGTATCACCCTCCGAAAATCGAATTCTGCTGCCGTCAAGGCGCTTAGGCCGTGCACAAAATAATCACGAATCTCATCTGCGCTATCAAAACGTTTAAATGCGTCTCGAAAATAGACTTTATCCGCATAGGCTTTAGCCACGTTCTCTTGCAGGTATTCTTTGTTATAGTTGCCAAAAATTGCCTCGACCCGCTGAAGCATTTCAGACTCTTTCGGACTCCCCTCTGCGGGGATGCTGTGCCGGGTAGGATCGGTCCATTTCAATGCCGCCTGGTAGTCCGAATCGGGGATTGTTTGCGAATGTATCATTTTATTATCTTGGGTCATGCAGCCTATCAATAGGGCTAATGCGATAAAGAGAGTTGCGATTAAAGATGCGCGCATCATTTTCATATACATTAAGCGACCAAACCCTCGAAAACTTACAATGCATATCATGTAAGTTCACTTGAAAACTGGCGTTGATTCACAAATATGAGTATAGCGATCAAACTTGCCGAACGAGCAATCCTCCCGGACGGGGCAATCCGTAGGGGTATTCGTAAACTTTTGGCCGAGCGCCTCGACTCCCTCAAAGACTCGCAAAAATCTGATACGGTATGGGTCGGGGAGCTATCAACTAAGGCATTGGCCGAGCAAACCGACGCAGCTAACGAGCAGCACTATGAAATCCCGGCTCAATATTTCCAAACCGTTCTGGGGAAACATCTCAAATACAGCTGTGGCTACTGGCCGGACGGTGTTGGCACACTGGATGCATCGGAAGCGGCAATGCTGGAACTCAGTTGCGAGCGCGCACAGCTCGTGAATGGGCAAAAGATCCTGGAACTTGGCTGTGGCTGGGGCTCCCTCAGCCTCTGGATAGCGGCGCATTACCCCGAGAGTGACATCACCTCGGTGAGCAATTCGCACTCGCAACGTGTCTATATCGAACAGCAGGCCCGCGAACGCGGGCTGAACAACCTCCAGGTGATCACCTGCGACATCAACGACTTTCAGCCGGAGGGCCAGTTTGACCGGGTCGTATCGGTGGAGATGTTCGAACATGTCCGCAATCACCGGAAGTTGTTTGGGCGCATCGAGGAATGGCTCAAGCAGGGCGGGAAATGTTTCGTCCACATCTTCAGTCATCATCAAGCAACCTATTTGTTCGAAGCTCGAACCGCGAAAGACTGGATGACGCGCTACTTCTTCAGCGGGGGCATTATGCCTTCCTCCAATCTCCTGATTGCTGCATCCGAGGGGCTTCTTCAGTGCGAAGAGAAATGGCTGGTAAACGGCAATCACTACAGCAAGACCCTCGAAGCCTGGCTGGAGCAACAGGACGCGCATCGCGAATCTGTCTTGCAGACCTTTCGTGAATGTTACGGCAAAGATGCCAAACTCTGGTTCCAGCGTTGGCGTATTTTTTATATGGCCTGCTCGGAGTTATTTGCTTATAACGGAGGGAAAGAATGGCCCGTCATGCACTACCGTTTCGTCAAAGCTTAAGATGAACGCCTCCCCCCATCGCAGGAAGATCGCAGTCGTGGGCTGCGGCGTGGCCGGACTCACGGCCGCATGGCTGTTGAGCCGCAAGCACGAGGTGCACCTCTTTGAAAAGAACGGCTATCTCGGTGGACACACCCGCACCTTGAAAATCGAAAGCGGTCCCGATGCCGGACTGGCTGTCGATACCGGGTTCATCGTCATGAACCACCGGAATTACCCCTTGTTCACAAAAGTGCTGGAACAGCTCGGGGTGGAACTGGCCGATAGCTCGATGACCTTCAGTTTCCACGACAGCGCTTCCGGCTATGGTTATTCAGGTAACACGCTGGGCACGCTCTTCCCAAAGCTCAGCTATTACTTCATGCCGAAGCACCTGGGCCTAGTCCGGGATCTCGCGCGGTTCGCGCGAATTGGCTACCGCGACCTGCAATCCGGCACCCTCGAAGGTAAAACCCTGGCCGAGTATTTTGCCACGCGGCGCTTCGGCCACAACTTTCTGGAGAGCTACTTCTATCCCATGGGAGCCGCCATCTGGTCATCGCCAGTGGAGGAGATGCAACACTTCCCGGCCCAGCCCTACCTCCATTTCCTGGAAAACCATGGTCTGCTGCGGCTGACTAATCGCCCGCAGTGGAGATATGTTCAAGGCGGCAGTCGCACCTACGTCGAAGCCATGCTGAAGGATTTTGATCAACCGGCCAATCTAAATGCGGCGCCGCAAGGCATCCGTCGCTTGCCCGACGGAGTCATCATCCGCAGCGGCGATGGGGAGGATCTGAAATTTGACCACGTCGTGATCGGTGCCCATGCCGACGAAGCGCTGAAGCTCCTGGAGGATCCGGACAAGGAGGAACAGGCCAACCTCTCGCCCTGGCGCTACCAACCCAATGAGGTCGTCCTGCACACCAGCAAAAGCCACCTCCCCCCCGATCCGAGGCAATGGTCCTCCTGGAATTTTATGCGCGAGCCGGAAGACGGCGGCAAGCGGCCCGTCCGGGTCAGCTACTACATGAACCGCTTGCAGGCGCTCCAAACAACCGAGAACTACATCGTGACCTTGAATGCCGGTTCCTCGATCCCGGAGGAGACGATCATCAACCGCACCACCCTAACTCATCCGCTCTACTCAAAGGAGGCACTCGCCACCCAATCGCGTCTGTATCGGATAAATGGAGCTAGAAACACCTGGTTCTGCGGCAGTTACTTCGGCTATGGCTTTCACGAAGATGCGGTTCGCTCTGCGGTCGAAGTCGCGAAGTGCTTTGGCATCGACCTATGATCGAGCACTCAAAGATCTACCGCGGCGAAGTCACGCACGAGCGGATCGGGCCGACCCGCCACGCCTTCGCCTACCCGATGACCTTTTTCGGATTTGATTTAAGCGAGTTGAAGGCCATCGAGCAATCGGCCCCGCTCTTCGGGCACAACCAAAGCCGACCACTACGGCTCAGCGACAACGACTACCTGCGTGGCACGAGGCAGCCCATCCACCTACAACTGGAGGAATTTTTGCCACCCGAAAAGACGGGCCAGCGCACCGTGCTCATCAGTTCGCCGAGATATTTCGGCTACGCCTTCAACCCGGTCAATTTCTATCTGCGCATGCAAGGCGAGGATCTCGTCAGCGCCGTGGCCGAGGTCAACAATACCTTCGGCGACCGTCATATCTACCCGCTCCGGGACTTGCAGCCGGAAGGGCGCTCAAAATGGTCGGCCCGTTGCGCGAAAGACTTCCATGTCTCCCCCTTCAACGATAGGACCGGCGAATACCACTTCACCTTTCGCATCGAAGAAGATGAAATATTTCTCGGCGTGGACCTCTGGAGAGACGAAGCCTGCGTCATGAAAACATGGATACAGGGAAAAGGCCTGCCGCTGAGCAATCACCAGATCACGCGGCACGCCCTGCTCCATCCCTTCGATACCGCCGTCAACAGTATGCCACGCATCCTCTGGCAGGCTGCTGTGCTCTACTACCGAAAGAAGATGCCGCTCTATCAGCGGCCCGACCCGGACTCCGCCAATACGGTGATTGACCGTGACCAGCCGGAAGAGGATCGGGACGTCGTTTAACTCACGGCTTCGACCCAAATCCGGGACTCTCCAGGACTGCGCTAATCGAGGGCGGCAAGCACTTCGTAAGCACAAAAAACAGCGTAACAACAACCATATACAAACGTTCGCTGAAGCTTCACGCTACGTAGTGCGTCGGCGTTAGCTTTGGATAAAATCCAAGAGGTTACCTGGATGGACCCATTGGGTCGTGGCCTCAGGATAGGCTTGAGTGAAGGATTTCGGGAAACGGCCTATTGATTCTTTTCGTTTGATCTCGGCAGCCAGCAGCCCGATCTCGCTCTCCTCGACATAATAATGAGCATCTTCTTGGTGCCGAACCATCCAGCTCACGCTGGACGCTAAGATAATGGCTCGACCCCTCCCCTCGACGCACTCTAGCTTAACCCCATGAATAAACTAAACCGCTACCTGGATGCCGCCGTCCTGAAACCGGAAATGACTCAGGACGAAGCCGCCGAGGCCATTCGTGCCTGTATTGCTCTGGAGACCTTCAGCGTCTGCGTGCGCCCCTGCGATATCGCACTGGCTCAATCACTCTGCGAGGGCAGCCGGACCAAGGTCTGCGTGGTGCTGGGCTTCCCCCACGGCGACCAACTCTCTGCCAGCAAAGCCGACGAGGCCGCCCGCTACATCGGGATGGGAGTGGACGAGATCGACATGGTCGCCAATTACGGATGGGTCAAATCCGGGGACTGGAACGCAGTGCGCACGGATATCGCGGGCGTTGCCGCACAAACCAACGCGACCGGGATACTACTGAAAGTTATTTTTGAGACCGCGCACCTCAATCCGGAACAGATCACAAAACTGACTGAAGTCTGCATCGAAGCCGGGGCCGACTACGTCAAAACCTCAACCGGATTCAACGGCGAGGGCGCAAAAGAACCGGATGTTCAACTGATGCTCAAAACCGCCGATGGCCGGGCCAAGGTCAAGCCCTCCGGTGGCATCCGCGACGCTGCCAGCGCACAGCATTTCATCGATCTGGGAGCGTCGCGCCTGGGTGTCGGCTGGAGTTCCTGCGCCGCGATCTGCCAAGGCAGTGAAGCTTCTGGCAGTGGGTATTAGAGGAGTTGCCAATAAGTTTTTCCCATGCAGCCGAAGGGCCAAAAGCTAACCCAAGTTTCTTATGGCACGCCGCGAGGGTGCTAAAATAGTGGGTCTGGTGCTCAAAGGCACTACAAATAGCCAAATCCGATTAGTTTTTACTGCAAGTCAACGACTTACATAGCATAAATCTGATTAGAAATCGTCTTTTAGCTTAGTTATGAGAAACACAGGTTCATAAATTACTCAGGGTATTTAAAGCACTATGAATGTAATGAATCGGGGGCGAGATTCGATACCGCTTTAAGTGCCTGATTATCAGTGGCTGACCTCTGTTTCCTGGCCTCTAACTTCTGAATTTAAGTTCAAAGAAACCAAGCCGATCACGTCACCCAGACCAACTCCTGCAACTCATTCAGCATCGGTGCTACCATCGACCCACCCACGAAGCCTAAGCGCCGCAGCGTATAGTCCTTCATCGCTTTTCTTACCGAAATAATGCACTGCCCATCCTCCATAACATAGTCCATTTCCAAAGCGCGCTTTTTGCCCGCGTCCAGATCCGGATTCGGGCGCAGCTGCAGATCGACGCTCTCGATCCAATCATTGTCGACACGATCCATAAATAGACTCGGTTCCGCACGGCCCACCGATTCAAAACGGCCGATCACGAAATCAAAAAATTGCTCTTTGCCATGGCAAAAGGCTCTCACATGCCAGCGAAGCCCATCGTAGCCAAACGACCGCGGGCTCATTCGCCGACGCACAGACGCTCCAGATCGAATCGACCAATAACTCACTTCCACGCTTTCGCTCCGATAAGCCGCCAGCGATAGCTTCCGAAAAATCGCGAGATTCGCGGTGCGTTGCGGCCGACTCATCCCAAGGATAAACTCCCCGCCCTGCTCCCCCTTCATCATCGCGTTCGCCATATCGCCCATCGCTTCTCCGAAGTCCGCGTCCTTCAAAACCGTCCGCATCCGAGCCGAGGCCACATAGCACTTCTGCCGCACATCATAGGCACAAGCCCCCGGATTCATTGTCGTGTAGGCCACCAGATCCTTCGTCGCCTGCGGCAGCGAGATCCCGAAATGCTCGCACAAATCTTTCCGGTTAATCGCCCCCCGCCAAAACAAGACCCGCTCCACAAAAATAAGCCGCTGCTGTTCGCTCCAGGCACTGATAATTTTTAAACTATTCATATTTATTAAGAGCAGTAAACATATGACCACAGGTAATGCAAGATTCAAAATAGACACAAATACTTTATATGACCATCTTTATTTAAATTGCTATTTTAGTTTAACAAGACAGCTCACTTTGCGCTCGATAGAGGACATGCCCAACGAAACTTCCACCACCCACTCTGCCGATCCACGCAGTTTCCTCGGGTGCCAGGGAGCGGGCTTTGCAATCATATCTCCACAAAGCCAGTGTCGCTGCAAACGACATAAACGTAGCAGGGTTGACTTGTCGCCCTGCGCTGAGCCCAAGTCACTGCAGAGACCTTGCCAACGCGCTGGGCGGCAGAGCCAACCCATCTACGGCAAATCAGCTACAGGCCGCGAGCATCCAGCTTTCCAATGGCTCACAGATTATAGTTGTATAGAAGAACGCGCTACTTCCGGGGAGACCGCGAATTCGTCACCACTGGTGACGAACTCTGCAAGCAAGCCGAGCCTCCCTCACCACAGAAACATCGACTGGAGTCGCCCAGCAACGGCGATCACCCCTAAAAATTTAGCTCGTGCTCAAGGTCAGACAATTGATAAGGGCGATCAACCGAGCGCTCGACGAGCACTTTTTCAAAATCCCCGCGCCGCATTCCAGCAAACGCCGCCGCACGCCCCACAGCCAAAAGCCCGCACTGATAATAATGCACAGCCAAATCGCAGCGAACCCGCGCCTCAGCCTGAGCCGAGTCGGCTCCCAGCGCATTCGCCAGATCATCAGGAATTTCAAAAACCACCTTCATACTGTCATAAATTAATAGCGGAAGCAAAAGATCATTTATCCGAAGCTAATTCTACTTCGCAGTCGTCCTCAGTTAGCTTCGCATATAATGCGTCGAGACGACCGTTGCTCGCATCCCGAGCCAACTCAGTGTCCCGACAATTCTGGATCCGAGCGTCCAGCCACTTTGTCAAGGGTTGGAAGTCCGCAGGCTCCAAAGCTTCGATGCCCGACTTGATCTGCTCCAATGTTTGCACAAAAAACAAAGAACCTATTTCACATGCATTGACAAGCTTCTGTCGCAGAATCGGCGATCTTAGTCATTTTACATCGCTGAAGTGGTTGCCTGCCATTTGGCCAAAAAAATCAAAACTCTAACCGATTAATGTCGAACAAGCCTCGTCGTAACGATTCAATTAGAAGGTCCCTTTTTACCTATGACTTACTCCGAATTCTTTAAAAAAGCCACAGACCGCGACCATCCGCCTTACGGTTGGCAGGAGCGCCTGGCAACTAGCGAGGCGTGCGAATCTCGACTCATCGACATTCCCACCGGCCTAGGCAAAACCGCTGGGGTGATCCTCGCTTGGCTCTGGAATCGACTGAAAGTCGAAGACGGTCAAGAATCATCTTGGCCGCGCCGCTTAGTTTACTGTTTGCCCATGCGCACCTTGGTCGAGCAGACCGAGGGCGAAGCGGATAAATGGATTCAAAATCTGTGGAAAGCTCGCGATTCGCTTGGACTCTCCCAAACCGCGATTGAAGAGCTTCGCTGGCTCAGTGGCAACGGCGACCCCCAAAAGGCCCACAGCCCCATCGTTCTCATGGGCGGCGAAGACATCTCCAAAGATAAACGCGAATGGGATCTCTATCCGGAAAAGCCCGCGATCCTGATTGGCACGCAAGACATGCTCCTCTCCCGCGCCCTCAATCGCGGCTACGGTATGTCCCGCTACCGCTGGCCGATGCACTTCGCCCTGCTCAACAACGACGCCCTCTGGATCATGGATGAAGTCCAGTTGATGGGAGCGGGGCTCGCCTCGACGACCCAGATGGAAGGTTTCAGAACTGAGCTAAGCTTAGGTTCAGTCCACTGCATGAGTTGGTGGATGAGTGCGACTATTCGCCCCGATTGGCTTAAGACAGTTGATTGCCCCTCGGACTTACTGACAACGGAACCGCTCGCCCTTTCGACCTCGGAAAAGGAGCAGGGTCGAGTCCTCGCACTCCGCGAGGCTCCAAAAACTTTACTATCGTCTGATGTTTCTTCGGGATCCAAAAATGTAAAGGCAATCGCTAAACTGATTGCTGAAAATCACAAAGATGTGGGTCTCAATCTCGTCGTGGTCAACACAGTTAAACGAGCACGTGCGTTACACGCCGAACTAGTTAAAAGCTCGCCGAGCGATGCTGACAGACCAATTTTATTGCACTCTCAGTTTCTACCCCAGGACCGCCTTCGCGTTTTGGATGCGATTCGCTCCGCCAGCCCCGGAACTATTGTCGTCAGCACTCAAGTGATCGAAGCAGGAGTCGATCTATCCGCACACACGCTATTCACAGAGCTCGCTCCCTGGTCTTCGCTCGTGCAACGGTTTGGGCGCTGCAATCGCTGGTTAATTGATGGGCAGCCTCATTTTTCGGATGCTCACATCTTTTGGTTCGATCTCGATCCAGATAAAGAAGCCCTACCCTACGAATCCGAGCAGTTGATAGAAGCGCGCAATCGACTCACAGAACTGACTAATGCTTCAATCAAAAATCTGGAATCGATCCAGTCCCCAGATGCAGATCGCCCGAGCTATCGCCATGTCATTCGGAAGAAAGACCTAGTCGATCTTTTCGATACCACGCAAGACCTCGCCGGGGCTGATATCGATATTGATCGCTTCATTCGCGACGCTAACGAGAGCAACGTTCAGGTGTTTTGGCGAAGCTGGGAAGGCGGTCCGGAGAAAGAACCAAGCGCCGATAAATCAGGAAAGACGGTTCCAGTCACCCCACCACAGAGAGAAGAACTGTGCTCCACCGGAATTGGCGATTTGAAAACTTTCCTCAAGAAGCAAGGAACCGCTTGGCGCTGGGACTATCTGGAGAACAGATGGCAAAAAGCCGATAGTATTTATCCTGGCCAAACATATCTACTGCACCGATCCCAAGGAGGCTACGGCGGAGCAGCTACTCAAGCCGTTACTTTGCCCACTGGTTGGACCGGCGACGGGAAAGACAAACCACTATTTCCCATTTCTACTCCAATTCTGACGCGCCCCCTCAAGCATCCTTCGAATGAGGCAGACGAAGCCTCGGAATGCGACCAATGGCAAACGCTGGCCCAGCATACGGATGTAGTCTGTGATAGCCTCGAAGAAATCCTTCTGGCACTAGAAGATTCCCTACCTGTGCTTTCGGATCTACTTGAATTACCCCTGTTAGTGGTCTTAAAGGCAGTGACGCGATGGCACGACTGGGGCAAGAGCCATGATGCGTTTCAAGCCAAGTTGGATTCTGATGCAATCTCCCAAGCCAATGTAGCGATGCCTGTCGCCAAAGCACCGGAACGCGCTTGGCGGAAAGGTCGACTTCCGAACAGACCGAAAGACGAAAAAGATGCCCGCCGAAAGCATTTTCGTCACGAAATGGCTTCCGCGCTCGGCGTCCTCATTGCTGACTCAGGCTTTCCGCTGACTCATCCGACAGACCGCGATCTTGCCGCTTACCTCATCGCTGCCCATCATGGTAAAGTGCGCCTGTCGATTCGATCTCTGCCAGACGAATGGCACCCTCCGAGTCAGCAGCAAAGATTCGCTCGTGGCATCTGGGACGGCGATGAACTGCCGACAGTAGACCTTGGCTGCGGTCACCTGAGTGAAAAGGTCTCACTCTCGCTTGAACCCATGGAATTAGGCCTTTGCGAACTCCCCCCTTTCGCCGGACAGCCATCATGGGCAGAACGGATGCTCGACCTGCGAGACGCAGTTGGGCTCTTCGCCCTCGCCTACCTCGAAACCCTTATTAGAGCCGCCGATGGCCGTGGTTCCGCTAAAAACACCAGCGATTTGACTGCCGTTAACGAAGATCAAGGACACTACAGTTCTTCCCCGTCGCTCACAGAGAGCCAAATAGCCCTGGCGCAGGCCATCGCCGACGAGGGACTCGCCATCCAAGACCGCTTCCGCCCCGAACCTCTCTACAAAATGACAGGAAAGGGTCACTATGAAAGTCGCACGGTCGAGGATATTCAAGCCGCCCGCAAAAACCAAGGAGGTGAAAAATGAAGAAACGTTGGCTAGAAACAGTCACATGGGGAATCGTCGAGGAGACCAACCGCTTACTTTGCATACCCAACAAAGCCTTTCACGGTTCAACAAGCGACGGTCATGGTCCAACGAAGAGCCTGTGGTCTGCACACTACAGGAATGAAATGCACCTAATCGAAGCCATCGAACTCTGCCGCCGATGCCACCGACTCGCTCCTTTCTGTAACTACAACGGTAACACGTTCACCGCAATCATGCGCCAGCAACTCGCAACGATCCAACTCCCGAGCGATCAAATCGCCCTTCTACGAAGCTTGGCCGGTCACGTTATCGCAGGGGTTGCGACTCCTGAAGAGGAAGCCGATCTGCGAAAAACTATCCAACAACTTTTCCCCAACCAGCAATCATGAATGCAATCCAACTTACTGGCTGCACCCCAGAACCCCTAATGGGCTACCTGAAAGCCCTCGGTGTGTTTCGCCTCATTTCCGAACAAAAAGAACCAAGTTGCCGCGCTTCTTGGAAAAGTGGAAGCCTCGTGCTTCATACGACACTCTCTGAAGAGGAATTGATCAAGTTTTTCGTCGAGGAATATGAGCCCAGTCCAATTGCAGTGCCTTGGTCAGGTAACGATTTTTTCGGTGTAAAATTAGACGGAAGAATCATCAAGCATAAGAAAACGCCCACTGGCCAAAATGTGATCGAAGCGTTTCTGCAAAATAAATCGAAAAGAATTGAAAACTACCGGCAGGCGTTAAGGGCTTGCATCGAAGGACTTGAGACAGTCGGGATATCAAAAAAAGACCAAATGACGAAGGGAAAGCCGGCCTTTCTCACACACCTCAGATCAATCTCTCAGGAAGGATTTAATTCTTGGATTGATGCTGCCAGTGCCATGCCCAACGACGAATTGAAACTAAATACTCTCTTGGGCAGCGGTGGAGGTAGTGATGGAAATACTCATTACTCGGATAATTTCATGCAAAATCTCTGGGACGTTCTACCTGAATTCGATGAGCAAAAAGACGTAAAAGATCCCAATTTCTTGGCCGAAGCTGCGTTAGATTCGACAAGGCTGCTTTCTGACGCGATTTTTAATACATCGTCCGGGAGACTTATTAAAGGCAGAACCTCATCACTCTACAACTCAGGAGCAATTGGTGGACCGAATGCTGGCCAAGGCTTTGAGAGGAAATCTCAGGCGAATCCTTGGGACTTCATTTTGACGCTTGAGGGAACCATTACCTTTGCTGGTTCCGTTAGCCGAAAAAACATGCACACTAAATCTCACGCCGTATTCCCATTTCAGACTCGTGCGAGCGCGACGAATAGCGACTCTCTCGGTGACAAAGAAAACGCTGGTCAAGAAATTTGGCTTCCCTTGTGGAACCGGAAGTGCAGTTTCCGAGAACTCAAGGTTTTACTGGCAGAGGGTCGTTCAGACTGGCGAGGGAGCCAATCGGAAAGAGGAGTTGATTTCGCAAAAGCAGTTGCATCAATTGGGGTTGATCGAGGAATAAAAAGTTTCGCGCGCTATGGTATCGTAAAAGGACGTGTTGGTGGCGATAACTACAATACAGCTGCCTATCTAGGCGGCTTCGAAGTTACCTCCCAAGAGAGTGTTCATCTATTGCAAGATGCCGACATCTGGGTCGAGCATTACCGACGCGCTATCGACGAGAACACTTCGAAGCGCTTTGTCTCCGCATTACGTAAAATCGATTCTTCAATTTTTGACTACTGTCGCTTCGGCTCAGTCGAACGTTTTCAAAATATTTTGAAGGCACTCGGTAAAGCGGAACGCGAACTGACAACTGGTCATAGGTTCCGCGAACGAGGTCGGCCTCCGCTTCGGCCCCTCAAGAATCTGCGTTCCGATTGGGTGGCCGCCGCTGACGATGGCTCAATGGAATTCGAAATTGCCGTAGCCTTAGCGGGTATCAAAGATGCATCCCCAAAACTACCCGGCCTGCGCGCAAATATGGAGTCAGTGGCCTACAATAAAAAAGGGCATTTGGACTGGAGCGATGGGGATAAATTTCACGTCTGGAAACGCGGCGACTTGTGCTCAAACTTAACCGCTGCCCTCGAACGCCGAATTCTTGACGCAAAGAGACTCAACCTCGACTGCTTGCCCATTGCGTCAACCCGGTCTGTTAGTAGGGCTGCCATAGCCGCTTTTATTGCCAACTCCCTCGAAGACGAAAAAATCGAAGACCTGCTTTGGGGATTGATCTGCTGTAAATCCATCCCATGGGGGACGAGAGCCTCCGAAGTCCCGCAAGCAGACGAAGGCTTCGAGCATCCCTTGCCACGCTGCTACCCTATCCTGAAGGCCACACTGTCTGGATTGGACGAATCGTTCCCCACCCCAGCCACTTTTGACTTAGAACGGACTGAAGTTTTTGAAAAGCTTAAAGCGGTGAAGTCTGAGGGTCGTCTTATTCAATTGCTTCGCGCAGAACGTCTCGGCGAAGCCTGTCAACTCGCCGCCCGTCGGCTGCGTAATAGCGGTCTGAGACCGGTCGAAATAAATTGGAAAGCAGAAACCTACGGCGGCGACGCCACCCCGAAACGGCTGCTCGCCTCACTCCTCCTACCAGTCAACGGCTGGCAAATGACACAGCTCTGGAAACTGATCTCCCGAAAACCTCAATCGACCAAACGCTAGTATAAAAACACGCACTTAAACACCCAAAAAGAAAGATAAAAAACATGGATTACACCGAACTCGACAACGCACCTCGGCTCCTCATCGAAGCCGAACTCAAACCGCTCCAAGGCGATCGTTTCCAACCCACGGGTTTCGCCGACCTCGGAGCTGCCCGCTACAAAGCACCGGACGGAACAGAAATGCTCTTGGTAGAATCCGCTCAGTCCGTGGCCAACAGGCTGGAGTTCTCGATCTGGGACGACGCCCGTGAAAATCTCTTACCCGAATTGGACGGCTTACCGTATATCCGCGTGGATAATCCTGATGGTTCAATGCTGACAAATTCTATTTTAGAGGCACACCGAATCAACTCGCCCTACATTCTTGAGGGCAAAGACAAATCTGTTTTTGATAGGCTAAAGCAAGATGCAGCGAGTATGGAGATTGGTCCAGTAAAGCTTAAAGACCTCGCAGCACTCGTTTTGAATTACGACGCAAACGCACTTCTGCACGGCGTATTCCTCGCTAAAAGTGAACTAGCTGGCGGAAGACTCCGTTTGATGCGTTCGCTTTCGGGTTTTATTGAAGCGTCCGACGTCAATGTAGCTGAGAGCGGAGGAGTCAAAAACGACCGCGTTGATCCAAGCGGCGACACTAAGCAAGGCTTTGGAAACGTTCCTTTCCATCGGACAGAATTCACCGCCAAACGCATCGTTGCTTATTTTAATCTCGATCTCGCTTTGCTTCGCGGATACGGCCTCCCTCCCGAAGCAACAAGACTACTTATCACTCTGGCTCTGTTTAAAGTCCGACGCTTCTTGACCACAGGCCTCCGCTTGCGCACCGCTTGCGATTTGGATCTTTCCGGAGAACTCTCGGTGACAAAACCAAGCAGCTTCACGATTCCAGCCGAAGCCCAACTTCTAGCCGAAGCAAAAGAACTCATAACACAATGTGCGAAGATCGAAGGTCTCTTTGCAGAACCGAGCATTACCACAGTAAAGTGGGAAGCCGCAGCCAACAAGAAGGCAAAAAAGCCGACTGAAAGTGAAACTGAATGAGAGCCTAGCCCATGACTGTAATTGAACTCACTTTCCCCGCAGGCAGATTTCATGCAACGCCGTGGGGACGCCATGTCAACGAAGGCGCGGTCGAATGGCCCCCGTCGCCTTGGCGCTTGCTTCGCGCACTCATTGCAACCTGGAAAAGAAAAGCACCCGACTTAAACGAAGAGACGATCAAAGAGATTTTGTCTGCCCTCTGCGATCCCCCGCACTTCGCCCTACCGCCGGCGACGTTCAGCCACACGCGCCATTACATGCCATGGTTTAAAAAAGGGCCGGGCGACAAAACCTTGGTTTTTGATTCCTTTGTCGCCGTGGCTAAGGATGCTCCACTGCAAATTCTCTGGCCAGAGGTCACGCTCAGCAGTAATCAACGGGAAGCCCTAAGCATTTTGCTACCACAACTAGGAACACTCGGTCGATCCGAGAGTTGGTGCCAGGGGCGCCTGCTTCCAGAAGAAGAAAATCCATTAGCTCCGAATTGTTCTCTGGTGAATTCAACAAGCGAAACACCCGGCGGTGAAATTGTACGAACTCTCGGCGTGGATGTAGATACAGCATTCAGTAATGAACAATTTTTCGTTCTCGCTAAAAAGCAGCCTAACACAGGAAATCCTAAATATGAGCGAACCAAAAATTCGCTCTACGACCCCGACTGGCACATCTGCATGGAGACCCTTTGGCTGCATGAGCAGTGCTGGTCAATGCCGCCGGGTGCATGCTGGTTGGAATACGAGCGCAATAAGGATGCATTGGCCCAGCCTAAAGAAACAAAGCGTGAGCATCGCAATAGGCCATCAATGCAAGTCGCTCGATTCGCATTAGACTCAACAGTGCTCCCATTGCTCACTGATTCGCTCAAAATCGCCGAGGCGGCTCGATTCAACCTGATGGGCATTCATGGCCGCCAAACCGAGCGAAGGTCAGGCATCCGGCAACCTTCACCTATATTTTCTGGGAAGCAAATCGACGGGACGCCTCGCCGAGGTCACCGCCATTGCTACTTTCTCCCAACAGATGAAGACGGAGACGGTCGACTCGACCACCTAACGCTCTACGCAAAAGACGGATTTTCCAGCGATGACCTACGAGCAATCGACTCAATCAGAGAAATCAGAAGCAAGGAACGCGATGCATCCGGCCATCCTCTCGGATTGGTTTTGCTCGGGACTGGCATTGAATCAGAATTCACCCCCAAACCATTAAAGAAATCCCGAATCTGGACTTCCGCAACTCCGTTTCTGTCACCGAAGCATCCGAAAACCCGAGGTAGGCACAAGAACTCCCCACTAGGAAACGTAGATCCAAACATTTTTTTAATTAATCAAGTCAAAGAAGAACTAACACGTTGGTTAGAGCGCAGTGGGAGAATCGAGTTAGTAAACGAAGCTAAAATCGATTTAATTGTTGATGATAACGGCAACAGTCGGCTGTGGTGCCCTCACAAGAAAGTTTTCCGAGAACGTGCGCTCCAATTCCGTCGCTTCCGCCGGAAAAGTAGCGATGACGGCGGTCGCCGACTAGCAGCTTTCTTCAAGCTAACTTTCCCTGAACCTGTATCCGGCCCGATTGCTCTCGGTCACTCCTCCCACTTCGGTCTAGGCCTCTTCGCCCCTGTCGAAGATTGAGCAAACGCACAAATTTCAGCTCAACTCGCCCTCATGCCCCAAAAAACTAAAACCCATAAAAAGCCCAAGAAGAAGCTGACTTCCGCTCAGAAAGCGGAGAAGCGGCGGCGTAAGGCTGAGTTCGAAACGATCTTTGTTGGGGGCAAACAGAACCGAGTTCGGCGGCGCCCCTTGGTCGAAGGACTCGATCCCGACGAATTTATCCGCCAGAACGCCGATCCTATCTGGCTGCATCAGCACGGACTCTGGGAAGAGTTGGAACCACTTCCAGACTCGGTGCTTTGCTCTTCCAAAACGGAAGACCAAAACGCGCTCAAGAAGCCCACCTCCACAGAACCTGAATACGATGAACCATTCTAACCACACCCTTGACGCAGCACATTTGCACAGCTACTGTGCATTCGAATGAAAAACATTACGCTTAAAGTTGACGACGCGACGTATCGAAGAGCCCGCATCCGAGCCGCCCAAGCGGGCACTTCGGTCAGCGCGATGGTGCGGGAGTTCCTCAACCGCGAAGAAGACGAAGAAACCGCCCGGGAAAACAAGCGCATCGAAGCCATGAAGGCCCTTTACGCCATAGCCAACCAGCGGGCCGACAGTGACCGTCAACCGGTCGAACCCCTCAGCCGAGACGAGATCTATGAAACGCGCGTTCGTTGATACTAACATTCTGGTCTATGCGGCGGACGAGACAAACCCGATCTGCCGAAAAACCCGGATAGCGGGTGAGCTTCTATTACAGCCAAGTCTGCACTTTTCAGTGCAAGTCCTCAGCGAGTTTACAGTCAACGCTCGTCATCCTAAAAAACTGAACCTCTCCCCTAAGGAGGAGCTCGATTGGATCGAGCGCTGGCTGCTCTTCCCCGTTCACGCCATGACGGTGGAAACCTTCCTCGAAGCGCGACTTTTCCAGGAGCGTTACCAAGTCAGCCACTGGGATGGCCTCATCCTAGCCGCCGCCAAGGAAATGCGCTGTGAGACTCTCTACTCCGAAGATCTCAATGCAGAGCAGTTATACGATGGAATCAAAGCAATCAATCCCTTCGAGTAAATTTTTAAAGCTGCCCAACAAACGAAGAACCAACCAATGAAAAAAGAAGAAGAAACTCACGACTCAGAAGAACTCGCACCAAGCTCGCTTTCGGAAATCGAAGAAAGCTTAAAAGCTTTTGGCGAAATCCACCTGGACCCTGAATTGACTAGCTTCTGCCTTACACTCTGGCAGCGGATGCAAAAATCAAGAAAACTAAATACGAATCGTGGAAAACCCGGCGTGTGGGCAGCTTCTCTGGTTCATGTGATCGGGCGTATGAACTTCCTCTACGACAAGTCGCAACCCATCTACATCTCACTCGGCACCATCTGCGACGCGTTTGGCGCAGCCAAAACTACCGTCGGCACCAAAGCCACCGAGATCGAACGCGCTCTGAAACTCGGCAACGTCACGGCAGGACTCTGCCGCAGCGAACTGATGAAGCCTCTCATCATGCTAGAGCTAAACAACGGAATGGTGATAACCTACCAACAAGCCGAACAAATGAACCTACTTCCCCCTGGTGCTCGTCCAGAGGATTTTTGTTAGTTTGCTATGAAAACCAATCACCCTCATCGATGCCAGAGTCCAAATTCTGTTTTTGGTGCGATTCCAAAATGGCTGCGAGCGGATCGGGTGACTTTAGGATCTCTTCAGGCAAATGGAAATAAAGTCTCTCCCACGGACTTTCCTTCTCATCAGTCGAACGCTCTACCCGTTTCTCATGCTTATGCCACGCCGTGAGATCAGCCAACAGTCGCCGATGCCGAGTTTGCCAATGCCTAGCGGTGCGCTGAGCTTCGTCGAGCCACGTGATCAGGTCAAGCCGATCAACTGTCCGCAAGCGCTCTTCCGCCTCTTCGGCATCGAGGTAGACTCCAGCCAAAATCCGATGCCAAATCGCAAAATACACCACTCGTGTTTGCCCCGAATCCCCTTCTTTCTCTGGAGCACACCACAAAGTCTCTTCAACCACACCGATAAGCGCGGGCGATTCGGGCAAAAGCGTCCCGACCTTATATTCCCGCATCGCGCTACCGAACAGCTTGGTCTGCGTCTCGCTGACAGGTTCTTTCCACCCGGGCACTTGGAGCGGCGGGCTAAAGCGGATTGTATCAAAAAGTCCCATAATCAAATCTTCCTTTCTTGAAGTAAAAATGGCTTACGAAACACACCGCGTCGAGACCGAATAGGCAATTTCAACAACGGACTAAATCGAGGACAAATCCCATGGACCAAGAAAGTAAAGCAACGATTCTCCCCGCCCGAATGTTGAACGAGTTTGTCTATTGCCCGAGGCTCTTCTATTACGAATTCGTCGAGAAGGTATTTGTCCACAACGCCGACACCCTAGAGGGCGCGGCTCAGCACAAGCGAGTTGATGCCGGTAAAAGCAATCTGCCTTCGGTCAAGAAGCGCCAAAAAAAAGAGGCCGATGCCGACCCGGACGAACCCGAGTCCTCACTAATCAAAAAGACGATCCACGCGCACTCAGTCGAGCTCTTCTCCGATACCTTGCGAGTCAACGCCAAGCTCGACCTCGTCGAAGGTGCGACCGATCTGGCATCAGGTGAAATGCTCTATCAACCGGTCGAATACAAACGTGGCCACCCGCGTGAAGGCGATGAGGGCAACGAGCTCTGGCCCGCCGATAAAATTCAACTCGGTGTGCAAATCCTCCTCCTGCGCGAAAACGGCTACCGCTGCGATACGGGCATCGTTTACTACCGCGAGACACGCCAGCGCGTGCGCTTCGATATGGATGCCGAAACCGAGCAATGGATCTATGAGCAAAAGAAAAGAAAGATAAGAATGGGAAAAGTAAAGTCACCGCCTCATTCCTAATCAAAGACCTGCACCACCTCGCGCTTTTCGGTCCCGTTCAAGTATCCACTGGCGTGATCCAGGCGCTCTGCGAAGCGGATATCCCCGTCACCTATTTTTCCATGGGCGGTTGGTTTTACGGAATGACGCGGGGGCATAGTCTGAAAAACGTCTTCACCCTAAAATCTGCAAAGGCTACGGCATCCATTTGCAGCTTTCTGTGTTTGAATGTGATTTAACAGGAGCGGAGAAAGTTCAGTTTGAAACAAAGCTGCACGAAGTGATCAACCACGACGAAGACCAAGTGCTATTTGTTGACCTCGGCGTGTCGCACTCTCGGGGCGAACGCACCGTAAGCTCGATCGGATTACAATATTCCAAGATGGACGCCCCCTGCTTCGTCGTTTAGTGTGTAAACAGTGACCGTGTTCCTTGACAGTTCAACCTCCGTGCGAGCGGTCGGGTGCCGTAAAAAACACCGCAGGCGCTCGCACACGTTGAATACCAAACATTTAGAAGTAGAAATCCCCGAATAGAATGAAGGATAACGGCATAGATTATAGCAATTTCATACACTGCTCGATTGACAACTGTCAAAGCATTGTCAATCAAGCGATAAGAGCTACTGCTCTATCCGCGCTCTTCGGAGCGCGGCTCCATTGAAGCCGCCGCCACGCCGTCGCGCTAATTATAGAGGCCGCCCTATCCGCGCTCTTCGGAGCGCGGCTCCATTGAAGCGAGAATTTCTTCTTCGAGAAACCATGAAGGGGTCAGTCCAATTTTCCTTGTTTTTGTGAACCATGAAGGGGTCAGTCCAATTTTCCTTGTTTTTGTAGTTCTTTCCAGCATTTTGAGTCCTTTTTCTTTCGGTCAACGCAGACGAGGCTTTGCACATAAGAGGGTGCCCCCATTTTTAGATTCGTTGCGATCCAGCGATAAGGCGTCAGGTGTCGCTCACGCAGCAAGCGAGCGAGTGCCACTTTCCAATCGGCTCCTTTACGACTAGTTTCCAGTTCAGTTTCATCACGACCCAATA
>Ga0306912_1000587_pt1 | contig 20671 bp, 19 predicted proteins | sample AntRauFillE10628_FD_190443 | JGI IMG/M metagenome (GOLD analysis project Ga0306912, IMG submission 190443) | Saline lake microbial communities from Rauer Islands, Antarctica - Metagenome Filla E10 #628 (v2) (version 2) | ecosystem: Environmental > Aquatic > Non-marine Saline and Alkaline >... | reverse complement strand
TCAATTGGAATTAGAATTTAAATCTGGATAGGGGCTTACTTTTGAAAATCTGAATCCAAGAAGCCTATTATCAAGAGGTACAGAGTATAATTGGGTCGATTTTATTCTTTATCGGACAGTAGTGATTGTTGATGATGATTGGGTATATCGGACAGTTGCCTCAAGAATGATGAGTCTAATTGATTCATCTTTAACTATTGAAGAAAGCGAAAACGCACAGAAGGGTCTTGCGAACTTAGAAAAACAGACAGACGCGGATCAGAAAACGGTAGTTCTTTTAGATATAAATATGCCTGGACTAGATGGCTGGGGCTTCTTAGAGCAAATCAAGAAAAACAACTTTTACAATTTAAGCCAACTAGACATTTACATGGTTTCTTCATCTACAAACGAGAGTGATACCTTAAAGGCCAAGCGGTTCGATTTTATTAAGGGCTTTGTTCATAAACCGCTTAGTGAAGAGAATATTAAAGCAATTATTGCCGCTAACTAACTAGGAATAACGCTTAGGCGGCCCAAAGTCATTCGTCTAAATTCTCTCTAAAACGTATTACAAAGCTTCCTCTTAATCGATTTTTTGACCCTTATTTGCAATAATTGGTCGTTGCTTTACTAGAATTAAATTAGAAATAAAAAACCCCTGTCACTTAATCAAATGACAGGGGTTAATAAAGATTGCAGTTCTTAATCTTTTAATTCCTCAATAAAGTCTTCATATGCGGCAGTAGAAGCACCGGCGGCAGTGGCAAGTTCTAAAGCACGTGTCTCTTGTTCTAAAGCAGCTTCTTTATTTCCTGTAGCGGCCAGTAAGTGCGCATAGGTATCAATTATATGGTGGGCCTCATTTAACTCTGTTGCACGCTTGGCCCATTTAACCGCTGAAGTTAAAAGTACCTTATCCTCAACGTTTTCATAAGCGGTCCAAGCCACATTGTTCAAAGCACTGGCATCGTCCCAGTAAAACCCTTTAACCCCGTTTATAGCTGTTTCAGACCACTGGCCCCAACTTTGATTTTTTTGATGCTCTAAGAGAGATAGTTTAAAGATAACTTCGTCCTTAGCAATGTAATTGCTTTTAGCAAAACTGGCCTTTTTTACTGCATAAGCTTCTTTTGCTTCATCGTTGCGCGCCCGATATAGTTGCTGACCAAGGCTTTGATAAACACGGTCGCTAATAAAAGCGATGGCTTTTTCTCCCTTTTCTTCTTTTACAGTTTCGCTATTGGCTAATACCTTTTGGAAGGTAGTATTGTCTAAGCTAAGAGAAGCCTCCATTAAGATATTCCAGTTTACATCGCTGAGCCACTCTTCAAAGGCTAGCGTACTAAAGTAACGATCTACTTCTTCGGGGTTGAGCATATTGGCTTCAGACATTAAGCTGAAGTATGCCGACATAAACCCAGGGTTTTCAAAGTTATCTTCCTTATTTGCCAAGAAAAAAGGGATATTATTTTCAGGGTCCTTCGCTCTTTCTCCATTGGCTATATAAGACTCGGGGTCGCGATTAGCACCTACACTAACCAGCAGTTTTTCTCCCTTATCGTTGAGGTATAAAAGGGTGGGGTAAGCGCGAATTGTATAGTTTTTGGCAATGTCAAGACCTTCTCCTTTTTCCATATCTATTTTTAGGCAGACATAGTTTTCATTGTAATAATTTGCAACCGATTCATCTGTAAAGATATTGGCAGTCATCCATTTACATGGTCCGCACCAAGTGGTATAACAGTCAATAAAAACGGGCTTATTTTCTTCTTTAGCGATAGCAAGACCTTCCGCGAAAGTTAAATCGCGAAACTCAATTTTGCTCGCCGATAAGCTTAGGCTAAGAATTAGTGAGAAAACTAAATATTTCATAGAGTTGATATTAAAAGGGTGAATTTGGAGACACAAGGTATTTAATTATTCGCAGCTAGCGAAAGCTTACATGGCCGCCTCCTTTTTTGTAGATAATATATACTCGGGCTTTATAAAAGGCGCAATTTCGGCGGGACTGAGATTGATTTTAATAATCCCGAAAGCATAAGGAGCGATTTCATAACTATTGTAAATTAAACTTAGTCCCTGTGGGGAGTAGCCAAAATTATCAGGGATTTGAAAAGAGTCTTTTTCGAACCAAAAGCCATGCGCTTCTAAACTTTCTTGCGCAGCAATTTCTTGTCCTTGGCGAAACTTGCTTTCGCAGAGGGCAATGAAGGTGGGTTTTTCTTCAGGGATAAGCAGGCTATCTAAAGAGAGAAGATTAGCGTTATCTAAGCGATAAGTTTGGTTGGCAATAAAGGTATTGCCGTGTGCCCCGCCGGTATAAGAAAAATGATTGCTTTGCAGTCCGAAAAGGCCATTCTCGTTAAGAACAACCGCTATATTTTGCACCAACTCCCAAGATTGCGCCATTTCATTTTCTTGGTTTAAAGTGCGATACTCCTCCTTCATTTTATCAATGAGATCGGCGTAATTGCGATAATCGCCTTCCGAATTGCTGTTATTGGCTAATAAGCGTTGGCGTATTTTTTTTTCTAAGCTTTCGCTAGATGCGTAAGAGCTATCTATTATTAAATCCTCTATATGAAAGCGCATCTGCAGAAGCGAGTCTTGCTGCATATTCTCCTCCAGAAGATCCAAGCTAAAACTGATAGATTGAGGGCCTTCTTCTTCGGGAGAATTGGGTGCACAAGAAAATAATGCGAGGCTGCTTAGCAGTAAGATGGTTTTTTTAATCATCGAAAGCTTAATGAGGTATCGAAATAAACTTATTTTTGGCGGAAAGCGAAAATTCTATGAATATATATTCCTTACACCTCGGAAATTTTAAGCTAGACGGCGGCGCAATGTTTGGCGTAGTGCCAAAATCTATTTGGCAACGTAGCAATCCCGCAGATGCTAATAATATGTGTACTTGGGCGCTCCGTCTAATGCTTATTGAAGACGGCAAGCGTTTAATTTTGGTGGATACCGGTATGGGGGACAAACAGAGTGAGAAGTTTTTTAGCTATTACTTTATGGAAGGAGAACACAGCCTAGATAAAGCCTTGGCAGAACATGGTTTCCACCGCGATGATATAACCGAGGTGTTTTTAACCCATATGCATTTCGACCATGTAGGCGGTTCGGTGCAAAGACGTGCCGATAACACGGAGCTTTTTGAACCAACTTTTAAAAATGCAGTTTATTGGTCAAACAAATACCACTGGGACTGGGCAGAAAACCCGAACCCGCGTGAGAAGGCTTCTTTTTTAAAGGAGAATTTTATGCCCCTGCAAGCCTCTGGTCAGCTACAGTTTGTAGACCTACCGAACGAAAACGGCCTTTACGAAACGCCTTTCCCCTTTCAGGTTTACATAGTAAATGGCCATACCGAAGCGCAAATGATTCCTTTAATGGACTATAAAGGAGAAAAAGTGCTTTTCGCAGCAGACCTTTTACCCAGTGTTGGTCATATTCCCTTGCCTTATGTTATGGGTTATGATGTGCGCCCTTTATTAACCCTGACCGAGAAATCGTGGGTATTAAATGAAGTAGTAGATAAGAAGATTAAAATATTTTTTGAGCACGATTCACAAAACGAAATGTGCAGTTTAAAGGCCACGGAAAAAGGGCCACGCCTAGATGAAGTATTAAGTTTAAAAGATCTATCCTAATTTTTTAGCATGAAGAAAACGTTTTTCCTTTCCGCAGTCTTTCTCTTAGCCCTATCTGCCAAGGCACAGCCCGAGCCAGGTTACTGGCAGCAAGCAGTAGATTATAAAATGCAAGTAGAGTTGATGCCAAAAGACCACAGCTTTACGGGACATCAAAGTTTGCAGTACTACAATAACTCTCCCGACACGCTGAAGGTGCTTTTTTACCATTTATACTTCAACGCTTTTCAGCCGAATAGCATGATGGATACCCGTTCGCGCAATATTCCTGACCCCGATAAAAGAGTAGGAAGCCGCATTGAGAAACTCGGCAGAGATGAAGAAGGCAGACAAGAAGTATTAAGCCTTAGCCTGAACGGTGAAGCTTGCTTTTTTGAGTATCACCAAACTCTCTTAAAGGTGCTTTTACCCCAACCAATTTTACCCGGTGATACGGCGCAGCTAGAAATGGATTTTAAGGGGCAAGTACCCGAGCAAATACGCAGAAGCGGTCGCGATAATGAAGAAGGAGTAGATTATACCATGACGCAGTGGTACCCTAAAATGGCGGCTTATGACGCCGATGGTTGGCATGCTTACCCTTATGTGGCACGCGAGTTTTATGCGCCTTTTGGCACTTTTGAGGTAGACATTACCATAGCCAGTGAGTATAAAGTGGCGGCGACGGGTTTACTGCAGAATTTTGATAAATACTGGCAAGAAGAAAACCGTGAGGAAGATTTGCTTGCCTATGCTTATCAGGAGCCAGAAACAGACAAGCGCACGTGGAAATTCAAAGCCGAAAATGTGCACGACTTTGCTTGGGCAGCCGATCCTGACTATCTGCATGAAGCGCAAAGATTTGACGAAAACTTAATGCTGCATTTTTTCTATTTAGAAGATAATGCGGAAAGCTGGCATCGTTTACCACGCTATACCGTACAGTTTTTTAAAGAAATGAATGCCCGTTTTGGGCGCTATGCTTATCCGCAATTTTCTGCCATTCAGGGAGGTGATGGCGGCATGGAATATCCCATGTGTACTATGCTAAAAGGAACGGGTAAAGTTTCGGGCTTAGTGGGCGTTACGGTGCACGAAGGTGCGCACAATTGGTACTATGGTATGATTGGCAGCAATGAAAATATTTATCCTTGGATGGACGAAGGCTTTACCACTTTTGCTGAAGAAGAGGTTCTGAATGCGATTGCACGTGAGCCCAAGGCAAACCCACATAAGGGCGCTTTTTCCAATCACGCATATCTCGCATCCAAGCCCGAGTTTTTCGAACCATTGAGTACTCCCGCAGATTACTTTAGTATTAACATGGTTTATGGGATAAACTCGTATTCGCGTGGTTCTTTATTTCTAGTACAGTTACGCTATATTATTGGTGAAGAGAGCTTTAATAAAGGCATGCTGGACTTCTTTAATGCTTGGAAGTTTAAACACCCTAAGCCTAAAGACTTGCTGCGTACTATGGAACTCGAATCAGGTTTACAATTGGATTGGTTTTACCACTTTTGGGTAGGCACTACTAAAACCATTGATTATGGTATTAAGTCGATTGATGGTAGAAAACAAGGCACTAAATTGGAGCTAGAAAAGTTAGGCGAGATGCCCATGCCATTGCGCATTGTTATTACCCTAAAAGATGGTATCGAACAGCGCTATTACATTCCTACCGCTTCGCAAATGGGAGCACCTATGGAAGAAGGCTGGCAGGTATTAGACCCTTGGCCTTGGACGCATCCAGAATATGAAACATTTTTACCGGTCAATTTTAAAGACATTGCCACTATAGAGTTAGACCCGAATGGCTTTATGGCGGACATTAACCGCGCCAATAATAGCTATCCGCAAGAAGAAGGGGAGTAGTCTTTATTTAGAATAACTTTAGGTTTTAATATAGGCCGCTGCTCTTGGGTAGCGGCCTTGTTTTTTTATTCTATACGCTCTTGCAGGGGTTTAGGCGACCTTGGTTCTCTTGAGAAAAACAGTTTTCTGTTGGTAAACCAAGAATATCTCGAGAGATTCTACTCCATCGTGAATCACCCCTTGAAAAACAGCCTTTGTAAAAAAAGGCCACCCATTTGGGTAGCCATTAATATAGTTTTTGCAGAAATTAGTTCTCTTTTTCTGGGCCTTCCCCTTTGACCTTTTTGAGCGCTTGGCTTAGCTCTTTATTTTCCGCTAAAATTCTTTGCTCTTCTTGCTTAAGTCGCTGTATCTCGCCTTGAGCCGTTTTTAGCTCGGAGCTTTTTGTTGCAATCTCTTTGGTTTGGCGTTCACTCTCTTCTTTTAAAGCGTTTACATGGTTTTGCAATTCTTTAATTTCTTTCTGCAGGCCAGCAGTAGACATCATATTATAAATGATGTAAAAAAGGAAACCTATCGCAAAGGTGATATTAGTATACAAGGAGCTATTGGGGTCCTTTCCTCCTAAAAGTATTAAGGCTAGAGCAACCCCGACTACAATTATGCCTACTACTAATATTAAAGTCTCGAGTTTCTTTTTATTCATATCCCTGTTTGTTAAAGGCCTAAAATTAATCTTTTTTTACGGGAACAAAGTCTAGTTGCTTCCTTTCTAAGTCGGCATTTTTCACTTGTACGGCAATGGCGTCTCCTAATTGGAAAACCTTACCGTAGCGATCGCCCACGATGCAATAGTTTGCTTCGTCAAAGTTATAATAGTCATCTTTAAAATCGCGTATTCTAATCATGCCTTCACAGTGATTATCGCGTAACTCTACAAAAACACCCCATTCGGTAACGCCGGAAATAGAGCCCATAAAGGTTTCGCCCACTTTGTCTTCCATAAACTTCACCTGCATGTACTTCACCGAGTCACGTTCTGCCTCGGTAGATAGCTTTTCGCGGTCGCTACTGTGCTCGCAAAGGTCTTCGTAGTATTCTTTGCCAGGGTTTGGTTGACGATCGAGAAAGGTTTGTAATAAGCGATGCGTCATCATATCAGGATAACGTCGAATGGGAGAAGTGAAATGCGAATAGTAATCGAAACTTAAACCGTAGTGACCAATATTATCGGTACTGTAAACCGCCTTCGCCATACTGCGAATGGCTAATTTGGCTATCATGTTTTCCTCTGCCTTACCCTTTACCTCTCCTAAGAGTTTATTTAAGCTGCTGCTGATGGCGCGGGCATTGTTGTAATTTACGGTATAGCCAAATTGCTTTACAAAAGTTCCCAAGTTTCGGAGCTTTTCGGGGTCCGGGTTATCGTGAATACGATAGATAAAGGTTTTTCCACTGGGCTTTTTATGATCGTCCAAGCCCACGAATTCTGCTACGCTTTTGTTAGCAAGGAGCATGAACTCTTCAATAAGGTGGTTGGCCTCTTTAGACTCTTTAAAATAAACGCCCACCGGCTCCATTTTTTCATTGAGGTGGAATTTTACTTCCGCTCGATCAAAGGCTAAAGCTCCGTCTTGCATTCTTCCCGCCCGCATAATAATGGCTAGGTCGTTTAAAATATTTACTTCCTCTACTAAAGGACCTTTTTTGGTTTCAATAACCTCCTGTGCCTCTTCGTAACTAAAGCGATGGTCGCTGTATATTATAGTTCTGCCAAACCAGCGATTGATAACTTTTGCCTCGGGGCTGATTTCAAAAACGGCGGAGAAGGTTAGCTTTTCTTCATGTGGGCGTAGAGAACAAACTTTATTAGACAGTTTTTCGGGTAACATCGGTACCACGCGATCTACTAAATAAACGGAAGTTGCTCTTTCCTGTGCCTCTCGCTCTAAAGCGCTGCCTTCTTTTACATAATGGGTAACATCGGCAATGTGCACACCTATTTCATAATTACCGTTTTCAAGCTTCTTAAAAGAAAGGGCATCATCAAAGTCCTTCGCATCATGCGGGTCGATGGTAAAAGTTAAAGTTTCACGGAAGTCGAGGCGCTTGGCTATTTCTGCTTTGCTTATCTCTTCGCGGATATCTTCTGCTTCTTGCTCTACCTCTTTTGGGAAAAAGCGGGGTAAGCCATATTCTGCTAATATGCTGTGGATTTCCACTTCATGATCGCCCGGGTTACCTAATACTTCCAGTACTTCTCCAGAGGGAGAGCTGGCTTTAGGAGGCCAAGAAGTAATTTTTGCGATTGCTTTTTGTCCGTGTTTAGCGCCGTTTAATTTTTCTTTTGGGATGTAAATATCCACCAACATTTTTTTGCTGTCGGGCACTAAGAAGCCAAAGTCTTTGCTTAGCTCAATGGTACCAACAAACTCTTCACGCGCGCGTTCCAATATTTCCACAATTTCGCCTTCGGGCTTCTTGTTTTTCCTTTGAGCAAACAATAGAACTTTAACGGTATCGCCTTGTAGGGCAGTATTGGTATTATTAGGAGTGATGTAAACATCTTGCTCCAGCTCTTCACAAATTACATAAGCCGAACCTTTAGTGGTAAGGTCTACGCGTCCTTCTACAAAGTGGTCGGTATGCTTATAGCGGTACTTTCCTTTGGTAGGCTCTTCAATAAAATCTTGCTTACGCAAAGATGCGATAGCTCGTAAAACCAGGTCTCGCTCGTTAAAATCGTTAATACCTAACTTGGCTGATATCTGTTTATAATTGAGCTGTTTTAGGCGGTCTTCGCGTAAAACCCCTAAGATGGACTTTTCAATTTTAGCTAACCTTTTTAGCTTTTTCTTACTTTTATTTTGATCTCTCATACTTTGCGAAGGTAAGCATAGAGACTTTAAACCTGAAGCGATAATTTTTAATCGAAGTCAGGTTTTAATGTTAAGATAGAGTTTTATTGATTTTATGCGTCTAGTATTAAGTTGCTCGCCCTGCGATAAGTAGCGGCTTCACTTTTGCTTTAGGAAGAATTTGGCCCAAGAGCAAATCTGCCTAGAGCAGGACTAGGCCGAGAGTGGTTTTGCGCCAAAGAGGCCGCGGAGAAAGGAGTACATTTAAGCCTTTGATACACTATAGATGGACCTATTTAAAGCTAAAGAGAGTATTAATCGCAATTTTTTTTAGGCCCGAGGCAACCCTTTGGACCTAGTGCAGTGTCATACCTATGAACGACGAAACAAATGACTAAGGTTTTTAATCTTCCAAACAGTGAGCAACGCTTGATTAAGCAGTGCAAGAAGGGCAACCTTCAAGCGCAACGAGATCTATATGAGCGTTACAGCGGAGAGATGTTAGCTGTTTGCCGTCGCTACACTAAAGGCCTAGAGGATGCAGAAGAAGTGCTTTCGAACGGTTTTATAAAGTTCTTTAAAAACATTGATCAGTTTAGAGGTGAAGGAGCGATTGGAGCTTGGATGAGAAGAATAATGGTTAGAGAAGCCCTCAACTTTATTCGTTATCAGAAAAATCTTTTCGTGGAGGTAGACGAAGAGCGTACTAGTTCTTTTGGCGAATCTAGCGTAAAGCACCACTATGATGCGGAGCACTTAATGATGATGATTGATGAACTGCCCGTAGGATATAAAACGGTTTTTAACCTCTATGCAATTGAAGGTTATAACCACAAAGAAATAGGAGAGATGCTGGAAATCTCCGAAAACACCAGCAAGAGTCAATTAAGTAAGGCTCGCAAAAAATTACAAGAAAAGTTAGCGCAACATCAATTGTTGTATAAAAATAATTAATCATGAAAAAGAATAATCCCATCGATTCTCTTTTCCAGCAAAAGCTGGGAGGTCATCAAATGGAAGCATCTGATAAGGTGTGGGAGAAAATAGCGGCCAAGCAGGCTAAGCCGAGTAGAAAGCTGGCGCCGATATTTTATTTAAGAGCCGCTAGTTTAGCACTCTTAATCGGACTTTCGGGTTTAATGTATTTTAATAGTAACTCCGAGCGCCTGATGAATTTACGTATCGAACGTGAAGACGTATCTGCCCCGGAGCTTAATACAAAACAAAATACTAGTAAAACAACAAACCTTAGCCTAGATGAGCCGAAAAGCGAAGCTAAGGAAACAGAGCCTCAAGCAAGTCCCAAAAAGGGAGCGAGCACACCGAAAGCAGATCCTGCTAAAAAAAGCTCAAAAAAAGCACGGGTAATACCAGTATTAAAAACCTATAGCTCAGATCCTTTTTTAGCGCTTAATGATGCTGAAGTACCAAGTGCAGCGATTTTAGGAATGGAAGAAGTGGAGCCTTTAAAACAAGAAAAAAGTCGGGTGAAAATTAAAATTCACCTACCAGAGGTAAAAGGTTATTACGGACCAGATACAAGCCAAACAGAGAGTACCGAATTAGGCGAACGTCTTTGGGCTTATGCTAGCAATCAGCTTGACCGTATTGTAGCGGGAGAAAAACCAAGCTTACCAAAAACTAAAACTAAGCTTAGTATTCCCTTGCCAGATTTTATTAACCGCCAATTTGCAAATTCTAAATAGAGATGAGAAGTATTTTATTGATAGCGCTTTTAATTAATACGAGCTTTTTGCAGGCGCAAGAGAAAAATGAAAAGGTAATAGATTCTTTAAGTGCTGAAATGCAGTACTTGGAAAAACAGATTGAGCGATTTTCGGATTTACTAACTACTAAAGCGAAAGCTTTGGAAAAGGTAGATGTAGACGAAAGCTTGAAGGAAACACGCAAGAAGATCGACGAAAGCTTAGCGCGCATTAAAGCTTACCGTAATGATCTAGCCGAAAAGCAACCGGGCTTAACCAAAAAGCAAAAAGAGCTTTTAAAACAGAGCGGCGAATCTTTGCGAGAGAGTATGAACTCACTGGGGGCTGCCCTAGAAATTTGGACCGCACAAATTGCCGAAAGCTGGCAAGAACTAATAGAAGATTATTAGGAAAAAACGCATTATAAAAGACATTAAAATTTTAAACGAAAAACAAAAACGACATGAAAAAGCAAGTAATAATGGCATTAGCCTTCGCAATAGGAGGCTTTGCAACACAAGCACAAAATGACTCGAATGCACGTCGTGCTATCGAAGTTCAGATCGAACAAAACACCATCACTTTTGAGGCCGATGATGAAAAGTTAAGTCAGGCAGACCTAACAACTATGATCACTTTTGCGACCCGCGAAATGAAAAAAATGCAAACAAATCAGCAGCAGATTTTAGCGAAAATTGACCAATTAGAGGCAAAAGGTGATTTGACTGAAGAAGAGGCGGATGAGTTAAGAGAGAAAGCGGAAGATAACTTCGAAGCGGGTATGGGCCAGTTTGAAGAGGTTATGGAAAGCTGGGGTGAGGCCTACGGGAGCCGCATGGAATCTTGGGCAGAGTCATTTGCCGCCGGGATGGAATCATGGGCTAACCAAATGGAAAACAGCTTAGAGAACGATAGTACTAGAGCAAACACCCCCCCACCGCCCCCCATTCCGCCAAGACCTAACATGGATGATGCTGAAGGTGATAGTACCGAGGCAAACCCTATTAAAAAACGCATTGTTATTTCTAAAGACGGTGTAATTTTAAAAGACCAAGACGAGGAAGTAGACGAAGACGAGTCTGAGTTTGAATTTAAAGATCTTTTTGATGACGCAAAACGTAAGAAAAGCAAGAAGATAAAGCGTACGGAAGACTATTTTGATATCGGCTTTAGTTTTAATCAGCAGTTAGAAGGCGGTCAGTTTTTAGTACAAGATGGTCCAGGAGAATTAGATTTTTGGAAGAGTAGATCATGGAATTTAGGCATTGGTTGGAAAAGTAGAATAGGCAACCCTTACAGTAAGTTTTACGTAAAATATGGTCTTGACTTTAGCTGGCACAATTTTCATCTTGAAGGAGATGAGGTATTAACAAATAATGGTAGCGCTGCAATTTTCGATACCATGTCTGGTGTTCAGGATTTTGATGAGAACAAATATCATATCGCCTATCTTAATTTACCGGTAATGCTACAATTAGATTTTAGCGATGCAGGTGAACGCGATGAAGCCTTTACTTTTGGAGTAGGCGGTTATGCAGGAATACGTTTGCTAGCTAAAACTGAAACAGAGTTTAGTACGAACCAATACGATGACGTTGAAATGGAAGTGAAAGATGATTTCTTCACCAATCAGTTTCGCTACGGTTTAATGACTCAAATTGGTTTTGACTCTTTTAAGATCACGGCCAGTTACGATTTAAACGAATTTTTCCGCGCCGGAAAAGGCCCCGACTACAACATGGTAAATGTGGGAATCGGCTGGACATTTTAAATAAAGTATAATTCTATTTAAGCCCTCTTGTTTTTACAAGGGGGCTTTTTAATTTAGACCCCATGGAATGGACCTATAAAAAGTGGCAAGAGTTGGGGCGTGATGAGCTATTTGACATCTATAAACTACGCGTAGATGTTTTTGTAGTGGAACAGGGCTGCGCCTATCCAGAAGTGGATGATAATGACAAGCTGGTCGGCCACCTTTTTGCTTATGCAGATGAGCAGTTGGTCGCCTATTCTCGTTTATGCCCTCCTAATACGGTTTACCCAGAAGCGAGCGTGGGCCGCGTTATTTGCCATGAAGACTTTCGCGGTGAGGGACTGGGAAAGGACTTGGTGAAGCGTGCGGTGGAGCAACTGAAAAAGGAATTCCCGGGACAAAAGATTAAGGCACAGGCACAGCAGTATTTAGAGGACTTTTATAAGTCTTTTGGTTTTAAAACTATATCTAAGCCTTATTTAGAAGATGGCATTGCTCACGTCGATATGGTTCTTTAGTATTTAGTAAGCTGCGCTATGAGCATTGGGTATGGAGATTAGATTGGGGATGACCTAGGCTCTCGAAGGCGAGGGATCAATTGTAAATCGATGGCTCACAGCCATGCGGTTTATTGCTGGGCTGGGAGAGGAAATTCGGAATGACATCTTTTTAATGTATTGATTTTCAAGTGGGAAATTCTCGATGTTGTAATGCCTCTCAAGATATTTTAGCCTTTCATTTTGCCTTGATGCAAAACGAAACAAAAAAATCAAGGCTCCAATTCCTTACTTCAAAAAACTTCATTAAAGGCAAGCTCGGTGGGCGAGCTCACTTCAATCGCAACCCAACTCGCTAAACCTTTCATTTTGTTTTTTGGCGTTCGTCATTGAGGCCGGTCCAGTATCCATTACGATTTCGCTTAGGTGAAACGCTTTACCAATTTGTTTTAGTAGATAGGGGATTCTGCTATAGTTAAGAGGAGTTAAATCCGCGACAATTTTGGTAATCCGCCCAGTCTGCGTTTTAAAAGAAGCTTTCTAATGGGAGAAGGATATTGATTTTAACCGAATGTCCATTCTTGGCATTGCCCCAATCTCACAGCGCAGCAGTCGAATACCCAAAAATTTTAGCGGTCTAAGGTCTCTAAATGTCGTCAAATCTTCCTGGTTTACCAACGGAAAACTCCTTTCTCGGAATGACGGTAGGGTTGATTTTAGTGTCAAAACCTACCAACCTTATTTTAAGTCCATCCAGAATTTGTTTCAGGTCCTTCTAGCCTTTAACAAGCAAAAAAAAGCCCCGAAGGGCTTTTCAATTAATCATCAAAACTGATAACAACATTTTCGCTGCGCGGATGACTTTGGCAGGTTAACACATAACCTTCTTCCACCTCATTGTCTTCTAAAGCGTAGTTCATATCCATCTCCACTTGGCCTTCAATAACTTTAGCGCGACAGGTACAGCAAACAGCTCCTTTACAGGCATAAGGCACATCTGCACCAGCATCTAGGGCAGCGTCTAAAACAGAATCGCCATCGGAGTTGAGGTCGAAATGCGTTTCATCGCCGTCTAAAATTACGGTTATCTTACTATCCAACTTCGCTCCGGTACTTTTCTTTTCCACCTTAGTTTTCCCCGCTAAAGAGTCGGCTGGTGAAGTAAATAGTTCGTAGTGGATATTACTTTTGGCCACGCCTAAGGCTTGCAGTTTTCCGCTTACACCATTAATCATGTCTTCAGGCCCACAGAGGAAATAACCGGTAACTTCACTAAGATTAAAGAAGCGTTGCGAGAAATCCTCACATTTTGCTTCATTAATTCTACCTTTTAGAAAATCGGTTCCTTGGTCTTCACGACTTAAAACATGATGGACTTCTAAACGATTCATATAGGTGTTTTTAAGAGCTTCAATTTGCTCTTTAAAAATAACTGACTTAGAAGTTTTATTACCGTAAAATAAAGTGAAGGTGCTATTAGACTCTTCCTCTAAAACAGATTTTAGAATACTGAAAATAGGAGTGATACCAGAGCCAGCGGCAAAAGCCACATAATTGTGTTTTTTGTCGGCGTCAATTTTTACACTGAAATTTCCATCCGGGCTCATTACCCGCATTTCGCTTCCTACGGTTAAAGCCGAATTGGCCCAGCTAGAAAACCTTCCGCCTTCCACTTGCTTGATAGCAACTCTTAGCTCTCCGTCGAAAGGACTAGAGCAAAGAGAATAGGAGCGGCGTACTTTTTCGCCTTCAATTTCAGTTTCTAAAGTGAGATATTGCCCAGGACTAAAGCGGTACCCTTCGCTTAGTTCAGTAGGCACGTCAAAAGCAACAGATACGCAGTCGGCCGTTTCCCTGCGGATGTCACTAACCTTGAGCTTGTGAAATTTGGGACGGCTCGTTTTCTTTTCGTTGGTGAAAAGATCTTTGGCGCTGCTTTTTGATTTTTTGAAAAAGTTTAACATAATTCTATATATGATATGAGGGCAAAGGTAAGTTCTGCATCTTTTAGGAACAATTTGCAGGGGCTTTAAGTTTATGTTTTAGATTATATCTTTGTAAGACCTCTTAAAGAAACACGATATGACGAAAGAAATGAATTTGGAAGAGCGTTTCCAGAACTATGTAGACGAAGAAAATAAGATTGAACCAAAAGATTGGATGCCGGAGAAATACCGTCAGACTCTTATCCGTCAAATATCACAACACGGTCACTCTGAGGTGGTTGGAATGCTGCCAGAAGCAAACTGGATTACTCGTGCGCCATCTTTAAGACGTAAAATCGCTCTCTTAGCCAAGGTGCAAGATGAAGCTGGGCATGGTCTATATCTTTACAGTGCAGCGGAAACACTAGGGGCAGATCGTCAAGATTTAGTAGGCGATTTACTCAGTGGAAAAGCAAAATACAGCTCTATTTTTAATTATCCTACTCCTACTTGGGCCGATATGGGCGCCATTGGTTGGTTGGTAGATGGTGCGGCCATTGCTAATCAAGTAATGCTTTGCCGTACTTCTTATGGCCCCTATGCTCGCGCAATGGTGCGTATTTGTAAGGAGGAAAGTTTTCACCAACGTCAGGGTTACGAGATTACCATGACCCTTGCTAAAGGAACAGAAGCTCAGAAAAAGCTTGCGCAAGATGCCTTAAACCGCTGGTGGTGGCCATCTATTATGATGTTCGGACCCACCGACGATAATTCTCCTAATTCTGCGCAAAGCATGAAGTGGAAGATTAAGCGTAAGAGTAACGATGAGTTGCGTCAGGAGTTTATCGATAAGACGGTTCCTCAAGCCGAATATCTTGGTTTAACCATTCCCGATCCAGATTTAAAATGGAACGAAGAAACGGGTCACTACGATTTTGGAGCTATCAATTGGGATGAGTTTTACAATGTGATTAAAGGGAACGGCAAATGCAATAAGCAACGCTTAGATGCCCGTAATAAAGCACATAATGAAGGCGAATGGGTACGTGAGGCAGCTAATGCTTACGCAGAAAAGCAAGCCCAGCGCAAGAAGGACGAAACGCACGCGGCTTAAATTCCGCTAACCAAACAACCTAGAAAAATATACAATAGCATGTCAACTAAGGATAACTGGAAAATTTGGGAGGTTTTCATCCGCTCTCGCAACGGCTTAAATCATAAGCACGTAGGAAGTTTACACGCTCCAGATGCAGAAATGGCGGTTAAAAATGCCCGTGATGTTTACACTCGTCGTAGTGAGGGCATCAGCATTTGGGTAGTTCCTTCGGATGCAGTTACTGCTTCTAGTCCCGACGAGAGTGAGCCGCTATTCACTCCAGCAGACGATAAAGTTTATCGTCATCCTACTTTTTACGAAATTCCCGACGAGATAGGCCACATGTAGCCGAGGGCAGAAGGATTGAATTAATCGTTGAAAACAGAATTGTGAACAAGGAATTACAAGAATATACTCTAAGACTCGGTGATAACGCTCTTATTTTAGGTCAGCGACTGGCTGAGTGGTGTGGTCACGGACCGGTCTTAGAACAAGATATTGCGCTTTCAAATATTGCCTTAGACCATCTTGGTCAGGCACGCATGTTATTGAACTACGCGGCCGAGCAAAAAGGCGAAGAGTTTACCGAAGATAAGATTGCTTTTTTCCGTGATATTTTCGAATACCACAACCTATTAATCTTGGAATTAGAAAACGGTGACTGGGGTAAAACCATTTGTCGCCAGTTTTTATTCGACACCTTTAACTATTTCCTTTACACGGATTTATTACAGAGTAAGGACGAAACTATTCGCTCCGTCGCGCAAAAGGCGATAAAAGAGATTAGCTACCACGCTCAGTGGAGTGCGGAATGGCTAATTCGCTTAGGCGACGGTACCGACGAAAGTCACGAACGTGTACAAAGCTCACTCAACGATTTATGGGAATGGTCTGGTGAAATGTTTACTCCGGATGCGGTAGATGAAGCTATGCTAGAAGCGGGCATTGGTGCAGATCTTAACGCTATTAAAGAGCGTTGGCATCAAAAGGTAGATCAAATCCTAGATTTGGCTAAACTGGACAAGCCTGCTGGTGAGTGGATGCAAAGTGGAGGCAAGCAAGGTGATCATACCGAATACCTGGGCTTCGTGTTGGCAGAAATGCAGCATATTCCACGTATGCACCCCGAAGCCAAATGGTAAAAAAAGATTAGAGATCGTGAAGCAGGAAGAGCAAATTTGGCAGTGGTTAGAAGAGGTCTCAGATCCTGAAATCCCCGTATTAACGGTAGTTGATTTAGGCGTTATTCGCGCGGTAGAATACCTCGACGAACACTGGCGTATTAGTATTACGCCCACTTATTCTGGTTGTCCGGCCATGAATGAAATTGAAGCCAATATTCTAGAAAAGCTTAAAGAGGAAGGTATCGAAGATGCCCAAGTTAAAATGGTGCTTTCCCCCGCTTGGACCACCGACTGGATGACGGAAAAGGGCAAGCAAAAACTGCAAGACTATGGCATTGCTCCTCCCGAAGGTAGCTCGGCCGATAAGTCCGTTCTTTTCGGCGAAGCTAAAAAAGTTACTTGTCCGCATTGTAAATCGCGCGATACAGAGTTGATTAGTCAATTCGGTTCCACGGCTTGTAAGTCTCTGTATAAATGCCACGACTGCAAAGAGCCTTTCGATTATTTTAAGTGTTTGTAGGGTAGCAGTAGTGAAATTTAGTAGTGATTATTGAGACTTCTTGCTTCGAGAAGTAAATTATTCTGAACTTGCTTTAAAATCTCACAACTCATTACAAACGAGACTCTGAAAAGAATTCAGGGTGACCATCTACGCTAAACGGACACATCTAACTTTACTTTATCACTCAGTCATTCTGAGAAAAGAGTTTTCCGCTGGTAAACCATGAAGATTTGATGACATGAAGAGGTTTTAGACCGCTGCGCTATGAGATTTGGACAATGCCAAGAATAAAATTTGGGTTAAAATTAATGCTTCCCCTCTTAGTAAGCCTCCTATTAAAACGCGGATTGGGCAGATTATTCAGATTGCCGCGGATTTGATTCCTCTTTGAGTATGGCAGAGTCCCCGAATCTACTGAAACAAGTTGGTAAAGGGTTTCACCTAAGCCAAATCGTAATTGATACTGGACCGGTCTCAATTACGAACGCCAAAAAACAAAATAAAGGGCTTAATGAATTGGGAAGCGACGGAGGAGCTCGCCCACTGAATTTGCCTTTGATGCAAGTTTTTGAAGAGAGGAATTGAAGCCTTGATTTTTTTCGTTCTTTTTTGATTAAGCAAAAAACGAACTTTATAATATCTTGGGAAGCACTATTCTATCGTAAAAAACTCCTTGAAAATCACCACACTAAAGAAGATGTCATGGGTAAATGTTTTAGAATCCCATAGGGCCCCAAAACGAAACCATAAGGAGAACCCTGTGTAAGCAAGGCGAAATATGGCAGAAAAATCTACAGCTCTAATTTCCAATCGTATTCCCCTTAATGCTTACTTTAATAGCCATAAAATAATGCTCCTATGCCCATACGGAAAAGTCTTTTTACTCTAGCCTGTTTACTATTTACTGTCAGCACCGCATTCAGTCAAATTACACCGAGCTTAGAAAAGGCCATACGCGAGAACCCAGAAGCGATTCAGCCCGTTTTCGTGGAATTCTACAGTTCTTTAAACCTCGATTCACTCACTTTAACTTTTGATCAAAGGCAATTAGCTCAACCCCAACGCACAAAAATCTTAAATAGACTATTAATGGCTCAGTCGGCAGCGAGTCAAAAAGAAGCCCTTACACTTCTTGTGAAAGCAGGAATTGAAGCAAGCCAATACCGTAGTTTTTATATCCTGAACGCATGGGTTGGCCACTTGCCAGGTCATTTAATTTTCGACTTAGCCCAATTGCCTGCGGTGCAAGAAATAAGCTGGTCTAAAGGCAAGCTTTCGCTAGATGCGCCCATAGAAGCAAACAGTAATTTCAAAAACACAAAAGCGACGGTAGCAGGAATTGAGCCTGGCTTAAGCGCCATCAACGCCCCCGCCATGTGGGCCCGCGGTTATACCGGTCGGGGACGTAAAGCTTATATTTTCGATTCCGGTATTTGGGCTGAACACCCCAGTTTTAAAAATCGCTATATGGGTCTGCGCTCTCCCGCTAATGCCTCATGGTTTGGTTTATTCTCTCCTTCCCCTTCGGGCGCTTTAAGTAGCCATGGCACCCATGTTTTAGGCACCACCGCAGGCTTAGACACCGCTACAGCCGATACTATAGGCGTAGCTTTCGGTTCGTATTGGCTGGCTAACGACCTAATTAATGCTAGCACCGCCGCTGCCTTACCACCGCAAGCCATTTTAATTGCCGGCTTTGAGTGGGCGCTCAACCCAGATGGAGACACCAATACTAGTCACGATATCCCCGACGTAATAAATAATAGCTGGCGTTGGCGCGATATTATTGATACCGCTGAATGCGGTGGCTTTGTACCCCGCTTAATGAATACCATAGAAGCAGCTGGTATCGCCAATGTCTTTTCGGGGGGAAACACCGGTCCTAACAATGTGGGCGTCAACTCACCCCAACGCATCAATACAAATTTGGTAAACACTTTTTGCGTGGGCAGTATTGATGGCAACCAAAGTTTCCCTTATCCGATCAGCGGTTTTTCTACCCGCGGACCCAGTCAGTGTCCGGCTAGCGGGCCCTTAAGTATTCACCCCGAAGTGGTGGCGCCCGGACAAAATGTGCGCTCGGCTTGGGGTGCTGATGGATACAATGTTATATCGGGTACCAGTATGGCTTCCCCGCATGTTTCGGGGGCAATTTTGCTCTTAAAAGAAGCCTTTCCTCAATTGAGCGGCAAGGACCTAATGGAGGCCCTTTACTTTTCGGCCGTAGACATGGGCGCGGCGGGGGAAGACAATACTTTTGGCCGCGGCTTGATTGATGTGGATGCGGCTTTTACGCTTTTAAGTCAGAGTCATACTCCGGTAGATCCGCAGCAAATTAATTACGATTTAGAATTAAGCTCCGTGCTTGCGCCGCAAAGCGAGCCCTTTTCTTGCGACACCAGTTTTAGGCCCCAACTTAATTTTACCAATAAAGGTCTGCAAGCGATTAACAACATTACTATTAGCGTTTACCGCTATGGCGCTTTAGTGCACAGTCAGCCGCTGAGCACCACTAGTTTGCAAGCATTTGGCGATACGGCTTTAGTCAACCTATCCACTGGCTTAAGTATTCCGACTGGCTATCACGTCTGGCAGTTTCGTGCTACTACCAGCTTCACCGAGTACGATAGCATTAATAACAATTATTACATCCGCCTCGAGCGAATAAAAGAAGCAAATCTGGCCTTTACGGAAGACTTTGAAGACAGTGTCAGCACTTGGGGTCGTTATAACCCCGACGGCGGTTTGGGTTGGGACACCGCTAGCGTTAGCGGTTGGCCTGGTAATAACCATGCTCGAGCTATGTATTTTAGTGATTATCTACCGCGAGAAAGTCAGTATGATGATTTATACAGTGCGCTTTTAAGTTTGAGTGCTAATGCAACTTCTACTTTAGCCTTTGACAGAGCCTATGAAGCACGCGGAAGTATTAGCTCATTACAAGATAGCTTGCAGGTTTTGGTATCTACAGATTGTGGCCAGAGCTACAGTCAAGTGTACCAAAAAGCGGGCATTGGTTTAGCCACAGTAAGCACCAACGGTGGGAATTTTAGCCCGAGTAGCCAAGCAGATTGGCAGCGTGATACGGTTGATTTAAGTGCCTATGCGGGGCAAGAAATTATCCTCCTTTTTAGAGGAGTAAACCGCAACGGTAATAATTTATACCTCGATAACATTAGTGTGTATGAAGGTTTGTGGGATCCCTTAGGGCAGATAGAAAATGGTACAGAAACATTCTTAAAAGTGTATCCTAATCCCACGCAGAATTATCTCAATATAGAAACGAATAGCAAGCTTGGCGAGCCTATGTCGCTCAGTATTTTCGATAGTAGGGGACAAAAAGTATGGCAGGGAGAGCTTAAAGAGCAAAGCTTGCGCCTGTCTTTAGCGAACTGGCCCGCTGGGCTTTATACTTTGCAAGCGAATGGTATGGAGAGCATTAAGTTTTTAAAGAAGCCTTAGGTGAGATATTAGACCGCTGCGCTATTAGATGTGAGTATTGAGGCCACATAACTACCGTATACTATATCAAAAAACCCTCAATTCAATAGGATGACTTAAGTTTGATACTATCAAATGACACTATGGATATGCGGCCTCCTTATGAAATTAACAGCAAGATTTTAGGATTAATAACGGGTATTTCCGAAAAAATCGGAGAAGTAAATGCCTCATTCTTAATAAAGTCATCTCCTAGTCTTCGGAAACAGAATCAAATTAAAACTATACACTCCTCTTTGCAAATTGAAGGCAACACTTTGACCGAGCAGCAAATAACTGC
>Ga0306912_1000584_pt1 | contig 20743 bp, 29 predicted proteins | sample AntRauFillE10628_FD_190443 | JGI IMG/M metagenome (GOLD analysis project Ga0306912, IMG submission 190443) | Saline lake microbial communities from Rauer Islands, Antarctica - Metagenome Filla E10 #628 (v2) (version 2) | ecosystem: Environmental > Aquatic > Non-marine Saline and Alkaline >... | reverse complement strand
TTACCCAGATCAAAATCCTTTAAGATCTTGGCAATTTGCGTGGGGGTGAATTTGCTCTTTCTCATATTACAGTTTTTAAAATTAGAAAATCTAGTTTTAAACTGTACTAGTTTTGGGGGAGCTTACACGGGCTCCAGTGGGGCTTGCGCTTTTGGAGGAGGATTTCTTCAATGCGAATATCTTTTTCAATGGCCACGCGAAAGCGGTATTGAATATAGCGCCTTAAGGGTAGGCTGATAAAAAGTAAAAAGCGTTTGAGAAGTGAGCGTTTGGAAGTTCCTTTTTTAGAGGCCATTATACATATTGCTATTAAAGTCTTGCTGATAAGATTGCCCGATCTCTGTCGGGTCTTCGTAATTGGCGCTATTGAAATACAAGGGGTATTTCTCGGCGCTGGCTTGGGCGTTTAAATGTTCCCTTAAATCTTGAAGCCAGCTGCGGCCACGCTCCTGGTACCTTAACGCGGAGCGGGCCAATTCGCTGCTTGCTGGTGCGTGCTGTTCTTGCATGTTACCCACATTCGTGCGTAAACTATACAGAAGGGCACCGTCGCCAGTTAGTTCAATATGTAAAACTTCAATAGCTTCAGCCATGCTTAAAAAAGCAAGGGCGGGCCTGAGGTATCTTAAAAGGTCTTTGTATTTCTCATCATTTAGATTGGCCAAAATATCCGCTAAAAAAGCTTCTCCTAAAAGGGAAAGTATTTGCCTTTCTTGCACTTGGCGTAGATGGGGGAGAAGGGCTACAAAAGTGCGGTAGCTGCTGCGAATATTTATATGCTCATTAAATAGAGCAGGGGAGTTGATCAATAAATTGGCTTGGCTACTGTGGTAAAGAGTATCGCTCCAGTTGTTATAATCGGCTTTGTTGGCCAGTAAGAAAACAATTAGACGGTCTAAAGATCGGTAGGCACTTTCGAGATAATGGCTTTCCGCTTTTTGCTGTTGCCATTGAAAAGCACTGCGATCGCGGTCGGCGGTTATTCCCTGGTCGCTGATCATTACGCCTCCTTCTTGCATAAAGGAATAAACCGCTAAAGCGGCCAAGGGCTTTTGCACATAAGGAAGTAATACCTTTAGTTTAGCCTGAGCGGGTTCTTCTAAAGTACCATCTGCATAAGCATTAAGCAGGTTTTCATAAAGGCTCTGTCCAAGAATAGTGATCAGCTGATCCTCGGCCCAAGAAAAAGCTAAATGAGGGCTAAGGCTTTCAATGCTCAAAGCCATGCTTACCCCAGTGAATTCTTTTAATTCGCTTTCGGTTCTTATTAAAACTTTCATTCCTCGGACTGTTTTTTAGGGCTGCTTTTCTCGGTTTCCGAACCACTGTCAAGGCGTGCTATTTGGTAGTTTTTCATCCACCACACTAGGCGTTTATTTTCACCGCCCAATCTTTTTTGCCAACCGTTCCAGCGGCTGATGAGCTGTAAGGGTTTAAGAATAATATCTTGATGAGGCTTGGTCATCATGATGTAATTATTCCAAGCCACGCGCTTATCGCTACCACTGCCAGCACCTGAGCGATCTTTGCCGGTACCATTTCCAAAAAGGGTGAAATCCACGCCCATGTTTTTAAAGATATGAGCATCGGCTTCCTGCGAATCTTCAATGTACATACCCGTTTTCATCTTATCATCAACCACCACCACTTCCCACTCGCTGTAGGTTTTGGAGTGGGTGCTATCGCGCTGAGTGTACATCATCGAATTGCCTTGTCGGTCGCCCTTAAAGAATTTTTCAAACTCTTGCTTCTCGAGGGTGATAAGCTTTAGCCTGTCTTTTTCCGATTTGCCTAGCCAGTCTTTATACTTCCATTCCCACCACCATTCGGGTACCTTAATAATGTACTTAATGGTTAGCTGATTTTTAAGCAAAGCCTTTTTAAAGGCAGGGACTGCGCGGGCAATAGGCAGCCAAGTAGATAGGATTACATGCCAAGGCGCCTTTTGGTAATAGGCCCTTCCGGGGGATGGGCTGTTAAGGTCATAGACAAACTGGTGATTGGGCATTTTTTGCCATTCTTCCAGGCTAGTGCGAATAGGGTCGAAGCGATCGAGCTTTAATACTTCGCTCGCTTTGTCATTATACTTCTCCCAATCAGGAGAAATATAAACCTTTTTAATGAGCCCTTTTTTATCCTTGCGTTGATAGCGGCAATCTACCGCGTCCAAGGGGGTGAGGTAAGTAATGTATTGACCAGTTCGGCTCTGAGTGAGCTGGGCAAAAGCATTATAGAAAGTATAGAATTGAATACTGGCCGCGCGGATATAGGTATCTAGGTCGGTGGCTTCCATCCAGTCTTCAATTTCCGCATCAATAATTCGCTGAAATTGCTCTTCGCCTTTTTCATCTACCGAAAGCAGGCCATAGGCCAAGCCGCCACTGTAAAGGGCGCGGGCTTTCCAGTCAATAATAGGTTCTACTAGGGTAACATCGCCAATCTGCTCTAAAACCCATTGCGGGTAATTATTATCGTCACCCCAGTTTTTAATTTCTTTATTGTCTTTAATCTCAGGATCAATAAGCTGCCGCGGTTTCGGATCTAAGGCCGAAGCCAAAAGCATCACCGAATCAGTAGAAAGTAAGGCATATTGCTGTTCGCCGAGGGCGACAATTTCACTCATGGGATAACAGGGGTTTCGTTAAACTCGGTAATAAGGCGAATGGGCACGGAGTAAATATGTTTACCTGGTACCAAAGGCCGAACGCCCACTAGATCTTTCGATTTTTGGTGTTGACGCGGCAAGCCGCAACGCACTGCCTTAGGCAGACGAATGCGCTTAAAGTTTTTGAAATCGCGCGAAGCGGGATAAAAGGAAACTTGAAAAGGGATAGGAAGCCCAGACTCGTCTTGGGCATCCATTTGTTTTAGGGCTTCTTTAAGCTTTATGGGTTGTACACCTTGCATGGGAGCAAGATGCGATAGCGATGGGAAGGTTTATAGGACAGGCTTATTCAAATTTAATTTCAATACCTGCTTCTTGTGCTATGGAGCAAATTAGATGGAAAGTTACTTGAGTATGCGGGGCTAATGCTCGCGAAATATTACCTTGAGTAAGCCCCATTCGTTCAGCTAGCATTTTTTGCGTAATTCCTTTTTCCTTGAGCTTTTTTTTAAGCTCTTCTTTGAGCATTTGATCATAAGTAATGATGGTCATATCCTTTGAATGTTAATGTTAGATTGCTTCCCGGCTAGGGAAGCGATGCGCGCGCGGAGACAACTTGTTGAGCCGCGCGCGAAATTTTTTGCACCCCACACAAATTTCTTTGCGTGCGGTGCAAATTAGTTTAGATATTTTAAAAGCCTGCGCTGCTCAGCTCGGCGGCTTCGGGTTCGGGTTCCTGGGCTTTGGGTGCTTTGGTTTTTTTACTTTCTACCTGGGCATTGCTGAAAAGATAAGCCAAGGGAAAAAATTTATACTCTTGGTCCTCTCCGCCTTCTTGCTCTGCGGCCTTGGTTCCTTTGCGCTTCTTACCCCAAACCGTAAAAGCGCGCGCGCCTTTTTTTACCTGCTGGCCTTCTTTGTTCCAATCGCGCAAAAGCTTGAATTCAAAATTTTCTTCATCGGTGTAAAAGTGGCTAATGATAATATCATTAAGGGTGCAATCGGCTAATTCTTCGCTTTCCTCGCGCATCTCGCGGGCTTTAGTACTTAGGCTAATTAATGCCTTTCTGCGGGCATCTCTGCGGCTATTGTTCTTATCTTTGCTTTCCATAATTAATTGATTCATTTCGATTAGATTTAAGAGCCCTACCGGTGGCAGCCAGTAGGGCTTTTTTTTAGGCTAAAATTTCGGCATCAAGAGCGGCCACTCTGGCGGCTACTTTATCCTTTAAAAATTCTTTGATCTCTTCAACGGTGGCCGGGTCGCTGATCGATAAAAAAACGTTGCGTTCATTTTGAAAAGTAAATTTCAAACTGCTTGAATAGTCCGTTGCAAAAAAATCGCTGTCGGGCTTGGCGTTTAAAGTCTCTAACTTTTCCGCTACGCTCTGAAACTTGGCGCGCATTTGAACCTTAGCGTGTAGCTTTTGGTAATGCTCAATTTGTGCCTCTAGGCTTTTTGACTTTTTGGGAGCAGTGGCAGCCGCTCCGCTTTTCTTCGTGTTTTCCATAATTAGTAACTTGATTATCAATTCGTTGATACTCAAAGATAAGTAAAATATATCAAATATGATATATTATTAAGACATATTTTGTCATTTTTTTTTGGCTATCGTTCTTAAAATCAGTCAAATGGCCGTCAATCTCGCAGAGTTGACTGCCATTCTTGGACACCGTTCCTCGACTGCGCCCTGTGCCGTTTTGGCAATTGCCGCTTTTTGATCTGCGGATATATGAGCAGCGCAGCCCCAGCGACCGCGCGCCCCCCCTATACTGGGCCTCGCTCAGAATAGGGCCAGCCCCCTTAGTGGGCTGGGGCAAGCTCAAGCTTGACCATAAAAAAAAGCGCCGCAGCGCTTTGTGGTTCTTAGAGCATGCCTTCATCGCAGAAGCTGTAGTAAGAGTCTTCACTTAAGATAATATGATCTAAGAGCGTGATGTCTAGTAGCTGTCCGCCTTCTTTAATTTTGCGGGTAAGTTGGATGTCTGCCTGGCTGGGTTTGAGGTTGCCACTGGGGTGGTTATGCGCTATAATAATGCTGGTAGCAAGGCAATTTAAAGCAGTAGCAAAGAGAATGCGGGTATCTACCACGGTGCCGGTGATGCCGCCCATACTAAGCAGGCTAACAGATTGTACCTGATTGGCATTGTTGAGATATAGCACGTAAAAGCGCTCAATCATATCGAGATCATCGGCCCATATTGTGCGTAAGAGATCGGCTGACCCTTTACTGGATTTGATCTTGGTATTATTTACTTCAGATACTTGGTGCTCTTTAATGTAGGAGAGCTTTACTTCACGAATGGTGTACATAATTAGAGATTTAATTTCGGCAAGGGAAAAAGCGCAGCCATCGCCAGAGTAGGCGAGGCACGAGTCGGAACGCCGAGAGGCGTAGCTACCTTCGCCGCGAATTATCTCTAATGGACACTAGATCGTGAGGCTTAATTACATCAGATCACAAGTGCTGTAAATACTAAGATTAATCAGTAATTGGTCTAGAGCATGGGTATAAAAGGGGATGACTCATTGAGCTTTTCATGGTATTTCCCAAAAATCAAGGTATCACCTGCATCGCTTAGGTGGGTGGATTCTTCGGGCTTTACCTTGGGGTCGCGTTCGCTTGATTTGTCTTTACGAAAACCTCGTTCTGAAGCTTTAAGCGGAGCACCCAAGGCGGACATTTCCCAAGCGGCACAATTAGACTTGGAATAACGGAATTTAGGTAGGCGCGGCTCGGTCTCTCTCATAAACAGATTAATAAACTCGTACTTGGTTTCATGCCGAGGAGCTTGGCCAATATATCTTTCAATAACCTGCCAACCTCTTTTGCGGAAAGTACTGAGCACGCGCATGTAATAATTGAAATCGGTAACACCGCTACTGGGTAAGGCAGTATGATCGTAATAATAGTAAACCGCTTTGGTGGGGTAGTACTTGTAATAGTCGCAGAACTTATCTACTACGGCATCAATCAACTGAGGATGCAAAACAAAAAGACTCTTTAAAAAACGGTATTCGTCGCCTACTTCTTGGCCCACCACCATGCAGTTAATTTTATCACCGTAGTCAAAGGCAATATCTAAGGGCTTGGCGCCAATAAAGCCATTATCATGGCGGGAGTCTTGCGAGCGTAGCTTCTCATTTCTTAGATCACCGATAAAGCTATCGAGGTATTGATAGTTAAACCAATCTTGGCCATGATGCGAAGTATCTAAATTGCCATAAAACCCTTCTTCTACACCCAGCAGCTTTTCATTTAAAATTGAGGTACGGTATTTTACACTGGAGAGAATACGGCGCATATCCGAAAGGTATTCGGGTCCTAATACATCGAGGTTCTCCAGAGCGCTCGCTTCGGAATAAAAAATAGAGTATTTATACTCATTACCCACCTTACGGGGGAGGCGTAGCTTGTTCAATTCCGTTTGCAGCTTATTGATCTTTACTAGGGTATTCTTATGGGCAGCACCTTTCATTTTCAGTAAGTTCTTACGGTGCAAGTTCTGCTGCAGCTGCAGCTGAAGAATTAATTCAATTTGCTGCTCATCCATTTGCTCGGCCATGTCTAAAATCCACTTAGAAGCTGGATTTGTAGGCATATCGGTGGTATAGCATTCACTCCGGTAACTAGGTAAATGACCAAAGTAATTACGATCACCACGTAGGGCAGGAATGGTTTCATCGTCTAAGCGTTCTTTGTTTAAAAGCTTGGCCTCATCTCCGCCCAGGGAAGCCAGAGAGAGACCGTTGGAACTTCCCGCTCTATCTTGACTAATTAAAACATTACAAGCGCCATTAAACCAGTAAATGGCATACTTACTATCGAGTGGCTTAGTGCGCGGTGCTTCCCATTTCCACATGCGTTTAAACTTCTCTGAGGGTTCGCGGCCGAAAACAAAATGTTGGCCTTCGTGGTAGCCCATCTTATTCCACATTTGAATAATGGGGGGTAGGGTGCGCACCAGCAATTGCTGAAAGGTAGAGCCTACAATGCCATGTTGCCCTCTGGGCATTTGGCGAGCATTTTCAATATACCAGGGCGCTAGTACGCCAGTAGTTTTACCGGTACCACGCGCCCAAACATTATAGCTTTTACTGGCACTTACTAAATGGTGGGTAAGTTGTGGAATATTAAAGTGGAGGGCTTTAGGTTTACTCATGGTCTTCTATTTGGGCTTCTTCGGCTTGGCTTTCCCACCAGTCGCTTACTTTTTCCAAAAGCTCATCTTCACTGGGTGGTTCTTGGCCTACTTGCTCGGGCAAGACCGCCATAATAATGGGGTGGAAATCGAAATTGGTGAGATCGGGTAGCTCGGGGTCTTCTTTATCCAGTTGGTGCAAGAGAATGTAATTACGGGTAGAAGCGCCCAGGGCTTTGGTATCTTTTTTAGCGATGGCCAGTTCTCGATCTTGGCGAATCATCTCATCGGCCAAGGCGCGTTTTAAATCTTTACTCATCCGCAGCAGCGGACCAAAAACACGCTCCATTAAACGTAAATCGCGGTAGGCGGTAACTTCGGAGTAGTGGTAATGATTCATCATCATCTCCACTACTTTGGTCTGAAACTTATGTTCGAAAAGCCACGCTTTAGCCTGGACAATGCGATCGAGTTTCTCCACCATCTTAGCATTAAGCTGTGCCTTAGAAAGGCTGCCATCTAGGTAGCCAATAATTTTTTCGGCATCGGTATTAAAGCCTAAGTGATCTACTTTATGTTTGGTCAACTGTCTTTTGGAACTCATAATCTTGTAATAGTTTTTCTACGAAGCTTTGGGCAGGGCTACTGCCGTTCCTAGCCATAGCGAAAGCATTTTTGCGCACCTCGTAAATGGCTTTTAGGCGGCCTTTGTGGTAGCATTTGTAAATGGGACTTATTGGGCTGCTAGCTGCGGCTATAAAGGCCTTTTCTTCTTTTTCTAAAACAATGGCACATTGCTTTTCGGTAAAGAATACCGCAGCCAGCTCTTCTAGCAATTGCAGTTCTTCCTCACTTAGCTTTGGCCAATTCATCTTGCATCCATTTATAGTGAAACTGAAAACTTACCGGGTGACTGTCTATTATGCCAACTTCGGTTTTAGGGTTGCGGGTAAGGTTGGCGGAGCCTACTACCACCACTTGCCATTGCTCATTAAAAAGTAGGGTTACTTTAGCATGAAGCTTCGCCAGTTTTAAAGGGTGAAATACATTTTGTGCAATCTGAAAAACTTCGGGTGTGCGCTCGCTGATCCGTTCGCTTAAAATGCAGGCCGCACTTAGCAATTGCCCTTTAATTTTAAGATTGAGTAAAGCCCGGCAAGGGTCTTCGGTCATACTCCAGGTACTAAGTATTAAATGCGCAGGACCGATGCGCTCTAGTAAATGGCCAATAAGGTGGTGATTGCTCCAGTGGCCACGGGTTACAAAATGAATAAGCTGGTTCGGCTCGAGTTTGGGAATGCTAGCCGCTAAAACTTTGCGGCCCCCTTCTATGGTATAGCGTTCCTTTGCGGCAAGGCTAAAGGCTTGGCTTTCGCTAGATGCCTCTTTAGGGGCAGGCGCAGAACTAAATAACATCGGCTAATTGTTTATCCAGTTCGTTCAATTCTTTCTGCCAATCTTGACAAGCAAGGGCCTTTTTAGGATTGCCCTGGTGTTTAGAAAGGTAGGTGCGCAGATTATTGCGGCGTTTGAGCATTTGCGCTTTGTCCAGCTCGGGCTCTAAGCCTTGGCTTTGGTATTTATTGGGGAGTACGACCTGATTTTCTTGCCAATACTTAAGCAGGCGCCAGATCTCCTCAATTTCTTGCCAGGCATTTTGTAAGGCAACCTTAATATCAAAAGCTTTTTTACGATCTAGGTTAAAGGTGGCATCTAAAAGCGGGTGTAAATGATTTACTTGGGCATATAATTTTCGCTGCCGCTGATAGGCTGAAAATAAAGCCTCTGGGTACTTTATAGTGCTGCTTACTTTGCTTTTGGGAGAAATTTCTACTAGGGCATTGGCCCTATTTTTTGGCCTTGACGGAATAATTAAAGCAGAAATTTCATTTTCTAGCCTTTGACAATTGTAAAAACTTTTACCTTTCGCCAACAATCGCCAGACTATGGGAGACGCTCCCGCATTTTTCAGAATACTTAAGCCAATTTCATAATCCTGGTTGGATTGTAGCCATTCCTGTGCTTCCATTTAGCGAAGTAGGGAAATGGCAATTGTTGAATAAAGGACAGATTTTAAATAAAAATATACCCGTCGTTTTCTATGTCATACAATTAGTTTATGACTTTATATTTTTATTCAATATGTTGATTAATAGGTTTTTATAAATATATTGGTTTATTATTTGATAATATTAGAATTTACTGGAATAGTTTATTCAAGTGTTATGTAAATATTAATAATTACTAAAAAAATAAAACTTTAACAGAAGTTTATATCTTCACCGCACTTATTTGGGCCTAAAAATTAAGTCGAGGAATTCGAAAATCGTTAAGAGTAGAAAAAATAAATTTTTAACCATGAATAACAAGTTAAGATTTTTTTCGATGATTGCTTTCGCTGGCCTCATCTTTTCATCTTGTTCAAAAGAGGACAATACTAATAATCAATTAAATTTTCTTAAAAACGGAGAAGAAAATGAAACAGAATTTAATTGTCAATATGTTTTAGATCCTGCTCCTCAGCCTTTAATTTCTATGATAGATAGTCCGAATGATCCTCGCGAGGATACGATCAATAAATATCTTTATCATTTGGCAAGAGCAATATCAAAATATACTTGTCAAGCAAACTTTGAGACACAGTTTAATTCGGTGAAATTTAATCGGTACAGTGGTGGTTCAGACGGCTTAGCTCAAGATGAAGCCATGATTAGTGATTTAATTAGTAGTGATCCTGCTCTAGAAACGCTTATAATTGCTGAATTTAATGCAGGGGGGTTTTCTTGGATGAATGCAAAAAATGATTTTAATTGGAAGGGATTCTCTTATGAACCTACGATTTGGTTAGAGAATGCTCCAGTAGCGGATTGGTCTCAAGAAGAGCTTATAGGGGTAGGAACAGATGTAGAATATACCAAAGGTTTTTTTGGCGATTTTGTACCTGCCTTTTATAATGAATGCAGAACTGAGGGGTACGAGCCAACTGAAGTTGTTCTAGGAAAGAAAAATGATGTTGATGTTTATGATACTAACGTTGTTGTAGATCCTATTTGTTTAGAAAACCCAATTTTGATTGTTCAATTAAGTTGGGATAAGCTTACTAAATCAAAAAAAATGGATGTATCAGGAAATGTCGGAGGCGATAATTATGATACCTTACCACTCCCGTTAATTGATCCACCCGGCTGCCCAATAGCTAATCAGTACGATGTGGTGCAGTTTTTCCCAGGTTGCACACGATTTGATCGTGGCCTCTGGTCTGAATCGAGAATTGCATATTTTAATATTGAGGATAGAGGCCCCAGTTACGTTTATTCATCCTTTCCTTATCGAAGCTATACGGAGCCAATGAAAATAATTCACAAAAATAATATGTGTAGTATTCACTCTGTATTTGAGAATATTTGGAATATCTCTTTAGTTCAGTCAACTCTATATTCTGGTTACAATAACTATTTGGTGTCTTATGAACATGATTGGTATGCCAGCTATCGTGGATGGGCTTTTCCAATTGATCAGGGTATTTTGCCAAAAGTTGGAATGCAAAGAAAAGGAAGTCATGAACATTGGCAAATATCAATAATGAAACCATCTGACTTTTGTGTTGGAAGAATGAAAGTGTATTATTACCCTTATTTAGGAATGAGAATACTTGGATCATAATGAATCAACGTCCTTTTTTAACAACATCAGCCAAAATGCTGATGTTGTTATCTTTAAGTTTCAACAGCCTTCGAGCTCAAATTATAGAGCCATCACTAACCTATGGTGTTACTAGCTATAGTTATTATGCTGAAGGCAATTATTCCACTTCTTATCCAAATCCTTTTTTTAATAGCTTTGTCACTGCCCCAACCATAGGGCTTAGACTAGATGTGCCAAAATATAATTTTGGCATAGAAACTAACTATTATCAAGCTAGTGTGCCCACTACTGTCGATTTTCAATATCAATCATATGCTAAGACCTTTTTTGATCTTGGAGTATACGCTTCGTATAAGAATTCTAAATTTCATATGTTTTATGCCAATGAAAATTTTAGAAATCAAGCTTCATTTGGTTTAGGAAATGTTAACCGTTTGGCCTTTGATCAAGGAATCGGCTTAGCATATAGCTATACGCACGCATCATATGACATTTCTATACGATCTGAGAATACCTTTAGAATTGTAAATGGTATAGTAGCTGTGGATAACCCTTTGACTGGTTTAACATTAAAGCTATCTAAATCTCTTGCTTTAACAGAAAGTAAGACCGAGAAGAGCAAAGGACCGCTTGCCAATTTAATAAATTTACAAGTTGGCTTAAACTTAACTGGTAACGAGTTAAACGGTGAGGTTCCTTCGATGTTACCAATCAAAATTGCTCCTTTGGTGGGGCTAGAGTTGACCTTTAAAGATTATCACATTTATATGCGGCGGGTGTTTTGGTATAATCTTGATGTTTCAAACTATTATGGTGGTAAACTAACCTCGATGTATAATCAGATTGGTTTTGGGTATAAAGTAGATGTAAATAATAAGAAACATTTCTTTGTGGGCCTTCATCATTTTTGGAATAATACTCGTGGGCAGCAATACCTAGATTTCCGTGAGAATGGCTTTTCTGACGATGTGCTTTGGTTTATACCCCAGAATAGAGGTGTAGGTTTAGAACTCAAGTATCCCTTCGCTAATAATATCGATTTTATTTTAGATGCTGATTATTACTATGAAGCGCACCCTCGTTTAGGCACGGGATTTAATAGGGAGAGTTTCAGGTTAAGCGCGGTTTATAATTTTAGATGATAAGTTTTTAAAATTTATTTTAGTTATTGGAGCAACAACTTTAATTTCATTTAGAAATTAGCTTTAAACCCTAAGCAAGAAAGGACTTTGTTGAAAAGTCCTTTCTTGCTTTTTATAATTTCGACATTGATAGGAAAGCGCTTTTGGATTTCAGCTATATGGTCCTCCATTAGTTTTTCAATTCAAGTGTATCAAATAACTCTGGCTGCTTTACTAGCTCTACATCCAATTTGGTGAGCTTGCCGTTTACCTGCTTAAGCTTCTTTTCGAGATTTTTAAGCCTAACGAATTGCTCGTGGTTTTCCTCCAGTGCCTTTTGAGTGCCGTGAATTTCATTTTTGATTTCTTCTTTTTGAATAAGTAGCTCTTTACGATTAGTGATTGTTCCGTGGAAGTGGTTGTATAAAAGTGTGTAGCAGCTGCGCTTATACTTGGTCAATTCTTCACTATCGGAACGCAATGAAAAGATCCAACCATAGATAAAAACCTCTGGAATGCAGGTCAGATTTCGACCCTGTTTTTTACCGTTTTTAGATACCTGAGTGTACTGAACAGTACACTCAGGTCCCAAAATTGGGTCTTTTTTCACGTTATCTATAGACCTGCGCGCGCTAACATTTAGGGCTTCACAAATTGGTCGTAAAGCGATCCAATAGGTGCCATCTACTTGCAGAAACAGGATGTTCTTGCCGTTAAATTCTAAAAACTTTTGGTGATTGTCCATTATCGAAAGCATTAAATAAGAAAAGCCCCCCTTCGTGTCAATCGCCAGAGAGAATGAAGGGGGGCTTTTCAATAAAGATTTTGCTTCGGGCGATTAACTTGTGCAAATATTGCACAAATATTCTATTTACAAGATAAAAATGCACAATAATTTTGCAAAGCAAGATTTTAGCGCTTAACAACTTATACCCTTTCCATCGTAATTTAGCACGGCTAAACGGAATCGCGATATTCCAAAAACTCAATCGCATTTAAAATAACCCAGGGTGGGGTAGTTATACATTGAAGGCTGTCCGCGATTTTCGGTTCGCCGATTCCGTTTAGCACACCCTGGACCTTTTTTAACCTTTAATAATTACTCCAATGCTAAACGGAAGTAAAGAAAAAGAAGGGGCTAAATCTATCAGTCCCAAAGAACTGCGCCAGCAAATGCGCGCGGTAGTAAAAGAGGCTACGGCCAATTTTAAAAGTCCTAGCGATAATGCCCTTGAGGCCTTTATGCGCTATTACAGTCAAAGCCAGCAAGGCGATTATCACAAAGCAGAAATACTGGAGCATCTCCATGATCTAGATCCCTCAGCTACTACCATGGGCCATTTGGCCAGCTTGCAAAATGCAGAAGCGCTGCAAGACTGTGCCACGCTCTTAATTGATTATGCGGTGCGCTGCCCAGATTTAGATCTGGACGAAAGCGAAACACCGCGAACCATGGCGGCTATTATTAATTTGGTCGTCGCTCTAGCGGTCGATGCGAGAAGCAAATAGAAATGAAAAACCCCGGTCTACTTGATCGGGGTTTCTTGTTTAGATATAGTACTAGACTTTAATAAGAAATTAAGGTATTAAGTCTTAGTGTATTCTAAAAGTATTTAAGCCTAGTTATTGGTGCTTTTTTTTGCTTTTAAAGCTACAACTTGAACAAAAATGATAAGTGCTGTAATAGCTGTAGATCTTATAATAATGCCTGCCATATTTGTATCTACTAGCCACTTATCGAGAATTAGGATGCTAGCAAGAAAAGTAATTATTCCAACAATTATTGCTGATTTTTTTACCATAGGTCAACAAGAATTGAGCTGGCAGATCCAATAATTCCTTCAGCCACAACAACTGCACCAATACCTACCCAGCCTGCTGGCCCTCCTGCGAGCATCGCTGCACCTGTTCCACTAACAGCAAGGTGCACAGCACCAACCCCTGCAGAAACAGCATCTGATTTAGCAGCATTTCCCCAACTTATTCCATAAGGTCCACTCACTTTGTTGTTGCCACCGAAAGAAGTCTCCCACTTAGTTAAATTCTCATGCCAATAGCTTAAAGAATGAACAGATATCCTTGAGTATATGTAAAAAATGAATAGCTCAGAATCTGATGTTAGAATATCCGCAGCATGATTTTCTAAAGAATAAATATCTTGTAAAACATCCTGTAATGGAAGATTCCCATTGTCCTCAATATCAAGGTAAACCTGATTTAAATCGTCTAGTAAAGACTTCAACTCTGCTGAAGACTCCATCTCCTCGTTATACATACCTGTTTCCGGTAAGTGCTCATTATCATCATTAAAAAAATCAACTACTAAATTCATTCTGGTTCCTATGTACGCTTCGCCATCAGCATTTAAGGGCGTAACATAATTTATTTCTGAATCGGTAATTTGCTTTGATTTGTTTAAGGCTTGTGCTAAAGTGAAGTTAGCGGAATTTGAGGCTAAAGAATGATAAATTGAGTCTAATATAGAATTATGTCTAATCCCGATATAGTCAAACTCAGAGGGGTTTAGAGTAGTTTCACTCTTGTTTTTTATACTACCACTTTGAACCGATGGTTCTTTTTGGCAAGCAAAGAATAATGGAACAATCAATAAGATTAACTTTTTCATAATGCAATAGAATTTAAAAATTAAATTATGATTCAAAAATATTAAAGTATTTTAAAATTCCAAAATGTAAGGTGTTTTTAGAAGAGGTGGGGTTATAATAAAAAAGCAAGGAAAACTAATTCATTTGTAGTGTTAATGGGGGTTTTTAGTATTACTTTTTCTTGGATGATTTATTCGAAATATCTCATCTTGAACACACTTTTTAAAGTGATTCACAAATTCCCGATAAAAGTGGCCACTCTTTTTTTCTTGTCCCGAAGTTATATACTGCAGGTAGTCATTTGCTTGATTTTTAAGAACTGCCGCTAAACTTTTATTGTAATCACCTTCACCTTCAATACCATTTTCAGTGGCATATTCCTCTTCACAAAGCGTGATAACATGGTAAAATTGATTTTCATGGTCTAGGTAGCTTTCTAAGCGAGTATGCAGGGCCTTCAGTCGGTCCAATTTGGTGCTCATAGTATGGTCTTTTAAGATGATAAGCCAGGCTAAATACTTAAACGTTTAATCTTCTTTCGGTTTTCGCTTCTTACGCAAGTAGGAGCAGCCATTTGCAAAAGCGCGATCGGCTCGCTCTTTAGTAATGGTGCGGAAATCGAGCCTTTGCCCTTTAAATATGAGTACACCAGGCTTAATACCTTGCAAAGTATAATGCTCGCTAATATGGGGGCTCAGCTTGTCCATACTATACGGCAGCTACTAAGGGAATGCTGCCCGTATAAAGCTTTTTATAATGAATGGCCGAAACACTAATAGTGTTGCCGCGTTCGCCGCCTTCTTGGGTACCAGTGCCAAAAGTACTGGTAATCATGGCGCCATTGTCTTCTTCACCTAATTGTACCACTTGGCCATCAGGCAAGGGCACTAGAACAATATGCTTTTCAGCGCGGGCTTTACGCAATAGGCCTTCAATAGCAGGGGAGAGGTTAGGGATTAAACCGCCAAAAGTAAATTTGTCGGCATTGCCTTGCACCGCGCCCTGGTATTCGCTGTTTAGCTCATTTTTATTGAGCTCCAACTCTACTTTATAAAAACGGCCACCCGTTTTAAAAGTATGATCGGCAGCAATAACGGCCACATCTTCTAAGCTGGCAGCAGCAATGCCCCCTTCTTTTTGAATAACATCGAAAGTGCTTAAAGGCGCAAAGTAAAAGGCAAGCTTGGTGCCTCCTGGGTTGTCTTGGGCAGGAGCCAAAACATCGGTATAATCTGCCATGCTTAAGAGTTTACAGGTTTAAGAATATTTTGGCCATCTAGCTTTAAGATTTCAGCCACAAGGCTTGCATCGCGCTTAAGATCGCCAAGGCCCAGCTTTTGGTTTTTAAAACGGAAAGAAGGACTCACTACAAGGTAGCGCTGCTTTTTATGCTCAATAGCCAAAATGCCTTTCTTCTCATCGTTCTTTTGCTGGTTTAGCGCGTCAATGGTCGCGTTCATATCATCGATAGTGGCCAGAAGCTCTTCGGTTTCTTTGCCACCCTTTAAAAGGAGCTCAACGAGCTCCTCTTTGGTTAGTTTTTGTAATTCGGTTTTTGTCATGGCTCTAATTTTTAGAAAAGCCCCGCCAAAAGAGGCGAGGACTTTTCGGGCTATTCTCCGGTTTCAAATTAATTAAGACTGGTCGTTTAGATACAACGGCTCTAAATCGGCAATTTCAAAACCAAGCAACCATTTAGCAGAGGTCAAGTAACCGTGCACGGTAGGCACAATTTTACCAATGGTGGGGCCGCCTTTGCCTACAATGGTAGTTCCTACCCGTAAGTTGGCACGCTGCACATCTACAATAACACGGCTGCTATTATCTAGCCAAGTGGTAGGTACAATTTCCCATTTCTTGTTAGAGCCATAAATGTATTTACGGCCATCGCCACTGTTGGAAGTGTTGGTGGCACCAAAAACGTCTTGCTCGTGTTTTACATAATTCCAAAAAGTGTCTTCGCTCACTAAAAAGGCACCGCCTTTTTTACGGTGGGCAGAAGTCATGTTTTGGTACATCAGCTCCATTTTGTCCAGAGCATTTGCATTGGTAATAGCACCCGTGGCAATGGGGCTAATATTCCCCGCCGTAATTTCATCGGCAATAATCTTGGCCGGACCATCAAAGCAAACAAAGCCGTTGGCCTCTTCCCATTTAGCCGGATGCGAAATAGGCGATTCGCCTGCATTGGTATTGCTTAGGCACTTGTAAAAGTTTTCATCGCTATACTTCATGTAGTCGCCTGCCGAGTAGGTACTACCCGCGGCAAAGTCTTGCGCATCCGCATGATATTCGCTGTGGTAAAAATTATCGTTAATCTCGCTGCTCAGTTTTTCCATTTCGCGCGCCCAGAACCATTGTGCAAAAGGAATTTGCACGGCCCCTGGAGCTACCATGTCGGCCAAGAAAGATTCGATTAATTCTTCAGGAACGATTTTAAAAAGCTTCATACAATCGTAAACATAAAGCTTACGGCCGCTGAGGGTGCGCTCTTTACGTCCGTTGGTTTCCACGTTTAAATCGAGCGGGCGCATGCCAGCTTTGGCGGTAAATTTGGGTAGTAATTTTCCGTGGCGGCTTACATTTCTATCTACCGTAAGGTCGCTAAAGATGTCGAGGCCGTTAAGCATCTGCATCATAAACTTACGATCGTATTGGCCTGCCCACTTGGCAATGGCTTCCACATCGGTAACGGGTGTGGCCATAGCAACTAGCAAGCCCTCGGAGCTGTGGCTAGAAGCGAAGCCAATAAGCGCCGAACTGAGCGCCAGTAGTAAAAGAAAAATCTTTTTCATTTTGATTATTGGGGGTTTAAGATTCAATACCTAATTCCTCGCGCATGGCTTTCAGCTGGGCGTCAGCCTCGGAGGTTAACACTTCGCTTTCGCCGCCGTCTCCAGTTGCATCACCATGCGCTCCAGATTGCGGATTAGCTCCACTACCCTTTTCAAGGGTACTTACTTTGGCCTCTAAATCACTAATGGATTTATCGCGGGCCGTTACGGTATCTTTAAGATTGTCCAACTCTTGTTTTTGGTCGGCTGCAGCTTGCAACTGATCATTAAGAGCCTGTAATTGCTCCGGGCTGGGTTGGTGATCTTGGTCCGCATCTGCCGAAGCATTAAGACCGAAAACCGCTAAAAGGGCGGTTAATTTGTTTGAGATTTTCATAGGCTCATCCTGATTTTTAGGGGGTATAGATTTGGCAGGTTTCGGTTTAAAAGATTCGAAACTATTTTTTAGCGTGTTTTGCAGCTGCTGTAAAAAGCTAGCTTGGGTTTCGGGCTTTTTATTGAAGAGGGCCATTACCTCTTGGTAAGAAAGCCCTTCGTATTCAGCGGCAATTTCCGAGCGTTCGGCAATTACTTCATCAATAAGGCCTAAATCTTTGGCTTCATCGGAAGTATAAAAGTGATCATCGTAATTCATGATGTCGCTTTGAACGGCCTCGAGGGATTTACCCGTTTTAGCCGCAATGCTTTTCGATAAGCCTTTATCTACGGCGCGCATCATATTAAGGCTGCCCTCAATTTCTTTTACATTTCCCCAGGCACCGCCGCTGCAGCAATGCAACATAGTGGTGGTGTTTTCGTGGGCGTAAACCTTTTTACCCGCCATAAGCACAATAGCGCCCATGCTGTAGGCAATGCCATCGTTACGGGTGTTTATCGGTTTGGCTTCGGCATCCGCATTTTGGTTAAGTATGGCATTGTAAATAGCAATGCCCTCGCTGATGCTTCCACCAGGAGAGTTAATGGCAAGTAAAATGCTGGTGCATTCAGGATCATCGTTGGCCTCTTGCAGATCTTGGCGAAAGCCTTTAGCGGTAATGCCAGAATCGTCCCACCATTGTTGGCCGAACCTATCGTAAAGTAAAATTGTGCGTTCCATTTGCGAAGGGTAAAAATTCCCTACGCAATAATGGCGCTACTAACAAGGCAATTATAGGACTAGGAGAAGATTATGCGCCCTTTAGAATCTAAGGAATAGCGGGCATTTTGGCCGTTTGACACTACGAGTTGGCCATCTGCATTAAGCGCAAAACTTTCGCTTAAATCACCTGCGTAGATGAGTTGGCCAAGGGCATTAAGGCTAAACTGCGGTAAGGGGGGTAAAGTTAAAAAGTAGCTGGGCTTGGTATGTTGGCCGCTAAAATTTAAGGAGAAGCCAATTTGGCCTCCATAGGTTTCGGTTTTAAAAGAAACCGACAGGCGTAAAGGCTCACTGGGCGAATTCAATAATTTATGATTGCCAAGGTGATCGCGATACTTTACCAATAAATTAAGATTGCGAAGCTGTAAAAGCGCTTGCCGGTTAGCGAGTAAGTCGGCAGGAAGCAATGCGTTAACCGTTTTTTGGTAAAGGCTGCCATGGTCGGTTTCCGTTTCGGTTTCTTCAAATGTGGCACTGTCTGAGATTATAGGAAGATTTAGCCAGGCATAATTTGGGTGAAAGGAAATCTCCATTTCCTGCACTTGCAAATTTATCGCAGCTGGAAAATTATCGATACCAGAAATTGGCAGGCATTGAAGCGATTCGATGCCACCAACCAAGGCTTGAGTAGTGTTTTGAAAAGGGCTCATATAATCGGACAAGTATTCACAAAATTTTTAAAGTACGCGCCGCATCTGCGATTGGCCGCTTTTGCGGTAGCGATAATAGGCTTTGCGCAATGCTTCCAGCGACAGAACCGCCCGATCGTCGCTGTATTTTGCAATAAAGCGCTCTATTTCTTGCGTCATTTTACCCCCTTTACGCTGGGCTTCGCCTCGAGCGCAGATAAGATCTAAGCGCGAAAAAAGCTCGCGATACATTAGGGTTTCAATTAAATTTTGAAAGCGCTTAATGTTGGTAGGAGAAATACAAAGCCAATTATTTCTGCCATCGTAGCTTTTACCAAGACGATCTTGAGCCGGAATAGAAATTTCAAAATAATTAGCATCGGAAGGTTTAGGCATGGGTTTACTTGAAACTTCTATAACTCCCATTAAAAAAGCGCCCAGAGTGCTGTTAGCTTGAATTTTAATTTCCTCACCTTCTGATTTCAGCTCTTGCTGGAGGTAGTTCATTAAGTGTGCAGGAATAGGAATTTGCAGAATTACTCTTTTACTCATAGTCATAGTTTAAATAAGTTAGCGAACAGCCTAAACGCAATTTAATGAAACATCATGTTTTTTAAACGCTTAAATCGTCATTATCAGAGTCTTTTATCCTCACATTTTTAACAATTTAAAAGAATCTAATTCGCAAGATTAAACCAATTGCCAAGCCAAAAATTAAGTAAGCATACCAAGGAATAAGGTCCATTAGCTTTTGCCACCAGGAGCGTTTATCAATGGCAACTACAGTCTCGCTTTCGCGGGATTTAATCAGTTTTAGTTTTTCCTGCAGCTTAGATATTGTTTGGTCTTGGCTATTACATTCGGCCACAAGCTCCCCATACTTATTTTTCCAAAGTAGCAGCTCCCCTTTGGTGCGAGGGTCGATGATCTTAAGCGTGTCAAAAATTCGACGATCTAGGAATTCAGGTAAAGAAATTTCCGTTTGCACGGTAAAGCCGGGCAGGGTAGTATCGCGTATTTCGCGCTCAATAAAGCGAAAGGTGTCGTTAGAAGTAGTGATGCTTTCAGGCGTTTTACAGCTAACTAAGATCAGGCAGGACAGTAAGCAGGACAGGTATTTCATAGCTCGTTCTTTTTAGAGATTTCCTGCACATTTTGGCGCTTGATGGCCGCGCGGATATAATCCCAGGCATCGATACCAAAAATGTTTTTAAAGTTCTCGAGGATGGAACGTAATTCGGTCAGGGCCAAGAAGCCCGCCACCAAGCGCATAAAGGGAATGGAGGGAATGATTTTACTTTCAATTACCCAAGCTGCAAGAAGGATGAGGCAATAGATAATAAGCTTGTTAAAGGTGTTAAATATTTTGGACCACTGAAAGGGAATACTCTGCTTTATGCTAGCAATGATTCCTGTAATAAGATCGATGACGATAAGAATAATAAGGGCTCCAGCAATATCGTAAAGCGGCACGAGGATAGCGAGAAACCATAGCACAAATTTCATGATGAAATCTACATTATCGCTGGCATTTAGGATGTTTAGGATTTGTTTAGGCATGGCCAGTTCTATCAATTATTTCAACAATAATTTTCTCCTCTACAAAAGCTAAAATTTGTTGCATCATAAATCGGCTTTTGTTCACGTCGAGTGAGCCGTCAGCATCAATATGCAAATGATCTTCCCCTGGCGCGATACAGCCGAGTAAGTCATGCCAGAAGTTAGCCGGGTGGATGAGGATTTCACTTCGCCCTGGTACATCTTGAATCCATAAGCAGGGACCGAACTTGGGCGATAAGTGTTTAATGGCGGTATAGGTGTCAGGGGGAATACAGCTAATACGGCGCTGATTATTTTTCCAAGGCAGCTCAACGGTTTTAAACTCGAGCAAATTATCGAGTTCAGCGCTAAGCATTACGGCAGAACCAAGGGTTTGTTTTTCTTCAACTGCGAAGCGGATAATAGTTAGTCGCTCCTTAGAAACTTCATAAACACATGTTATTCAATTACATATGTTGATAATTACTGGGTTTTTGATAGACTGAAATTGCAAGAAAAGTC
>Ga0306912_1000583_pt1 | contig 20758 bp, 16 predicted proteins | sample AntRauFillE10628_FD_190443 | JGI IMG/M metagenome (GOLD analysis project Ga0306912, IMG submission 190443) | Saline lake microbial communities from Rauer Islands, Antarctica - Metagenome Filla E10 #628 (v2) (version 2) | ecosystem: Environmental > Aquatic > Non-marine Saline and Alkaline >... | reverse complement strand
AGAAGTTGTCGTTACCTAACTTGCTTGCGGATGCACCAAATCAGGACTTTGTAGCTGTTAAGATTGGCGATGTGAATGGAAGTGCAGTACCGAACAACTTAGTTTCTCAAGAAGCTGAAGGTAGAACCGGTGCGTTAGTACTAGAAGCACAAGATGCTACAATTGAATCAGGTGAGACGGTAAGTGTACCCGTTACAAGTACGATGTTTACAGAGGTATTAGGTTACCAAATGACATTGAATGTGAACGGAATGACAATAGAGTCAGTTGAAAGCGGAGCGTTAGAGATCAGCGAGACAAACTACGGTTTGTTTGACAATGGTCAGATGACGATGAGCTGGAACGAAGTAGAAGCGCAAAGCTTTGGATCTGACGAGGTGTTATTTACCTTACAGTTGAGAGCTGAAGCTGATGTTCGATTGAGTTCAGCGATAGAAGTAACGAGTGAGATTACGACGAATGAGGCTTACATAGGTGAGCAGGTGCAGACGGTAGATCTACGATTTGTAGATGGAACGGCGAAAGAATTTGCCTTGTACCAGAACGTACCGAACCCATTTGAAAGTAAGACGATCATCCGATTTGACTTGCCAGAAGCTGGCGCAGGAACTTTAACTCTATTTGACCAAACAGGAAAAGTAGTGAAAGAGGTGAATGGCGATTACTCAGCAGGAACGAATCAAATCGAGTTGAGAAGAAGTGATGTAAATGGAAGTGGCATGTTGTACTACCGCTTAGAGAGCGGAGACTACAGTGCTGCTAAGAAGATGGTAATCATCGACTAATTCGTCGATAGATATAATTCTTTTAAAGGGTGGGGAAGTAATTCCCCACCCTTTTTTTATATTCGTACCTATGAAGAAGGCATTAGTACTTACTGAAAGTAAACAGCTTCCTGAATATATAGATTATTCGTTTGATGTTAAGCCAGCGCATGATGAGGTGTACGTTAATTTGGAGACCTCTGCTTTGAATCGAAGGGATTATTGGATTACAAAGGGGCTTTATCCAAATATTGAGACCGGGGTAATTTTAGGATCTGACGGCATGGGGTGCATTGATGGGAGGAGAGTTCTAATTAATCCTGGCTTGTATTGGGGAGAGAAACAGGCCTATCAATCTGCAGACTTCCAAGTTCTTGGTCTGCCACGTCATGGAACCTTTTCCCAAAAAGTACTTGTTCCGTCTTCTCATTTATACGATGTCCCTGCTCACCTTTCCGATAGTGAAGCTGCTGCTATGCCCTTGGCTGGCGTTACGGCCTTTAGAGTACTATTTTCTCAATGCAAGGTTTCTTCTTCTGATACAGTATTAATTTCAGGTGTTGGAGGAGGAGTTGCCCATTTTGTTTTGTTATTTGCGTTAGCACGAGGTGCTCGGGTGATTGTCACTTCAGGATCTGAGGAGAAAATTCAAAAAGCAAAAACGCTCGGTGCTAAAGATGGAGTGAATTATAAGTCAAAGGAGTGGGTTGATCAATTAATGGAAATTCAACCTAATGGCTTTGATGTTATCATTGATAGTGCAGCCGGGTCCGGGTTTAAACATTTTATTTCCCTGAGTGCACCTGGTGCGAGGATCGGTATTTACGGAGGAACTCAAGGAAAAATTGATACGATAAATCCTCAAATATTATTCTGGAGACAAATTAGTATTCATGGCTCTACTATGGGATCTCCCAGTGACTTTAAAAGCATGCTGGAATTTGTAGATACCCATGAGATTCGTCCGGTCGTAGATGCGGTATTGCCTATGTCTGATTATTACAAAGGCTTTCAAATGATGTCTGATTCTAACCAGTTCGGTAAGATTGTATTCAATAATAATGAATAAAGAGATATTTATTCTCTCTGATACTCACAGTTACCTGGATGACTCTCTTCTTCCTTATATGAATAATAGCGACGAAGTTTGGCATTGTGGAGATATTGGGAATCTTGATGTTTTAGAAAGATTAGAGAGTTCAAACACCTCGTTTAAAGGTGTTTATGGAAATATTGATGGGCACGAAATTCGGGCTGCTCTTCCTGAATTTCAACTTATTCAGTACGGATCACATTCCATTTTGATAATTCATATTGCAGGTTCTATTCGCAAGTATACCCCACGTTGCCGGGATTTGATTCAGTCTTATTCTCCCACAATTCTAGTCTGTGGCCACAGTCATATTTTAAAAGTTGCTGCTGATGATCGCTATCAGCTATTATATATCAATCCAGGTGCTTGTGGCCATCACGGCTTTCACAAATTTCGCACTGCCATTCAGCTTGTTTTGACGGAAGACTCTATTTCTAAAATGGATGTTGTACAGCTTGGTCAAAGAGGAAGAAATATCCCCTAAGTGGAATAGGAGTTAATATATTTTGGTATTTTTAAGACATCTGAAATCATAGAGTAAATTCAGTTAGAGTCAGAGTACTATGTTCAAGTGGAAATTTTTCTGTTTCTTTTTATTCTTAATTCTTGCACCTCTATTTTTGTATGGATCGCAGGATTCCTTAAGGTGGCATGACAGAATGAGCTTTTCAGCTCTTGGCGGGGGTGCTATCCCACAGGCTGGTCTTTCTCAAAAATATGATGGGACGGCTTTGTCTTACTCTTTTAGTTTAGGCTATCAAGTTTCTCTACGGCATTATACTTATGTTGATTTAACGATAGGAGGACACAGATTAGCTCGTTATAGGAATATTTTTCCTGTTCAGTCTCCGCAGGGAGGGTTGTTTGATTTGAATCATACAACGCGGTCGAATTTGATGAATTTTCAGTTGGGAGCGACTCATGAGTTTGATCAACTATGGTATGTAATTCCTCGTATTTCCTTCTCTTTTGGGGTGGTGAATGGCTATGTTTACACGTCTTTGAAAGATAATTTTACTAATGAAATGATTGATTCCTATCGCGAATCGAATGATTGGTCTTATTTAACTGCAATCAGTGGAGGTCTAAATATTCCAATAATTCCTGGTTTACATATTTCCATCCTCTCCACCTATTACCGTGCTGGATCAATGGACTTGTTTTTACCAAGAACCCAAGAGTTGCTGCCTTCGCCAGTCGATCCTTTTGACAACTTAGAGCTTAGGAGAACGGCTTCACATTTGTTATCTTTTCAAATTGGAGTAACTTTGTACTTTTATCACTTGCCTCATTAGAGGATTAACTATCGGTTATATGGCTTCTTCACCTCTTCAAATTACTGTTGATCCCAAGCAAGAAGCGATGCGTCTGGATTTGTTTTTAATGGACCGTTTAGCCAAAACCTCGCGTAATCGATTGCAGAAGGCTATTAAATCGGGTCATGTGACGGTAAATGATCAAATAGTAAAACCAAACTATAAAATTTCACCTGGTGACTTTGTTGAAGTTGAATTTCCCAAGACCTCTCAAATGGGAGATCCTATCACTGGCGAAGACATCCCATTAGATATAGTATACGAGGATAAGCATTTGTTAGTAGTGAATAAACCATCGGGGATGGTAGTCCACCCCGGCATAGGTAATATGGAAGGGACTTTGGTTCATGCCTTAGTACACTATTTAGCACAAGATGATCTTCCAATTATGGAAGGTAATCTTGCTGACCGCCCGGGCTTAGTCCATCGTATTGATAAGGATACCAGTGGATTATTGGTCGTTGCAAAAACAGCCGACGCTATGACTCACCTGGCCAAACAGTTTTCAGATCATAGCATTGATCGTTCTTATCGCGCTATTATTTGGGGCCAACCGGATTCCGAAGAGGGTACCATTACGCAGAGAATTGGCAGGCATCCCAGGAATCGTATTTTATATGCTACCACGAATGATCCGGAGGAGGGGAAAGATGCCATCACTCACTATTCCGTAATCGAAGGACTCTATTATGTAAGTCTTATTGAATGTCGGTTGGAAACTGGGAGGACCCATCAAATTCGCGTCCATATGAAATCCCAGGGACATACTATTTTTAATGATCATAGATATGGTGGTGATAAAATTCTTAAAGGAACAGTATTTAGTAAGTACAAACAATTTGTAGAAAACTGTTTTGAGCTATGTCCCAGACAAGCACTTCATGCCGGTGGACTTTCCTTTATTCACCCTGCAACTGGTGAAAAGATGTCTTTTCAAGCGCCATTGCCCAGTGACATGGGTGATGTACTGAATAAATGGAGGGCTTATGTGACCTATAAAAAAAGTACTATTGATGAATGAGCGCAAAATTGAGGCCTTACATCAATTAGGCGAATGGATACGTTCTGAGCCTCCTGCTTTAGAGTTGGCTCAATTGAAATCTCAAAGGGACAATCCATGGTTTTCTCTTTCGGAGCAAAAGAAAGCACTGTATGCAATTGCCGATTCATTTTTGAATAGGAATACCCTTAAGCGTTGGCTAGATTCTTATAATCTTTCTGCTTCGGGTCAGAATAAGAATGTCGGTATCATCATGGCGGGTAATTTACCTCTGGTGGGATTTCACGATTGGTTATGTGTGTTTTTGAGTGGACATCGAGCGAAAGTGAAATTATCTTCCAAAGATTCTCATTTACTTCCCGCTTTGCTACATGGACTGAGTGGAATTGATGATCAATTCTCTACCCGGACCGAATGTGTAGACAAACTAGCCAATATAGATGCCGTTATTGCTACGGGATCTAATAACTCTAATCGATATTTTGAGTACTATTTTGGTCACTTACCGCATATTTTTCGCGGCCATAGAAATAGCATTGCTGTTTTGGATGATGAAACTTCAGATCGGGAAATAGAGGCTCTCGGTGCTGATGTCTTCGGATATTTTGGTTTAGGCTGCCGGTCGGTATCCTTGTGTTTAGTCCCAAAAGGCTTTGATCGAAAGCGTTTTTTTGAAGCATGGCCGGATTACGGGTATTTGCGCGACCATAGTAAATGGGATAATAATTATAGGTATAACTATGCAACATTCATCATGAATCAGGAGAACTTTCTCACGGATGATATTTTTATTCTAAGAGAAAGTGATTCTTTGACCTCCAGGATTGCTTGCCTTCATATTTGGGAATATGAATCCGATCGAGCGTCCGCCCAGTTCTTATTAGATAGGAAGAATGATATTCAAGTATGCGTTGGAAATAATATGGGGACTGAATTACCCCTTGTCCCTTTTGGGCAGTCCCAGCAACCAAAATTATCTGATTATGCAGATCACATCGATACGATGGAGTTTTTAATGAATTTGTGATATGAAAAAACAAGATAAAGTCAATGACATTATGCGGATTCTTGAGGACTTGTTTCCCAATCCTCCTGTTCCATTGCACCATGAAAACCCTTATACATTTTTGGTTGCTGTTCTGTTAAGTGCCCAATGCACCGATGTCAGAGTAAATAAAACAACCCCTGAGCTCTTCTCGATTGCATCTCACCCAAAAGATATGTTGAAATTAGAGGTTCAGGAAATCGAGGATATTATCCGACCTTGCGGATTAGCTCCGCGAAAGTCTAAAGCTATTGCAGAACTGTCTGCTATTCTGGTGGACAAATACAAGGGGTCGATTCCAGCCACTATGGCAGAATTAGAAGCCCTGCCGGGCGTCGGACATAAAACGGCCTCTGTCGTCATGGCCCAAATCTTTCGCGAACCGGCTTTTCCAGTGGATACCCATATTCACCGGTTGGCGTATCGGTGGAAATTAAGTACAGGAAGAAATGTTAAGCAAACGGAAAAGGATCTCAAAAGATTATTTCCCAAGGAATCATGGAACGATTTACACTTACAAATTATATTTTTTGGACGGAAATATTGTCCTGCCCGGGGCCATAATCCTTATGATTGCCCAATTTGCAAAAAATATGGTAGGAAAACACTATTTCATGAATACGACAAGAAGCACTAATTCCATTTTGGAGTTGTTCGCTAGTTAAAAAGGATACCCTATGGCAAAATTGAACTGTATGGGACCAAAGATAGATTGATCCGGATCACTAAAATCCTGTTCGAAGATCCATTGACTGCCTCTGATCTTATAAGGATATCTGATCGGATACCCCAAATCTATGCGTAAGGTGACATCGTAAGGGAATTTAAATCGGAAGCCATATCCCGTTCCTATAGCTAATTGTTTGTATGAATCCCATTTCAAGTTAAAGTCCTCATTCTCGTCGGTCAAATTCCAAACATTACCTATATCTAAAAACAAAGCACCTTCTAAAAGCCAGGCCATTTTAAATCGATATTCAAAATTAGCCTCAAACTTAAAGTCTCCTGTTTGATAAAAGGGGAGACGTTGTTCTCGAAAAGCACTATCAACCTGAAAGTTACCGGGTCCTAATGCTCGCATGGCAAATGCTCGTATACTGTATGGGCCGCCGAGATGAAACTGGCGGATATACGGCAAACCCTCATCGTCTAATCCTATTCCTATACCAGAGGAAACGCGAACTGAAATATTTTGATTCGGTGTGAGCTCACGGTAGTATCTTCCATCGACATCAAAACGCAGGAATTTTGAAAAGGTGATGCGTTCTTCCCCAGTAGATATAGCGAAATCCTGTTCTCCGCCCAGGGCTTTGTATATGCTTTCAATACCAAGCACCTCAAGGCCACTAGTCTCTGCCCGTCCAATAAATCGGTAAGACTCATTGTATGAATTTGGCGGCTCAAAAAAGTCATAATTGAAGTTATTGAATAGTAGTCCCGTTATAAACCTTTGACTAAATCGTCTTCTAAAAAACTCATTGTCTCCAATGATTTCTTCAAAAGAGGACTCGATTTCCGGGATCCAGTAATTGACTCCAAAGTGGTTGAGTTCAATGTTCGTGTTTTCATTGGGTCTGTATATATATCCGGATGTGGCTGTTATGGAATTGTAGGTGTAGAAACTTTGCCGCCGAGTATATTGATAATTAACAGAAAATAGGGTTTGTGCCTCATTTTTGAATCTGCGAACTCGTTCTGAAGCAGACGCGAACAGGCCTAATACTTTATAAAAGATCGGATATTCAACATATCGTGGAAGTCTCATGCTAAATCCTACATTGAAGTTATATGAATTGGCACTGGCTGTGGCTGAATTATTGACTCCCAACTCGAAGCTTCCTTCAGCATTTGCTGTGAATACTTCACCACCTCCTAGCATGTTTCGATCTGAAATCTCAGTGCGACCAGATAAGCCGACCAGTTGGTTATTGACGTTTGAAATATTGGAATAAAAAAGCTCTATCTGTTCGGAATGAAAGTAGCGGGGGATATCCTGTAAATACATCTTATAATTCACTTCGTGCAAAGTGGTGTCCATGTCAATTTGAGTGTTGGGGAAACGATAGATATCAAAACTGCTCAACCCTCTTACCGTTTGATCAAATCTAGTTTTTGAATAGGTTTCTCCTTGCCTGAACTTAACTTTGTCGAGAATATACTTTACGTCTACGGTATAACTATCCAGAGGAGGTTTCAGGTATACGCCTTGTAAAAGGGTGTCCGCTATTCCTTCTCTATGGCCTCTAGGGTACAGTTCTAATCGTCCAAAATTATAAATCGGATGGGCCTCCTTATTATCGGGACTTAGCAATTTCATCCTTACGCGTGTTTCGTTATTGCTAGTATCTACTCGCAGAACATCAACATGCGTGAAATTAAATTGAGGGTAACCGTTATTTCTGGCTGTGCGAACGATTTGGTTTACGTCCTCATTATAAGCTTCTCGATCCAGAGGTTGTCCCACATCTAAAAGTTTCTCCTTATGATTTTTTTCAATGGTTCGAAGTAAGGCCGTATCTGTACTCCGCATTTCAAACTCATCAATCCTATACAGATCGCCGGGTTCTATTTTATAAATCACATCTGAATAGTGTTCTCCTGAGTCAACTACCGTAGTTATCTGCGCATCTAAATATCCCTTCGTCCTCAAATACTCCCGCATAGACCGTCTGGTTCTATCTAATATGGAAGTTTGGATAATCGCGGGCGTTTCCATTATGTTATTTTTTATGAATCGCCAATACAGATTATCCTTCTGTACCTTTTCATTTCTGTAATAAAACCAGTGCCTTGGAATCCACAAAAAGCCTGAATTTGGCTCCTGAATGAGTCTTTGCTTGATATTTGTCTCGATCGTCACTCGACTTTCTGTGTCTAGTTTTCTTTCGTATTCGATCTTATTCCTCTTTAAATAAGTTTGGTCTTCTTCTAAATGCTTTGTTGTATTACAGCCCAATACTCCTGCTAACAAGAATAAAAAGAAAAGGATATATTTGGTTTTAATTACCAAGAAACATTTGCTTTTATGATAACTGAATTGTCTCGTTCTTTAGCTAAAGATTTTGCTCGGCTCCAACAAAAGAAGTATAGAGTGGCTACCGAACAGTTTATCATCGAGGGACCCAAAATGATTGAAGAAGCGCTTCAGCAGTCTCGGTTTCCCATCCGTGCTATTATTGGCACAGCTGAATTTTTGCAACAATTCCAAACACCCAACAAAAATATAGTTTTTTATTCGGTTACACCACGTGAATTGAAAAAGATATCTGGAATGAAAACGCCTCAGGATGGTCTTGCAGTATTGCAATCCAAGTCAATGGAAGCTCCTCAGGGAAATTTACTTCTCTTTTTGAATGAATTACAAAACCCCGGGAATATGGGGACAATTTTCAGATCTGCTGAGTGGTTAGGTGCTGATGGTATTTTAATTGGAAGTGATTCCTCTGAACCGTTTAATCCCAAAGTGGTCCAGGCATCTATGGGATCTATTTTTCGACTTCCTTTCTATGATTGCTCTTTGGCTTCACTAAAAAATTATGCACAATCTTATGAAATTCTCGGTGCAGATATTGGAGGACGTCCCATTAAAGAATGCGATACCTCAAAACCTTCAATCATTGTGATCGGTAATGAGGGAAGGGGCATTACTCCTGATGTGCAAGAGATTATTCAACAGACGATTTCTATTCCTCAAACGAGCGGTGGACAGGCCGAGTCACTTAATGCGGCGATCAGTGCTGCGATCATCACTTACGAATGGAATCGATAATAAAAAAGCAGATGCCCTTTGGTGAGAGCATCTGCTTCTTTAAATATAAATTGCTTAACTATTTCTTATTTATTCAACAGGGCTTTGACTTGTTGCTCTAAATCGTTGCGAGGATTGACAACGGCAATTTTTCCTTCACGATCTATCAAATAGGTACGTGGAATACTGCGCACACCGTATAGTTTAGCCGCATCTGAATCCCATTTTTTTAAGTCAGATACGTGATAGTCCCATTTGAGGTTGTCTTGCTCTATCGCTTGAATCCAGCGTTGTTTTTGTTGTTCCTTCATCTTTTCAATACGTTCCTCGTCATTATTGACACGCGCTTTTGAACGGGCATCTATACCGTCTAAAGAAACACTAAACACCGTAAACCCTTCGTCTTTATATTTATCATAGGTAGCGACAACTTTAGGGTTTGCCATACGACACGGACGACACCAGGCTGCCCAAAAGTCGAGTAATACCACTTTTCCCTCAAGATCAGACAGTTGATACTCTTTTCCGTAGGGGCCTTCCATCACAATATCTGGTGCAGGTTCACCCACCTGAACTTTTTGATTGGCTAATTTTTTTTGCTTAATGTCATTGACATACCCTTTGAAAAGTTGATAATCAGAATTGTCCGCTCCATACTTTTCTTTCACTTCTTCTAAAAGAAGTTCGTAATCATCGACGTATTGAGCATTATTCCGGGTAACGGCAAAATAGGTGTAAAAGCCTGCGAAACCATTTTCCACCTCCAAACATTTCTTGAGCATTTCATCTGGTTTTATTTGACCACTACGCGCTATAGTCATGAGCTCAGAGATTTCCTTTGTTCCGGGACTTCCTTTAATTTCGTGATTAAATTGACCAATCTCTTTGAGACTTCCATTTAATTCAATCACACTTTCTGTCCCATCAAGAGCTAAAATAATACCTGAAATTCCAACAGATAAGACGTAAATTCCGGCTTCCGGCTTTTCTTCTAACTCAAAAGAAAAATCACCTTCACTATCAATATCAAATGAAGCTAGGACCTCTTGTTGATTGTTGGGTTTGTTGCGTATGAAGTCCGCACTCAAATCTGTTGCATCGGGAATGGTCCCTTTCATAGTAAATCCATCACTGCCCCCCTCTTCGGATGAGCTGCACTGCGTAAAACTCAAAATGGCGAGTATCGGCAGTAGAAATAAAATTTTAGCAAATTTCATATGTTATTCGTGTTTATGATTCAATAATATGGGTTAATCCTTCCTTATATATTTTTCCCCAATGGTTAATATCTCCCCAGGATTCTTCATCTATTAGTACTGCACCCTTAGTCACTCGACCTAATCTACACACGTGCTGATAGTCGTGGGCATTCAAAAATTCTTGAAATGATCCCTGACGTTCCGGTGTAATGGTAACAATAATTCTACTTTGAGATTCACCAAACCAAAAGGCGTCATTGCGCAACCCCAACTTAGATCGAACATCAAAACCCAAATTTGATGCAGTAGCACTCTCCACTAAAGAGGTAAACGAGCCTCCATCTGAAACATCATGGGCTGATTCTAAAAAGTCTTCCTGGATCAGCAATCTGACTATCTTTTGAACGTCAACTTCTTTCTCCATATTGAAAAATGGGGCAGGAGAATATCGAATATTGTGGTATTTCCTCACATAGGTACTACATGAAATATCCTCATTTTGTGGACCCAGGATATAAATGAGGTCTCCGGAATTTCCAAATGAGGACCTGCAGATATGATCTGTATCTTGAATCAATCCCAACATGCCAATGACAGGTGTTGGAAATACGGGTTCAGCCCCGGTTTTACCTTGAGATTCATTATAAAAGCTCACATTCCCACCGGTTACCGGGGTGTTTAGCGCTTCACATGCTTGCCTCATACCGGCAATGGCATTTACAAACTGATAATATACTTCCTCATTGTAGGGGTTCCCAAAATTCAGGCAGTTGGTAATGGCCATCGGCTGCGCACCACTGCAACTCACATTTCGCGCAGCCTCACTCACAGCAATCATCGTACCCACTTCGGGATCAGCTTCTATATAAGCACTATTGCAATCTACACTCATGGCTAGAGCCTTTTTTGTGCCTTTCACCCTGACGACAGATGCATCAGAAGGGTGTAGTGTATTGAGATTGTTGGTCCGCACCGTGTGGTCGTATTGCTCATAAATCCACGATTTAGATGCAATACTCGGTCGACTGATAATAAATTCAGCCACTTCCTTGAGGTTATTTGGCACGTCAATTTTGTTTGGATCGAAGGCTTTGACCTCAGATAAATAAGCCGGGGCGCGATAGCTTCGGTCATAAACTGGAGCGCCGCCACCCAGCACCAGACTATCCGCCGGGATATGTGCTACTTTTTGCCCCTGAAAATAAAATTCTAGCATCTTGGTATCCGCAACTTCCCCGATTTCACTGCATTCCAAATCCCATTTATCGAAAATATCTAAAATCTCCTGCTCTCTTCCCTTCTTGACCACGATGAGCATACGCTCCTGACTTTCTGAGAGTAACATTTCAAAGGGCTCCATATCGTCCTGGCGAGTCGGCACGTGATCAAGATTGATTTTCATGCCCGTCCCACTTTTTGCACTCATCTCTGAAGTAGAGCAAGATATCCCGGCCGCTCCCATATCTTGCATACCGACAAGAGCTCCGGTTTGGATCGCCTCCAAACTCGCTTCTAATAATAACTTCTCCTGAAAGGGGTCACCCACCTGCACTGAAGGCAAATCGTCTGCACTGTCTTCAGTCAGCTCCGCCGAGGCAAATGTCGCTCCATGAATGCCATCCTTTCCGGTGGCTGATCCCACGATAAACACGGGATTACCGGGACCGTCCGCACTGGCAGAAATCGTCTCACCTGCTTTTACGATGCCCGCCGACATAGCATTTACTAATATATTTTGCTGATAACAATCTTCAAAGTACACTTCTCCACCAACCGTTGGCACTCCCAGACAGTTGCCATAATCTCCGATTCCTTTGACCACACCGCGAATGAGGTGTTGCATGTGTTTATTGTTAGGATCTCCAAATCGAAGGGAATTGAGCGCCGCAATAGGGCGAGCTCCCATGGTGAAAATATCCCGGTGAATTCCTCCTACGCCCGTGGCTGCTCCTTGATACGGCTCAATGGCCGAAGGGTGATTGTGCGATTCAATTTTAAAGGCACAACCCAATCCCTCTCCAATATCCACTAACCCTGCATTCTCTTCTCCGGCACCTACGAGCAGATGTTCGCCTGTATTGGGTAGCGTTTTGAGGTACTTGATCGAATTTTTATAACTGCAGTGCTCTGACCACATGACCGAGTAGATTGAGAGTTCTGTAAAATTGGGGGTTCGCCCCAGGTACTCTTTGATCATTTCGTACTCTTCCCCACTCAGTCCCAGGGATTCCGCGATTGATACGTCCGTAGTTGCTAGTGAAGCTTTCATGATTTCGTATTGTGTCCGTTAGAATTTCTCCTCATTTTCTTCATCTCCGCACAAAGATAAAAGGAATTCAGGCTTAGAATAGCCCAACCCTCCCAATATTCAATTTTTTCTATATATTTTTTAGGGGGTTCCCCTCTCCGCGGGAATGCCCTGGCTAAAATCGCAATATGAACCTCTTCGAACTTTGAGTTCGTATACTGAAATTTCAAGGGCGGAGAGGGTCGGGCTATGCGGTGCTTTCGGTCCTGCAGCCCGGTAGTAACCGGGCTTTGGACACCCTGCGCCTGCGGCTTGGGTCACCTACTATCCCTAACCCAAAGCAGGTCTGCTTTTGAGCATTCCATCCAAATTTGTTTCTTCGGATTGAATTGTTCTTTTCGGTAGCTATTGGACGGATAATTTCCCAGCCGCCGGGGCCGAGAAGCCCCCGTGAGGCATGCGCGTCAACTTAAAAGTAAGCAAGTCACTCATAATAATAATTGTAGTGAATGGCTGCAATGAACCCCGATAGGGGTTCAACTTCAATAGCCCCGGGCGACAGCCCGGGGTGGACAATGCACAACAATCCAGAACCCTGAAGGGGTTCAACAAGGTATCGATAGGGATGTCAAGGAACTACTTTTGCTGATCTAATGAGTCCTGGTTCAACCCCTCTCGGGGTTGGATGTGTTTTGGATTCCTAATCCCCGAGCTGGCGCTCGGGGCTAATCACGTTCAAGCCCTCCGGGCTTGGGTCTATGGTTTGTTTCTATTGCTTATGGAGTCCATTGTCGAATTTCTCTAAAAAAAGAGGCTGAAGTACACAAGTAGAAATATAGTTTTACCTTAAGTTGACGCGTATGCCCGTGAGGGGTAGGAGTGGGCCGCCGCCAACAGGCGGTGGCGTCCGCAACTCGTTGGGGACCGATAGCCACGGATGACCCGACCCCGGACCGCCGGGTGATGATGTCTTTAGCTGTCGGCGGTCCGGGGGCACGGCCAAATCCAAAATAAAAATGAGCTACCAGAAATAACTGTTGATAATGAAAAAGGCCATGAGAATGACCCACAAAAAGTCCAAAAAATGCCAATACCGTCCAATGAGAAAAATCTGATTCTTGCGACTCTCCTGGGATAAATACTCCATTTTTGAAAAATCCCCTTCTCGCTGAGCCAAATACTGCCTCCACAACTCTTTGATGTGAAAGGGAAAACCAATCAAAATATGCACGATATGGAGAGACGATAAAACGTAGAGATATCCAATGGAATTATTGGCATTTGCTGACATCCCTGAGTCAATCAAGCTAATCCAACCGTAAATTTGTAATATGATAAATAGGAGTAAGGCGCCCAAAATGAGTTGCCAGCGAAGAAAAAGGGCATTAAAATCGGACTGTTCGTAGTTGTGACTGGCAGATCTGACGAGAAAACTAATTCCGACAATGAGTAGGGTGCTGAGGTAAAATATTTCAGGGATCTGCATGCCGGGGAGATCAAATAGCGCCCGATTGTACATATATGCTCCCATCACGCCCAAAAACAAGAAGGAAATGGCCGCTAAAACCAAATACAATAAAAAGGAGGTCCCAAAAAAATTATCTTCCTTGGGATCGTCGTATTTTTTATACTTCATACCGGAGTAACATATCTATGGGCGATCTGTTGTGTCCAATGCCCGACCTTTCCATCGAATCCAAAACCAAAGAATGATCAGTGCGCCGAACAATAAGAGGATCGAAACACCCCAACTGCCGCCTAAAAAGGTAGCTAGAAAGACGCATAATAAACTCACAAGACCAACGGTCAAAGCATAGGGTAACTGCGTTCGCACGTGTTCTATGTGGTCGCATCCTGAGGCCAGCGAGGAGAGAATGGTAGTATCTGAAATGGGGGAGCAATGATCGCCGAGGACGGAGGCGGCCAGAACAGTAGCTATGACATTGAGTAAGATTTGGTAAGCGATGTCGGGCGGAAGGCCGGCACCCTGACTGACGGCCCAACTCGTAGGGATAGCAATGGGGAAGAGTATAGCCATGGTACTCCAACTCGAGCCGGTGGAGAAGGCGATGACTGCTGACAGAATAAATACTAAAGGGGGGAGAAAGTAAGGGTTGAGGCTGTCCTGAACCAGAGAAGCTAAAAAGTCAGCGGTTTGAAGTTCTTCAGTTGTGATAGCCAATGACCAGGCCATAGTGAGGATTAAAATAGCGGGCAACATGGTCTTAAAGCCTACGGACATCCAGTGAATACCTTCAGTCAGCTTCATGCTCCCTCTGTAAGCACTGATCAGAATGGCGAGAATCACTCCGGATAAAGAACCCCAAAGCAGGCCAACGTAAGAATCGGCCAGACCGATGACCTTCCCCAGTTTCATGAAGACAGAAGCAGGCTCAGACCACAGGCCGTCCATGCCTGACCAAATCGCAGAAAATCGTCGGGGAGCATCTATACCGGCAGCTTGCATTTCCTCCCAGGTCGAATACATCCCGGTCATCCAAAGACCCAGCATAGTAATCAAAATGACAGCGAGAATGGGAATGATAGCATCTAGTGCATATCTGCCACTATTGGGAAGGGGCGATAGGTCTTCTTCTTGATTTTCGGAGTTTGAATTCAAGACCTCCGGCGGATCTTCGCTTTGTATGGCTCGTTGCTCAGCTCTCCACATCGGACCATAATCTCTTTCTTGATAAATGAGCATGAGAATAAAAGACAAGGTTAAAATAGGGTAGAAGGAGTACTTTAAGGATTGTAGGAAAATAGAGTAGGGTGTTTCCGTTCTCGTCCATCCCTCGATAATGTCAAGACCACTCTCAATATACCCGAGTTCAGCTCCTATCCATGTGGTGATAAAAGCTACGGCGGCGATGGGAGCAGCTGTGCTGTCCACAATATAGGCGAGTTTTTCTCTTGAAATGCGGAATCGGTCAGTGACGGCGCGCATCGTATTGCCCACAATGAGTGTATTGGCATAATCGTCGAAAAAGATAGCGACTCCGAGGAGCCAGGTCACAAATTGAGTACTTTTCCGGCCTTTGGCGTATTTTGAAAGTTGAAGTACGACGCCTGCCATCCCGCCGTTCTTAGATATGATAGCGACCATTCCTCCGATTAATAGCGAAAATACAATGACACTGAGGTGGCCGGAATGATTGAGTGCTTGCACCACGTATTTCTGAAGCGTTGAAAATAATGACTCAAAATAATACCACAATGAGGTCCAGCGGAGGCCACCGGCGATGAAGGCTCCCATCCATACCCCGACAAATAGAGAGATAATTACCTCCTTGAGAAGCAAGGCTAATCCTATGGCTACCAGTGGGGGCAATATAGAAAGCCATAGGGGAATTCTGGTGAATTGGGCTTGCCCCAGCTCATCCGCATGAAGATGAATGAGTTGTCTTTTGTCTGTTGTCTTAAGATAAAGCAGTTGGCCTTTGGCTTGTGGAGTTACGGGAAGTCTGGCGATGCCGTCTTCCACGGATAGGGTTTGTTTTTCTCCATTGACTTTGATGCTGACTTGATCAGCTGTGGAATTGGGATAGTGGAGGTAAACATTATCGGCCGCAACACTTATTTTCGACCAACTTTGAGAAGAAACCAATCCTTCTTTTTGTGCGTTTAGAGAATAGAAGGTAGTAAAGACTGTAAAGACCAAAGCAATACACTTGATGTATTTGATGATCAGAGGATGTCTATTTACCGGTAGGGTTTTTGGATAAAACTTGTCCATTTTTGTAGAAAAGCAAGATTTTAACGAGAATGGCAAAGAATTTTCCTCCAAAATACTGTATTATTACGAATCAGGAATATGGTATAAATATAGAGATAAATATGAGTCTATTTCAATCGCATTTTTTTATTGCTTTCTTTTGCCTTTTGTGTTTTGGTTTATCAGCGCAATATGAGTTAATGGATATTGACTTTACCGTGAATGACGAGCTCAAGGCAATGCCTTTAACGGGAGGGTTTACCACGCCTCAATTCTCAAATATCGATTTGAATCGGGATGGGGTTCAAGATCTGGTGGTCTTTGATAGGGAAGGAGCAATAGTGTTGAGTTTTATTTTTGATGAGGAAGACGAGCAGTGGACTTTTGCGCCTGAATTCAATGATATATTTCCGGAACTACGTAATTTTCTATTCGTAAGTGATTATAATAACGATGGAGTTGAGGACTTATTCACCTATTCTCATATTCCCGGAATTGGTGGAATACAGGTTTTTCGAGGTCGGGAAGAAAACGGTAGTTTAGCTTTTGATCCTGTTACCTTTGGAAACCACCGAGATATTATTGAATATGAAAATAATTCAGGAGGCTATAATAATGCTTACGTAAGTATTATTGATCATCCTGAGATCGTAGACATCGATGGCGATGGAGACATGGATGTATTGAGCTGGGAGCCTTCGGGAAGCTATATTTATTTCTACAAAAATATGGCGGTGGAGCGCGATTTATCGCTTGATAGTTTGATTTTTACATTGGAGGATCGTTGTTGGGCTAAGATTTATGAATCCGAGTTTAGTGAAAATTTGTTTTTATCTGACAATCCCAACACCTGTGCGCGCGGTTTGCAGGAAGATGGTGGGGGAGTGGCAAGTGCCAGACATGCCGGATCTACAATCGGGGCTCGCGATTTAGACGGCAATGGGTTAATGGATTTGCTGATTGGAGACATAGGGTCGAATCAATTGGTCGCGCTGTACAACGGCGGTACGCTAGATAATGCTTTTGGAGTTGATCAGGACGTAAACTATCCCTCTTCAGATATCACCGTTCAATTTAATCGCTTTTTGAGCCCTTATTTTGTCGATGTAAATAATGATGGAGAAGATGAATTGATTGTCGCTCCAAATTCCAGCGCATCTGCTAGAAATCAGAACTTTATATGGCAATACAATAACGATAATTCATCGGAGAGCGATGGCTTTGCAGCGCAGTTCGTTAAGGAGAATTTTCTGGAGGAATTGACGGTCGATCTCAATGCACATTCAGTACCCGCCATTGCTGATGTCAATCAAGATGGCCTACCGGATATATTAGTGGGTACCTTTGGCATTCAAAGAGAAGCGGGTATGGTGGAGCCACGCATGTATTTATTTTTGAATACGGGAACTGAGACCCAACCAAGTTTTGAGTTGGCCAATGATGATTATTTAGAAATGAGTCGGTTTCCCGGTAATCAACATCAGGGATTAGCTCCGGCTTTCGGCGATATAGACGGCGATGGAGATACGGATTTAGTTGTTGGTAGTTTTTCCGGCGGACTTTTTTACTTTGAAAATATTGCCGGGCAGGGCGCCCCCTTTGCATTCGCCACTGAAGTGATCGACTTTGCAACTATCGATGTTGGACAATTCTCAACGCCGCAGATTATAGATGTCAATGGTGATGGACTTGGGGATTTGCTGATTGGAGAGCGCAACGGGAACTCAGTTGACGGATTAGCTTGCGGAAATATCAATTACTTCGAGAATACGGGCTCTATAGGGGAACCCACATTTGAAGCAGATGAGCAAATGGCTCCAAACACACCTTGCTTTGGCGAGATCTTTACTCGAGCTACCAACGAGTTTACTGGCTATAGCTCTCCCCAGCTCTTGCCATTTGAGGATCAATATTTATTGCTAACGGGGAGCCAGTCGCGTCAGATTTTATTATATGAGCAAGGAGAGGACCTGGATGATCCAATGATACTATTGGAGGAACCACTCGGAGATCTACGCGTCGGACAGCGTTCTCATCCTCGATTTTATGACTTGAATAATAATGGGCAGTTTGAATTAATTGTTGGTAATAGTCGAGGGGGTCTTGCTATCTATAATACCCCCTGGAGGATTGATGGAACCTCTTCTTTTAGATCGCAATTGGCAGAAGAACATGTGCAGTTGTACCCCAATCCCGGATCTACAGGATTTCGATTGGCTAGCGACCAGTTAAGAATTGAGAAAGTGGAGTGTTTTACCTCCGTGGGACAAAGTGTGCGGACTTGGTCCGGTCAGCGCGATTGGTACTCTCTTTCAGATCTACCTTCAGGCTTGTATTGGATTCGGGTGGCGACAACAGAAGGTGCCCTGACCAAAAAATGGGTGAAATATTAAGGATAATGTGGGAGCGATAGCACTCTTAAAGTAAAAAAATATAATTTGGAACATAGCATTTGACAGATGATTTGGGCATACGCACTTGGAACTTCCTCCCTTTCGGCAAAGAAAATATTTGCCATTGATGCAATGGGCGCTCTCTTGACTGCCGTCATTCTCTACTGGGTGGGTCGGCACTATTCTGCCTATTTCGGGATGACTGGTTCAATATTGCTTTTCCTGTCTTTTTTTGGTTTTGTGTTATTCATCTATTCTACACTCTGTTATATAATCGAGATGAACCGGGTGAAGTCATTTTTGAATCTGCTGATTCTCAGCAATATCACTTATTGCTTAATCACTCTTTTTACGATTATTGCCTTTGCTCAGAGTCTTACTACTCTCGGATTGATTTATTTTATTCTTGAAATTGCCATTGTTTCCATCCTTGTTGGATATGAAGGGCGGATTGTTAAGCAGGCGAGAGGGTGAGTAAAAAAGGGAGGAGCTGATTACAGAATATTAGGGCATACTTTCAAATACATTCAAGATGCATGTGTAGCCAAAAAGTATTCATATGCTATTAATAATATATTTGTCTAATTGGAGTGAAGACACTAGGCTCATCTAATTGCGTGGAGCAATGTCATTACTTGCCACTATGGTTGAAATATATATTATTGTAATGCTTCACTAACTGACTTACATATTATTAACAATAATAAGTGCTCCGAAGAAGCAAATTAATCCGCCAATTATTCCAGCTACTGCTAAGCCCTTGCCTGAAATGTTTTTTTGGATTCTTTTTAATTTGGTTAATGTCACCATGCCAATGATTACTGAAATAATTCCCAGAGGCATCCCAAATATGAATATTGAGGTAAAACCTAGGATAAAGCTAACGATGGCTCCCGTATGCGTTTTAGTAGTCTTTCCGCCCTCCTTAGTTAATAGATTCTTTAATGACTTAACATTTGTAGTAAATCGCTTGACTTTATTTTTAACCCAGGAAAGAAGCTGTCCCAACTTTTTTTGTCGTGATTTTCTTTCTGTGATGTCTGAGGTTTAAATGTAGAATGGGTAACGGGTTCTATGCGATTTATCGTGTGATTGGGTGTCGCATTTCCAGGTATTGTGATAAGCCATGAGAAAAGAAATACATGCAGCAAGGAAAATATTAAAAACTTCATACGGGAATTTATCTCTTGAATGGTAAATGATTTTAGTACACTATAAAAATATTAATCAGTTCGTTCTTCACAGGCAATCAACAATTTGACTTAAGCAAAAAGGCATGTATTTAGCCGATGTATTTTTTTGCTAAAAAAGAGTGGTGAAATGTATTGATTTCGTAGTGTATTTGCGAATTTCGAGGGATTATAGCCCCATCATTTTCTATTCTGTATCCATCAATTTTTGGTAGGCCGGGGACCAAACACTTTACTCCCAATACGGACCATAGTAGCTCCTTCATCTAATGCAACTTTATAATCACCAGTCATCCCCATGGAGAGTTCCTCAAATGAGGAGCCGAGCTCAAACCTGGACTTAACCTTTTCATAAAGATGTTTCAATCCGCGAAATTCATTTCGTATTTTCTCTTTATCATCAGTGAAAGTAGCCATGCCCATAAGACCACATATTTCTACGTTTTGATATTGCTCGTCTGGTTTTTTCTCGAGGAGTTGAATGAGCTCCTTTTCATCAAATCCAAACTTTTGCTCTTCTTCTGCAATGTGCACCTGGAGTAAAACCTTTATGGTCCGTTGGGCTTTTCGAGCCCTTTTGTTGATTTCTTTCAGTATCTTTTTTCGATCTACTGAATGCACCATATAAACGTAATCTGTAATATATTTCACTTTATTGCTTTGGAGCGGGCCGATCATATGCCATCGAATATCATTGGGTAAGACTTCTTGTTTTCCTTGCATTTCGCGAGCTCTATTTTCGCCAAAATCTCGATGCCCCCAAGCATAGGCTTCCTCTATTTTTTCTTTTGGGTGTACTTTACTTACAGCTACTAACAGTGCTTCATGATGATTGAGCTCTTCTATGAGCGAGCGATAATTAGATTCATTCATAGGCTTTGTGACTTTTATCTATACATTAAAGATGAGTGAAGGAGTAAAGTTTACCTTTGGCCATTCACTTTAACCTTCAGAAGGGAATAAGCCATTGAGACGGCTATCGATGAGGTCCAAAATTTGACCTAAATCCTCTGGGTTTTGAGTGAAATCAAGGCCATTGGATTCGAC
>Ga0306912_1000582_pt1 | contig 20812 bp, 20 predicted proteins | sample AntRauFillE10628_FD_190443 | JGI IMG/M metagenome (GOLD analysis project Ga0306912, IMG submission 190443) | Saline lake microbial communities from Rauer Islands, Antarctica - Metagenome Filla E10 #628 (v2) (version 2) | ecosystem: Environmental > Aquatic > Non-marine Saline and Alkaline >... | reverse complement strand
CGGAACGGCATATTGCGAACTTATGTCAGAATTTGTTTTGCCCTTAGGCAAATTCTGACGAAGTGATACGGAACGGCATATTGCGAACTTATGTCAGAATTTGTTTTGCCCTTAGGCAAATTCTGACGAAGTGATACGGAACGGCATATTGCGAACTTATGTCAGAATTTGTTTTGCCCTTAGGCAAATTCTGACGAAGTGATACGGAACGGCATATTGCGAACTTATGTCAGAATTTGTTTTGCCTTTAGGCAAATTCTGACGAAAATCATCTTTTGTGGTGTACTGTAAGCCATTTTTGAATTGCTGAACATTCCGCGGTACAATGTACGAAATGAACGCTATTTCGAGACAAATAAATAAAGTTCTCAGCGCTTTTTCAACTGATATTGCTATTGATCTAGGTACTGCCAATACCCTGGTGTACGTCAGAGGAAAGGGAATTGTACTCAATGAGCCGACCATCGTCGCTATCAACAAAAAGACTGGGCAGCTGGTCGGCGTCGGGAACGAAGCAAAAGCGATGCAGGGTCGTACTCCCGCTCATATCGAGGTCGTGCGACCGTTGGTAGATGGAGTGATTTCAGACTTTGAAGTAACCGAAGAGATGCTCGGGTATTTAATTGATAAAGTACGTCGAGAAATGCGCACCTTGATTGCGCCCCGAATTTTGATTGGAGTACCGTCTGGTATTACCAACGTGGAGATGCGAGCAGCTCAAGATGCTGCGAAAAACGCCGGAGCTCGTGAAGTGTTTTTGATAGAAGAACCCATGGCAGCAGCAATTGGAGCAAAGCTGCCGATTAATAAGGCTATTGGGAGCATGATTATTGATATTGGAGGAGGAACAACAGATATAGCGGTCCTGTCTCTCAATGGACTCGTGGTATCTCGAAACCTTCGTGTAGCTGGAGATCATCTCAACACGTCCATTATGACGTATATACGCGATCAGTTTAAAGTGCACGTCGGTGAAAAGACTGCCGAAGATGCGAAAGTTGCTCTGGCATCAATTTCACACTCAGAAGCGGGTAAAGAGCTCGTTGCTCGGGGTCGCGACGTGGTTACCGGGTTGCCACGAGAGGTAGTCATTACCGACTCGGATGTTCGAGATGCAGTGGCTGGACAGGTAGATACTATTGTCGAAAATGTTCGCTCGGTACTGGAAGAGACACCGCCAGAAGTAATGGCAGATATTATGCAGCGGGGCATCCATCTCTCAGGTGGCGGCGCGCTCATTCCCGGACTTGCACCGCTACTTGAGCACGCTTTGCAAGTACCCGTCATTGTAGTGCCCGATCCATTGCGCGCAGTGATTCGAGGGGCAGGAATTGTGATTGAAAACATTGATTTGTACGGTGAAATTTTAATTAATCATGAAGGTTCAATCGCAACGCAATTATAGAAAAAAGCGCACTATCCGCATTGCCATAGCGGCGAGTTTAGTTGTCATCTGTGGCTGGTTTTTACCGGCTGCTTTTTCAACCATTTCATCAATCGTCATGAGTCCTTTTCATGCTGTCAACCAGTGGTTGGAAGAGTCTTCTAGTCTTATTCCAACATTCGTTCGTGATCGCCAATCATTGCAAGCAGACATACAACAACTAGAAAGCCAGCTGCAGATTAATTCCCGGACCAATGTCACTCAACAAAGACTGCTCTTAGAAAACAACCGGTTACGTGAATTGTTAGGTGCAGCAAAAGAAAATCGTATCGTAGCGGGTGTGATTGCTCGACCTGACACCTTACCGTACGATTTTTTGCAGATAGATCGAGGTGTAAATGACGGGATTGAGGTAGGAGCTCCGGTGTTTGTGGGTACTGATATTGTGATTGGTCTAGTGGTGCACACAACCGCTCAGTATTCGTTCGTTGAATTATTCACCACTCCGGGTTTTGAAGCAACTATTTTCCTCAGCGGGCCAGACGTGGTGGCTAAGATGTACGGTATGGGAGGGGGAGTGGCTCGCGTCAGTCTGCCGCAAGGAATTCCTGTCCAAATCGGGAATCTTGTTCATGTTCCCAGCGTTGAGCCAGGAGTGTTTGGAAAAATTTCCTATATAGAAAACGAACCTACGCAACCAGAACAGTATGGCTACGTTACCCCAAATATCTCTTTGAATAGTCTGTATCACGTTTCGGTCGGTCGAGTGTCGCAGATATCGCAGTCAGTGGAAGAGATTGATAAGCGGGTACAGGAAGAGATTGAGTCGAGACTCGTAGTAGAGGGAGTGAGCCTAGAAGTGTCTACTACAACCGATCAAGCAACCACGACGCAGCAAGAATAAATATGACCATTTTCCAAGCATTCTTAGCCTTCAGTTTGTATATCGTAATCATTTTTTCATTTATGCAGAGCCACATTTTGCTCGGCGTGGGGGCTGTGTTGCTGTATACCTTAAAATTCAGCGCAGTGGCACTTTTGCCATTAGCCATTGTGCTCGATGGATACTACGGAGCCTTTCATTCCGTACCAGTCTTTAGTATTTGTGCCATCGGATGGTACTTTTTGAGTGACATGCTCCGCTCGACTATGAATATAGTACAATCAAGGTATGAGTAATAGTAGCCTGCGGAATCGATACACAACTGATGTGGACGTTGAAGAGGTACTACTCGACGCTTCAAATGTGCATGCGTTCAACCGCGCCCGTCTGGAAGGGAAAAGAGAGTTACCAATTGGAAAACGCAATGTGCGCACGGTGTGGGGATTGTTTCTAATCATCATGTTGGCGTTCTTTTTACAAATATATTTTTTGCAAGTGGTGCGAGGAGAAGAATTTAAGGCTATCGCCGAAACAAATCGGGTGGATAAAGCAGTGTTGATTGCTGAGCGGGGGGTAGTGTACGACAGGACGGGAGAGTTGCTGGTGTGGAATGAAGTAGACGATACGGGTGAGTATGATTTTCCGATTCGGGCCTACACTGACCGGCTTGGGCTTGGGCAAGTCTTGGGTTACGTGAGTTATCCCAAAAAAGACTCCAGTGGGTATTTTTTCCGTACTGATTATTTAGGACGAAGTGGAGTGGAGTTAGCTTTTGACGAGACTCTCAAGGGAGGGAATGGAAGTAAGATTGTCGAGGTGGATGCTTTGTCCGACATCATCAGCGAATTTGCGATTGATGCTGCCACCGACGGCCAGCCGGTCGAGTTGTCCATTGATGCTGAGCTCTCTGAGGTTATGTACCAGATTATTGCGACTTCTACCGCTCAAGCTGACTTTCGAAGTGGGGCGGGAGCGATTATGAATATTCACACCGGCGAGATTTTGGCGCTCACCAGTTTTCCTTCGTTTGATCCCGAAGTGATGGCGGATGGTGATGATGTGCAATTAATTGATGAGTACAATAATGATGAGCGCTTACCCTTTTTAAATAAAGTAGTGGGCGGGGCGTACACTCCAGGCTCAATCGTCAAGCCATTTGTCGCCTACGCCGCCCTAGAAGAGGGTATTATTAGCCCTGACAAAGAAATATACAGTAATGGCAGACTCACTATCCCCAATCCATACAATCCTAGTAATCCTTCTATTTTTAGAGACTGGCGCTCCCAAGGTGAGATGACGATGCGTGAAGCAATCGCATTTTCTTCAAACGTGTATTTTTACATCATCGGAGGAGGGTTACCTGAGATAGCGGTGCCGCAAGCTGGACTCTCCGTTCCCCAAGCTGGCTTGGGCATCACCAAGATGGCCGCCAATTATCGGCGGTTTGGCATGGGGTCACTCACTGGGGTCAATCTCGCTCAAGAGCAAGCTGGGGTGGTGCCAGACCCAGACTGGAAGAGAGAAGTGTTTGACGATGATTGGCGGTTGGGTGACACGTACTATATGGCGATTGGACAATTTGGATTTTTGACCACACCAATCCAAATGTTGCGGGCGTATGCAGCGTTATCCAATGGAGGGTATTTGGTTGAGCCTCATGCACAAAAAGGGGTGCAAAGCGAAAAGATAAACATTGAGATTGACCAGAGTAAAATGCAAGTGGTGCATGAAGGGATGCGCAAAACGGTGAACTATCCCCGCGGAACTGCTCGTTCCTTTGAGCGCGACGACGTCGCTATCGCCGCCAAATCCGGTACTGCCGAGGTGGGAGTAGGAAACGCGTATGTAAACTCCTGGGCGGCCGGTTTTTGGCCTTATGAAGAACCGCAGTACGCGTTTATTCTCATGATGGATAAAGCCCCGCGGAGTAACGCCCTAGGAGCGACGAACATTATGGGAGACGTGGTGCAATGGATGTCGGTGAATCGTCCGGAGTATTTAGGAATTGAAATAAAGTCCGAAGAAAAAGTTGAAGCAGGTGCTGAGTAAGGCACTTATTCTGATTTCTGTAGCAGGATATTTATCCACTGTTTGACCTCAGCGCAGTACTAAGTATAATTGGGAAAAATTTACATTATGAATGACACACAAGCCTTTTTGACCGCAGAGAAGTTTGAAGAACTAAAAAAAGAACTTACTCATTTAAAAACCGTTCGACGGAAAGAAGTAGCAGAGTCACTTGAATACGCCCGCAGTCTCGGCGACCTTTCAGAAAATGCCGAATATCAAGAAGCAAGAGACATGCAGGCAGCGATTGAAGAACGAATCGGGTACTTAGAAAAAACCATCAAGGAAGCCAAGATTGTAGCTCACGACAAACACGGTGATGTTATCGGACTAGGGTCAGAAGTAACCATTCAAAAAACAAAAGACAAGGACAAAAAAGACTACGTTATCGTAGGGTCAGACGAGGCAAACATTCACGACCGAAAGCTCTCATATCTTTCTCCTCTGGGCGAGGCTCTCATGGGAAAAAAGAAAGGCGATGAGTTCGAATTCGAAACTCCAGTAGGGAAGCAAAAGTATAAGGTTTTAAAAGTCGCCTAAATCAACGAGCGTAGCGACTATGATTTAGGTGTGTCAGAATTTGTTCTGCCCTTGGGCAAATTCGGACCGCCATCAACGAGCGTAGCGACTATGATTTAGGTGTGTTGCTGGAAAGTAATGACTGAAAGGAATATACTTTCTGTACGCAGAGCGCATTTGTTCTGCCCTTGGGCAAATTCCGGCCGCCGCATATACTCACAACGTCGAAAATAACAGAAAAGCCTGCTTTCCACGCGGGCTTTTTTATTGTGTGAAATCATCCAAAGGACTTTCGACTCGTACGCTCCTTAGCTGCCCCAGCCAAACCCACCCAGCTATAATCGCTACTCGCTGAAAGTCTTTTGGATTATTTTTGTAGTTTAAACTGGATGTTTGTATTTGGCTTTTATGTAAACTCGCGCTAGGATAACAGCTATGTCTAACATCGAAGATTTGCGCGCAGAGCGCGAGAAAAAAGTGCAACTACTACAAGAGCAGGGAATTAATCCGTATCCAGCCACATCAAATATCACCTACAAAGTAGAGCAGGTGCTGGCTGAGTTTGATGCTCTTGAAGCTGATGCTAAACCAGTGACTGTTGGAGGACGCATTATGGCGTTTCGAGAACACGGAGCGATTGCCTTTATGGATATCCAGGACGGCACTGGAAAAATCCAAGCCTTCTGCTCAAAAGAAGCTCTGGGAGAAGAGCGGTTTGACATGCTTTTAAAAACCATGAGCACGGCTGACTTTATTGAAGTGACTGGAACTGCATATATCACCAAACGAGGCACGCAAGCGATTTTAGTAAAAGAATGGAAAGTACTCGGAAAGGCCTTACAGAGTATCCCGACTGAACACTTTGGTATCAAAGATGAAGACGAACGATATCGGAAGCGATATCTCGATTTGCTGCTCAATTCGCAGCAGCGAGACATGTTTGTCAAAAAAGCCCAGTTCTGGGATGTTACTCGAGATTTTATGAAGCGGCATGGCTTTCTTGAAGTGGAAACGCCGACCTTGGAAGTCACTACCGGCGGAGCTGAAGCTCAGCCGTTTGTTACGTACCACAATGACTTCGACATGCAGGTGTATATGCGTATTTCTATCGGGGAGTTGTGGCAAAAGCATCTCATGGCTGGTGGGTTTGATAAGACATTCGAAATCGGCCGCGCGTATCGCAACGAAGGGAGCAGCCCGGAGCACCTGCAAGAGTTCACCAACTGTGAGTTTTATATGGCCTACGCAGACTACACTGACGGTATGAAGATGGTGCGAGAGCTGTATATTGAAATTGCTCAAAAGGTATTTGGCACCACCAAGTTTGAAGCTCGCGGACACACTTTTGATTTGGCGGATGAATGGACGGAGATTGATTACGTAGGTGAGATACAAAAGCAAGCTGGTATCGATATTATTACTGCAACAGAAGCAGACATGAAGACGAAGTTGTCCGAGCTCGGTGTCTCGTACGAAGGAGAAAATCGAGAACGACTGACCGATACCCTGTGGAAGTATTGTCGAAAAAATATTGCTGGTCCAGCGTTTTTGATAAACCACCCCAAGTTGGTAGCGCCACTAGCCAAAGCCAGACCAGACGGAGATACGGTTGAGATGTTCCAGCCTATTATCGCAGGCAGTGAAGTCGGGCGCGGATACAGCGAGCTCAATGACCCAATTGATCAAAGAGAGCGCTTTGAAGTACAGCAGCGTCTGTTAGAAGCTGGCGATGAAGAAGCTATGATGCCGGATTGGGAGTTTGTCGAGATGCTGGAACACGGTATGCCGCCAACTTGCGGCTTTGGCTTTGGGGAGCGATTATTTGCGTTTTTGATGGGTCAGACATTGCGTGAGACGCAGCTGTTCCCACTGATGCGTCCAAAACCCGACGACACACAACAAACTGAATAATTTCAAATATGAGCAGATATATTTTTGGATATGGTTCATTACTCAGTCGAGCGAGTCGACAGCGAACGTTTGTAGAAAGTGAGTTGTATAAACAGGTAGAACTCAGAGGGTATCAACGAATTCTCAACGCCTGTTGCGGGGAGTATTTAGTAATGAATATTCGACCAAATAGAGAGGTCTCAATTATAGGGGTGGTGGTGAAAGTGGAAGACGAAGATTTTCCTGCTCTGACACAACGCGAAGGCAGCTATGAATTAATAGAGGTGACTCAGGCAATTTCGGCCGACTTTAATCAGCCGGTGTATACGTTTATGGCACGAGAACCAAAGTGTGCAGGGGTGCCTATTTCGGACGAATATCTCACCACCTGTTTAAGTGGTGTTCCGGAAGCAGATCACGCGACATGGTTATCGGACACAGTGTTCATGAACGACCTGTCATCACTCAACAGGTAATTACAGTTTCAGATAAGCATTAAAAAAGCCGGCTTCGCGCCGGCTTTTTTGTATAGGTGGGCACAGGTGTGGACAAGGTGGTTGCGGGTGGGGCAATGTGGTATAGAATGTACGAGTGGTGGGAGATAGTGGTATACTATAAATATAGTATGCAAGAGCTAGTTTGGGAATCCGCCATAACTCATCTCCACATTAAGTTGTGGAGGATTCCCAGACTAGCTCGAAAACTATCAAGTTTATGTTAATCGGCGAATACAAGCACACGTTGGATCCCAAGAGACGGCTGTCCATGCCCAGTAAATGGCGTATGGAACTTGGGAAAACGCTTGTCGTCACTCGTGGACTTGATAATTGTCTCTTTGTGTATCCAATCGCCGAGTGGAAAAAAATCACTGACAAAATCGGTGAACTCCCACTCGGTCAGGCGGATACCAGAAGTTTCAATCGATTCTTCTTATCAGGAGCAGTAGAAGTGGAGGTAGATTCAGTTGGACGTATTCTCGTGCCAGATTTTTTGAAAGATTTTGGACAGTTAGACTCAAAAGTAGTTTTAGCTGGAATCCATAATCGTGTCGAAATTTGGGATGAGGAACGATGGGAGACCTACAAAAAGGAAATCGAAGAGCAGGCCGACGACTTGGCCGAGAAGCTCGGAGAAATAGGCGTCCTCTAAATTAACTTCACGTATGCAACACACAACAGTATTACTGCATGAAGCAGTTACGGGTCTTGAACTTGATCCAAAAGATACCGTAGTCGACGCTACGTTTGGAAGCGGCGGACACGCTAGGGAAATAGCAACACACTTAGGTTCTGATGGGCTGTATATCGGAATCGACGCAGATGCTACGGCATTGCATATCGAAAAAGTCGGCGAAGTTCAACCGAGAGTTGAGCTGGTCAATGACAATTTCAAAAACCTGACCAAAGTATTGAGTTCTTTAAAAGTTGAAAAAGTAGATGCCATTTTGGCAGACCTAGGATGGCGAATGGAGCAATTTGCTGATGGAGCAAAAGGCTTTTCCTTCCAACACGATGGTCCGTTGACGATGACTTTTGGAAATCCAGAAGACTATCTGTTCACGGCGGCTGACATCGTCAACGAGTGGGAGGAAGAAAACATTGCAGATGTTCTGTACGGCTACGCCGATGAGCGCTTTTCACGGAGAATCGCCAAGGGAATAGTCGAGGCTCGAAAACAAGCACCAATTGAGACTACGCTTCAATTGGTCAATATTATCGAGCAATCACTCCCGAAGGTGGTCTTGCGCAAGAAAACACATCCAGCAACCAAAACCTTCCAGGCATTACGTATCGCTGTCAATGATGAGTTAACCATCCTTAGTTCATTCATCAGAGACGGTTTTACAGCGCTGAAACCCGGTGGGAGAATGGCCATCATCACTTTTCACAGCATTGAAGACAGAGTCGTAAAACACTCATTTCGTGAACTAGCTCAAAGCGAGCAAGCTCAACTGTCCACGAAGAAACCAATTGTCCCGAGCGTGGAGGAAATTAAGATAAATCCACGCGCGCGAAGCGCCAAGCTTCGCATTATTAAAAAGCACTTATAGAATTATGAAACAAAGTCGCGATAAAATTTCATACTCAAAAGCCACTCTCAGCTGTCTTTTGCTACTCGTACTGAGTGTCGTATTGTATTTATATTTTTTAAATATGTCTGTTGTACAGGTAGTAATGCGCACTGAGTTTACCCAGGAACAAAACGCACTCCGAACAGAGATTGCGATGCTGGAAGCACAGTATATTGAATCACAACATCTTATAGCTGCTCGCATTTCGACATTGCAGGGGTATGAAACTGACGTAGCTAAAATATTCGTATCACGTGAGCCTGCTAGTTTGGTATTGCGTGATGAATAATCACCTATGAGAAGAAGAAAACTCATACTTAGAGTGCGTACCCTTAGTGTAGCGGTTATTTGTGTTGGACTAGTTTTGACTGCTCGTATGTATCAGTTGCAAGTTATGCAAACCGATGAGTTCCAAGCAAAAGCCGAGAGTCAGTACGTACACACTAGTACTGATTTGTACTCACGTGGTTCAATCTACTTTACGACCCGTGACGGAGCCGAGCTTTCTGCAGCGGCTGTTCAGTCTGGATACGTACTAGCAGTAAATCCCAGTCAAGTTACGCTGCCGCATGAAGAATTTTGTAATCAGTTAAACGCAGTCTTTACCCTGGAGGTAGAAAAATGTATTGAACGAGCAGGCTTATCCAACCGTACCTATGTAGAGCTCGCACAAAAAGTACCAAGTGATTTGGCAACCCCGATAAAGAATCTCGGTCTTGATGGCGCGTATTTATATAAAGACCAGTGGCGCTATTATCCAGGAGGATCTGTGGCGGCTCGCTCGATTGGGTTTATTGGCCTTAATAGCGACAATGCTTCGCAGTTACGAGGTAAATATGGCCTAGAGAGACAATATGATGATGTGTTATACAAAGAACGCCAGGTGCTCTCGATAAATTTTTTCGCTGAGTTATTTAGCAACTTGGGTGACCTTGTGTATGAAAAAAAGGGTCCCCGCACAGGGGACGTAGTGACTACCCTAGAGCCTTCGGTATCGCGCATGCTGGATACTGTTTTGCTTGAAACCAACGAAGAATATAACAGTAAGCTGACTGGGGCCATCGTGATGGATCCGAGCTCTGGTGAAATCATTGCGATGAACGCTGTGCCCGGGTTTGACCTCAACGACAAATCCAATGCTACAATCGAACAGTTTCAAAATCCATTGGTCGAAAACGTATACGAGTTTGGTTCAACCATTAAAGCTCTGACGATTGCCTCGGGATTAGATTCAGACGCCATTGTGCCGTCTTCCACGTATTATGATGCCGGTTTTTTGGAGTTAGATAAGTACACTATTCGTAATTACGACGGCAAAGGGAGAGGCACTGTCCCGATGCAAGAAGTACTAAACCAATCTCTCAACACCGGTGTGTCGTGGGTTGTGACTCAGATGGGAAAAGACAGCTTTCGTGAATACTTCAAAAGCTTAAAGCTCGGGAGTGAAACTGGAATAGACTTACCCAACGAAGCGTATGGGTTGGTAGATAACCTGGATTCGCCTCGTGATGTAGAGTACGCCACCGCGTCATTCGGACAAGGAATTGCTCTGACCCCAATCGCAATAACGCGGGCTTTAGCGGCTTTGGGAAACGGCGGTACCCTGGTCACTCCACACTTAGTAAAAGAAGTTCGTTATGATGATGGGGAGGTAAAAAAGATTCGTTACCCAGAGGGAAATCGGGTATTTTCTGCGGAAACCAGCGAAACCATCTCCCGCATGCTAACTGTGGTAGTGGATGATGCATTAAGCGGGGGGACAGTAGCACTTCCAAATCACTCAATCGGAGCGAAAACTGGGACGGCCCAGATAGCTGACCCGGTAAATGGAGGGTATTACGATGATAAATTCTTACACTCATTCTTTGGTTATTTTCCAGCCTACGACCCAGAGTTTATTGTTTTCATGTATACTGTAGAACCAGAAGGGGTACGGTACGCATCTCAAACACTGACCACTCCATTTATGGACATCACGAAATTTTTGATTAACTATTACTCGATACCACCAGACCGTTAACCTATGAAAGAAACCTTCAAAGCCATCGTTGTCTCAATCCTAATCGCTGAGGCAGCTTTTTTATTACGTCGTAAAAAACCTACCATTGTTGCCATTACCGGGAGTGTGGGCAAGACGTCTACGAAAGATGCGATTTACGCGGCCGTGAAAGGCAGTATACGGGCACGCCAGAGCCAAAAAAGTTTCAATTCTGACATTGGCGTTCCTTTGACGGTACTGGGTCTGCCAAATGGTTGGAGTAACCCGATTTTGTGGCTAAAAAATATTTTTGATGGGTTTTTAACTGCGGTCTTTTCCAAAGAATATCCGGATGTGTTGATTCTCGAGACTGGAATCGACCAGCCTGGTGATATGGATAAGCTCACAAAGTGGATGAAACCAGACCTTGTGGTGATGACGCGCTTGCCAGATATTCCAGTACATGTCGAAGCATTTCGCTCTCCCGAGGCAGTGGTAGCAGAAAAAATGAAACTGGTTACCGCGCTGAAAGCATCGGGAAAATTGATTTTTAATAATGACGATACTGTCGTCCAGGCGCAGCTCCCTGGTGTTCTGCAAGAACAGGTGAGTTTTAGCCGCTATCTGCCAGCTGACTTTCAGGCGAGTGCCGACAAGATTGTCTATGCCGACGACAAACCAGTTGGAATCGGTTTTTCACTGACCCACCTGGGAAAAACATACACTATACAACTAAAGAACACTGTCGGAACTCAACATATGTATGCCGTGTGTGCAGCTATTGCGGTCGCCCGAGAGCTGGGAGTAGATGTAAAGACTGCTATCGCCAATGTGCAGGCGCTACAGACACCTAACGGAAGAATGCGTCTCATTCCTGGGCTAAAATCGAGTATTTTGATTGACGATACGTACAATTCTTCACCTATCGCAGCAGAATCAGCACTCCAGGCGCTGCAAGAGATAAAATACGCTGGTCGAAAAATTGCTGTGTTGGGAGATATGTTGGAGTTAGGTCAATACTCAGCTGAGCAACACAAGCAAATTGGAGAGCGCGTGGCACAGACTGCTCACGTCCTGTTTACCGTGGGTGTGCGGGCTCGAGGGATTGCAGAAGGAGCGTTAGCTGCTGGCATGAACGAGGCTAATATTTTTCAATATGATAGTGTACTGCGAGCCGGACAAGAGCTACAAACGTTCCTCAAATCGGGGGATGTAGTGTTAGTTAAAGCTTCTCAAGGCATCAGAGCCGAACGCATCATAGAAGAAGTGATGCATGCTCCCGATCAGGCCTCAGAGCTATTGGTGCGACAGGACGCCAGCTGGAAAGCAATCGCGTAGTGTGTCAATGAACACTCGATTTCAGACTGGTACTCACCTCTGAAAACTCACCAGCATTTTTAAAAAACAACTGATTTTGCTATACTGTAAATATGACAGAATATACACACATGCACTCGAACGTTGAAACTGCTGCAGTATCAGCGGACACAGGCGAAGTAACGTTTTTACGTCAGACGTATTTCCACCTACTGGGCGCGGTAGCAGCTTTTGTGGGGTTAGAGTTTGTCTTTTTCCAAACGGGAATCGCGCAAGCTCTGGCTCCGGTTATGTCCAGTAATTGGTTAATTGTTATCGGCGGATTTATGGTCTTGGGATTTGTAACGAGTTATTTTACTCGCCAGGAAAGTTCACCATCGATGCAGTACGTCGAAATGGCGATTACCATTGCCCTGCAAGCACTCATTTTCATTCCGCTATTGGTATATGCAGTGTATTTTACGGACGCTTCCGTTCTCTCTTCGGCCTTGACGGTTACGCTTATCATATTTGGAGCCATGACTGCGTTGGTCGCGTACACCGGAAAAAGCTTTTCTTTCTTAGGGCCGTTTCTCGGAGTGATTGGTATTGCTGCGTTGTTGGCTATTGTCGGTTCAATACTCTTTAGTGTGACGCTCGGGTTTTACTTCTCACTGGCCATGGTGGTCTTTGCCGCTGGAGTAGTGCTGTATCAAACATCCAAGGTAATCCATGACTACGGACCGGGTCAACACGTCGCCGCCGCCACTGGATTGTTCGCTTCCGTTGCGCTGTTATTTTATTACGTCTTGACCACGTTTGTCGTGCGAGACTAGTATTCCAAGGTGGATGGTAAAAAGCACTCCCAGGAGTGTTTTTTTATTCCGTTTGTTCAGCTATGGTGAGTTCTTCAGCGAGTTCCGCTATGCCGACTTTTGTTTGGGATGAGTAGGGAAACAGTCTATGTCCGGGAAGTTGATTGCCGAGTTTTTTTAGTTGATTGCGATACTGCGATTTTTTAATTTTATCAACTTTGTTCAATACAATCACGATATCTCGACCAGCCTTTTCTAGCTCACGTAATACTTCTAGGTCATTGGTCGTTGGTCCAACTACTGAGTCAATAAGTAAGACGATTTTCTGGCCGTAGTCTACATCCAGTAGATACCAAAACATCAAGTCGCTGAGTTTCTGCAACGTCTGTGCACCAGTCTTGGCATAGCCATAACCAGGTAAGTCCAAAAAGTAGTGTGAATCATTAATTAAAAAGACGTTTATTTCTTTCGTTCGCCCCGGTGTCTTACTGGTAATCGCCATTTTTTTTGACCCCGTCAGAGAATTTAACAAGCTAGATTTTCCGGCGTTTGAACGCCCAATAAAAGCAATCTGCGGTGTGCCGTCCTCTAATAGGGGGTCGGGACCGACCACACCCTTAATAAATTTAGTTGAGGTGATTTGCATACACAAATCCTATCAAAGATGAACCACAATAGCGACTGCTGGCCGAGTGTATTGTCAAGTAGTATGCGCACAACGACACTTACTCTCACTAAAGATGGATTAGTGCACAACACAGCGGATTTATCTATAGCCTTTTCTAGTGGTATACTCTGATAATGTCAGACACTGATACTATTTTAAAACTTACCAATCTCAGTAAAACGTTTCTCTCACCACGAGGCGAGCTATCTATTTTAGAAAACGTCTCGTGTGATATCAAAAAAGGAGAAAAAATAGCCATCGTCGGACCTTCTGGCTCTGGTAAATCCACGTTACTATCGCTCATTGGGTTACTCGATACGCCAACTGCGGGAACCGTAGAAATCGCCGGGGTGCAGACAGAATCGCTGTCTGAGGCAGAGCAAGCAAGGTTCAGAAACCAAAAAATCGGTTTTATTTTTCAGTCATTTGAATTGATTTCACCGTTTACGACCGAAGAAAACATTGCTGCTCCTCAAGAAATCGCTCAAAAAACGGTGGCCAAAAATGAGCTGACGCAGCTCATAGAGAGACTTGGTTTGGAAGAAAGAAGAAATGCCATGCCGCAAACGCTCTCAGGAGGAGAGAAGCAACGAGTCGCAATCGGTCGAGCACTGATGAATAATCCCGCACTCATCTTAGCGGATGAACCAACTGGAAGTCTCGATCGAGAAACCGGAGAGCGAGTACTGTCGCTGTTGATTGAGGCAGTGGCCGAGCCTGATACGACACTGATTATTATTACCCATGATGAATCCGTGGCGAGTCGGATGGATAGAGTATTTGAACTAAAGAACAAAATGCTGCATGAGCGGACTTAACGTCATTATTTTATATAGTTTCCGAATAGTGGTGCGTGAATGGCACCGGTTTTTTCTCCCCTTAGCTTCGCTGATGGTGACTAGTGTGATACTCGTCTTGATTTTACTTTTGACCACTTCCAGTTCATTACTACTGTCAGACCAAGCTCGGGAATTACTCGGAGGAGATGTGGTATTTGAAGACACTTCACCGATAGACGGAGGTGCTCTGCTTGACGAAGTCGGGAGTGTACCAGACGCGGTTTCAGAGAAAGTTTCTTTTTCAGGAACGCTGCAAAGCGACACAGCGGCAGCGTCATTCTCAATAGAAGTGATTGACCGGGCGTATCCGCTGTATGGAGAGCTTTCCCTGCGTGACGCAACCTACCAAGGTGTCGGAGACGGTGAACTGATTGTTGACGCAGCGGGTCTTGAACGGTTAGGAATCGAGGTGGGTGACAGCGTGTCTTTTGGTGAGTCGTCTTTGCGAGTAACTGGAGTGGTGGTTGCTGAGCCGACCTCTTTGATTGGGGGATTTAGTTTTCTCCCTACGGCCTTCATTAATCAAGGTAGTTTCCAAGCGGCAAACATTAACCCACAACTACTTCGGGCTGAATATTCCTATGCCGTAAAGACTGATTCACTGGGCTCAGACACTATTGAGAAATTGCGCGCCCTAAAGGACACTTCTCCAACAATTGATGTCGATATTGCTGGTCAAAACCAGCGTGGGTTGCAGTTTGGTCTAGAGACCGTCTCAGATTTTTTGACTATTGCCGTTTTGGTGACGGCCATATTGGCTGCGGTCAATGTATACGCCAGTATCTTATATCTGATTACCATCGAAAGAAAAAGTCTGGCTGTGTTGCTTTCACTGGGAATAACCAAAAATAAACTGCTCTTGATTCTGGGAGCGGCTCTGGGGTACGTAGTACTTTTGGCCAATCTCATCGGTTTGAGTGTAGGCATTGCCGCTTTTACCTTGCTACAGAAATTTATTTCGACTGAGTACTTAGTCTCACTGCCAACTCCAAACGTTTTTCTCTACGGCTCGATAAGCGTGCTACTGATTGTGCTCATTGCAGTAATGTCTTTCATTCCCGCAGTGCGCAAAACTCTGGCCCTCAATCCCAAACAAATTCTCCTTGGTGGGGGAGTCGGGGCGTCAGCTACTCGCACACTAAAACCACTGTTGACCATCACCGTCTTCACGCTCACACCGTTGGTAGCACTCGCTGCTTTTTTACTGCAGAGTTTCCTACAAGGGTTGTTGGTTATCGCGGTTATTGCAGTGGTATACGCCCTGGTAGCTGCTGGGTATTCAGTTGCTATATCTCTGTTGTATAAAATGCGCTCCCGCTTTACTTTCTTTGTCCGGAGCATCATTAGTCAAAAGTACGCTGATGGGTTGTTCGGGGTGGTGTCTTTTACCTCGCTCTTTGTCGCACTGACAGCATTGTGTACATTAACCTTGATTCAAGGTTCACTCGAGCGCTTTTTGGTCAATGACCTCAGCGGTACCGTTCCTTCTACTTATGTGCTTGACGTCCAACCGTCACAAAAAGACCAGTTAACCAATCAGTTTTCTGACCTCGAATTGTTCTCAAATGTACGAGCGCGAATTATCGCTATCGACGAGGTGCGCATCCAAGATGAATTAGAGCTAGACGACACAGATGTGTCCAGAGAACTCGGCCGCGAATTCAATCTCACTGCCCGCACCAATCTGCTTTCCAGTGAGACGATTACTGCAGGTGCTTGGTCACAGGGGAGGGCTGGTGAAATATCAGTCGATGAAGCGTTTGCACAGCAAGCGAATATTGAACTCGGTTCAACTATTGTATTTTCTGTGCAAGGCTTTGATGTTTCTGGTGAAGTGACGAGTTTGCGGAATACTGATTCACGTTCCGGTCTGCCATTTTTCTATTTTGTCATGTCACCAGAGGATATCGGCAGGTTTCCGAGTGTGTACTTTGGCTACGCATATTACGAACCAGAAAAGCAAGGAGAACTAGGTCAGTTCTTAGCTAAAGAAATGCCCAACGTGACCTTATTTGAAACCCAGGCTCTAGGACCGTTGTTGCTGCAGATTGTGAGCACCTTGCTCGTACTGGTCCTGATTGTGACGATCCCTCCGCTGCTTATCGCTACGCTTTTAATAGCAATGCTCGTCGTCTCATCGTACGCTACTCGTCGCCGAGAAGGAGCGCGGTTCCGTGCTCTGGGGTTGAGTCGGGGGCAGAGCTTTTGGCAGTATCTCACCGAAGCGCTTTCTCTGAGTCTCATTGCGGCGGTTCTCGCCTACGGTCTGGGTGTTTTGGTTTCATATGGTTTAAATGTGTATTTCCTACAACTGGACACAGTGGTGCTGTTTGACCCCAAGCTCATCGCCGGGGTGGGCCTAATTATGGCGTTTATCATGGGCATAGCCGTCACTCTGTACAAAACCGACACGATGCCGTTACGAGAATTATTATCTTATGAATAAACTTTCTATTATCGGCTTTGGCCTCGTTATCGTTGTATGTATGTGCGTGGGAGCATGGTTTTTCTTAAGTGATACCGACACCAAGCTCGACCCTCCAGTGCAATCGACAGATGAGCAGGCTGCAGCAATCACCATCATTGCGTTTGGCGATAGTCTGACAGCTGGATATGGAGTGCAGCTACGGGAGGCGTATCCAGCACAACTGGAGCGTGCGTTGCGTACGCAGGGGTATGATGTCGAAGTAATCAATTCTGGTGTAAGTGGCGAGACTACCCGCGGCAACCAAGAGCGGGCGGGCTTCATTCGTGCCCAACAGCCAGATGTGGTTCTTTTAGGAACTGGCGGCAATGATGCACTGCGCTCACTGCCGGTAGAAAATACCCAGAATAACATTGCCGCTACGATAGATATTTTATTAGAAGGCGAGCAAGCACCCAAAGTTTTGTTGCTAAAAATGCAAGCACCACTAAATTCCGGAAAGACGTACAAACAAAACTTTGATGCTATCTATGAATCAGTCGCCACGCAAAAAAATATTACGCTGGTACCATTCTTAACAGAAGATATTTTCTTTGATGAGAGTAATAAACTGCCTGATGGTATCCACTACAATGAACAAGGATATACAGCAGTGACTGAAGCACACCTGTTGCCAGCTGTTATAGAGGTACTACAAGAAAGGCTCTAAGCGACTGGCGCAATCTAGCTCAACGGTCAGGATAGCAGTCTACACACCTTGCCTTTCTATCAATTTGTGCCACAGTATAGCCAGGGTTCTTTAATAGTAAAATCAAACATAACAAGCGTGTACTGCAATACGGTGTAGAGAATGCTCGTCTCACTCTGAGCAAGTAAAACCACACACAGTAGGAGTGACTGCTAATGAAAGTATCACAGCTCGTTTCAACTGCATACAAAGTCCTGCGAACTGGTATGCAATGCATTCGTCTGACTAGTCGCAATCTCGCAGCTTGTCTTTTGAGCAGGTACCAAAAAACTGACGGTAACGAAGAAAAGTCCCTCACCACGCTGCCCACCCTTGTGAGTAAGGGTGAAGAGCTTGCCCAGCACATTATGGGCGACGATTTTTTGCTACCAGAGGAAGTATCTCGTGTATATGGATGTAGCTATTCTCAAACACAAAGAACGGCTCTAGCATTGACGGTACCGTGCGCCTACACACTGTTCAGACTGAGTGCCAAAGGCTATATGCTGGTTGCTACACTGCCAACTGAGTGCAATCTGCATTTATTTCGCGAGATTATCAATCAACCTCGCTACAAAGAGCAGGAAGGATGGTGTCTCAGGCAACCACAAAAATTCTTCTATCAGGACGTAATGAAATCGTGTCGTTGGTTGGCGGTTCGTAAAGGACTATATAGAGGCTCGCGGCGCAAGACTTGGGCGTTTCAGCAAGGATTCTTGAACAGTGATGAATACATCCCTAGCGCCATAGAAGTAATGTATGCGGCCACTACGTACCATAAAGTTCGTGGGGTGTGTCTGCTGCACGGTGTTTATGTCAGAACCTCATCTGTCGACGAGGACGGCCGGCATGTCATTGTTGGCGGCAATAGCTCGGAGGGTATGTGTGTACGCGAATTCGTGGATGATGAACCTGAAGACTACGTTGGAGTGTTGTCAGCCCGGACGCAAGTCGACTCTTTGGTCACTTGATCTTACTTTTTTACAAAAAATTCTGACTACATGTTCTTTTTACCCAAAACCAACAGGCCCCGTGCTCACGCTCGGGGTCTTTTATATACCGGTATATGGTAAACTGGCGAAATCATGACCGAAACTATTAAAATATTTACTGACGGCGCAGCCAAAGGTAATCCCGGCAGAGGCGGCTACGGTGCAGTGATTTCCCACGGGGAGACCGTGACTGAAATTGGCGCTCACAAAGAGCGCACCACCAATAATGAGATGGAATTGCAGGCGGTCGTGGAAGCTTTAAAGGTGGTGCAAGATAGTGGTCAAACTACGGAAATATATACTGACTCCAAGTATGTGATGCAAGGTGCAACCAGCTGGATATTTGGTTGGCTCAAAAACGACTGGCAAACGAAAGCCGGAACTGCGGTGCTAAACAAAGAACTGTGGCAAGAGCTGCTGCCGCTACTCAAACAAGTCCGCATAGAATGGCATAAAGTACCCGGTCACGTTGGTATCATCGGCAATGAACGAGCTGACACCATTGCGTCTGATTTTGCTGCCAAGGGGAAGTATGACCTATATTCTGGGCCCAAAAAAGAATACAGATTTGATTTGTCTGATACTTCATACGATGAAGCAAAAGCAAAACAACGTAGTGATGCGCGAAAAAAACAATCCCAAAAAGCGTACTCGTACATCAGCCTGCTTGACGGTGTGGTGCAGACACATAAAACCTGGGGAGAGTGCGAACAGAGAGTGAAAGGAAAGCGGGGAACTCGGTTCAAAAAATCATTTGACTCCGCTCACGAGAGAGAAATAATAGCGGACTTTGGAAAAGACTAATGTACTGAATACTCAAGGTTTGCGGTGAACTCTGACCATAATGAATGACAATCAGGTTTGCACAGACAAATTGACAGGGTTATGCTTGTCTTGTACTGTCATGTAAGCAGGTACATTCACCAAACAGAAAACAAAAGGAATCATATTATGTCGAACGACAAGCGCCCCCAAGGTCCAAAGTTGGTTTCGGATGAGGGGTATATCCTCTCTTCACAAACCGGCAAAGGAGGCTGCGTAGCAGTCAAAATCGATGGCAATCAAGTCATGGTTCGCGACACCAAACACCCCGGCGGACAGGTTTTGAACTTTGACCGAAAAGAATGGAAAGCCTTTATCAAAGGCGTCAAATTGGGCGAATTTGACGCCTAACTTAGGGTCAAATTTTGACCCGCAACGAGCAAGTACAATCTTGCTCGTTTTTTTTATCATTTCGACTCTTGAAGAGAGCTGCATTACTGTATTTTGTAGTAGAAAAGCCACTTATATCTACTTTAGATTTAAGTGGCTTTTGTGCACTTGTTAGTGAACAATCTGCGGGTAGGGAATTTTGAGCGTTTTTTCAAATTCGAGGGCTGCTTCAAGCGTGCCTCGATATACATAGGGGTGGGTCAGAAGGAACTGCTTATAGGCTGACAAATAATTCTTGAGAATCTGTTCACCTAACTGCGATTCATCAGTGGAGCGGTGTGGATTTTCAGCTCTCCACAGCATGAATAGTTCTTGTGTAGCAGCCATCTTTTGTGTGGCCCGCAATTGCTTTTGCCCTCTGCAGAGCATCCAGCTAAAGACCAGTCCCAGTAAAGTGAGAATAACAACGGTTGTAATCATGTGAGAGCCCCTCAAGTTGTCTGCCAACAATGTAGCACCTCACAATGCAATTTCAAGCATTTTATTCTTTTTACCTGCTGCATTACTGCAGTTGCTATAGATGACACGGACAACTCGTTCTTTTGTCGAAGCACTCCTTTTAGAGTTTGATTAAAAAACACCGCAGCAACACTTTTGTGTTGCTGCGGTGGTGGGTGTTTGAGGATACATAATTTCAGATTGTAATCTGGATATGCTCGTACTCAAATCTTTTCAAGGCTCCTTTTATATCATGATTCCAGATATTTATAACTGCTTGTTCTGTTTCGTCGTCAGTTTTTGCATCAGGCATTCGTAATTCGACACAGAGTTCTTCTTGGTCCACTGACGCTGGTATCACCTTTACATCACCCGGCAGTAGTTTGAGTGATGATAACTTCAAAACACAACTCCTGGCCGCTTTTGTTTGTTGATTACTGAACCGTACAAAAATTCTGCATATTCTACACATGATATAGCCCCATTACAAAGTGCAGGTATTTCCTAATACTTTTTACACTCACAATAGTGGTCTGTCAACGCACAAACAAGAGCAACCCACCCACGTCCAGAAAACAACCCAGTGCCCGTCAAAACCACTAAACCCGC
>Ga0306912_1000581_pt1 | contig 20813 bp, 17 predicted proteins | sample AntRauFillE10628_FD_190443 | JGI IMG/M metagenome (GOLD analysis project Ga0306912, IMG submission 190443) | Saline lake microbial communities from Rauer Islands, Antarctica - Metagenome Filla E10 #628 (v2) (version 2) | ecosystem: Environmental > Aquatic > Non-marine Saline and Alkaline >... | reverse complement strand
CCTAGCCCGGGCCCGGGAAAAGGGCCAAAGCTGGTCGAAAGGGCAAAGTTTTAAGCTATGGGCTTCGGGATTGACGGCAGTTTATATTCGTTTGCTTTGCTCTTTAATGATATGGGTGTCCTATAATTACTTTCGAGGTGGCAGGGCAGTGTCGATTTTAATTCTCTTATTGGAGAAGTTCGAGATGAGTTTAAAAGAGATGCTAAGTCGAAGGGCTGGGATCGCTATGAAGGAGGGAACCGTATAGCATGAGCCAAATTATTCTTTACCAGAGCGAGGACGGGCGCACCAAATTGGACGTGCGTCTGGATGACCAAACAGTCTGGCTGAGCCAGAAGCAGCTCACCGAACTCTTCGGCAAAGCGAAGGGGACGATTAGCGAGCACATCAAGCACATCTTCGAAGATGACGAGCTGGAGAAGGCAGCAACTGTTCGGTTATTCCGAACAGTTCAAATCGAGGGCCAACGCGAAGTCTCCCGGGAGGTGGAGTTTTACAATCTCGACATGGTGCTGGCGCTTGGTTTCCGGGTGCGCAGCCCGATGGCGGTGCGCTTTCGGCAGTGGGCTGCGGACAAACTCAAGGAATACATTGTCAAAGGCTTTGTTTTAGATGACGAGCGGCTCAAAAATCCCGACGTGGCGAATGATTACTTTGACGAACTGACCCGCCGCATTCAGGACATTCGAACCAGCGAGCGACGGTTCTACCAAAAAATCACCGACATTTACACCACCAGCATCGACTACAAAAAGGATGCTCCCTTGACCCAGACCTTCTACGCGACCGTGCAAAATAAGGTTCACTACGCAATTCACGGGAAGACCGCCGCTGAGGTCATTAAATCCCGAGCCGACCGCAGCCTGCCCAACATGGGGCTGACCAACTGGCAAGGAGCCCGCATCCGCAAAGCCGATGTCAGTATCGCCAAGAACTACCTGAGCGAAGAGGAACTACGCGGCCTAAATAATCTCGTGGAGCAATATTTAATCTTCGCCCAATCCCAAGCGGAGCGAAGGATCCCCATGACCATGCAAGACTGGATCACCAAGCTCGAAGGCTTTCTCATGCTCAACGACCGCCAGTTGCTAAAAAACGCGGGCAAGGTTTCTGCTGATCTGGCCCGAATACACGCGGAACTGGAGTTCGTCGAGTTCCGCCTCCAAGAGGACCGAACTCTCAAGTCCGACTTTGACGAAGCGGTAAAAGACCTGCCCCCCCCAGAAACTTCGAAGGTAAAGCCTAAGCACAAACCAAAGCCATGACCGAAGCGCACTTTCAAAAATACTACAAATTGACCGATGAGTGTGCCAAAAAGATCGGCGGATTCATCCGCTACCTAAAGCAATCGAGCCTCAGAGGCCCAAAATACAAATAATTCAATGTGTTTTGGATTAGCGCGGAGCGGTTCAAAGTTCTTAGTTTAGAGTTCTCAGCACTCAAAACTGCGCAGCGCGCGTGCAGCTAAGTCCGGCTCTGAGCGATAAATGTGCATATAAGTTGACTTGTTTGATTTTTGATTAAATCTTTCGGGATGATTATCGACTTTTCAGTAAAAAACTTCAGATCCTTTCGCGAAGAGCAAAAGCTGAGTTTTGTAGCCAATAACCGTGATGAGACGCTGTTAGAGGCATTGATTGATCCGCAGCTGGCGGGGGCAGAATTCGCAAAGATACGTCTGCTAAAAGGCTTGGTAATCTATGGCTCCAATGCCGCAGGTAAGACAAACACGCTCAAGGCTTTGAGCTATGTCGCTCATATGGTAGAGGATTCGGCATCAGATCTCGACGAGGGTGACTCTACTGGAGTTGAACCTTTCTTGTTTGACGCAACCACGTTGGATGAGCCCTCAGAGTTCATACTGCGCTTTGTTGTCGAAGGCATTCGCTACCACTTCGTGCTGGTCTTGAACAAAGAACGCATTCTTTACGAGTCGCTGTCTGCTTTCCCTAAGGGGAGAGAGCAAGTCTGGTATGAGCGCAGTTGGGATGACGAAACGCTCATCTACACTTGGGAACCTGCGCGCCCGACCGACTACAAGCGGGATGCAAACTTGGTGAAATATACTCGGGATAACGCGCTGTATCTATCGACTGCGGTCAAATTCAACGATGAGCAGCTCAAACCCATCTATCTTTGGTTTAAAGACAATATCTGCATGTTGCGGTTGAATGCAGACTTTCCACCGCTTTCGCCGAGCTTTACTGCGAAAAAAATCATGAGCGACGCAAATAAGCGGGCGCAATTAACCCGGCTCTTGCAGCATGCGGATTTAGGAATCCTCTCTGCGAAGGCGAGTGAGCGCCAGTTGACGCACAGCGATCTTCCCGATGATATGCCGGACGAAATCGTGAAACAGATTATCGACCAGAAGCATGTCAAGATTTCGCTTGGTCACCGTGGCAGTGAGGGGCGTGAGTATTCGTTGGAGTGGGACGATGAGTCTTCAGGGACTCAGAAGTTCTTCGCACTGGCTGGACCATGGCTAGACATCCTGGAGAACGGCTACATTGCCGGGCTCGATGAGATCGAATCCAGTATGCACCCGCTGATGGTGCAGGCACTCTTAAAACTCGTCTTCAGTAATACGACAAATTCGCAGGGTGCTCAGTTGATCTTCACAACGCACAATCCGCTCTTGTTGGATACTGGACTGATTCGTCGCGACCAAGTATGGTTCGCCGATAAATGCGATGAAGGATGCACCTATCTGTATCCGTTGACTGACTATAAGCCCCGGAAAAAGGAATCTCTGGTGCGTGGCTACATGGCAGGGCGCTATGGTGCGGTTCCGTTCATTCCATCTGGTTTGTTGGGTGAGGATGTAAATTTATGAGAGAAAAAATTAGAAAGCCAGAAGCTGATCGTGCCTTTAGTGACTAAGGCGAATGTGGCGGCTGCCGTGAAAACAGCTGCTCGTGTTAGAGAACACCATAAAGCGGTGGGAACCTCATTTCCGGAAAACCCATCTACGAATGTGGATCTCTTGATCAATGCGATCAACGATGCAGTCGCTGTTGCTAATAAAGTCTCGTCAGATTGAGCTACTGAAGATGAAATTCTTAGACCAATAAATTCAAATGATCGCCGAACCGACTGAAATGAAGGCTGGCTGATTTGTTTGACATAATCCTTGAAATAAGTTATTTTTGTCAAATGGAAGACATGGAGGCACAGTTTTGGGTTATTTTTCCGCGACGTTTAGCCGGAGCACGTAAGATGTCTGGGCTATCGCTGCGTGATCTATCTGAGCGCTTGGAGAAGGCGGTGAGTTATCAGACTCTGAGCAACTGGGAGAAAGGCAAAGGAGACGCACTCCCGGCGATGCCTCTGTTGCAATCGCTTGCCCGAGCGTTGAAAGTGCGTTTGGATTTCTTTTTTGAGCCAGTCCGCGAGGCGATCGCACAGCCGGAATTTCGCAAGCGTAAGTCGAAGTTGGGGATGAAGGCGGAAGCGGTCATTTTGGAGCAGGCACAGTTTGCGCTGGATCGCTACCTAGAACTTGAAGAGATCGCGGACCTTTCCGTATCAGTTGACAATCCTCTTGCCCATTTCCCGGTGGTATCCTTGTCGGATGCAGAGTCTGCCGCTGAGCGATTGCGGACTGCGTGGGATCTAGGAGGGAATGCTATATCTCAAGTGGTAGAGATGCTCGAAGAACGTGGCGTGCGCGTGCTGGAGGCGGATGCACCCAATACTTTTGATGGTCTTGCAGCATGGGCGGGTCGCATCCCATTTATGTTGGTCAATCGAAGTGTTGGCGATGTGTGCCGGTTGCGCTTCACTTTGCTGCATGAGCTGGGGCATTTATTTCTGCAAATTCCCGACTCGGTCGATCAGCCAGACGTAGAGAAGCTGTGCAATCGCTTTGCTTCGGCATTCTTGTTTCCCGAGACGGCGTTCAAAGCGCACTTCGGGGAGCGAAGAGTGCATATTACTTTACAGGAACTAGTCAGCTTAAAGGAGGAGTGGGGTGTCTCCATCGGTGCCATCGCATATCGAGCGAAGGATCTGGGTATCTGGTCTCAAGATCGACATCGTCGATTCATCATCGCTTGCAATCAACATGGAATTCGGAAGAATGAGCCGGGAGCTTATGCGATGTCTGAGCGTCCTCAACGCTTCCGTCAGCTGGTGCTTCGCAGCTATGCGGAGGAGGTCATTTCTGGCACGAAGGCCGCTTATCTTATGGATCAGTCATACGAAGCATTTCGTGAAGACTGTTTGATCGTAGCATGAGCGTCGTCATTCAAGATGCGAACATCATCATCGATCTAATCGCATGCGATATCTTTGACGGCTTTTTCAAATTGGACATCGAAGTCTATACTAGTTCATTGGTGCTAGATGAGATTATTCGCCCCACTCAGAAAGCGCTGTGTGAAGGTGTCGTGCAGCGGAATTAATTAAAAGTCATTGAGATCACCACTTTGGAGTATTTGCAACTTCAGGCTATGGACGCGAATGGGCTTAGTGTTCAAGATCGTTCTGTTTTGAAGTTAGCCAAGGATCGCGCAGCGAGGTTGTTGACTGGTGACGGGAAATTGAGGCGAACGGCTCGTGCTCAAGCGGTTGAGGTTTGCGGGATTCTCTGGGTCTTTGACGCACTGGTCGAGCAAGCTATTTGCTCGCGATCGGATGCCGTTATTAAGCTTCGATTATTGAAGGATTCGAACATTCGGCTGCCTGTGAATGAAATTGATAAACGGATACGAGAATGGAGCGAATAACTGAAGGCACATGGATCTGGTCGAAGTCCCAGCAATCACGAGGCAAAGTGATTGTGGAGGGAGCATCTTGCTCCTTGATTCGGATTGGCGAGCTTTCGATTCGGATTGGCGAGCTGGAAGCTCCCCCCACTTTGGATAGTCGTTTCCGAGTTCTTTCTTCACCGCTGCGGCGGTCTTTTTTATCGGATCGCCGGTCCACTGGAGTTGATCCTAGCCCGGGCCCGGGAAAAGGGCCAAAGCTGGTCGAAAGGGCAAAGTTTTAAGCTATGGGCTTCGAGATTGATGGCAGTTTATATTCGTTTGCTTTGCTCTTTAATGATATGGGTGTCCTATAATTACTTCTTAGCCCCACAACTGCGCTCGCTCCTTTACAAGCTCGACCGAATGGAAGGCACTAAAGAATCTGTCCGCCGCGGACTAGCCGTCTTGAAAAGCTTCGTAAGCAGCGTTAAAGTCACTTTCGACGATATACCAATTGGTTTGGATATAAACCCAGAGAAAGGCACCGCAGATAGTGGCGACTTGGAAATCGATTTACCCGATTTACTGACGGTCGTTGCAGAGGCGGCCCAAGAGCGCAAAACTGCCGTAGCACTGCTGATCGACGAGATTCAATATTTCAAGGAGAAGGAACTCAGCGCTTTGATTATGGCCATGCACAGGATGCAGCAGCGTCAATTACCTTTGGTGCTTGTCGGGGCAGGCTTACCTATTTTGCCGAGACTCGCGGGCGATTCCAAATCCTATGCCGAACGACTCTTCAGCTTCCCAATCATTGGCCCACTTAAGCCAGAAGATGCTGGCCGTGCACTGACAGACCCAGCCGAGGAAGAAGGGGCCGCATTTGAGCCCGAAGCAGTGGATGCGATTGTCAAACTAACTCAAGGCTATCCCTATTTTATCCAAGAATGGGGCTACCAAGCATGGAATCACGCCGAAAGTTCGCCCATCACCCTGAAAGTCGTTCAGGATGGAACTAAAGGGACGCTCAAGCGATTAGATGAAAATTTCTTTCGTGTGCGCTTTGATCGACTCACTCCGAGTGAGAAAACGCTGTTGCGAGCAATGGCCGACAATGGCGCAGGCCCATACCCAATTGCTGATATTGCCGATAAGCTAGGCCTCAAAGTCGGCAGCCTAAGCCCGCGCAGAGCGAAACTCATTCACAAAGGAATGATCTATAGTCCCACGCATGGCGACTTAGATTTCACAGTGCCCTTATTTGATGACTTCTTGCGCCGTGTCATTCCAACTTTCCCTTAATCTCCCACCTCAAACTTCACCACTCAAACTTCACCATTCTTCTAGGGAAGCCAACCAGTCCAATTTACCTTGTTTTTTCAATCTTTAGTCGCCTCTCGTTTAAATAGAGGGCCTGAATAGGTAGTGATTGACTGTGTCGCAGAGCTACTCGAAAATAAAAAAAAAAGAATCTACAGTATGATAAATTATACCCAAAAATTACGGTATGCCTCACTGTTTTCTTAACCATGGAAATAATTAAAAACAAGGCAAATTGGACTGATCCCATCGGACTCCCTTTGTTCGAGAGGGTGTTTTAAGTTTCCCGACTCCTGGTCTTGATTTTGGGCGGTAAACAGGTTTCATGGATTTTTTGTGGATTCGGCAGGTAAATTGCTTATAGTCTTTCAATAAATACAATTCCCTGCCCAATTTATGTTTTTCGAAAACTACGCCACCGATGAATTCTTCGACGAAATGTTCTCTGCGGACGGCTCGCTGCGCCCGCACTACCGAGCGATTTTTGAGCGTCTCAAGGGCCTGACGGCAGAGAACTATGAGCAAAAGCGGCAGGCGGTGGATCTTTCCTTTCTGCGGCAGGGCATTACTTTTACGGTCTACGGTGAAGAGGAGGGCACAGAGAAGATTTTTCCTTTTGATCTGATGCCGCGCATCATCCCCAAGTCGGAGTGGGAGTTTTTGGAACGAGGGCTCACGCAGCGTATTCAGGCGCTAAACATGTTTCTGAAGGATGTCTATTCAGAGCAGCGCATTATCAAGGAGGGCATCATTCCGGCCAGCTATATCCTGTCGGGGAAGCACTTTCGGCGGGAGTTTATGAATGTGGAATTGCCGAAGGATGTTTACATTCATATCTGTGGTACGGATTTGATCAGGGATGAGAAGGGTAACTACCTTGTCCTAGAGGACAACGCCCGCAGTCCTTCCGGCGTTTCTTATTTATTGGAAAACCGGCAGGCCATGAAGCGGGCCTTCCCTAATTTCTTCCCCCGGGCGGGGGTTCGGCCGGTCGAGAATTACTCGGAGGAATTGCTTAAAACCCTGCAGCATGTGGCACCCCATGCTAAAGAAAACCCGGTCTGTGTCCTGCTCACGCCGGGGCATTTTAACTCAGCCTATTTTGAGCATTGTTTCCTAGCCCGGCAGATGGGCATCGAGATCGTGGAGGGGAGTGATTTGGTGGTGCGCGATTTTAAAGTCTATATGCGCACGACGCAGGGCTTGCAGCAGGTGGATGTGATCTACCGCCGAATCGACGACGACTTTATCGACCCCAGTGTCTTCCGGGCAGATTCCATGCTGGGCGTGCCTGGGCTCATCAATGCCCTCCGCGCGGGTAACGTCAACATCGCCAATGCGGTCGGGACGGGCATCGCCGACGACAAGCTGATCTACGCCTTTGTGCCGGATATGATTCGTTTCTACCTCAGCGAAGAGCCGATCATCGGGCAGGTGGAGACTTTCTTCGCCTCAGAGGACGACGACTTCAAATACATCATGGACAACCTCGACCAGCTTGTCGTGAAATCGGCCAACGAGGCGGGCGGCTACGGCATGCTCATCGGCCCCAAGGCGTCGAAGCAGGAGATCGAAGACTTCCGTGCGATGATTAAAACTGATCCGCGCAACTTTATCGCCCAGCCACCCATCATGCTCTCCCGTCACCCCACCTGGTGTGACGAAGACTTCGAGGGCCGCCATGTGGATTTACGGCCTTACATCTTATGCGGCGAAAAGACCTCCATCGTGCCGGGCGGGCTGACCCGTGTGGCCTTGCGCAAAGGTTCGCTGGTGGTCAATTCCTCTCAGGGCGGTGGCAGCAAGGACACCTGGGTGCTCTACTCGGATGAATGAGCCATTTTTTTCATGCGCCTTGCTCGACCCATCTCCCGTAGCGTGAAGCTTCAGCGAACGTTTCGCAGCTCAGTCGACCATCGTTCGCTGAAGCTTCATGCTACGAACTTTACTCGGACAGATTCACCCATCTCTTTAAACTCCAGCCAACCCTTTATAAACTATGCTTTCACGAGTTGCTGACTCTCTCTACTGGATGAGCCGCTATATTGAGCGCGCCGAAAACATCGCGCGTTTGCTCGATGTCAATCTCCAGCTTTTGCTCGATTTCGAAGCGATGGATGACACGAAGTTGAAAGAGCACTGGGAGCCCATCATTCGCGCAGCCGGCGAGGAGGAACTCTTCTACAAGCTCTACGAGCAAGCTGATTCACAAAGCGTGACCGACTTCCTTACTTTTAACCGGAGTAATCCGAGCTCCGTTATTTCCTGCATGTTTTCTGCGCGGGAAAACGCCCGCATGATTCGGGATCAACTCTCGACGGAGATGTGGCAATGCCTGAACGATGCCTATCTTTTCTTGAAGTCGAATAATGCGAAGAAGGTCTGGGACGATGGGCCTTACGAATTCTATAAGCAGATTCAGGACTACAGTCACTTATTTCAAGGGATGACGAATTCGACCTTTCCGCACTCCGAAGGTTTTTACTTCATGCAAGTGGGGAAATACCTTGAGCGGGCGGATAAGACGAGCCGTATTCTGGATATTAAATACCACATGTTGCTGCCTAGCGTGGAAGACGTCGGTGGGGCGATCGATGCGGTTCAGTGGGGTGCGATTCTCCGTTCGTGTAGTGCTTTTGAGGCCTATCACAGCCTTTATGTGAGCAGTGTGAATCCGCTCAAGGTATCCGACTTTTTGATTTTCAACCAGGACTTCCCACGCTCGATCCTCTTCTGTGTCCGCCATCTCGACATAAACTTGCACCGGATCTCCGGCTGCAACCCGGGCTTTTATTCAAACGCCGTAGAACGAGTCTCCGGTCGGCTGATCAGCGACCTGACTTTCGGCAATATCGACGACGCTTTTAAGTCCGGCTTGCACGAGTATTTGGTGCAGCTGCAAGACCGCTTTGTCGAGATAGGGAAGGCTATGTTTGATAACTATATGTTCCACCCACGCCTGGATATGGCCACGGAGATCGCCGCGCAACAACAACAGCAGCAGCAACAGTAGTCGTTGCTGCATACAGTTGTAATACGCTCGATTTGGGGCGATGGTTGAGCGTAGCTCATCTCTCTTCAATAGGCTCAACTCCTCCCACGAGTGAATTCCAGGCTTCGATTCTCCAATGAAATTTTCCGTATGCCACACTACTGCCTATCGCTATAGCAAACCCGTCCGCGAGAGCTTCAATGACGGGCATCTTTGTCCCGTCTCGGACAATTTTCAGCAATGCCTGAGCTTTAATCTGCAGATCACACCGCGGAGTGACAGCATCCTGCGCCGTCTAGATTTTTATACCAATCAAGTTCACCATTTTGAAGTGATGGAGCCGCACGATTCGCTTACGGTTGAAGCGCGCTCGGTGGTGGAGACCTACGCGGATGTCCGGGATTTTTCGGTTTTTTCGCCGCTGAGTGCCTTATCCGGTCTAGAGCGGGACGAGCGGTATTACGACTTTTTGAGCGCTAGCCCCCGCGTCGCGCTAGGGCCAATGTGGCAGCACGAAGGTGAGGGGATCGTAGGCGGAATCGACGATGTGCGGCAGCAGGCCATGACCATCATGGCCTACATTTTTGAGCATTTCAACTACGTCTCCGGGAGCACACATGTGGAGTCCAGAATCGAGGAAGTCTTTCAGCAGCGGCGGGGGGTGTGCCAGGACTTTGCCCACATCATGATTGCGCTCTGCCGTGCGGTGCGAATTCCCGCCCGCTATGTGAGTGGGTATTTTCATGTTGAACGGGCCACTGCTCGCCCAGCCGATGATACGACGGCCTCCCATGCCTGGGTCGAATGTTTCCTCCCGGCGATCGGCTGGGTGGCCTACGATCCGACCCATAATCGCCGGGCCGGCGAGCGCTACATCAAGCTGGGCGCAGGGCGCGACTACACCGATGTGCGCCCCCTGGCCGGCTCTTACCGCGGCCAGGCTCAGGTGGCAATGGAGGTCTCGGTCGAAGTTGAGCAACTCGCATAAATAAGAATTAGGCTTACAATTTTCCCATGGCCCAACCATGTTCACCCTTTTATGCGAACTTCTGATTTAACTGGCAGCACGACCGATCCCTTTCACGAATTTTGCGAAAGGGGGCCTTCGGCTGCGTTTGATTCGGCAGGTCAGCCACGCGCGGCCTTTGCGCCCATCGTCGAGCTGCTCCGCGAGTGCCCGAAGTCGGACCTTTTGCAGCGGCAGCGGCGGCTCAACCACGCGATCGAAGAGTTGGGCCTGCAATTCTCCGATGTCGCCTCCACCCGCGTCTCGGTCAACCCCTGGCGTTTGGATTTGTTTCCGCTCTCAATCGGAGAGGAGGCTTGGCGGCGAATTTCGGCGGGTGTGGTGCAGCGGGCACTGGCCTTTAATGCATTTGCGCAGGACCTTTATGCCGAGCAGCGCATCTTGCAGGATAAGGTGATTCCTCATGACCTTGTCTTGCGGGACCCGGCCTTTTTGCGCGAGTTGAGCGGGATCGAAGTGCCTGACGGTGAGTATTCGCAGTTTGGTGCCTTCGATCTTCTCGATGCGGGTGACGGAGACTGGCAGATCGTTGAGCATCACATGGGTACGCCTTTCGGTGTTTCGCACGTTCTGCAGAACCGGCGAATTCTCTCGCAGGTTTTTCCCGAGCTCTACGGGTGTGCCGATGTGGCCCCGGTTGCCAGCTTCAGCACCTACTTGCTGGAAATGCTGCGTGCCCAGTCGAATAAGAAGAACCCCCACGTCCTGCTCTTAACCCACGGGCAGCCGGGACAGGCCTACTTCGAGGAGGCTTTTATCGCCCGACACATGGGGATTTCTATCGCGCAGCCGGGGGATTTGCTGGTCCGGGACAGCCATTTATATCTGAAGACGATTCGCGGCCTGGAGCTGGTCGACGTGGTGTATCGTCGGGTGGAAAGCTCGGCGCTGGACCCCATCGCCGTGCCCCATGCCAGTGCGCGGGGCGTTCCGGGCTTGATGAATGTCTGGCGTCAGGGGAATGTGGCTATTGTCAATGCCCCGGGCGCAGGAGTCGCCGATAACCGTGCGCTGCTCCGCTACAGCGACCGGATCATTGGCCGCTACCGCAATGAGAGTCCGATCCTTCGCACGGTCGAGACCTACCACTTAGGGGACATCGACCAGATGGACTACGTAAGCGAGCACCTTGATGAGTTTGTGCTGAAACCCGTGCAGGATAACGACCGTATTTGGCAGTTATGTGGGGCGCATCCCGGAAAAAGTGCGGCCTCACTGGAGCGCCTGGCCAGACGAAAGCCGGACTACTTCGTTGCGCAAAGACTGCCCGAGCCCGCGCTGCTCCCCCAATTCAAGGAGGGCGAGTTCAGTCCCATTGGTTCCCACCTGCGTGTCTTTTACATACTTGGTAAGGAGCCCATAGTGTTGCCCGGCGGCATGGCGCAGCAAAAGAGCCAGCGCCCACGCACCCGTCGTCTGAGTATTGTCACCGACGGCCTCAAAGATGTCTGGGTGCCGGACAGTATGATCGAGGACATCGCCCCCAAGCGGGCGCCCACAGGTTCCGGTAAGCGCTTTTCGATCAGCAGCCGGGTGGCGGAATCGCTCTATTGGGCGGGCCGCTATCTGGAGCGGGCCGAAAACACCGCGCGGCAGTTCCACACTCTGGAACGCCTGCGTTGGGACCAGATGCCCCGCTCGGAGCAGCGCACCTACTGGCCCTTGCTGCAAGCTGTGGCGGCCGCCACCGGGCAGACGAGCTTGACCAAAAAGAAGCAGCCCCCGCGCGACACGCTGGCCCTCTCTAAGAGCCTGCTTCTCGATGCCAACGAAAGGTCCTCGGTGCGGGCCTGCATCCACTCGGCGCGCAACTCTCTGGAGAATGTCCGCGAAATCATCAGCCCGGAGTGTCGCGAAGTGTTGGAAGACATCTCCCTCTTTCTCAAACAGGCGAGCAAGCGCAGCGTTACCCGCGGGCGGCTGGCCCAGCTCTGCCAAGGCATGGTGAGCGAAGTGGCCCGCTTCAACGGGACCGCCGAGCGCACCATGCCGCACGATGATACTTGGCAGTTTTTCCGGGTCGGCGTCTTCTTCGAACGCGCTGTCGGCACGCTGGGCCTACTCAAGGTGGCCATGCCCCGCATCCTCGAATCGTATCACGAGGCCGATGAAGAAAATACCGATTTGACCGCGCTGCTCCGCCTGCTCGGCTCGCTCGATGCCTACCGGCGGGAGTTCCGCTCACGCGCCTACATCGACCGTATTCTCAGCCTCATCCTCAAAGGCAGGCATGTGCCCAGCTCGGTCAATTTCTGCCTACGCAATTTGGATTACGCCATCGGCACCCTCGCTTCCGACGTGCATCCCTCGATCAGCGCAGAGATTCAAAATGAGATTCGCAGTTTACTCGACGCGTTGGACAAATTTCCTCTGGCCCAAGAGCGCTTCGGCGAGGTCGAGCGACTCGACGCCGGCGAGGTTGAGTTCAAAGTGCCCTCGCAGGTAAAGGAGCAGGCATCCGTAGCCTTCGAAGCCCTCTCGAAGCAACTCGAAGCCTTGCACGTGCGCATCGAGGATATTTTCTTCAGTCACCAGCATCCCACATCCTTACACTAAATGCGCTTTCGCGTTTCCCATACCACTGAATACAAATACGCCGTGCCGGCCTCCGAGTCCTTCGCCGAGCTGCGCGTCTGGCCCCGGGATAATGCCTCGCAGCGTATTCTCAGTCGCCGCCTCCTGGTCAGCCCACAGCCGAAAGTGGATCATTACGTGGATTATTTTGGCAACCACGTGGAATTCTTTTCCATTCCCTACCGGCACAGTGCGCTCACCGTCACCTCCGAGGCGGAGGTCGAAACTTTCGAGGTCAAGCCCTCCTCAACTGCGCTTGAGGTGTCGATTGCCGAAGCCCGGCAGATCTATAACAGCCTGCGCTATCAACTCTTCGAGTTCATGGAGCCCAGCCACCACGTGCCGCTCAACCAGCATCACCGGATACGCAAAAAGTTCTTTCATCCGGGGGAGACGATTGGCGAGTCGCTCCTCGCGCTCAATACTTGGATCTACAAAAACTTTGAATACCGCTCCGGCGAGACCGACATCTCCACCCCGATCTCTGACGTCGTCGCCCAGCGTCGCGGTGTCTGCCAAGATTTTTCTCACCTGATGCTAGCCATCCTGCGCAGCAACGGCATCCCCGCCCGCTACGTGAGTGGCTACATTGAGGCCTTTGACCCCGAGCAAGGTGATTCCAAACTGGTCGGCGCAGCTGCCAGCCACGCCTGGGTGGAAGCTTATCTGCCCGGGGGCACATGGTGGGGGCTTGACCCGACGAATAATCAAGCTGTCGGCCAGCGGCACGTCGAAGTCGCCGCAGGTCGTGACTACAGCGATGTAGCTCCCATGCGGGGCACCTACAAAGGTGCGAGCGACCAAAGGCTAAATGTCATCGTCTCTCTCGAACGAAAACCGGATTCATCAACAAAACTCGTATGAAATTAAGCATTCAACACAGCACGCGGCATGACTACGAGCGCCCGGTCAGTTTTAGCGACCACGCCCTCTTTTTGCGCCCGCTCGATAGTCACCGCCGTCAGGTCGCTCGCTTCGAGGTAGCGACCACGCCCGAGTCGACGCAGCGCTGGGTGCGCGACGCTTACGGGAATATTGTCCTGAACTGCAACTTCGGGCTCACCGAATCGCAGACGCTTGCCTTCGAGACCCGGATCGAGCTGGACCTGCAGGAGGAAAACCCCTTCGACTTTATTTTAGACAGCCACGCCACCGCCTATCCCTTCAGCTACCGCGAGCCCGACTTGTCCTCGCTCAAATCCTTCCTTGAAGCGGGGGCCGGAAAGGGAGCCCATAAGGCGCTCGACTGGTTTTACCAGGCCGTGCCGAGTCCGATGCAACACAGCGACTTAGTGCAGTTTGTTTCGGAGATCAATGCAGCGGTGCGCCGTGATATCAGCTATGTTCGGCGCGACGAAGAAGGTATCCAGGAACCGGATACGACCCTGCAATTACGCACCGGCTCGTGCCGCGACATGGCGGTGCTCTTTATCGCCATCCTGCGCCAGATCGGTTTCGCCGCCCGCTTCTGCAGCGGTTATCTTTACGACCCGCCGGTCGGGGAGGGGAGTGACCACGTTTATAATCGTGCGGTCGGCTCAATGCACGCCTGGGCTGAGGTCTATCTGCCCGGTGCCGGATGGAGGGGCTTCGATCCGACAAACGGCATCATGGCCAACAGTTTCTTCATTCCCTGCGCCGTTTCGCACAACCCGAAGTTTATCGAGCCGATTCAAGGTAACTATTTTTCCAAGACCTCCGTCGCCTCGACCATGGAGGTGGACCTCAATATCGAAAGGATTGGGTAGTGGCGTGCTTCAGCCGCCAGATCACGCAAGAGCCAACTGTGTAGATTCTGCTAGCGGCGGTTGAAGTGCACTGCTACGAAAAAATCATACTATGAATAACCTCACCAGATTGCAAAGCCTCGCCTCCAAAGTCGAAATTTTCCTACAGTCTGAAGGCATCGCCCTGACCATGGGCGGCGAGCCCACCTTTATCCCCGCGCAGCCCGACAGCCCGGAGTGGACCACTGCCGCCATGGGCGAGACCAAGCTTGGCTACGCCCGGCGTATGATGGCGGAACTCATCCGCGAGGTTTACCCCGGTGCACTGGCTATGCAGGTCTTCGGTAAGTGGTATCCGGGTGAAGCGCTACCGCGCTGGAACTGCATGCTCCTGCACCGCAAGTCGGGTGGGCCGCTCTGGCCGGAGACAGAGCGCCTGCTCCTCGACGATGTTGATGGGCACAATAAAGCAGCGACCGCTAGGGCACTCATGGAAAAAGTGGCAGGGCAACTAGACCTAGGCGATTTCATCATACCAGCCTATGACGCGGAAAAGACCGAGCCCGCCGGCTGGGTGCTGCCCCTTGAATATGAGGCCGATGAATGGACTTCAGCCAAGTGGCCCTTTGGTGCCGAGAAGCCCATCCAACTCTTTATCGGCGATAGTCCCGTCGGCCTGCGCCTGCCGCTGGGCGACTTGGAAAAAGATACCATGCGCACGGCGCTGACAGTTGAAGTGCGCCACGGCAGCCTGGAGATTTTCGTGCCACCGCTCGACTGGGTCGGCTTTCAGGCCTTGATTGCGTTTTTTAAGGATACCATCCGCGCCGGGGACTTTAGCGACATCGTGTTCTGCGGCTACGCCCCAAAAGCCGCAGGCGACGAACTGCTCAAGTTCGGTCTCGTCGCAGACCCCGGCGTGTTGGAGGTCAACCTCCCGCCCGCCGATACCTGGGCCGACTACGATGCCCACCTCACCCATTCAGCGCAAGCGGCAGCCGCTGTCGGCCTGCAATTAACCAAGCGGCAGCTCAATGGTGCGATTCACGGCACCGGCGGCGGTGCGCACCTCGCCTTCGGCGGGCCCAGCGAAGCCGAGAATCCATTTTTGCAGGACCCCACGCGCATCGTCTCTCTACTGCGCTACTGGCAGCAGCATCCTGCGCTTTCTTACCTCTTTACCGGGCAATACGTAGGGCCCGGTAGCCAGGCGCCCCGCGTCGACGAGGGCCCCTCGCACGGGCTCTACGAACTCGAAGTGGCCTGCGAAGGCATCGAGGCGATGTCCGCCAAGCCCGAGGGTGAACTGCTCGACCAGTTCTACCGTAATCTACTGACCGATTCCTCCGGCAACACCCACCGCACCGAAATCTGCTTCGACAAATTCTGCAACCCCTCCGCCCCCAACGGCCAGTGGGGCATCATCGAACTGCGCGCCTTCGAGACCTTTCCCGAGATCGAGACGATGTCCGTCATCGGGCTCTTTGTGCGCAGCATTCTCGCACGCCTGTTTCAGGCACCTTACGCCGAGCCGCTCAAGCGCTTCGGTTCTTTGCTCCACGACCGATACTTTTTGCCCGCCTTTCTCTGGGAGGATGTGGAGGCGATCTGCAAAGACTTGCAGGCCCATGGTTTTGATTTCCCTGCCGAGTGGTTGGAGCCGGTGCTGCGGTTTCGCTGTCCCCGGCTGGGTTGCCTCAAAGTCGAGGGCGGGCACGTCGATGTGCAGCAGGCCTTCGAATCCTTCCCGCTCATGGCCGAAGAAAGCCAGGGCACCAACACCGTGCGCGTGGTGGATAATTCCAGCGACCGTTTACAACTCACACTCTCCGACCCGGATTTGCTTGAAGCTGCGGTTTTGTTGGTCAACGGGGTGGAGGTGCCCTTCAAGCCGGTCGATGGACTCCTGGTTTGCGGCATTCGCTACAAGGTAAGCACTTCAAAATTCACCTCATAGACGTTCCGTCAGATCGCTGCTATTTTATTTAAATGACGCGATATACCGACGATGAAAAGCGAGCGATTTTGGATGAACTAGCTGCGAGCAGGCAAAGCCGGGCGGCATTTTGCCGCGAGCGGAGCCTTTGCTATAAGCGTGTCGGCAGGTGGGTAAAGGCGCGACGCGCCTCTACTTCGCCGGTCGGCTTTGTTGAAGTCGATGTCCCCCGACAGTCGGATTGCGCAGGAGTCGAAGTTTGGCTACTGGGCTCGGTGTGCGTTCGCTTCAGGGCGAACAAGCCGACTTCGACCTTGGTGGATTTTTGTAGAAAGGTCTCAGGATGTTGAGCTTCCCAACTAGTGTGCGCATTTTCCTGGCTCTGGAGCCATGCGACATGCGCAAGAGTTTTGACGGGCTGCATGCTCAGATCGATCAAGCACTCGAAGAGAATGTGCGCTCCGGCGCCTTGTTTGTCTTTTCCAACAAGCGGCGCAATCTTCTAAAAATTCTCTACTTCGACGGAAGCGGATTGTGGGTTTTGGCTAAAAGGCTGGAAAAGGGCACCTTCACTTGGCCGCAGGGCACTGGCAAGAAGATCGCCCTGAGTCCAAGGGCCTTGGCTTTACTACTGGAGGGCGTCGATTTAACCCAGACTAAGGCGAAAAAGTGGTATAATTGTTGATTTAATGCTTGCAAGACCAACGCTGGCAAGATTAGAGTATAAATAACTTATGACTCTGCCGCAAATCCAACAACTCCATGCTGAAGTGCTCCTTGAGCGCTTCAACGCAAAGGAGTCGCAGATAGAGCAGCAGCAGGTCGAGATCGACGCGCAGAAAGGGGAGATTGCGCAACTACTCGCACAAATCGATTATCTTAAGCGCAAGCTCTACGGCTCGGGCGATGGCGAGAGCACAGACAAGCTTCAGATGGAACTCTCGGAACTGCTGTCCGAGCTTGAACCAGGTATAATCCAAGCATCTGAGGTCGAGGTCGAAGTGCCGGACGAACCCGCTAAACGACGCAAACGCAAACCGCTGCGCCCACGCTCGGAGCGCTACGCGCATCTTCCGATCAAGGAGACAATCGAGATTATACCCGATGAAGTGCTGGCCGCGCCCGATGACTACGAACTCATCGACAGCGTCGAAGAAACCTTTGAGATCGATTTTAATCAGATAGAGTTCTACCGCCGTGCGATCCGCCGCCTGAAGTTCCGCCGTAAGGCGGCCAAGGGCAGCGAAGCTCCTGTCGTCGCTCCAGCTCCAGTGCGCTTGAGTGGCGGTATCGCCTCAGCTCATTTGATTGCTCTAATCCTAATCGCTAAGTATTGGGATCATCTACCACTGCACCGCCAAGTGGGTCAATACAAACGCTCTGGCTGCGAGTTGTCGCTCGATAGCATGGTGCGGTGGGTGGCCAAAGCGGGCGAATGGCTCGACCGCATCCACCAACGAATGCGATGGGAGTTATTGCAGGGTAATTACATCCAAGTCGATGAGACCCCGATTGATTTTTGCGATCCTGATGCAGGATTGAAACGAACCAGTAAAGGTTACTTCTGTGGTATCAGCAGCCCGAAGCAAAGCGTCGTGTTTGACTGGCGGAAAAACCGCAGCCATGAGGCGATCACGCGATCACTGCAAGGCTACGAAGGCTTACTACAAGCGGATGCTTACCAAGCTTACGTTACTTTTGAAAAGGAGAACCCCTTGGTCACTCTGTTCGGCTGCATGGCTCATATGCGGCGCAAATTTACTGACTGCGTCAAAGACAGGCGTGCCAGTCGCGCCTGCGCACTCATTATCAAAATGATTGCCCGGCTCTACTGCATCGAAGCACAAATCCGTGAATCAGAAACGCCCATGTCTGCCACGCAGATCAAAGCCTACCGACAAAAGCATGTCGCGATAAAGTGGAAGTGGCTCGGCCAAATAATCCGCTCACAAGCGCCGAAAGCTCTGCCAAAGTCCCCCATAGGTAAGGCCTGCACCTATGCGATCAACAATTGGCAGTATCTGAGCAACTACCTCGAGCACGGCGAAGTCCAGATTGATAATAATCTGATGGAAAACTGCATCCGTCCGACAAAAATCGGAGCCAAGAACTGGCTCTTTATAGGTCACCCCGACGCAGGCCAACGCAGCGCGATCATTTACTCAGTGCTCATCTCTTGCCAACGCCTCGGCGTCGATCCATACGCTTACCTGACTGAGGTCTTCGCAGTGGACACCGCCCAAGCCACCGACGAGAAAATCGCAGAACTCACCCCGAGGGCATTTGCTGAGCGTAAAAAATCTGAGGCAAACTCCTGAGATTTTTTGTCAACAAGGTGAATTTTGAAGTGCTTACGCTACGCCATCTACGGCAGACCTCCGTCGCTTATTTTACGCTCATGATGAGAAGTTTCATTAGATCGCCCCTTCAGGGCTTGATGTCTTTAAACCATTGATACCTAGGGCGTTGCCCCAGGCTATCATAGTTTGCCCCGTTGGGGCGTGGCACTTAAGTTCGTGTCATTCCGTAATTCTTGTAGTTGTCAAATCCGAAGGATTTCCCTACTTCGTGCGTTTAAAATACACTGCGTTTAAAGGGCGTTTGGTGCGAACGGTCCGACAACTTTAGGCACTCCAAAGCCTAAGGGCTTCGGCTACGTGGGAAAACTTATTCGTTTGGTCTGGAAGGGCTGTAGCCGAACGCCTTCGCGTTTGGTGCGAACGGCGTTTTAAATACACAGGCTATTCAAGTCGCTGGTTTTTTTTCTCCTTCTCGGTTGGGAGTGGATGACGCATAAAGCCGAACTCTTCGGCCTACCGATCCGTTGGGCGACCTACGATCCCAACGCGCCGCAAACCCAGATCGATCAAATCTCCGATATGCTCCGCAACATGGGCACCGCAGCCTGGGGCGCATTCCCACAAGGCACCGACCTGCAAATCCTCAACGGTAGCACCCCAGGCGTCGCCGGTAAGTCCGAACCGACCGAGCGCCTCATGGCCATCGCCGACCGTTCATGTGATCTACTCTTCCTCGGCCAGACGCTCACCAGCGAAGAGGGAACCAGCGGCTCCTATGCCCTCGGCAACGTCCACCGCGAAGTCGAACTCGATCTCTACGAGAACTACGCCGCCTATGCGATCGACGTCATCAACAATCAACTGATCCCAAGTATCATCGAATTGAACTGGGGCAATTCCGAAGAACTTCCTTTTCTCGAAGTCGAACTCAACCGCCCCGAAAAAGACCAGCAACTAGCAGAGCGTGACAAGCTCCTGTTTCAAGACATGGGCCTACCTGTCAGCAAACAATGGCTCTACGACCGCCACAAAGTCCCAGCCCCCGGCCCAAAGGAAGATATCTTCAATCCTCCCCATCAAAACTCCCCGCCTTCCCAAGAAGGGGTGCCCGAAGGGCGGGGTGGTTCTGCGTCAGCCAAGCAAATTCGTCCCCCGTCCTCCGCAATTCGCCATTCGGATGACTGCATCCACGCAGCATCCGAAAGCACCGACTCACTAAACGCCCGCCGACTACAAGCCTACGGATCGAGCTACTGGCCAACACCGACTTAACGACCCACGAAATCGTCTGGTCTGGTGGCGACTGCGAAACCTGTGCACCGCTCAACGGCACAACCTTACCAAGCGGCTGGTCAGCCCCGCCGCCATTGCATCACAATTGTGATTGTGCGATTAGCGTTCAGCCGAAGCGTTAAACCGCCATTTCCCGCACATGTGGGATCATTCGCGAACCGACCGCTTGCACTTGAGCAGCCTTGAGAGTGCGAATTGCTACGGTATCACCGTTCATAGTCAGGAACTCAACTTCGTAAGCTTCACCCTCTCGATACACATGCACAACAGCACCGACATCGCCCTTATAGAGTCCATCTTCAGGGAGATCTTCATTCAAGATCACGTTGCTATGTTCCTCGATCATTTCCAAGCAGGGTAGGCGGTAATCAGTCTCGGTGCAAGCTCATCTCGATTAATTTGCCAGACCGTCCGAATCACTGGTTTTCGTCCATCGGGACATACCAGAGACCCTTCAATTTCATATTTAGTGCCATATTCCGATACGACTTCATTTAGCACTGAGTGCCCCTTGCCGTGGCTCTTTAAGGCATTGGCGAAAGCCCTCCAATCATCGTCACTAAAGCCACAGGATAGAAAAAACCGTGCCTTCGCTGCGGCTGGCATGCGTGTTGTGTTCAACAGGTAGTCTCTGACTTTCCTCTCTTCAACAATACACACTTCACTGTTCGGCATCCGACTCATGGAGGTAAATCATTCTGTCTGAAATTATTCTGCCAACAACAATCCCTACCGAGCCTGAGCAATCCGCGTTCATCTGCGTGAATCTACGGTTAAAAATACGTTAGAGTCAGCACTCATTCATCACCAATCCGCCATCATTTATCAACTCAGTGAAACGCAGTCAAACCCAGTGAAATCCACCCCTCGCCGCAGGCATCCCGAGAGCCGAATCTCGAAGTATGCCCGAAGCGATCAAAGCAGCACTGTCCACTGAATTAGTCATCAGCGAT
>Ga0306912_1000578_pt1 | contig 20865 bp, 3 predicted proteins | sample AntRauFillE10628_FD_190443 | JGI IMG/M metagenome (GOLD analysis project Ga0306912, IMG submission 190443) | Saline lake microbial communities from Rauer Islands, Antarctica - Metagenome Filla E10 #628 (v2) (version 2) | ecosystem: Environmental > Aquatic > Non-marine Saline and Alkaline > Saline... | reverse complement strand
CGAACGCCTACCCGGCGACGATATTCTCTTTGTCAGTGGCAGCTTTCAGTAGAATCCGTGAAATTATCTAATACTCAGCTTTCATTTGCTCGCTTCGGCTTACGTCCAGTGCTTCTGCTCGTGCTCAGTTGTCTGGGGCTTTGCGCCAGTCTGTTTGGTGTGAACCTTCAGGGGCTCGACGGTAGCTTTAAGGCTCTGACTAGTGCCAATGGTGACATCCTCGGGGTAACGACAACCGACGCCGTCGCTCTTTCGACGGATGGCGGGGTGAGTTTTAGCGAGTTGAGGGCAGCGGACGGTGCGCTGCAGGCGGTAGCCACGACTGGAGATATTGCCATTGTGGGCGGTGATTTTGGTCGGCTTCTGCGTGCCGACCTCAGCGTAGATGCGACTGCGTGGACGGAAGTCGCCTCCGGCGCCTCCTTTGGGGCCGTAACGGGCATCGTCTCTGATGGTTCCAACCATTGGTTGGCGGTAACGGATTCTTTTTCCGGCGATTTCCTGCGTTCGACCGATAACGGGCTCACCTGGACTCGAGGCTCGAATCCTCCTGGCTCTGAGTTGAATGCAGTCTCTTATGACCCTGTTTCTGGAAACTGGATTGCGGTGGGCGGCGACTTTTTCGATAGTGCTGCTTTTTACTCGACCGACGGAATTAGCTGGCAGTCCGCTACTGGCTTGTCGGGCGGCCCTCTCTACAGTTTGGCGGTTGACTCGGCGGGAACCGTTGTCGCGGTCGGAGAGGGCGTCATTCTCAGGTCGGTTGACGGTGGCGAGACTTACACTGCGATCAGTGACGCCCCGACCGAGGTCTTGAAAAGTGTCGTGGCAGTCGCGGATGGCGTTTTTATCGCAGTCGGGTTTGAGGGCTTGATCGTCGAGATCGCTGGCAGTTCTGCTACGATTTTGCGGGATTCAGTTCCCGGGGCGTTGACTATAGATGCCGTCATAGCTGGCGACGGAGCGGCACTAATTTCTGGAGTTGCAGTGGTGACCGCGCCTTCTATCGATCCGAATGGCGGCAATTTTTCCAGTCCGGTTACGGTGACACTTTCCGTGCCTTCAGGCACCCAAGTTTATTATACAATCGATGGATCGCTGCCCTCTGACCAGTCCATCTTATACACACAGCCCTTTCTATTGGAAGCAAGTGCGACTGTGCGTGTGGTCGCAGTGGCAAGTGGTATTTCCAGTGCAATAGTGTCCGCTGATTTCGTCGTTGCCGCTACGAATCCGGTGTTTGCCTTGCAGATTAGTGTGATCGACCCGGCTAATTTTTTAATCGAACTACCTGAATCACAGACTGCACTGAGTTATCAACTGCAAAGCTCCACCAATCTCGTAAGCTGGGCGCCACTTCAGTCGGTGCGCGCTGGTTCTGGAGGTGCGCTCACCTGGACTGTCCCGATTGATGGCACGAGCCGTTTCTACCGGGTATTGATTTTCGACTAACCCTCTAATTGTTTTTTATGCCTTCTGACCGCCCACGTTTCTTCAAAGTCGAGCCGCTCGAAAAGCGCCTGTTGCTTTCAGCAACACCCATGATCGACGTGCCGGAGACGGAGAGTGCGCCCGAGGTCGTCGATGAAGTGGTTGTGGAAGAATACTCGATGGAGTCACTAGCTCCCTTTGTGAGCTTAGCTGCGGATCCAGCGATTCTGGAGATTACAACCTCAAGTGCTTCATTAACACCGGATCAGACGATTGAAAACTTTGGGATTTTAGTGGATTCGCCCGTCACCATCGATTCCGGCGAAACTTGGCTCTATCGTTCTACCGGTAGCAGTATCTTCTTCACCCAGGACGCGTTAGTGAATGGTAGCGATATTGCCACTCAAGAAAACCTGATTATTGATTCAGCTCAGGATGTTTTGGTCAGTGCGCAAATTGGTGTCATTAATCCGGTGCACCACCTGGTCGTTTCCGCAGGGCAGAATGTTGTCTTCGAGAAAAATATTGTGCTGACTGGTGATCTTATTGTTGAAGCTGGTGCCAGTGTCGTATTCCAGGGCTCTGTTAGAGTCGGTGGAAGCGTTCAGATCGGGGACTCGGAGGACTTATCAGCAATCGGCTCAGTTCAGTTTCAGAATAACGCACTCCTTGAGGTCGGCGGCATTGTCGAAATTTTCACCGACGGCAATGTCTCCTTTAATGCCAATGTGGGTGGGAGCAGTCAACCGCAGGCGATTACAATCGATTCGAATAGCACGGTTTCGTTTAATTCCGAAATCCGATCAGATGTGCTTTCGGTGTGTGCATTAAATATTTCGGTAACCGATCGCATTCAAGTTGATGGAAATGGGATCACCGCTGATCCGCTTCAACTGATTGCGACCAACAGCCTGGTTTTAGGCGGCTTTTCATCGCTCTCTATTGATGATGGGGGTATCATTCTTTCGGCGAATTCCATGGATCTCGGCGGGGGGCCGGGTTCGATCGCCTCGATTGGCGCCGATTCGACGCTCACTCTCAAACCCTATGATGCGGGTCGCCTTATCGGAGTCGCTGAAGCGTCCGGTAACCAATTTACGCGCCTAGATCTTTCTAGTGCCGACCTCGCCGCAATTGACGGATCTTTCCGTTCCGTCGTGATCGGCGACGCGCTCAACGGGACAGGGCAAATCCGGATCGGTGCCATCGGGCTCACGCAATCCGGAAGTTCCGCCCAGATCCTTAATCCGACTACTTTTGTGGGTGGTTCTGTTTTGGTGGAAGGGCCGATCGACGTGGTTGCGAGTGCCGAGGTGCTTCGCCTCGTCGCGCGGCAGGGTGATGTGCTGGTCAATGGTAGCATCAATGGGACTGTCGCTGAGCGGAGCGCCACTGTGCGGCTCGAAGCGGAAGGCGATATTATTGTTAATCAGGCGATTTATGCCACCGATCTTATTTCACTCTCGGCCGGCTTCGCTGGAGGCATCGGGAGCGTCATCGTCAACGATACCGGGCTGAATGCCGGAGCTTTGGTCACCACCAGCGATCTTGGACCTGAAGGGCGGATTGAGCTGACCTCTGGCGACACGACGGGCGATATTATCTTTAATGGCACTGGTCTCGATCTATTGATCTCTGTCTTTGGAGCCGATGGGGAGCTCGTCCTTCGAGCGAATGGGGGCGAAGTCACTCAGACCGACGGTTTGATCGAAGCCGCCCTCCTCGCCGTCGTGGCTGAGTCCAACGTGACTCTCCAGACGCAAGTGAACCGGGTCGGCAACGTTGTCTTCGGGGGCGAAGCGCTGCGCTCTGGCTTAGGTGAGGCAATCGACGGTATCCAGATCACAGGTGCCACCGGAACCTTAATTTTGCTCGAAAGCGACGACTTGATCCTCGACCGCGTGCGCACGGGCGGGGGCAATGTCACCATCACTACCGCAGCGGGCGGTGGCGGGGATCTCCGGCTGGGTCTTCTCGATGCGGTCGAGGGTGATTTCACCCTGCAAGCAGACGGAGCCATCATCGACCATCTGGCCGGTGCCGATGCGGTCAACTTAACCACTTTAGGCGCGGCCACCTTGACCGCTCGACTCGGAATAGGCGATGCCGCAGTCGGTGATATTGATACGAGTGTCCGCGCATTGACTGCGGTGAATGCGGTCAGTGGCGGTATTTATATTCAGGAACGAGGCGACCTTGCTATCGTCGATGCGGGGGTGATGACGCAGGCCGGTGACGGCTCGATTGCGCTCACCGTCGGCGGTGGGTTGGTGATTGAAGATGCCGCGCCGGTTCGAGCTCATGGTAGCGGGCACGTCTTGTTAGATACCGAAAGCACTTTAACAGTCGGTGACACCGAGGTCGTTTCGACGAGTGGTGTCTTGACGATTTTAGCTGACGGACAGATCGCACTACAGGCCGGGGCTTTCCTCGGGACTGCGACGACAGGTTCGATTCTACTGCGTTCTCAGACTGCTGGATTGGTCATGGATGCGACTGCGAACGTGGTGGCGACGCATGCAGACATCCGAATTGAAACCGCGCTTTCCGCCATCATCGGTCAACTCACTGCGGACAATCTTGCGCTTGTTTCCGGCGCATCTGTCACTGCGACAGCTGGAAGCTTGGCTAATATTACAGCAACAAACCTACGGATTGAAGCAGTTGGCTCTGTAGGTGCCGCGTCTGAGCGGTTACGCACCGCAGTGGCTACGCTTGCTGTGTCTGCCAACGGCACTGCGGAGAACGGGATCTATGTCTCCCAGACCGGCGATCTGCTGGTGGGTGCGGTGGCTCCTGTTGAGATTGAAACGTTTGCGGCCGACGGGTCGCTCTCGGGTTTGACTGATACCAATCCACTGAGCGATCTCGTCGCTAATACCGGCGGCGATATAATTCTCGTTGTCAGCGAGGGTGAACTTGCCTTGGAAGATGGAGCCGATGTTGACGGGATATCGGTGCATGCGCTGGGTGGTGGTTCAGTCTATCTCGAAACAACCACGGCGGCGGAGTCGATTGTGGCCCGTGCCAGTGTCTTGGCGGATACGGGCGCGCTCTCTGTGCGTTCCGGCGGAGCGCTGACTCTCGAAGCGGATGTGCTGTTTAGATCTACTGGCGGTGCTGCAATTGTTCTCGAAGCTTTAGCCGGGGACCTCTCAATGGACGGTGCCAGTTCTGTGGTGGATGGAGGCGGCGCAGTCGTATTGAGCGCTTCCGGTGATATTTCCTTGGCTGCACTGCTTGCGGATCAGGCTCAAATCATCTCTCAAGACGGATCGATTTTTAACGCGACTGGCGCCTCCTTAAACATATTGGCTTCGTCTTTGTTACTCTCAGCAAAAAGTAGCTTGGGAGTGGCAGCGCGTAATTTGACGATAGAGGTCGATACACTTGCCGCCGAGGTGACGGGTGCAAACTCGGCAGGAATTTTCGTAGCAGAGCAAAGCTCTGTTTCCCTTGAAGCCGCCACGGTCGCAGGCGACCGCTTCGGCCAGAACGGTGCGCACACTGGATTCTCGAAAACCCTGACACATGTCATTGCGACTTCTGGAACAATCGAGCTATCTGCTCAGACGGATCTTGAGATCGACGGAGCCGCTCGTGTGGAGACTTTAGAAGCAGGAGCCGCACTTCAGCTAACTGCTATCGATGGAACTTTGACCATGGCGAACGGGGCATTGGTCCTCTCGAATAACGGCGACATCGATCTTACCGCTGAATTGAATGCGGCGCTTTCCGTCGTGGATGCTCAGGGTGGTGCTATCCATGTCGTATCAGCGCAAGGTGCGATTCTAGATAATCTTTTTTCCGAAACTCCAAATCTGATCACCAGCGGATCGGCTAGCCTAGAAGCCGCAACTGGGATCGGTGCCGTCGGCGCGGCTGATCTGAATACAGACCTGGGCGCACTTTCTGCGCAAAATTCAGATTCAGGACTCATCGTCATCAGCGAGGTTGATGATCTGACCGTGCTTGGGCTATCCAATTTAGGTAGCGATGGTTCGATTGTCGTTCAATCAGTCGGAGGCTCAATCATCCTCGATGGGCCAACTTATGCAGCTGATGGTGGAAACGTTCTGCTAAAAGCGGGAGGAGTGGACAGTGATCTGACGGTTAATGATGACATTACCGCCGCAAGCGGGGCGATTAGCTTAGAAGCGACACGGCATTTGCATGTGAATGCTGTGGTTGAGGCGGTGGCACTGGGGACCCTTGATTTTCTTACTTTTGAGGGAGATGTTACGTTTAGCGCAGTGGGGCGTGCGATCTCCCTAAACCAAAATATTCGAATTGAAGCGGATGGGGATGCAGTTTTAACCGGAATTGATGCGGGCACTGCGGATGTATCGGTCATCGCGGCCTCAATTTCCGATGCGGGCGATACCGTGCGTGACATTATTGCCAGTGGGTTGCGCGTGACTGCCAGTGGCAGTATTGGGCTTTCCAATGCACTGGATCTTGATGTGGATACGCTCGCAGTTCGGGCACTTTCTGGGTCGGTCAATTTAAGCAACCTGAATGATCTACGTATCGGGATTGTCGATACGGTGCCAATTGACCGAGTGCTTTTAGACAGCACAAGCATAGTGATCACTGACGCCTCGAAGATTTCTGATCTGTTGGCAGCAAACGATATCACCGTCGTCAGTGAGAATGGCTCAGTGGAAGTCCGTGAACTCTCTCCGGACGAAGTGGCTTTTGGTGGTGACAGTGTTGGGGCTGATCAGCCTTCGAATGTAAGCGCGGTAAATTTTGCCGCTACGCCGACAGTGTTGGATACCGTTCGCCAAATTGGTGGATTTGGTGTTTCGCTCGAACCGAGTGCGGGTTATACCGGACCGGCTTTTACTGGGGGCACCCAAGTTGTCTATTTTGATACGGCGGATTATGGGGTAGTTGATGCGAATGTGCAAAACGCGCAGACGGGCGATTTTATTCGGCTGGAAGCGTCGAAGCCGGGGTCGTTCCCTGATAATGTCGCCGCGCATCTCAACGCCTTTGTCGCCTTCGATACGCCACGCATGATCTACAGCGACATCGGCAGCGTCTCGACCGAGACAGCGGGAGGTATGTTCGCGGATACTGAAATTAGGTTTATGCTGGAAACGGCCGATGGGCGTTTCTACCTCTCCGAACAGACGATGAACGGAAACGCTTTGGCGCAAACTTTAACTATGCCAAGCATTGACGGTGCGCTCTGGGCGGAGTTTAGCCCGGACACGGATGGTGATTGGCGCGGGAATTACGATAGCCTGACTTTTGATCAGGTTCTGGATCCTTTTGAAGTAGTGGCTCGCATGGGTGTGTTTTCCAGCCGTGCAGTCTCAGCAACTGCGATTGACGTGAGTAGTGTGCTGACCGTTCTTTCCTTTGATGTCGGCGTGCGGGAAACACTCCGGCAGGACATCGCCATCGATTCTGTTGATGGAGTGGTTACGCTGACCGCAGCCGACAATATTTTCCAGAATGCATCCATCCGGGCCGTCAATGGCGGGCAGATTAATCTGCACGCAGAGGGCGGTCTGATACGCATGGACGACGGGGTGCTTTCCTCCGGCTCCGTTGCCGAGATCGTCTATGAGGCGAATGGAAATGTCGAGCTGTCGACTTTGCAATCAGGTAGCGGCAATATCTCGGTCGTCGCCGGTGATCGGATTACCGATAATCGATTGACCGATGATGCTAATTTGATGACACCGGCTCTCGTGACGCTCTCAGCGGTCAACGGTATCGGTGTCTTCGGGGCGAGTGATATTTTGACTGATATTGGGTCACTTACCGCGACGAATACTGAATCCGGTGACATTGTGATTCGTGAACGCGACGGACTGGTGATTGCGCCGGATGGCGTGACCACATTGGTTGGCGATTCTTCAGTCATTATTACAGCCGAAGAGGGTGACTTTACGGTCAACGGTGATGTTTCTGTATCGGGCGCGGGGCGCTTGCTCTTGAATGCACTGGGTAACTCGGCGGCGGCAGACCTTGCGGTCAATGCGCGCATCGAAACAGCTGCGGGAAGTATCTCGCTACGTGCTCAGGATGATCTGTCCTTTAGCAACGAAGGCTCCGCGACGGTTGCGGCCGGTATGGGCACCCTGGATCTGCAGGCAATCGACGGTCTCCTAACGATGGCAGCCGCATCGCTCGTTCAGACCAATGGCACTAACATCCGTCTGCTCGCGCAGGAGACCGTTACGCTTAGCATCGTCGATGCCCGTAGCAATGTGGCTCGTCTTGCCAACACCCTTGACGATCAAGCAACTTGGGGAGACCTCACTGTGCGTTCTGTGACGGGTGCCATTCTAGATGCACGCGATCGACTCGATGGGAGCACGGCAATCTATGCCAATGCCGCGCGTTTTCTTGCCATAGGCGGCATCGGGCAAACCGGTGTGGGGGTCGATAATCCGATCAATTTAGAGGCAACCTTACTAGCGGCATCAACGACTCAGGGAGTGATCAATATTCTCGAAGTGACTGCCATTGTCGTCGGCTCGATTGATCCATTGTCGGTGGATCGTGTCGACACGGATGCGAATGTATCGAGCGTGGGTGATGCGAATAATCTCTCTGGTCTAACTACATCAGCGCTGGTGGGTGGTGCGGTCGTCATGCGCACGATAGACGGCACACTCGTCGTCGAGAATGTTGTTAGCACCGCGGGCAACGGCCCCATCTTACTTCAAGCTTCGGGGGCAGATTCGGACATCTTACTCAATGCCAACGTCGTTTCTTCTAGCGGGCCGATTTCGATCCAGGCTGAGGATTCAATCACGGTGGATCCATCCGTCTTGGTTCAAACCGGGGGTGCCGGAACCATCGATGTATTTGCAGTGGATGGCTCAGTCGATATGGCGGATACTTCTCGCGCGCTGGCTTCAAGCGGTTCTCTCCGGATAGAAGCGGGTGGCGATATTCTACTTTCCAATGCCGAGTCTTTGGCAAACGTGGCCTTGATCGCGGGTGGTTCGGTTCTCGATAACGGAGACACACGTCGCGACGTCCTGGCTGCAGGATTATTGATACAAGCGGGAGTCGGTGTAGGCACACTTGGTATTGGTGCGAATCCACTTGAAATTTCTGTAAATACGCTGACCGCCCGTGCGGGGTCGGGCGGCGTCAATTTACGTGAATCAAACGCCTTGAGTATCGGTCAGTTGAAGGTGGACGTCATCCGCGTCGCTGGAGATGCTTCGACGGCTACGGAGACCACAGGAGAACAAGCAGGTGTGCGCACGACGGAAGATAACGGATCCGTGGTGATTCGCTTGTCGGAGGGCAACCTCTCACTTGCTCACACTCCGTTAATGACCGATCAAATTGCGTTGGCTACCCACGGTGAGGGCAACGTGCTTCTTGAGACACTCGGCAACTTTACAAACATAGGACTGAGTGGTGGCATCGAGACCGGCGGTGGTCATGTGACCCTGGTCGCGACGAGTGCAGTCAGTTTAGGCGCATTCGCTCAAATAGCGGTCATCGGTGCGGGGGATGTCGCAATATTCTCGAACTTTGGCGGTATTGCGATGAACGGAACCAGTCGCATCACTTCGGTGACGGGTCACATCCGGCTATCATCTTCGGGTGATATCTTGGTTGGTGGGATTGAAACTCAGGGGACTGTTTCGCTGATCACTTTGGGTGCTTCTGTTTTGAATAACAGCAGCACACAGATCAATGTGACTGCCGATGCGCTTCGTCTTCAGGCAGATGTTGGTATCGGAACTCTGGTTCCATTCGGTGCGGGAGATGTGGTTCCATTGAAGACCGATGTGAATACATTATCCGCGCGTTCAGTGGTCGGGAATATCACTTTGGAAGAGGTCGACGGTTTGACGGTCGATGATGTCGGCATCACCGTAAACCGGGTTGAAGTCAACGCCACGACTAGCACAGTCTCAGATGTTGTGCAGTCGGATGTTCGTACTCAGATCAATAATCGAAGTATCGTGCTTCGTGCCCTCGCCGGGGATATTGTTCTCAATGAGGGGAGCACCGGCAGCTTGGGTGCCACGCTTTCCGATAATACAAGTGTGGCAGTCGTCGGCAATGGCCGTGTTTTGATTGAAGCGGTCATAGGTGATGTCATAGCCAATGCTAATATTTCAAGTGTGGCCGGGGATCTCAGTGTCATTGCAGGTGATACGATTCGGTTTGCTAGTAATGCGAATTTGATTACGGGCAACAACGCTTTCAGCACAGGCACGCTCTACATCGAAGCCATCAATGGTAATGTGGAGCAGGCCGATGGCAGTCAATTTATCGCGACTCTGGGCGACATTCGGGTCGCTGCGGGTGAGAGCATCCGCTTGGCTAATGTCACCACCACAGCTAAGGTTTCACTGATCGCAGGCGCGGGCTCAATTTTGGATGCAGGCGATGCTGATATCGACGTCTCGGCCGCCCAGCTGAGGCTCGTGGCGGGCACTGGGATCGGCCTGCCCAGCGACTATCTGGATACGGATGTCGACCTCTTGTCTGCTCGCGCGGGTGGGGGTGGGGTTTTCATTCAGGGTGCCGACGACCTCGTCATCGGTGATACCTCAGCGACCGTTCAGCGCTACAATCCAGACAATTCTAGGACTGAGGTTATAGACGCGACTCTCTCCGATGTGCGCACGATCGAGGGCGACGGTTCGATCGTTCTACGGGCGCAAGCTGGGGATTTAATTTTAAATGACGGGAGCGCACCTGCCGACGGTATCAGCGTTTCGGCCGATGGGGCGGGTAATATCCGGCTCGAAGCCGATGGGGTCGATGCCGATGTTTTGGCCAATGCCGACATCGTCTCTGCGACGGGTCACATCACCTTGCTAGCCACACGCGATGTCAAGTTCATCGCTGGCGCGGATCTTCTTTCCGGCGGGACTGGCACGGTCAACGTCGAGGCAGGCAGCGGCTTGATCGAGATGAACGATCAGACCAAGTTTAGCGCCGGATCAGGTGATATGCGCCTGCTGGCCAATGGTGATATTCGACTCGGTGGTCTTGAAACGACGGGGAATGTTTCGCTGACTTCTGAGACTGGCTCGGTTCTGGATAATGGGGACTTCTATACCAATGTCGTCGCTTCGGGTCTGCGGATCGATGCGCGTATCGGGATCGGCTCGCTCGATCCGCTGGCTCTCAATCCGATTGAGACGCGCGTGGCTACCCTGAGTGCGCGTGCGACCTCCGGCGGCATTAATCTGCTCGAAGAGACGGGGCTGACCGTCGACGATGTGGCCGTCACAGTCCAACTCGTCGGAGCCGATGCTGAAGGCATCTCCACCACGGACGCCACTCAGTCAGATGTGCGCACCACCGCGGGCAACGGCTCCATCATTCTGCGCACCCAAGCTGGCAATATCATTTTAAATGATGGCTCCAGCCCGATGGATGACAGCGCGGTCGCGGCTCATGGCAGCGGTAATATTTTAATCGAAGCCATCGGCGCGGCCTCTGGGATCGAGGCCAATGCAGACCTTCTTTCAGACACGGGTCATATTAGTCTAGTCGCCCACACCGACGTCATACTAACCGACTCGGCTGATGTTGTGACTTCGGGCAGTGGCACACTCTTCCTCGATGCGCTCAATGGTCGCGTCGAGCAGGCAGATAACAGCCGCTTGATCTCAGAAAATGGTGATATTCGAGTCCGCGCTTTGGACTCCATCGTCCTTGGCGGCATCACCACGCAGGCGAAGGTTTCACTGATCGCAGTCGAGGGATCGATTTTGGATGCGGGGGATAGCGCGGGCGGCGAGGATGTCATCGCCGCAGGGCTTCGAATGGAAGCCGGCCTAGGAATTGGCGCACCGACCGACCGGATTGAGACCCGGGTCAACCAACTATCCGCTCGAGCTACCGCAGGGGGCATCTTTATCGAAGAATCCGACGCACTGGTCGTCGCCGGCGTCGATGCCAGTGTCGAACGAGTTCAAGCCAATGCGGCCACCAGCACAGAGACCGATGCGCTGCAGTCGGACGTGCGCACCACCGCAGGCAATGGTTCAATTGTCATTCGCACCTTGGGTGGCCACTTGACCCTCAACGATGGCGCAAACCCGACCGATAGTACCGCCGTCTCGGCTCATGGCAGCGGTCATATCCGGCTCGAAGCTGCCGGCGCGAATACCGATTTATTGGCGAATGCTGACATTCTTTCCACTTCGGGACACATTACGCTACTTGCACAGCGCGACATTCAGCTCGTTGCCAATGTAGAGGTAGCCACCGGCCTCGATGGCACCATCCGCCTAGTAACAAGCGGGGGTTCCGTCGAGATGGCGGACAACTCGCGGCTGTTTAGCCTATCGGGCGACATCCAAGTTCAGAGCGAACAAAACATTTTGGTCGGCGGGATCGCCACCACTGGCAATGTTTCCCTCATCGCGGTCACCGGCTCGATCCTCGACAACGGCGACACCGATACCGATGTCGTGGCCAACGGTCTTTATGTGAACGCGGGTCTTAGTGTCGGCCAATTGGGAGCAAGCACCGCGAATCCCATCGAGACCGACGTCACGACCTTGACCGCACGCGCTGCGGCTGGGGGCGTTAACATCCTCGAGGCGGATACCTTGATTGTCGGCGAAGTGGCAGTCACGGCTCAGAGTGTAGGGCTCGATGCGCTGCTCACACCTTCGGTCAGTTCGGCTCAGACCGGAGTCTACACCGTCGCGGGAGAGGGCTCCATCGTGCTACAGACTGTAGTTGGCGACCTTATTTTAAATGATGGGAGTGGCGCAGGCGCAGGCGCTGCGGTCTCGGCTCACGGAGCCGGTAATATCCATTTGCAGGCCTTGAGTGCGGGTAGCGATCTTTTGATCAATGCCGACGTCCTGGCGACCTCGGGGCATATCAATTTGTTGGCCGCGCGCGATGTCCGGTCGAGCGCTGAGGCAGATGTGCTCTCTGGCGGCACAGGCACGATCAATGTCGAAGCGGGCAGCGGCTCGATTGCGATGAACGATCAAAGCAAGTTTGGCACCGGATCGGGTGATCTGCGCCTGCTGGCAAACGGCGATATTTTGCTCGGCGGCTTGGAAACCACGGGGAATGTTTCCCTCACTGCCACCACTGGCTCGGTCTTCGATAATGGCGATTTCTACACGGACGTCGTCGCTAACGGGCTCCGCATCGATGCGGCGGTCGGGATCGGCTCCTTCAATGCGTCGACTTTCAATGCGGTCGATACACGGATCAGTGTTTTGAGCGCGCGCGCAACTTCTGGTGGGATCAATCTGGTCGAAGAAACCGGGCTCACAGTCGATGACGTCGCAGTCACCGTCCAACGAGTTGGCAACGACGCTGAAAGTGTCTCCACCACCGAGGCCACCCAGTCGGATGTGCGCACCACCGCCGGCAATGGTTCGATTGTGATTCGCACTTTGGGCGGAGACCTCATCTTAAACGATGGCTCCAACCTAGCGGATGATGCGAGCGTCTCAGCCCACGGCAGCGGTCATATCCGGCTTGAAGCCGCAGGCGCAGCCACTGATCTATGGGTCAACACTGGCATTCTTTCTAGTTCCGGACACATCACCCTGCTGGCTCAACGCGATCTTCAGTTAAACGCGGGCGCCAGTGTTAGCACAGGCTTGGATGGCACGATCCGCCTGCTCGCGATTCAGGGCACCGTCGGAATGGCTGACGGCTCACTCGTCAGTAGTCTTTCGGGTGATATTCAAATCCAGAGCGAAGATGACATTTTGGTCGGACAGATTGTAACGATTGGGAATGTTTCCCTCGTCGCAGTGACTGGCTCGATCCTCGATAGCGGCGACGCCTTGACCAATATCGTCGCCAGCGGACTCTCTCTCAACGCGGCTCTGAGTGTCGGTCAATTTGGCCCGGGAGCCGCCAACGCGATCGAGATCCAAGTCACCACCGTGACCGCCCGCGCCACCGCTGGGGGAATCAACCTCTCCGAAGTCGATGAGCTGATCGTCGGCGCGGTCGAAGTCGTCGTCCAGACTGTGGGCATCGACGCACAGCTCACGCCCTTCATTACCGCAGCCCAGACCGGGATTTATACCACTGCGGGGGATGGCTCCATCGTCCTGCAAACTGCGGGTGGTGATCTTATTTTAAACGACGATAGCGGTGCAGGCACCGCGATTTCAGCTCATGGAGCGGGTAATGTCCGGCTGGTCACTTCGAGTGCCAATACCGATATTCTGATCAATGCGGATGTCCGCTCGACTTCCGGCCATATCACTCTGCTGGCCGCACGCGATGTCCAGTCCATCGCCGAGGCGGATGTGCTCTCTGGTGCTACTGGCACCATCAACGTCGAAGCGGGCAGTGGTTCGATCGCGATGAATGATCAAAGCAAGTTTGGCACTGGATCGGGTGATCTGCGCCTGCTGGCAAGCAGTGATATTCGACTTGGTGGCCTCGAAACGACAGGCAATGTTTCCCTTATCTCCGAGATTGGCTCAGTCTTTGATAATGGCGATTTCTATACGGACGTCGTCGCTTCGGGTCTGCGGATCGATGCGCGTATCGGGATCGGCTCGCTCGATCCACTGGCTCCCAATCCGATTGAGACGCGCGTGGCTACCCTCAGCGCGCGTGCGACTTCCGGAGGCATTAATCTGCTCGAAGAGACGGGGCTGACGGTCGACGATGTGGCCGTCACAGTCCAACTCGTCGGACCCGATGCTGAAGGCTCCCCCACCACGGACGCCACCCAGTCGGATGTGCGCACCACCGCAGGCAACGGCTCCATTATCCTGCGCACCCAAGCAGGCGACATTATCCTAAACGATGGCTCCAGCCCGATGGATGGCAGCGCGGTCGCGGCTCATGGCAGCGGCAATATTTTAATCGAAGCAATCGGTGCGGCCACGGGGATCGAAGCCAATGCAAACCTCCTTTCGGGCACCGGCCATATTAGCCTAGTCGCCCATACCGACCTGACCTTAAACGATTCGGCTGATGTCAGCACTTCGGGTAGTGGCACTCTCTTCCTCGAAGCACTCAATGGGCGCGTCGAGCAGGCCGAAAATAGCCGCTTGATCGCTGAAAATGGCGACATTCGGGTCTGGGCTTTGGACTCGATTCTCCTCGGTGGCATCACCACAGAGGCCACGGTGTCGCTCATCGCCAGAGAGGGCTCAATCTTGGATCAGGACGATAACTCTGGCGGCGAGGACGTCATCGCGAGCGGCCTCCGTATGGAAGCTGGCCTCGGAATCGGCTCACCGACGGATCGAATTGAAATTCGAGTCGAGCGGCTGTCCGCTCACGTCACATCCGGTGGTATCTTTGTCGAGGAGACCGATGGCCTCCAGATCGCCGGAGTCGACGCGAGTGTCGAACGAGTGCAAGCAAATGCGGCAAGCAGCACCGAGTCCGATGCCACCCAGTCGGATCTGCGGACTTTCGCAGGCAATGGTTCCATTGTGATTCGGACGCTAGCGGGCGACCTAAGTTTGCACGACGGTCTTAACCCGGCCGCAGCGATCGCCGTTTCCGCCCATGGCAGCGGGCATATCCGGCTCGAAGCCGCTGGGGCAGGCACCGACTTAATCGTAAACCGCGATATCCTTTCTGGTTCTGGGCACATCACACTCGTCGCGCAGCGCGACATCCGTTCAACCGCAGGCACGGATGTGAGCACTGGCCTAGCGGGCACGCTCCGACTCACCGCGAATGCGGGTTCCGTCGAGATGGCAAGTAGTTCATTGCTGAGCAGTGCGTTGGGTCATATTCAAATTCAAGGGGAACAAAACATCCTCGTCGGCGGCATCGCGACCGCTGGAAATGTTTCCCTGATCGCGGTCACTGGCTCGATTCTCGATAATGGCGATACCTTTACCAACGTAGTGGCTAGTGGGCTTTCCATTAATGCGGCTCTGAGTGTGGGTGAGCTGGGATCGGGCGGCGCCAATCCAATCGATACCCAAGTGACCACCATCACCGCCCGCGCCACCGTCGGAGGGATCAATATTCTCGAAGCGGACGACTTGCTGGTCGGTTCCGTTCAAGTCACCGTTCAGAGTGTCGGGCTCGATGCCCAACTCACACCTTCGATCCAGTCCGAGCAGACTGGCATCTACACCACTGCTGGAGATGGCTCCATCGTGCTGCGAACCGTGGCGGGCGACCTCACCCTGAATGCGGGAAGCGGCCTCGGAGCCGGCACAGCGCTTTCGGCTAACGGTGCAGGGAATATTCTTGTCCAAACCCTGGGCGCAGGGACCGACATTAACTTGAATTCAAGTCTGCTCTCAGCAACCGGGCATGTGACTATGATTGCGGGCGGCGACGTTCTGCTTAGCTCAAATTCCATCCTCACTACCAGCGGAAACGGCTCGATCTCAATCGAAGCCTCAAGCGGCGATTTCATTCAAGCTGAAAGCAGCGTCCTCTCCAGTCTCAATGGAGACATTCGGATTGTGGCTTCGTCCGATATAGAGGTTCGTCGTATCACCACCGATGCGGACGTGAGTTTGATTGCGACCAATGGTTCGATCAGTGGCAGCACCACCCCGGGCTCGACTGATATCGAAGCGTCCGGACTCCGCCTTCTAGCCGGCGCGAATGCGGGCACAGCCGGTGCCAACGGCCACGCCTTGGAAACGATGGTCGATTCTCTTTCAGCAATGATTGCCACTGGTGATCTTCGGATCGAGAACACGGGTGATCTTGATCTAGCTGCGGTCTCCATCACCGTGCAAAAGGTCGACAGTGCTGGCATTACAGCTGTGGTCACCGATGCCGCCTTCAGTCGTTCGATTAACTCCAGCGGTTCGTCCATTCTGGTAGCGGCCCTCGAGGGTGGTTTAACAGTGCAAGGCGGAATCTCTTCAACCGGAACCGCTGTCGTCCGTCTGGCCGCCTCCGAGACGCTATTGATCAACTCGGCGGTCACTTCGGTCAGTGCGGATATCACGATCTATAGTGATGCGGACATCTCAGTCACCGCAGCTGGCAGTGTCCAAGCGGGCGGTGAGGGCGACATCTTTATTCAATCACAGGCGGACGCCTTCGTGATGGCGGCAGCCGCTCGATTGACTGCCAGCGGCGGCAACATCCGTCTGCAAGCGCTGACCGACCTCACCTTGGGTGCCGTCTCTACCGGCGGCAGCGTCAGTCTGATCTCGACCGAGGGAGCCGTCCTCTCAGCAGGGTCGACCGCTCGCAATGTCACCGCGCACGCTCTCCGGATCGAAGCAGTCGGCGCCGGCACAAGCGCCACGCCTCTCCAAGTCAGAGTCGATCTGCTGGCCGCTCAAGTCGGCGCGAATGGTCTCTATTTAGAGGATGGCAGTTCGATCCTGATCGGCACAGTTGGCCTGACGACTGGTCAAGTGCTCAACGATGGCACCCTTCAATCAGTGGCCGATGCCGCCTTAAACGGAGCGACTTCACTGGAGGGCGTGATCGTTCTGCGGGCGCTCTTTGATCTGACGCTCTCTTCAGTCGTCACCAATCAATCGGCTGAGTTGACCTCCTCTTTTGGAGCCATTCTAGGCGCGGGCAGTTCGAGCCCGCACGCACAGATCGGCGGCACACTCACCCTATCTGCCGAAAGCGGCATCGGGCGCACCGGCGAGGGTGCCTTGCTCATCGATGTGGACACCCTCACCCTAACCAATTATTCTGGATCAGTTTATCTGAGCGCCCTCTCTGCACTTGAGCTGGCTGGGGTCGACCTAGTCACTTCCGGCGATCTCTATCTTAACCAAACCCTCGGTGCGCTCCAGATCACAGCGCCCATCTCTGTTGCAAACGGGCGTGCCGTCATCAATGCGGCGGAAGCGCTCCTAGTCGCAGCCGATATTACGGTCGGGCGCGACTTGAGGTTGGTTGCCGACTCGTTGACCGTTTCGGGTTTCCAAATCGTGGCGTCTCAAGGTGACATTGTGATCAGAACTCGCGCAGCGGCGCTCTTTGATCCCACCTCAGGAGCCAGCGCCGCCAGTGGTAGCATCGACATTACCAGTGGAGGCACCTTGACCGTGAGCGATTTTGTCGCGGGCGTCCGAATCGACCTGCAGGCTAATGCAGACATTCTACAATCTGCCGGCGTCCTCACCGCTCCTGCTATTCGCCTCCTCTCAGAAACTGGAAATATCGGCGCAAGCAATCAAGATCCGATCATGACCGATACCGATCGGATTGATCTAACGTCGGATGGCGACGTCTTTATCTCTGAAGCCGACGGCATTCAAATTGGTCGAGCCGGGATCTCTCAAAGCGGTTCCAGTGTCAATGACACCGTGACTCTAAATCTGGGAGACGGCACGCTCTCATCCGCCACCGACTCGCTAGAGTTTAGGGGCGAAGGCACGCTGGTTCTAAACTCAAGCGGCGAACTCATTCTCGGCACCCTCGTCCGTGCCGAGAACGGAAGCATTGCAATCAATGCGGACGGCCTTCGCGATGGCACTGCGACCGAAGGGCTCCTGATCGAAGCGCTCAATGGCCGCGTCAGTATCGTGACCGTCGCCGGTGTCGGCGGCGCAGGGAATGCTGATATCGAAATTGCCGTGAACGAACTCACCGCCACCACGCAAACCGGCGACCTGGAGCTCGAAGTCGAGGGCACCACACAGGTGGTCGCCGACGGTCTCGTCATCTTCAACGGCGCGGGCAATCTTAATCTAAACTCGATCGCTGGTTCGCTTCAGGTCAACGCCCCGATTCGCCATGAGGGTAGCGGTTCGTTGAACATAGATCTGGCCAGTGGCAATCTTGACCTGAATTCCCTGATTACCCAAACGGGCTCTGGCAACCTTCTGGTGAATGTGCCCAATGGAGCGGTTAACATGACCAGCCTCGCTAGGATGCAAACGAACAGCGGGTTACTGGATCTTCGGGCCTCCGGCTTCATCACGCTTTCGAGAGTCAGCACCCAGAGCGGTAATATCTATTTGGAAAGTTCCTCCGATTCGATCCGTCGCCTGACCGGCTTCGCCGGTGCGAATATAATCTCCCTTAGCCGGCCGACTGTGAATGTGGCGCAGTTAGCCCAATTTACAGTTGATTCGAGCTCCGTTGGCTTAAACGGGGGAGTCATATTCCGAGGATCGAATCAGACCTATATCTTTATCGCTGCTAATTTCAGTTAATCGACCTATGTATTCTTTCCGCTACTCGGCCTGTATATTTGCCTCCGTTTTCTGTTCAGTGGCGGCTAAGGGGCAGTCATCGACTTTGCTCCCGATTAACGATAATTTCCGTGCATTGACTCAAAATGATACTCGGATTTTTGGCTTGGATTTCGCTGGGACTATTTGGAGCTCGGATAATGGGGGCACTAGTTTCTCTCAACGTTATGTGATCGATGAAGAGTTAAATGATACCTATTACACGATTGCAGCGCTGGGTGACACGGTGCTGACTGCCGGGACCGATGCGCTCATGGCACGATCAGGAGACAACGGAAACTCTTGGAATCCGTCGATCAATGCGGATTTTGTTCAGGGGGATGTAAAAGCGATTGCTGGTCGTGCGGCGCTTACGTCAGTCGACAATCAATGGGTCGCAGTCGGGAACGACGGGAGCCAAGGCGTTCTATTCACTAGCCAGAATGATGGCATCGATTGGATGCGTTACGATTCGGGCACAAACTTCTCCGATTTGGACTTTTCGGGAGCCGTCTGGACGGGATCCGCCTGGTTGGTCTGCGGTTTAAAGAGCCAGATAGCGACAGGTGCCACTAATTATCCAGGCGTGATCTACCGCTCACTGGATGCCTCGACCTGGACTCTCATCGGTGACTCTTTTCCGGCTCCTCTACGTGCAATGGCCACAGACGGGGAAGGTCGCGTCTTAGCGGTCGGCGAGCGTGGACTCATTCTGCGTTCCACTGATCACGGCCTAACCTTTGAGCAAATAGACCAGTCCTCCATCTCCGAAGACCTCAGTGCCGTAGTGGCCACTGGAGCCAACAAATTTACTATTGGAGGTGACGGTAAGAGTGTATTTGAATCGGATGCAGGAGTCGTGTCCGTAATTCGTCCTCCGGCGAGTGGTGCAACCCCAGTAGAGGCCCTACTGCTTGTGGGGGGGGACGTTTTATTAGGTGGGGAGTTTTTGTCGAGCCAGCGTATTGTGCCTTTTGATTTAGGAGTTGAAGCCATAGGAGGCGGTTATCGGCTGACGGTTGACCAGGCCCTTAGTGGTAAAGTTTATACCTTAGAGACCTCCACCACATTGCAAAGTTGGGACCCAGTGCCAAGCTCAGATAAGGCAGGTGATGACGGACTTCTTCAGTGGGTTCTTCCGTCTGATGGAACTCGCCGTTTCTGGCGCGCGACCGAATTTTAAGCTTCATTCTTTCTCATCATTCAACACACTCATCATTCAATACTCCAATAACTATGATCCAAATACTGACTAATCGTCGCTACATCTTTCTCGCCGCCCTGAACGTTGCTTTGGCCGGATCGCTCAGCGCTCAATTTGGCTTTACTCAAAGCAATGCGCTTGAGGCGCAGGCTTATGGAGCGGTCGTCAACCAAGGGCATACCGCCTTGTCGAGTGCCTCGGATTTTGCCCTGAATAATTTATCTGGTGTTTCGGGTTTTTATGGAGGCTACGCTTACGATAATGTCGAGACCGATCCCGTTGGCGCGAATCGGGCATTCGATACAGACATCACTCAGCACAGTGCGAACGTTGGATACGTCCATCATTTTGATGCAATTGTGGCCGGGTTGAGCTTGTCCTACATCGATAGTAAAGTTGAAGCCAATTACTCCGACGTTGGCAATACTGGCGTGGTTGAACTCGATGCAGATGGTTGGATCGTATCGGGTGGCGTCGCTGATACATGGAATCAACTGACAGTTTCGATTGTTGGTGGATTTGGACAATTGTCAGAAGACGGCAGTCGCCGAAGCACGAGTAACCTGATTCTGGGAGTGAGTAATTCCAGCTTCGACATGGATCTGTATTACTTCACGATCAATGGCAATTACGAGATCGCCCTTTCGGAGCGTATGACTGTCGCCCCCTTTGTACAATTGAATTATCTAAATGTAAGCTCGGATGGCTTCGCGGAGAGTGGCGGGGCGGATTCAGGCAATGCGGCCTCAATTAAGCGCGACTGGATGACTGGTGAGCTAGGCTTAAGTTCTTTCGCAAATGTCTCGGATGCGTTGACTGCCTCCTTGGCGCTTTCTTGGGAATACGATTTTGATAGCAGCGAAACTGAGGTTTCGGGCTTTGATAAGACCTCCCCCCCCACATTTGGCTCACGTGATGTGCCTGATGTGGGTGAAAGTCGGCTTAAGGCTGTGGTTGGACTCGATTACAGGCTCTCCGAAGATTGGGCACTTTCAGCTGACTTTAGTATTGTTAGCGGCGATGACTACGATGCCATCGGCGGGGGTGCCTCTCTTCGCTATACGTTTTAGTCGATTCAACGGGAAAGATAGCTGCTCCAGGCATCCCGCGTGGTGATTTCGCCGGCTTTTTTCCAGCCGTAGC